>Ga0209488_10002713_pt1 | contig 14459 bp, 15 predicted proteins | sample Rivendell_Oct201_8_FD_188349 | JGI IMG/M metagenome (GOLD analysis project Ga0209488, IMG submission 188349) | Vadose zone soil microbial communities from the Eel River Critical Zone Observatory, Northern California, USA -... | ecosystem: Environmental > Terrestrial > Soil > Vadose zone >... | reverse complement strand
GACGAACGGACACGACGCGGTCAGGAGGATTCAAAAACTGCGACCGGATGTCGCAATCCTCGACATTGGATTGGTCGGCCTGAATGGTATCGAGGCAAGCCTCAAAATCGGAGGTCTTTCGCCGTCGACAGCAATCGTGATGCTGGCTACGACGGCGTCGCCGGAATTTATTTTTCGCGCTCTTCGGGCAGGTGTGAGGGGCTACCTATCCAAGGAAGCTTCTGGATTGGAACTCGTCAACGCGGTTCGAACCGTCCGGGAACGCAAGCGCTATCTGAGCCCCAAGATCACCGCGACACTCATCGGCGATTACATCAGCGAGCACCGTTCCCCGAGCCCCCTCGAAAGTTTGACCAGTCGGGAGCGGCAGATTTTCCAACTGGTCGTCGAGGGCAGTTCGAGCGCACGGGTGGCCGACATTTTGGCCGTTTCTCCCAAAACCGTTGACACCTACCGGAGTCGGATCAAGCAGAAGCTCGGCCTTCACGACATAACGGCGCTGATCAAGTTCGCCATCCAGCACGGCATTACCTCGCTCGAGTAGAGAGTCCTCGACGCGCTGTCAGGAAAAATCCGACGCTGATTGTCGAGTTGGCCCGGTGGTATTCACCACCCTCGTCGTCTAGTGTCTTCCGAAGAGCGGCGAACTGTAAGAAAAGGCAAGACCAAGCATGGTCGGTGTCCGATGAGTCGGCTCAGTGCAACGGCAAAAGGGGGGATCCAGGCAAGCGGTATATGACAGAGCGATTCAGAATTCTGCTGGTGGAAGACGTGGCGGACGACGCCGAGCTCGCGCTGGTCGAGCTGGGGCGCGCCGGTTTGCACGTTGACCAGCGGATCGTCGATGGCGAGAAGTCGTTCGTCGATGCGCTGCGCGAGTTCGCGCCGGACGTGATCCTGTCCGACTTTTCGATGCCGGGCTTCGACGGCATGGCAGCGCTCGCACTGGCGCGCGATATATGCCCGGACACGCCGTTCATTTTCGTTTCGGGAACGATCGGCGAGGAATCCGCCATCGACGCGCTCAAGAGCGGCGCCACCGACTACGTTTTGAAAAACAACCTCGTTCGCCTGACTTCGGCGGTGGAGCGGGCGCTGCGAGAGGGGAAAGAGCGAGCCGCACGCCGCAAGGCGGAAGGAGAACTCGAGGCGCTTCGCGAGCGGTTGCGCAGCGTCGTGTCCACGCTGCCGGACGTCGTATGGTCCGTTGCGGTTCCCTCGCGTGAGATCTTGTACGTCAGCCCGGCCACGTCCGCGGTTTTCGGCCGAACGCAGAAGGAGTTTTACGAGAGCCGCGCGCTCTGGAGCGAGCTGATCCATCCCGACGACCGGCCGCGGATGATGGCCCTGTGGCAAAACGCAGTGATCGGCGAGACGTTCGAAGCGGAGTACCGGATCGTGAAGCCGAGCGGCGAGGTACGGTGGATCCAGGGGCGCGGACGCTTCGCCGGCGACGCGGCGGGCAACGTATTCCGCATGGACGTGGTCTCCCGGGACGTCACCGAGCGGCGCGAGCGTGAAAGAAAGCTGGCACAGCTCACCCGCATCCACGCGGTGCTGAGCGGAATCAACTCGACTATCGTGCGCGTGCGCAGCCGGGATGAGCTGTTCCGCGATGCGTGCCGCATCGCCGTGGGAGCCGGACAGCTCCGCATGGCCTGGGTGGGCATCATCGACCGCGAAGCCATGCGGGTGAAGCCGGTCGCGTGGGACGGCGAGGTACGCGGCTTCTTCGACAATGCGCCTCTCGCCCTGACGGAGACGGAAGGACAGAGCCTGGTCGGTCAGGCGGTCAGGGAAAAAAGGCCCGTGATCTCGAACGACATTCAGAACGATCCGCAAAGAATGATGAAGAAGGAATGCCTGGATCGCGGGATCAATTCGTTGGCTGCTTTCCCATTGATGATCGACGGCGTGGCGGTCGGCGTTCTTACCCTGTATGCCGGTGAGCTTGGGTTCTTCGACAGCGAAGAAATGAAATTGCTGGGTGAGCTCGCCGGCAATATCTCCTTCGCGCTCGAGTATATCGAAAACGAAGAAAAGGTCCGATACCTGGCTTACTACGATTCGCTTACCGGCCTCGCCAACCGCACGCTGTTCCTCGAGCGGTTGGCACAATACGTAAGCACGGCGAGCCGCGAGCAGCACAAGCTCGCGCTCATCATCGTCAACATCGAGCGGTTCAAAACCATCAACGATTCGTTCGGTCGACAAGCAGGCGACGCGCTCCTCAAGCAGGTGACCGGGCGGTTGCTGGAGTTGGCCAAGGATCCGAACCGCGTGGCGCGCGTGGGTGCCGATCACTTCGCGGTGGTGGTTCCCCATCTAAAGCGCGAGGAAAGTCTTACCCGGGGATTGGAGCAAGGGAGCCGGTGCATCGACGGAGACCCCTACGCCGTGACCGGCACGGAGCTCAGGATCTCCACCCGGTCCGGCGTGGCGTTGTTCCCGAGCGACGGCAATGACGCGGATACCTTGTTCCGGAACGCCGAAGCCGCGCTCAAGAAATCGTCCTCAGGCGAGCGATACCTCTTCTACACGAGGCAGATGACCGAGCGGATCGCCGAGAAGGTGGCGCTCGAGAACAAGCTGCGGCAGGCGCTGGAAAAGGACGAATTCGTGCTGTATTACCAGCCGAAGGTGGATAGCGACACCCGGCGCATGGTCAGCGCCGAGGCGCTGATCCGCTGGCGGAGTCCCGAGCTCGGACTGGTGCCGCCGCTGCAGTTCATTCCGCTGCTGGAGGAAACGGGACTGATTCTGCAAGTCGGCTCGTGGGCGCTGAAGCGCGCATCGCTCGATCACCGCGACTGGGTGGAGCGGGCCCTGAAGGCGCCTCGAATAGCGGTGAACGTGTCTCCGATCCAGCTGCGGCAGCGCGACTTCGTCGATGTCTTGAAACAGGCCATCATCGGCGGCGTCGCGCCACCGGGCATCGATCTGGAGATCACGGAGAGCCTGGCGATGGAGGACATCCAGGCCAATATCGAGAAGCTGACGTCACTGCGTCAGCTCGGCGTGAACACCGCAATCGACGATTTTGGCACGGGTTACTCGTCGCTCGGCTATCTTGCCAAGCTTCCGGTGCAGTCGCTCAAGATCGACCGATCGTTCATCGTCGCCATGGTGGATGATCCCGACGCGATGACGCTGGTGTCGACCATCATTTCGCTCGCCCATTCGTTAAGGCTGAAAGTCGTTGCAGAAGGCGTGGATTCTGAAGATCAGGCGAGCGCCTTGCGCCGTCTACAATGCGACGAGATGCAGGGTTATCTCTTCAGCAGACCGCTGCCGCTGGACGAGCTGACCGCACTGCTGGAACCGAAAGACTGATACGCTCAGGAGCGTCGCTCGCCACACCGAATCGATCACCGCGGCCGGTGAGCCGAGCCCGCCACCCCCAGCAACACGATGACCTGGAACGCCGGCATGAGCGCCTCGTAAAAGGTGATCGCCGTTCCGTCGAGCAGCCGGCCCTGGGAGAAGTAATAGATCGGCACGCGCGATTTGAGCCACAGCGCGAACCGCACCGCGTCGAGGAAGGAAGCGAACTCGAGCTGCCACCACACCGAGACGGTAAGGAAGCGCACGACCACGATCAGCAGATAGAGAGCGGCGGCCATGACGATCACGCGCCTCCATCCCCTTTTTGCGCCGGCCCACATTGCGCCGCCGGCGAGGCCCAGCACGGACGTCGCGAAGATCAACCAGTGGTAAGGCGAGTGCTCCGCCGGATCGGCGACCAGCCCGGGGAGCAGAGCTGTCGCCAGAACCAGCCACGAGCCCAGCGCGAGCATGCCCGCGGAGTGCTCGTTCCGGCCGGACCTCGGCTCAGCGTCCACTCGACGAGCTTCCAAGGTTCGCGATGATCGGCCGTCTGCCGGCGTCAACTCCGTCACTACCTGAAGTTCGGCGTCATCTCAGCCAGCCTAGACCGGTGGCGGGGTGCCACGACTCGTATGCCAGAGGGCAAGCACTTCAATTTGCTCACCGCGGATCCGGTAGTAAAGGTAGTAGTGAACTCGCGCCAGATGGACGCGTCTCACGCCTCTCGTCCTGGCGTTCAATGCCGGGGCGCCTATGGCCGGTTGAGAGATCAGAAGGGTAAAAGCCTCCGCCAGCTCTTCGTCCAACGCACCGGGAGAAAGGGGACGATTCTGCTCCCACCAAATGGCGGCCTGCTCAATATGCGCGTCGGCACGCTTGGTGACGCGAATTCGCACGGCCTATTCAGCCGTGACGGCGGGCAAGCTTCGCAAGCACCTCTTCGGCAGAGATCGTCTCGCCACGATCGGCCTCGGCGATAGACAGCAGGAGTTCAGCCTCTTCCTCGGGGGACAAGGTAAAGCCATTCTCGCCGTCTCTGGCCAACACAGTCACAGACGCTCCCTCCTCCAGGGGTGCCCCGTCGACCACGACCTTGCCGCCGACAACCTTTCCTGTCGCAATCTTCATAGCCGAAAGAATACTCCGATGTACGACTTACCGGGAAATGACGCCAAAACGTCAGAAATCACCGGCGCGCTTTAGCGCGTCCGCTGACGGTGGGCCTATATTGCCGGACACGGTTTGAAGGACGCCCAGTCCGTGCTCCTGACGAACTGCTCGTCGGCGGGAAAGGGGTTCTTGAACGTGAAGGCGAACGGCGTCGGACCGTGAGCGTCCAGATGCGCCAGCCGCCTTTTCGCTTCATCGATACCGGGCACATGGCCTTTGGGAACCCACCACAGGGCGGTGTAGGCGCCGGAAAATTTCTCGAACCACGCATGCCGCTGCCGCAGCACTTCGACATGCGCGGTGTAGTACACGTACCGCTTCAGCTGTTCGATCGATTCCCACACCGACATGTTGAACAGGATGCGCTCGTCGTCGTAGGGACGCAGGTACGTGGCGTTGCCCCCAGGGGTTTGCAGCCGCGATACGAAGCCGGGACTTCTGTCGGCCAGGGCATTTATTTCCTCGAGACGTGCCACAAAGCCCGCCATGACGGGATCTTCCAGCGCCGCTTTCATTCGGCCGATGTTGACCTGCGCGATATGTAGAGCACTCATTAAACCGTCTCCAGTCATAGGCCGAGCAACTCGTAAAGATCTTCGCCGGCGCGCGCCCTCAGGAGTCGAGCTTCCTGAAGATCACGGGGGCGAGGATCGCCAGGGCAACGAGCAGCAAGGCGAGCAAGGGCGCATGACCCGCCACGATCGCAAGGGGCACGACGACGCACAGCGCGACGAGTATCCAGGCAGGCAGGGCCCGGCTGTATTTGAGGTGGGCGAGAACGCCTGAGGGAACCGCCACCTGGATGCCCCGCGCCGAGCGGTCTTTCTGCGCGGCCCGCCCTTCCAGCCAGATCAGGAAGACATAGATCTGCGCGACCATTCCCCCCACCCACACGGCCGCCCCGAGCAGCAAGGCAAAGCCCCGATACCACACCGGCACGGGAAGCCGGATCAGCCGGACCGAGTTGAACATGATATCGATGGCACATACGGTGCTGATGAGAAAGAACAGCAGCAGCATCCCAAGCACGGCCCATATGCGGGCTGCGAGGTACTCGCGGAAGACCTCGTCGCGCTGGAACTTGAGCAGGAAGTTGCGGGTGTCGCGCAGCACGCTGGGCGGCCAGAGCTGGCCCAGCAAGTCGCCCGCCGCGGCACGCAATTCGCGTTGGCTCTTTTTCATCGCGGCACGGTTCCCGGGGGCGGTCATGGGGACATGCTAGGACCATCCGCCGAACCATGCAATCGTCATGGACCCGGCGCGTGCAATACGCCCGCGGGGCGCGCGGCCATCGTGTAAGCTTCGGCACGCCCGCGCCACCGCCTTCCCACAGGCTCCGTCCCATGAAAACCATCGCCATCGAAGAGCATTTCATCACGCCGATGTACCGCAAAAAGGTCGCCGCAAACGAGTTCCGCAATTTCTATCTCAGCTCGCGCAGCGAGCAGATCGGTCACGACATCGTCGAGCAGAACGCCGACCTCGGCGCAAAGCGCCTCTCGCACATGGACGCCGCGGGAGTCGATGTCCAGGTGCTCTCGTTCGGCTCGCCCGGGCCTCAGGCGTTCGGCGCGGACGTGGCGGTCCCGATGGCGCGCGACGCCAACGACCGCGCGCACGAAGCGGTGCGCGCGCACCCCGACCGCTTCGCCGCCTTCGCCGCGCTGCCCACGGCCGACGCCGAAGCCTCGGCGACAGAGTTCGACCGCTGCGTCACGAAGCTCGGCTTCAAGGGCGCGATGATCCACGGCCACACTCAAGGGAGCTTCCTCGACGAGAAGAAGTACTGGGTGATCTTCGAGCGCGCCCAGGCTCTGGGCGTGCCGATCTACCTGCACCCGACGCTCCCGCATCCGGACGCGGTGCGCGCCTACTTCCAGGGCTACGAGGACCTCGCGCGCGCGGGCTGGGGATTTGCGATCGACACCAGCTGCCACTTCCTGAGGATCGTGTTCGCCGGGGTGTTCGACGCCTACCCGGACCTGAAGATCATCCTGGGGCACCTGGGCGAGGGGCTGCCCTTCGCGATGCACCGGCTGAACGATCACACTTACCGCGCGGCGGCGCGCCGGGGCCTGGAGAAGACGCCCCTGCAATATTTCAAGGACAACCTGCTCGTCACCACGAGCGGCAACTGGTACGAGCCGGCGTTCCTGTGCACCCTGCTCGCGCTCGGCGCCGACAACATCCTCTTCGCCGTGGACTGGCCCTACGAGCCGAACACCGCGGGGATCGAATTCCTCGGGAAGCTTTCGATCAGCGACGCCGACCGGGAAAAGATCGCGCACGGCAACGCCGAGCGCATCCTGAAGATGTGAGGTGTGAAGCAGCATCCCCGGCACCGTGCTCGCCTCGGGGCTTCATTTGTCCTTTCCCATGCGCAGCAGGATGAGTTCGCGCGTCTCGCGCACCTGCGCCGTAAACGGACTCTCCAGCCCCGCCGCCCGCTCGATAAGCGCCAGCGCCTCGCGATCGCGCCCCTCGTCCGAAAGCGTTTGCGCGAGGTTGTTCAACACCACCACCGAATCCGGGTGACGCTCGGCCGCCCGGCGCAGCACGTCTTCTGCTTCCTTCAACGCCCCCCGACGGTAATGTCTGTTTGCCAGCCCGATGCTGGCGGTGGGATTGTCCGGCCAGCGTCGCAGGAAAGCGGCATACGCGGCTGTTGCGGCGCTGTCGCTCGCGACCCGGTCCATGGCGACGATCGCCCGCAGGTAGCCCGATTCGGTGGCGGTGACGGGAATCCGGCCGGGCGGCAAGGTGACCATGGCCCAGTAGTCGCTCTTCTTCCAGGTGTACTCGAGCACGGTGAACGGGACGGACAACCTCGGCTTCTCTCCGGAGCGCAAATACAGCTCGCCCCTGGGATAGTCGTAGCCGATCACGACCGCGTAGTGCCAGATGGGAAAGGGCCCGAAGCCGTTGTTCTGCAGCACGATCACCGGATTGCCCGCCGCCACCTCGCGGAGCAGATCGTCCAGGCGCGGGGCGAGCTGGTACGACGCTATCCCGTAGCGGCGCGGCGCGGCCAGCATCTCGACCTGCAAGCTTCCCTGCCGTTCCGGGATATAGACCTGAGCGACGAGATCCTGCGGGGTGACCTTCACGCCCGATTCGACGAGCGTGGTCGCCAGCGCCGCGGGGCCGCATTGATAATCCTCCTGCGGGAAGAACGGCACCGCGCCGAGCTCGATCTGCTCCGGCACGCCCGCCGGCCAGGCGTCGCGCAATGAAATCGTCTGCGGAACCAGCGGTGCGCAGCCGCCCAACGCGGCCCCAAGCAAAAAAATACCCGCTGTCCGGCGGGCGCTTCCGCGCAAGACCGCAAATTCCGGGATCGGCTTCTCCATTGATCCGGGCCGCCCTGACCTCAGGCGGTTCTCCTCAGCGGCGGCGAAGCAGGACAACGATCAGCAGGACGATCAGCAGGACGACGACCAGGCCCTCGCCGCCGACCGGGAGGGAATTCATCTTTCCGGCGAGCGCATCGAGTTCCCCATCGCTCATTGCCGCCACACGATCCCTGGCGGCCTGCGGATCCACGCCCAGTGCCTGGAGCTCGCCCGTTACGGCCGGCCGACCGAGCGCGTTCAGCACGGTATTGCGTTCAGTCTGGGCAGCGGCGGCCAAACTCACTTGATCGGCCCCGATCATGCCCGCCCGGGCGGTCTGAACCGACAGCGCCATCACCGGTGCAATAAGCACGCGGCATATCATTCGAAATGTTGCGGACTGCATGTTTGTCTCCTTAGGTTCCGGCTGGATTCGACGCTGCGCCGGGATCGATGCAGACGCTGGGGAAATCATCCGCGGCGCCCCAAGCCGATCTCCGTACGCCAGTGTACATACGACGGAAAAATGCCGCATCGGGTTTCTCCGGCCGCGCTGCGCGACCGAAGTGCCTCAAGTCACTCCGGCCCTATTTTTCCAGCGAGGCTTCGACGCCCGCCATCAGCTGGTGCCGGCCATATTCGTAGATGTCCAGGTTCGAGTTGTTCAGATAGTAGCTGTAGTCGGCGAACACGCTCCACAGGGCGCTCACGCGGCGACTCGCCCGCGCGGCAAAGCCGTAACGGTCGTCCCGGCGCGTGACCTCGAGCGTGCCCCCGTTGAGACGATTGGGATCGTAGTAGCGGCTGACGCGATACTCGCCGCGAAACTCGGTGCGCCAGCCGCCCGTGTCCGGCAGAATAACGGTCGCCAGCAGCGAATGCCGCGTCGGCGAGTAGCTGATGAAATCGCCGCCCTGCTGGAGATCGCTGCGGCGGTTGAGCTCGAGCTGATAGCCGACGCGCAGGAGAGCGCTCGCCAATGCGAGCCCCGCCTCCGCCGACAAGCGCTGCTGCCACCCGTCGAGATACTCGAAGCCCGCGCCGCCTTCGATGCGCCCGAGCTGATAGCGCCCGCGCAGTTCCCCGCCTGCGTCCAGGCGTCTGCGCGCCTGCACATCGACCACCGCGGCCTGCTCGAGGCGGTCGCCGCCGAAGTACACCGTGTCGAAATAGCCGCCGACGCTGGTCTGCAAGCGACCCGAATCGGTCTCGTAGCTCAGGCCGACGCGCAATCCCGTCAGGTCGAATTGGCTCAGATCGCCGTACTTCCGCAGCACCAGGCCGCCGTGGGCATACCACCCGCGCGCGGCGTCTCCGGCCAGGCGATGGCTCGCCGCGGCGAGCGCCTCGACGAATAGGTCGCTCTGGTGGCTCGCTCCGACTGTCGCGATGTCCGGCGACAGCGTCGCGTTGCTGTCGTAGCCGCCGGCCAAAGAGAACACCGCGCCCGTTCGCCGCGAAAGCGGCGCGCCGCCGAGCCGCTCGAGAGCCGTAGCCGCGAGCGTGCGCAGGTTCAAGTCAGTGGTGATGCTGTGCGCCTGTTCGAAGTGCTCTATCGCCTCCCGCTGGCGGCCCGTGTGCTGCGCGGTCAGGCCGAGGTTGTAGTGAGCGAGAGGGGCCCACTCCGGATCGCGCGCCAGCGCCTGGAACTCGCGCTCGGCCTCCGCGTAACGGCCCAGCCGGTAATACGTCGCTCCGAGGTCGTAGCGCAGACCCGGCGTGTCCAGGCCCGCCCGCCGCGCATCGAGGAACGACTGAAGCGCCGCCTGATAATTCCCCGCGCGAAACGCCTTTATACCCTGATCGAGAGCCTGCTCGCCGGGCGCGGCGGCGCCGACGGGCTGCCCCGGAACGACGACGCCCAGGAGCGAAAAGACGACGACAAGGCAGGAAATCCGAAGTTGCATATTCTTTCGACTTGCGTCCTTCGGACACCAATAGGGACGCACTCCCGCTGGAGTTTACTCCGGCGGAGGGCGGACCCGGCGGGACGACCGGGTTGCGGGAAGTCAGGGTTTGCGCGGGACGCCGCTCGGAACATTGTCTTGAGCCCGTTCGCGCGCCATCTCGGATATTTCCTTTCCGAACTCGCGGGTGCGATCCTCCTTCAGTTCGCGAGCCTTGTTTGCGACATCGAGGCCGAAGGCGGAGGCGTCGCGCGCCCGGGGCGCAGCCGTCGCGGGCAGCGTGATGGGCAGCTTGATCTCGCCAGCGGCGGCGCCGGTGATAGGCAGCGCGCCCAGGCTCCCGAACGCCGACGAAACCGCGGCGGGCAGGACGCTTGCAGGGACGGAGACCGCGAGCGTGGTGGAGGTCGCGATCGAGCCGAACGCTCCCGCACCGAACGCCACCGTGCCCGCGACGTTCGTCGCCGCGACGGTCCCCTTGAGCACCGAAAGGTAGGCGGCGGGGGCCGCAATAGCGACCATGAAGTCGGTGCCTCGAATGCCGATCGTCGCGGTCGGCACGACCAGCGAGAACGCGTCGGGGCTGCGTTCTCCCAATGCCCCGGTCACCGCGCGGAGCGCGCCCTGCACGAGGACGAACGCCGCGCGATCTGCTTTCGGCTCCTGCGGCCGGAAGCGGAAATCCTCTATCCGGAACTGCGTGTTCTCGTGGAGCGCCACTATCTGGCCGTCGTCGAAGCGCAGAACGACCCGGGAACCGGGAGCGGTGGTCACCACGGTGCCCGAGAGCACGCGCTGATTCGGGACTACGGGCCTGCTTTGGGCCGGCGTCGCGCCGGCGCGGACATCGCCTTTCAATTCCTTCACGACCGCCGCACCGAAGGCGCTTGCCGCCGCACCCGCGATCCCCAATACAAGAATCACGGATGAAAAAGACCGCCTCTGAGCCGTGCTCATCTTCCCTCCCTTGCCGGCGCTCCGGTTGAGCCGCTACCCGGGAAAGCCGGAAGCAGCGTGAATTGCTCTACGACCGGGCGTGGATGTCCCACGCCGAGCCGTTACGACCACGTCAGTGCCCGGGTTTCGTCGGGACGTTCGGGACGCGGTCTTGCGCGCGCGCCGCCTCGGATACTGCCTGTCCGAAGTCGCGGCCGAGATCGCCCTCGCGGGCCCGGTTGGCGGTTTCCAGGCCAAAGGTCGAGGATTCCTGCCCCCGGTGCGACGCGGTCGCGGGCAGCGTGATGGGCAGCTTGATCTCGCCGGTTGCGTCGGCGGACGCGTTGGCCGGCACGACGTCCATCGTCACCTCGAGATCGCGCTGCTGCGCTAGAGGCCCGCCGGAAAGCGCGAGGGCAAAAACCGTACCGATCGTATATTGCGTGAATCGTTTCATGACCTACCTCCTAGCTCTAACCGCCTTTTGCTCCCATTCCGCGAACCCGGCGGGCTACATGCCCGACTTGCCCGCGTTGTCGACTTCAAACTTCAGCCGGAACGTCTTGCTGGTCCCGCCGTGCGACAGGCGCGCCACCAGTTCGTCCTTCGCCGTCCCGCGCGCGACCAGCGGAAGCTGCAGCAGGTTACCGCCCTCGCGCAAATCCGTCTGCCAGCTCAGCTCGCGGCGGTCGCCGTAGCCGACGAGCTCGACGTTCTCGGGCAGCGCGAGGCTCAAGGTCGCCGCCTGCAGCGGCTTCGCGCTGTTGAACATCAGGCGCACGGTCTCGGGCCGCTCGAGCATCAGCGCCACCGTCGGCACCGGCGCCGGCCGCGTGACGAGGAATACGCCCACGGCCACGCCCAGCACCAGACTTGCCGCGAGCGCCATGCCCAGCGCGCCGCGCCGCAGCGTCCGCACGGCGCCGGCTGCGGCACCGGTCGCGCGCGACAGTGCCTGATCCACGAAGCCCTGGCGCGGGGTCGGCGCGGGAAGCGTGCGCAAGGCCGCCTGCAGCGCCACGGCGTGCTGATGCCGGCGGCGGCAGTCCGGACACCGCTCCAGATGCTCCTGAATCGATCGCCGCGCGGCGGCGTCGAGCCGCCCGTCGAGGCAGTCGTCCAATTGCGGCGTGAGGTCGCGGCATTCCATTGGATGGGTTCCTAGCCGTTTACACGCTCGCCCGCGGAAAAAGGTTCCACCGACAGGAGCGCCCGCAGGCGTCGGCGGGCCCGGTGCAGCCGCGACTTGAGCGTGCCCAGCGGCGTCTCCAGGATCGTCTCGAGCTCTTCGAGGCTGTACCCCTCGACGTCGTGCATCGTGACCACCGCGCGCTGTTCAGGATTGAGTCGGTCGAGGGCACACAGAATACGCTCGCGCAACCCGCTGCGTTCGGCGTGCTCTTCCGGGCCGTCTTTGATCGCCGGCAACGTGTCGAGGGGGTTGTCCTCGCCCTCCGCGTCGGCGGCGAGATCAGCGATCGGCGAACGAGCCCGTTGGCGGACGAGATCGACATACTCGCGGTAGAGCACCCGGGCCAGCCAGGGCCGGAGCCGCTCGATATCGACGAGCTGGCGAGTACGTGGATAGAGCTTGAGCAATACGTCCTGAACCAAGTCCTCGGCGTCGGCCACGCTGCCGGTGAAGCGCCAGGCCAGCCGATAGAGGTACTCGACTTGCGGGCGCAACAAATCCTCAAACTTCGACGCGGCGGTCCGGCTTCGGCGGAAGCGCAAAACTGGCGGCATAAAAGTAGTTACACGTGCGCGCGGCCAAAAAGGTTCCCTCCGCAGCCGGGCCGGCTCTTGAGACGCGCGACGGTTGACCGCCGACGGGGCACGGCAAGCTAGGACGCCGGCCTCGGCGTCACGTGCCCGCACTTGCCGCAGGTGCGGCGCGACTCTTTCGAATAGAACTCCTCGTACACCCGCGACACCGGGTCCTCGCGATAGTCGGCGACGTGCCGCACGGCCTGGTAGAGCTCGGCGTGGCATTTTTCGCAATACCAGAAGAAACGATCCCTCTCCCCGGGCCGGCGCCTGCGCTCCAGAACGAGGAGGAACGAATCCGGCGAGAAGCGCGGCGAGTGCCGCACGCCGGCCGGGCAATAGATGATCTCGCCCTCGCGGACCACCGCCACCTTCTCCTCGCCTGCGGGGGTGAGGTAGTGCAGGTCCATCCCGCCCCGGATCATGTACATCACTTCGTCGCTCGGGTCGGAATGGAACTCGCTCCTGTGCTCGCGCCCGCGGGCGACGAAGGCGATGGTGTCGGGCGCCTGCCACAGAATGCTCACCGGCTTGACGCTCTTCCTGATGCCCTCGGAAACGTCCGCGAGGCTGACGGCTTTCAGCTCGGTCATCGGCTTTCTTCCTGTCCCGAATCAGTTTTGCGCGGCTGGGGCGGCCGGCGATGCAGATTGTAAGCGCAAGGAGTAAGTAAGAGGTAAGATCGCGAATCCCTTCATGCTTCGCCGATGAAAACAACGAACGCGGCCGCGACCCTCGCCAGCGTCGTCTTTCTGAAAATTCAGGAGTTCGCTCGCAGGCCGGTCCAGGAACAAACGCGCCTGCGGGCGCAGCTCGAGGCCGTGGTGGCCGTGACCGCCGCGGAGCTTGCGCCCGCGGGCCGGATCGTGCTCGACGCCGCGGACGGGGCCGCGATCGTGGTCCTCTCCGATCCCAGGGGGGCGCTGCGCCTGGCCGAGCGCGCCCTCTCCGCGACGGCGGCGGGGCTGCCCTTGTGCATCGGCGTCAATCACGGCGCCGTGCAGGTCGCCTCGGGCGGGCGCGGCGCCGAGGGCATGACGGGCGACGGCATCTCCGTGGCGGCGAGCGTCGCCGAGTTCGCCTCGCCCACGCGCCTGCTGCTCTCGCGCTCGTTCCGGGAAGCGCTCGCGGACGCCGCTCCGGGGCTGGATAGCGGCCTTTTCGCGGCGGGGGTATTCACCGACGCGGGCCTGCGAACGCACGAGCTGTTCAGCCCGGACAGGCACGCGGCCGAGCGCAGGCGCAAGCGCCTGATCGCGCTCGGGGCCACGGCCGTCATCCTAATCGTCGGGGCCGGCGTGGCCGTGCGCGTTTCCTTGGGCGGGCACCCTAAATTTCTGGACGGAATGATCGCGAAGCTTGGGATTTCCGTGAAGGACGGCGGGACGTATATTCGCAGTCTGCGCGAGAAGCTCAAACTCTGACCATGACGGCGAAGAAGAAGCTCGGACGTTACAAGATTCTCGGCGAGCTCGGGCGCGGCGCCATGGGGGTCGTCTACAAGGCCGAGGACCCCGCCCTCGACCGCATCGTCGCGCTCAAGACCATCATCCTCTCGGACGACGCGGACGGGCGCAAGGACTACCACAAGCGCTTCTTCGTGGAGGCGAAGGCCTCCGCGCGGCTCACCCACCCGCAGATCATCACCGTCTACGATTTCGGCGAGGAGGACGACCTCGCCTACATGGCGATGGAGTTTCTGAAGGGAACCGAGCTCCGCACCCGGATGGCGAAGGGCGCGATCAGCGTGCCCGAGGCGGTGCACATCGCCGAGCAGGTGGCCGAGGGCCTGGGCTACGCGCACGAGCACGGCGTGGTCCACCGCGACATCAAGCCGAGCAACATCATGCTCCTGCCGCACGAGCAGGTGAAAATCATGGATTTCGGCATCGCGCGCATGCGCACCTCCGACCACAAGACGAGCACGGGCCTGGTGCTCGGGACCCCGAAATACATGTCGCCCGAGCAGGTGACGGGGGCCGCGATCGACCATCGCTCCGACATCTTTTCGCTGGGGGTC
>Ga0209488_10002711_pt1 | contig 14461 bp, 9 predicted proteins | sample Rivendell_Oct201_8_FD_188349 | JGI IMG/M metagenome (GOLD analysis project Ga0209488, IMG submission 188349) | Vadose zone soil microbial communities from the Eel River Critical Zone Observatory, Northern California, USA -... | ecosystem: Environmental > Terrestrial > Soil > Vadose zone >... | reverse complement strand
GTGTTCGTCCGCGCACAGAAGGAGAGACAGTGAGAGTCAGCCCATTGGCCGGGAAGCCGGCGCCCGAATCGATACTCGTCAACCTTCCGCGACTCATGACGATGTACTACGCGCTCGAGGTCGATCCGTCCGTCGCCGCGCAACGCGTCGCGTTCGGGACGTCAGGTCACCGCGGGACGTCGTTCGAACACTCGTTCAACGAGGAGCACATCCTCGCCATCACCCAGGCGATCTGCCTCTACCGCCATCAGAACGGCATCGATGGCCCGCTCTTCATGGGAATCGACACGCATGCGCTGTCGGAATCGGCGTTCGCGTCCGCGCTCGAGGTTCTCGCCGCGAACGACGTCGAGGTGATGATCGACGATCGCGATGGCTTCACTCCTACGCCCGTCGTCTCGCACGCGATCCTGGGCTACAATCGTGGTCGTACTAGCGGGCTTGCCGATGGCATTGTCGTGACTCCGTCGCACAATCCGCCGGCTGATGGCGGCATCAAGTACGACCCGCCCACCGGCGGGCCCGCGGACGCGGCGATCACCGGCTGGATCCAGAACAAGGCGAATGAGCTGCTGGAAGCCGGTCTGCAGGATGTCCGTCAGATTCCATTCGCGAGAGCAAAGAGCGCCAAGACGACGCATCGTCACGATTACATGAACGCGTACGTCGGGGATCTTGCGACGATCATCGACTTCGACGCTATCCGCGCCGCGGATCTCCGCCTCGGCGTCGACCCACTCGGCGGCGCCGGGGTGTGGTATTGGCCGCTGATTGCTGATCGATACAAGATTCCGCTGACGGTGGTAAGCGATGTCGTCGATGCGACCTTTCGATTCATGACGGTGGACTGGGACGGAAAGATCAGGATGGACTGTTCCTCTCCTTACGCGATGGAGCGGCTGATCGCGCTCAAGGATCGCTACGATGTCGCGTGGGCGTGCGACCCGGACCACGATCGTCACGGGATTGTTGCGAAGAGTGTCGGACTGCTCAAGCCGAACAATTATCTCGCTGTGGCGATCTCGTATCTGTTCACCCACCGCCCCGGATGGCTGCCAACGGCGGCGGTTGGAAAGACAGTCGTGAGTAGCAGCATGATCGACCGCGTAGCCGCTCAGCTCGGTCGGACGCTCAAGGAGGTGCCCGTCGGATTCAAGTGGTTCGTCGACGGGCTCGTGAACGGCTCGCTCGGATTCGGAGGAGAGGAGAGCGCGGGCGCATCATTTCTGCGTCGAGATGGAAGTGTCTGGACGACGGACAAGGATGGGCCAATCATGGGGCTGCTCGCCGCGGAGATGACGGCGGTGACGGGGAAGGATCCGGGCGAGCTTTACCAGGACCTCACGCGCGAGCTCGGCGATCCTGCTTATGAGCGAATCGATGCGCCGGCCACGCCGGAGCAGAAGAAAGTGTTGGCCAGGTTGTCCGAGCGGGACATTAAAGAATCAGAGCTCGCGGGCGAGAAGATTGTCAGCATCCTCACGACGGCGCCGGGTACTACGAATGCGATTGGCGGAGTGAAAGTCGCAACTGAGAATGGATGGTTCGCGGCGCGGCCATCCGGTACTGAGAACATCTACAAGTTGTACGCTGAGAGCTTTCTCGGCAGTGATCACCTAAAGAGGATACAGGAGGAGGCACAGGGGATACTCGCACGGGTTCTTGGAAAGGCTAACTGAGCGTTGGTGCACGGGGAGGGGTCGCGGAGACGCTTAGGCATCGTCAAAACCAAAGCGAGGAGCCCTCAGCCTTCCAGCTGATCGCTTGGAGCTTGATCCGGCGGATTCCTAGGAGTGGCGGTTCTGGCTCGCTTAAAGGATTCAGAGCGCGTTGGAGAGATGGGTGGCGTAGCCGATTTGTGCGTCATTCTTCGGGATGAGCGATTTCAAGAAGCTTGTAGTGTGGCAGAAGGCACATGCACTTGCGCTTCACGCTCATCGAACCGCGATGGGGATCCGTGAATCTCGCTACGCATCCCTGCGGAGCCAGATTATTCGGTCCGCGATGTCCATCCCGACCAACATCGTCGAAGGAAGAAGGCAAGAGAGCGAACGCGATTTTGCGCGATTCCTTCGCTATAGCCTCAACTCAGCGTACGAGTTGGAATATCACGTGATGTTCGCGCGCGAGATCGATGTAATTCCCGACGATGAGGCTCGTTCACTACTCGCCGAATTAGTCGAGGTGAGACGCATGCTTCATGGCCTTCTGAAACGGATCTCGCCGAAAGATCCCGTCCCCAAACCGTCCGGATCAGGTACGCCAGTATGAAAGCTCCAGGCGATTAGCTGTAAAGCCGATGGCTCCTCGCTTCGGTACTCTCGACCAGAACGGACGAGCTGTGCTCGTCCGTTCGAGGGAACCAAATCAGTCTTTGGGCACCGCCCTCCCCACCACGACCGTGATGTTATCAGAACCGCCACCGTCCAGAGCATCCTGAACGAGCTGCTCGGCCACCTGCTGCGCCGACCTCATCGCGCCCAGGCGCTCGGCAATTTTCTCGTCCGGAACGTGACGGGTCAGCCCGTCGCTGCAGAGGAGGTGTATCGTCCCCCACGAAAGCGGAATCCGCGTGACGACCGGTGCCGTCTGCCGGCCGCCGATGGAGCTGGACAGAACATGCGTCAAAGGTGAATGGGCCATGAGATCCCGCGGCATGATTCCCTGGTCAGCCAGCTCCTGCGCAACGGTCTGATCCCGTGAGATCTGGGTCAGCTCTCCATCGTGGAACTGGTAATAGCGGGAATCTCCGACCTGAAGGAGATACGTCCACGGCCACACTCCTATGAAGAGTGTTAGTGTAGTCGCCATTCCGGCCGCGCTCTCGTCTTGCGCGGCGCGCTCCTGAATCGCTTCGCTGCACCGCAGTGCGCCCTCCTCGAGTGCCTGGGCGAGATCGATGCCCTCTTCGTCGAACCGATAGTAACAACGGGCGCCCTCGGCTAGGTACCTCGTTGTCACTTCGAGCGCCATGCGGCTCGCCTGTTCCCCCTTCAGTCCTCCGCCCACGCCATCGGCAACCATCATGAACGACGCGACGCGCTCCTCTCCGAGCGGAATCTGGTCGAGCGGCAGACTCGACTGCCGAACGCTGATGCGCTTGCGAAGGGATCCGATGATAAAGTGATCCTGATTCTCTGAGCGCACCTTTCCGCGATCTGTAAGTCCAAAAATATCGATCTCATCGTCGCGCGGTCTTCGCGCGACGACATTGTTCGGAGCAATCTCCTGTGTCTGACTCATGCCGCCTCCTTCGCGCACTGAAGGATTCCCGCACGCAGAATTGAAGCTATAGCGCGCGTCGATCACCAGTATGAAAGCTCCGAGCGATAAGCTGCAACGCTGCCGGCTCCCCGCTTCAGTACTCTTGATACGAACGGGACGAGCACTGCTCGCCCCGTTCGATCCCGCGCAGAAATCGGTCCAGTGAGGCAGTGCTAGAAGCCGTACCTCACTCCGACCTGTATCTGCCGAGGATCGCCGAGCCCGTTGCGAATGGTGCCGTCAAAGTTGAAGAGCAATGACGCGGATGACGGATCACGGAAATTGTCGCGGTTCAAAACGTTGAACACTTCAACCAATGCCTCGAACTGACCACCTCTGTTCACGCGGAACGGGCGCGATAACCTGATGTCCCAGCTCGCGAACGCGTTGTCGCGACGAATCGTGTTGCGCAGCAGAATCGTCCCGTTTGTGCAAATTCTGTCCGTCGGCGCTGTGGCGCGCTGCCCGCTTGGCTGGTTATTGATGCACTTCTCCGATGTCGGCTGCGCCGAGTACCAGGAGAAGCGGGTGTTGCCGTAGATGTCGAATGGAAAGTGGTAGAGCGCCCACAGATTCAGCCGATGACGCTGGTCGCGGTCGCTGTAGTTGTACTCGCGATCGAGCCGGTTTGCCTGAGCGTAACGGAAGCTGAATGGATCACGCTCGTTGTCGTCATCGGCCTTGTCGACGGCCAGCGTGTAGTTCGCCTGGTACTGGAAATTGGGATCGGCGAATCTTCCAAGGCTGAATGTGACGCCCTGGTAGCGCGATTTCGCCGAGCTCTCGACGGTGGTCAGAACACCGACGCCGTTGGCAGTACCGTTAAGTCCGCTCGTCCAGGGCGAGCCGAACACGCCGTCGTTGCGATTGACGAATCGCGTGAGATTGTCGGTTGCCGCGTACGTGTAGGCGATCGATGCAGCCAACTGATTGAGCACTTCCATGTCGTAGCCGATCGAGCCGCTGATTGTGCGCGGATTCTTGAAGTCCTTGTCGAAGATGAAGATGTCCGGGCGGAATGGCGCTCCGGCCGGCGCGGGAAGGAGCGAGTTGTAGGGAGGCGGTGGACCGAGCACGCCCGTGAGCGCGCTGTTGCGGAAGATCGTCTGACCGATCGAGCCGTTGGTGCTGCGCGCGCTCGCGAGGTTGAGGCCCGGGATGCGCGCATAGTACACTCCCGCCGCGGCGCGCAGAACATCCTTGCCATCACCCTTCACGTCCCAGGCGATACCAAGCCGCGGCTGAAACATCTTGTAGTCCGAAGGAATCTTCCCGTTGGACGGGAACGCGAAGGTGCCGTTCGCATTCGTCACCGTTTGCCCGATGAATCCCGAAAAGAAGACTGACGATGGCGGCGTGATCGGATCCGGCTCCTTCTGTCCTTCCCAGCGTAATCCGTAGTTGATCGTGAGCGTCGGCGTCGCCTTCCAGTTGTCCTGTATGAACACGCCGTAGTCCTGCTGCGGAATCACCTGCGTTCCGGACGCTTCAACCGAGAGCCCGTTGACTCCCGCCTGCTGGAGATAGAGCTGTACCGGGCCGGAGATCGACGTCCCTACCGGACAGGCCCCGGTAAGCGAGGTGCTGACCTGAACGCCTGCGGCGGTGCTGCACTCGACGTAGTTGTTGCCGAACCTCACGTAGTTCTCGAAGCTCGTCACTGAGTTGAAGATGAAGCGACCGTTCGCGAACCCAACGAATGTCTGGTGTTCGGCTGTTCTGTTGAACTCGAAGCCCGTCTTGAAGATGTGGTTGCCCCTCACCCACGAGACGTTGTCGAGCGCCTGGATGCGTGTGTCGTATGATTTCACCGGAATGAAGAACGGCTCGCCGAGTCGAAAGCCAGACGCAAAGTCCATCCCAGTGTCGGAGAAGGGCCGGCTTTGTCCCGGAATCAGCGGTCCCGAGTATGAACGCGGCCGATCTTCACGAGCGAACTGGAAGCGAAACTCGTTGTCGATGGTGTTGGTGAGGTGCGACACGAGACTGCCGTTGACGGCGTTCGAGAAGTCCTTCTCGATCGCGTTGGAGCTGCGCGCCCAGTTGTCGACGTCGAAGGTGCCGTTGTCCTGCTTCGAGTTCGTGTAGTTGTATTTGAGCGATGCGTTGTGGGTCTCGTTGATGCGCCAATCGAGCTTCACGAGCGCGACCTGCGCATCGTTGGTGCGACTGATGGGGCCGAAGTCCTGAGCCAGCGCGCCACTGAAGGCGGAGGCAAGGTAAGTCGTGAGGGAGTCGAGTGCCGGGCTCGACGGCCTCGTCTTCTGCTTCACCTCCGAGAAGATCTGCTGGTCGTAGGCGACGAAGTAGAAGAATTTGTCCTTCACGATCGGCCCGCCGAGCGTCATTCCGAACTGGTGCTGCCGGAAATCGGGCTGGAGAGTCAGGTTCGCGTGGGACGCATCGGACGACAGCGCTCCGTCCTTCCCAAAGTAGTGCAGCGTTCCATGCACGTCGTTGGTGCCGCTCTTCGTGATGACGTTGACGAACCCGCCGCTCGACCGCCCAAACTCTGCGTTCGCGCCCTGAGCGACGACAACCATCTCGCGTACGGCGTCGAGATTGAAAGTGAACGGCGGACGCTGGCCGCCGCGCTGCTCGCCGAAGAACGGGTTGTTGAAGTCGGCGCCGTCGACCGAGACGTTGTTGTGAATGCCGCGTTGTCCACCGACGCTGAGGACGTCACCATCAGGACCCTGCGTGACCGCGACGTTCGGCGTCAGGAGCGTGAGATTCAAATAATTGCGTCCGTTATTTGGAAGCGCGCTCACCACTTCAGCGGGCAGATGCGTTGCTTCCGCCGATAGGGTCGGGTCCACGGTCGGGACCTGGGCAACGACAGTGATGCCGGTGAGCTGCGTCGTCGTGCGCGCGAGAATGAGCGGTAGATCGACCGTCTGGCCGAGTGTGACGGCGATACTCGATTTCGACGCGGGCGCGTAACCGACGGCTCGTGCCGAGACGTTGTATGTCCCGAGCGGAAGCAGCGTGGTTACGTACACGCCGCGATCGCTGGCTTTGACCGTGCGCGTGAAGTTCGTTTCGGTATTTCGCACGGTGACGAAGGCCGCGACGGGATTGCCGGCCGAGTCGGTGGCAACACCGCGAATGACGCCAGTGGTTGCCTGCGCCTGTGCGTGAAGGAGTGTCGGAGCGAGGGAGAGCGCGGCGAGGAGAAGCGGGAGTCGCAGCGATGGTGAGAGAGCGCGCCACTTCATAGGAGAGGTCTCAGAATGAGGTTAGGCAGCCGATCTCGAAGGGACTGAGGGTCGGTCCCTTTGATGTGGCTCCAACGTAACTCCAATTTTGGTTCGGGGCGAATCGCGCCGAATGTTTCGGATCAGTCCCGGAGATGCAGTGCGATTTGCCGCGCGGTCTCGACCGGTTCCTGCTCAGTAGTATCCACGACCAGCTCCGCGACGGGCATTTTGGGCCGCGCGAAAGCGCCAGCCTTGTCGAGCTGGCGGAATTGGGTGACGTCCCTGAGCTTGCCGAATTTCCCGCGCGATTCGGCGATGAGGCGATTCTCCAGCTCGGACTCGGAGCAGCGGAGCTCGATGAAGCGAAGGGTTCCCCGCCTGGCGGTGACGTGCTTCTTGAGCGTGGGAATGAACTGATCGGTGACGGTCGATTCCGGGGCGAAGGTCATGATCACGCCGGGCTGCTTGGCGGTTATGCAGGCGTCAACCGCGTCGAGCCACAGCTTCTCGCGCAGCGCGACGAAGGGAGGCGACCCGAAAGAAAAGAGCGACGTCACCAGATCAACCACAGCGTGGTTGTGGAGAAGGCGGTAACCCGTGTCGGCCGCCAGCAGCTCACCGACAGTGAGCTTGCCGACGCCCGGGCGCCCGAAGAGGAAGATGATCTGAGTTCCCATATTTCCTTAAAGCTAGGCTTTTGCGATTGGGCTGGGAGTTCGCACGCGACGAACCTCAATGGTAGGCGGTTTGCATTTTGGTTCGCAGGATCCTACTGGAGACGTTCTGACCCGAATCAAGGCAGTCTTCCTTCTCGGCACCCTCAAGCCAAAGCGCGGCGAGTTCTCGCACACCCAGGTTCTGACCGAAATCGTAGCTGAGGAATTGGCGGAGCACGAGGTCCAGAGCGAGATCGTTCGTCTCGTCGAGTATGTGATCAAGCCGGGCACGAAGAACAACATGGGCAAGGGCGACGAGTGGCCGCGGATACTGGAGAAAGTGCTTGCCGCCGACATCATGGTGTTTGCGACGCCAATCTGGTGGGGAAACCATTCGTCGCTGACCCAGCGCGCGATCGAGCGACTGGACGAGCTGCACGACGAGCTTCGCGAGACAGGAAAGTCGCGGCTCACCAACAAGGTCGGCGGGATCGTGATCACTGGCGAGGAGGACGGCGAGCAGCACATCACCGGGAGCATCTCGAATTTTCTGATCTCGATCGGCGTCACACTGCCGCCAATGTGCGCCGTGTCCTACCTCGGCGATTATAAACGGGCGAGCAAGGAGTCGCTGCGGAAAAAACTACGCGGCGCCAAGTCGACGGCATCTGCCGCGAAGAAGATGGCCGCGAATCTGGCGTTCTTCGCGCGGTTGCTCAGGGAGAACGAGATCCCGCGTTAGAGAGAATGAAATCTCACCGGAGAGGGGCATCCCCGCGCCAGGACAAGCGAGACGCTCGCCCGAGCGACGCGATTCGGCTAGTGCCGGCCAGTAAGTTGGCGCAGGTCGGAACCATCGGCGTTGATTGTCCAGATCTCCATTCGACCGGTGCGATTGCTCTGAAATGCGACGCGCTGGCCGTCTGAAAACCAACTCGGCGTCTCGTCGAGATACACGGTTCGGTGAGGACCAAGCTCCATCGCACCCGTCGTGCTCAAATCGACGATCCATAATGTCGACTTCCCTTTGGGCGAAGACGCGTTGGACTGAAACGCCAGCTGATGACTGTCTGGATGCCACGCTGGCACCTGCGCCCGGCCCTCTTCCGGAGTCAGGTGCGTCACCTGGTGAGGACGTGATCCATCCGCGTTCATCACCCACAGACTCATCCCGCTCGGGCGGCTCACGGTGAACGCGATCAAGCGGCCATTCGGTGACCACATTCCGCTCCAGACCGTGATCGAATCGCCGGTGACCTGTCGCGGCGAGCGGCCGTTCGCATCCGCGAGCACGAGATGCGAAGCGGTCCACGAGCCGACGTCGTAAAGGATCTGATCTCGCGCCGGCGAAAAGTGCGGAGCGCGGCCCGGATACCCGCCAATCGGGCGCTCCCGGGAGCTATCCGGCCAGAGCTCGTAAACCCAGCTCGTGTCGCGCACCAACACACTGTAGAGAATCGATTTCCCGTCCGCCGCCCACTGAGCGCCGTTCACGTCGGTATCGCGGTTGGTTAGCTGCCTCTCACCAGTGCCGTCCGCCGAAATGAGCCAGAGCTGGTTTTTTCCCGTTCGATTCGACTCGAACAGGATCCGCGGGGCGCTCGGCGAAACAAGCGGGAATCCGCCGTTCACGACCTGCGCGGTCGTCTGCGCCTGCGAAGCGGCGGCGAGAACCAAGAACGGAACTGCGAGAGCGAGAAAGATTCGGGACATGGTCGGTTCGTTGACGAGGACGGTAACTCCATAAGCAGATAGAGCGCCAGCATTGTCCTGGTCGGGCTTAAATTGGAGAATCCTTCTCGGAATGTTATGAAGATCCCCATTCTCGCGATCGCCGCGACGGCGGCCTTGGCGTGCGGGTGCGCTCACTCGGGCTTTACATTACGCGCGGCAGAGTGGCCCCCTGCCGTTATCCCTCAGTACAACGTTGACTCGGTTACTCGCGACTCAGCCTCGAATCGGACGTACGCGTTGGTGGGAACCGTCGTCGATTCAGCTTCGGGGCGGTCGATCGACGCTGCCATCATTACTCTTCGCCAGCCCGGAACTCATGATCGGGGGACGTACAGCGATGATCGAGGTGGATTCGTGCTCGGCCGCGTGCCGCCCGGTCATTACCAACTGCTGGTACGCAGAATTGGCTATATGCCATTCTTACAGACTCGAGATGCCCGCGCGGGGATAGTCGACACCGTCAGAGCCACCCTGCCGGTAAGTAATATGACGCTGCAATAACAGCCCCGGATTCTGCCCGGAACCCAACAAAGGCAATGTTGGTTGCGGGGGAGACTAGTCCTACATTGTAGCCTTCCTCTAGCGGGAGCTCTCTCGTACATGGCGTCCTGGAGCCTGACAGCCGTCGAGATTCTTCGCGAGACGCCCGCCGGCGAAAGGAATGTCTGTGCGCATTGACCTGGTTCAGCGCGCCTTCACGTCGTACGCGGTCGAGCGTGAGCTCGGGAGCGGTGGGGCCGCCACCGTGTACCTCGCGCACGATCAGAAACACGACCGCAAAGTCGCCATCAAAATTCTGCACACTGAGCTCGCCGCCGTTCTGGGCGCCGAGAGGTTCCTGCAGGAGATAAGGGTCACCGCCAACCTGCAGCATCCCCACATCCTTGGCCTGATCGATTCCGGGGTATTCGGCGACGATGCGGGCGAGCTCGCGGGAAGGCCGTACTACGTGATGCCGTTCGTCGAAGGTGAGTCACTCCGGCAGCTGCTCGAGAGGGAGCAACAACTTCCGATCCCCGATGCAGTGCGCATCGCAACGGAAGTGGCCAGCGCGCTCGACTACGCCCACCGGCACGGCGTCATTCACCGGGACATCAAGCCCGAGAACATTCTCCTGCACGACGGAACCGCGATCGTCGCGGATTTTGGGATCGCATTGGCGGTCACCCAACCTGGTGACGCGCGGATGACAAGGACTGGCCTGGCACTCGGGACCGATAGCTACATGAGTCCCGAGCAGGGGATGGGAGAGCGCACCGTCACCGCGCGGAGCGACATCTATTCGCTGGGCGTTGTGACGTACGAGATGCTCGCCGGAGAACGGCCATTCACCGGGCCGACGGTGCATTCGATCATGGCGAAGATCATGACCGAGGATCCGCGCCCGCTTAGTACAGTGCGGCGGAACGTTCCGCCGAATGTCGACGCCGCGATATCTCACGCGCTCGAAAGAGTTCCGGCGGACAGATTCGCCTCCGCACACGAGTTCGCCGAGGCATTGAACAATCCTTCGTTTACTATTTCCGCTACGTCGGCGGCGAGGCGAGCCAGCGGGACGAGGGGCCGCGAGAGGTGGGTTTTGTACGGAGCGGGTGGAATCGTGGCGTTGTTGTTGGCCGCTGTCCTTTGGAGTACGATGCGACCCGCGGATTCGAAACCGGTCTTGCGGTACAACCTCGCGCTCGACTCGGTCGAGGCGATGGCTCCGGGTGGATCCTACGCGGGGCGTCTCGCGCTCTCACCCGATGGATCACTACTGGCTTACATCGGCGGTCCTCGCACCCAATTGTTGCTAAGACCACGTAATCAGCTCCACGCCACTCCGATTCCCGGGACCGAATCGGCCAACACGCCCTTTTTCTCGCCTGACGGCAACTATGTGGGCATTCTCGGGGAAGGCAGAGTTCAGATCGCGCCGATCAACGGAGGGCCGCTGATCAACGTGTCTGATACGATGACCGGCGTGGCGGGCGCGTCGTGGGGACGCGACGGATTCATTTATGTCGACGGGGAGGGACCTTCCGGTCTGGTCCGCGTTGCAGCGAAGCCGGGGCAAAAGCCCAAATGGTTTACAGCGCTCGACACGGTGAGGGGAGAGTTCGACCACCTGTGGCCGGACGTGCTGCCCAACGGAAAAGGCCTGGTGTTCTCCGTCGTGTACAAGGAAAAGAACGGAGTGGAAGGCACAAGGAGATCTGCGATAGCAGTGGCGGAGATACCTTCCGGTAAGCATCGCGTGATTGTGGAAGATGGGATGTACGCCCGTTACGCGGCGTCGGGCCACCTTATCTACGTCACGTCGAATCGAGCGTTGATGCTCGTGCCCTTCGATCAGAATTCGATGAAAGTCACGGGCGACCCGACCGTGCTCCTCGAAGGGATGCGACTCGGCGACATCGGCTCGGCGGACCTCGCGGTCTCGAACGCGGGAACCCTCGTATACGGCACCGGTGCAGGCGAGGGCAAACAAGAATTCGTGTGGGTAACGCGCGACGGGAAAGCGCAAACCGTGGATCCGTCCTGGCAAGGCTATTTCTGGACGCCGTCGCTGTCACCGGATGGCAAGCAGCTCGCGGTTGCGATCCCGGACTGTTGCGGGAACACGGACATCTGGGTCAAACAGCTAGACCGAGGTCCGATCACCAAGGTATCGCTGGAGTCGAGTGACGATCGGTATCCGACGTGGGCACAAGACGGCAGATCCCTGATGTTCACCTCGAATCCGGCGCCCGGCTCCTTCGATCTGTGGATCAAACGTGCTGATGGGAGCGGGCAGGCAGTGCGTCAGTTTCATGGAAAGCGCGGCATGCCGAACGCGCACTGGTCGCCGGACGGGAAGTGGCTGATCTTCATGACGCCCAATGGCGCGAACGGCTCTTCGGACATTTTCGGAATACGTCCGGGAGTCGATACGGCTCCCGTGCCGCTTGTGGCGACCAGATTCACGGAAGCCGGGCCGACGCTATCGCCCGATGGACGCTTTCTGGCGTATACGTCGAACGAGACCGGGAACTACGAGATCTACGTGGTTCCATTCCCGAACACCGGCGCGGCGAAGTGGGCGGTTTCGACCAGGGGCGGGGCGGAGCCGGCCTGGTCCCATAGTGGAAAAGAATTGTTTTACCGCGACGGCTCATTGAACCTCGTGGCCGTCGAGGTGAAGACTACTCCCACGTTTTCGCTCGGCCAGTCGACCGTACTTTTTCCGGTCGGGGGTTATCGCTCCCGGACACTTGATCCCGAGTACGCCGTGTCGCCGGACGACCGTCGTTTCCTGATGATTCGGCGCTTTGTGCCCAATGCGCCCGACAAGCTCATCGTCGTGGAGAACTGGTTCGAGGAGCTCAAATCAAAGGCGCGGAAGTGACGCAGACTGAGACCTGTTGGGGGAAGTGAACTGCACTGAAGACTACCTGCCGGGTGCCGGGTGCTTTGTGCTTAGACAGCTGTTGGCTCCGGGCGAAGGTCAACTTCACAGCGTTCGTCCTACTGCCCGCGCGACTGGTGAAGCCGCGCGCATCAAATCGGCGAACATCTCCAGCGTGAGTGATTGATCACCGTCAGATAGCGCGGATTCCGGATCCGGGTGGACCTCCACCATGATGCCGTCCGCTCCAGCTGCAATGCTGGCGAGCGTGAGAGGGATGACGAGCCGCGCGCGTCCTCCCGCGTGACTCGGATCCACAATCACGGGCAGATGTGTCTCTTCCTTGAGCACCGGGATCGCCGAAACGTCGAGGGTGCTGCGCGTCGAGCTCTCGAAGGTGCGAATGCCGCGCTCGCACAAAACCACGTTGCTGTTTCCAGCGGCCATCACGTGCTCGGCTGCCAGTAGCAGCTCGGTGATCGTCGCGGACAATCCTCGCTTGAGGAGCACCGGCAGGCCTGAGCGGCCCACCTCTTCCAGCAGGGAAAAATTCTGCATGTTGCGCGCGCCGACCTGGAGCATGTCGGCGCTGCGAGAGACGAGCTCGACCTGCCGGGTATCCATGACTTCGGTCACAACCGGAAGGGTGCTCGCGGCGCGCGCCGTCTCGAGAAAGCCGAGCGCCTCGGCTCCGAGTCCGTTGAAGGAGTAGGGCGACGTCCTCGGCTTGAACGCGCCTCCTCGCAGCATCACCGCGCCGAGTCGCTTCACGCGGTTGGCGATGTCGACAATCATCTCTACGCTTTCAACCGAGCACGGGCCGGCGATCATGGTGATCGCCGCGCCGCCTATCGTCACGGTGTCGCTCACGCGGACCGGCCGCGTCACACCTCGAAGCGCCGATGTGTGGGCCGCCAAACGATACGGGCGCGATAGCTCCTTCGCGGGGAATCCACCATTTCCCGGCGGTCGCAAGGTTTTCGCGTGTATCGACTCGGATGTTGTCATGACTGCCCCGACGTGAAAGTTGAGATTTCGGACTCCTGGCTCGCGGGGCTCGGGAAAGAAAAAGCCCCCGCGTTTGCGGAGGCCCATGGTCTGTCTGCGAGGTTAAAGCTGGAACGTTACCGCACGCGTGACCCGGGCCCCCATCGGTTATAACCGAAGACGCCGTAGTAATAGGTCGCGCTAAACCACAAGTTGGTCATGTTGGGCAAGCTAGATCAGCAAACGGGAAAAGTAAAGATGGAAATCGTAGGGGGACGATTCCCGTAGTCGATGGGATACGTCTCTCGTGATCGCTCGGAGGGTACGATTAGCGTGATCGTTGATACCACGACCGTCGAGACGGAACCATCGCTGGCCACGAACATCGCGCGCTTGACCTCCGCGAAGGCGAGAAATACATTGCCAACTCGCCGGTGCGCTTGAGCGCCGGTGCCAAACGACAGCTCGCGCATGCATCAACTCCGCTTCTCAAATCTTTCTATTCGACTTATTACGGCTCTCGCTAAGGGAGGCGGCCAGCCGGCGCGCGCGTAGACTTTCGCGAAACCGGAAATCGTGGCGGCCACTCTTTCAAAGTGTGGGCCGCCTTTTTGTTTGGTAAAACAGCAACTGAACTGTGAACTGAAGAATACCTGCCGGGTGCGGTCAGCTTTGACGGCTCCGGGCCGCGGGCTTGACGCGCCAGAGAAATTCTGGTGCTGTGCTCTTGAAATACAGGATAATTGGATTTGAAATGCAATGATCGATAAAACCATTTGTACGCTAGCCCGCAGCCCGAAGCTGCTCCGCCCACTGCTCCTGGCAGGTAGTCTTCACCTCACAGTTCAGTTGCACTTAATCAATCACCAGCTCAGATGACTCCACCAAGGACTCTCTTCGAAAAAATCTGGGACGACCACATCGTCCGCCCCGAAACCGAGAGCACCCCGGCGGTCCTCTACGTCGACCTCCACCTCGTCCACGAGGTGACGTCGCCGCAGGCATTCTCCGAGCTGCGCAATCGTGGCGCGCGTGTCCGCCGACCCGACCTCACGCTCGCGACGATGGATCACTCGACGCCGACCACTCCCCGCTCGGCCGGCCGTCTCCAGGTGCTCGACTCCCAGGCGTCGGCGCAGCTCGAGCAGCTCCAGACGAACTGCGATGAATTCGGAATCCGGCTCTTCGGTCTCGACGACACCCGCCAGGGAATCGTCCACGTGATCGGACCCGAGCAGGGTCTCACGCAACCC
>Ga0209488_10002709_pt1 | contig 14464 bp, 18 predicted proteins | sample Rivendell_Oct201_8_FD_188349 | JGI IMG/M metagenome (GOLD analysis project Ga0209488, IMG submission 188349) | Vadose zone soil microbial communities from the Eel River Critical Zone Observatory, Northern California, USA -... | ecosystem: Environmental > Terrestrial > Soil > Vadose zone >... | reverse complement strand
AAGACTGCATCGCATCGATTCCCAAGGGCCCGAAGCTCCGGAACTAAATTGGGCGCAAGACCTTAAAAGTCACTAACAGGGAAACGGCAGAGACGAGGGCGATGATTCTTCAGTATATCAACATGAACTTTCTAGACGAATTGACCGCTCGACTTTGACTGAAACGTTTGCAGGTCTATCCAAGCCAAGTTTGGGGTGGGCACATTATGGCTGTCTGAGCGCTTCCTGAATATGGCCGACTCGGGACCGTTGAGAAATTTGCGCAGTACACCAATATCCAGGACATCTGACGGGTGAAGAAGGGGTGTATTAATACCAATGTTACAGTAAACAGGTCCAACCTCCTTCAACGATCGCACTGGGACGTGTGATTCGGAACTCCGATCCGGGATTAGCCGAGCGTGGTAGGTTGTTATCACATGTTATTACCGGACCTTGCGGGTACTTAACCCCCTCCTCCTCCCTCTCAACAACCAACTCCATCTTTTCATTCGTTTCATATCCTCATGGCACAGGTTATTGTAGTCGGTGGTGGTCTTGCAGGTCTCTCTGCCGCGCATACTCTTCTCGAGCGTGGCGCTAATGTTCTCCTCCTCGACAAGCAAGGGTGCGCCTTTCTTCGTCGCTTTCCCCCCACTAGCTAATTTTTCTGCATCCGCACTTTTAGCTTCATGGGTGGTAACTCTACCAAAGCCACGTCAGGCATCAACGGCGCTGGCACCCAGACTCAGCAAGATCATGGCATCGCAGACTCGGCCAAGATTTTCTTCGACGATACCAAACATTCAGTGCGTATCCTGCAATACTTTCCTTCTGAATCGGTGCTGAAATAGTTCTCCCTATCGTAACGTAGGCTCGCGATCTCGCGCGTGATGACCTCATCCGGGTTCTCACCGGTCGCTCAGGAGACGCCGTAAACTGGCTCCAGACCAAGTTTGGTCTCGATCTCTCCAAGGTCTCTCGCCTTGGTGGACATTCTCACCCTCGCACACATCGTGGTGATGCGCAATTCCCCGGTATGGTCATCACCTACGCTCAACTCGAGCGTCTCGAGGACCTCGCGCAATCCATTCCTGATCGCGTCAAGATCCTCAAAAAGGCTCGTGTGACCAAACTCCTCAAAGACGAGTCCGGTACCGTCACCGGCGTCGAGTACGTTCAAGGTGGCAAGACTTCCACCGCACTTGGACCCGTCATTCTTGCCACCGGTGGCTACGCGGCCGATTTCACCAGCGACTCATTGTTGAAGAAATACCGTCCCGAGCTCTGGGACCTACCAACAACCAATGGAGAACACTCTACTGGTGACGGTCACAAGCTCGCAGTGTTTGCTGGTGCAAGTGCTGTCGACATGGAGAAGGTGCAAGTGCACCCAACTGGTCTCGTTGACCCGAAGGAGCCCGATGCCAAGGTCAAGTTCCTTGCCGCTGAGGCTCTTCGGGGTGTTGGTGGCCTCCTACTCGATAACCAAGGTCAGCGCTTCGTCGACGAACTCCAACACCGTGACTTTGTAACTGGAAAGATGTGGGAGAATGGCAAGTATCCGATTCGGCTAGTTCTCAACGGCAAGGCGAGCAAGGAAATCGAGTGGCACTGCAAGCATTATGTGGGTCGCGGACTCATGAAGAAATTCGACTCTGGCGAGGCACTCGCCAAAGAGTTTGGCCTCTCCCCTTCTGTACTTAAGAAGACCTTCGACGACTATAACTTGGCGGCGAAGGCCAAGAAGGACAGGTTTTCGAAGAAGGTGTGACAGTCATTTCACCCGCGAACCTGCACTTCACTAATACCCGCGCAAAGTTCTTTTCGGACGATAACTGGACGCTTAACGATACATTTAATGTTGCCATCATGACTCCTGTGTTACATTACACTATGGGTGGTCTCGAGATTGACCCAGAAGCACGCGTACTCGCGCCTGGCGGTGCACCCCTCCAGGGATTATTCGCTGCGGGTGAAGTCGCTGGTGGTGTTCATGGTGCTAATCGGCTCGGCGGGTCTTCATTACTTGGCTGCGTCGTTTTTGGGCGCGTTGCCGGAGATGCGGCCGCGGCATACTTGCTGCAGAACTACGATAGCGCGAGCGCAAGGGCCGCAGGACGTATAGCTGGAGTTTCGGCGCACCTTGGTTCCCCGCAACCTGAAACTAAGAAGGCAAAGGAGGAAGTAGCAACTGGCTCGGGTGGTGCGTCGTCATCGACACCAACCTCTGGAGGAAAGACATACACGATCGACGAAGTTGCGGCGCACAACAAAAAGGAAGACATTTGGGTCATTATTGACGGACAGGTGCTCGACGTGACCAAGTTCCTGCCTGACCATCCCGGTGGCGAGAAGGCCATTTTATTGTATGCTGGCCGTGATGCAACGGAGGAGTTTAATATGTTACATGACCCTAAGGTCATTCCACGGTATGCACCAGATGCTGTGATTGGGCGGGTACGGAAGTAGGCGGGTCAATAATCTAACCAGTATCAGGGCAGGGGCAAATTGTATTGCAGTAGTAGGTCGATTAATTCCTATTTTGACATCCAGAGGGGACCAATACGGAGCGTTTTCCGAGGACTGTTCCCAAACATCCTCATTTCTTTTCAGTCTGATCTGTCGCGTCCTGCGGAACGAGTTCCTGTCGCAGAGAGCCGTACATCAGTAGGCACACCTCTAGGTCCTTCGAACCTCGGATCCGCTTAATATCAATCAAATCGAACTGATCGAGGACCCCGCCGCGGCGGCTGAAGGAATGACAGTGTGCATTCGTATCACTCCCAAGTTCTGTTTTGTTCGACACGTGTAATCAAGTGCGGCGCTCCGCGAAGAAGCTCGACTCGGAATATAACAATTGTAAGAGTGGAGCCAGCAGTATCCGGCGATGAGCTGCGCACCTCTGCTCGGATCGCAGTGTCTGGCTGCCTCGACTCTGGATCGCTCTGATGAGTTCCACGAGGCAACGTCGGTTGATGTAATGTTGGCTCTGCTTGCTTCCCATTATCAAGGTTGGAATATGATATGGAAAGTCGCATGCTAATACGCAAGTGATCGTGTGCTTTTGTAAGTATGGGTAGTTCAAGGGCACCGTAAACTTGGTAAAGGTATGTTCCCAGCTCCAAAGTTGCCTTTGCTCCGAGGCGACTTCAATTGCCAACGATTGTCTCACACAGATGATGGAGTATAGAGAGGGCCGCGGTTAGCTGGACGGCAGGTGTTGGAGTTCTTTCTTGACGTATCTGGCAAGTGTTTGATAACATTCTTATCACTCCGCGGAAGAAAGGGTCTCCTTGAAAAATGTTTATGATGATTTGATAGGCCTGACGGCGTGCTCCCCTGAATTCCCGATCCAACACCACACACGACAACAAGGGTCGAAGCTTGTCGGCTGTCTTTATTATTATTATTTTGGCCAAGAACCGGAAGCAGTTGATCATAACCATTGTTCCATGATTCTGCGGTGCTCATCGGCCCCCACGTCGGTAACTGACTCGGAAGAAGGTGAATCTGGGTTTGGGAGCAGCACTCGCTGGAGTCCCACATTGGCGCCGTTCTCTCAACCGCCGATGCGAGTGACCGGTCCCCGAGGTGCCTGCTTGGCATCCCGCGGGGTCGGCAAGCGGTCGGCATGACGGTACCACAGGCATGCGGGAACAAAGGGAGGGGTCACGAGTCCTGGATGTGGACGCGTGGCAGCTTTACACAGGTCGAGGTGATGATCCAGAGAGTCGGACAGTATCCATTCATGGACCACGTCTTCTTCCAAGGTTGTTGCTTGTATATAAATATATTCCCAGTGCTGCGGGTGCTGTGCTGCCTTGTGATGACGAGGGAAGAAAATGAACTTTGTGTGGTGACTGCACTGCTCCCGGTGCCGGGCACTCAACACGAGACCGTTCATTTCTAAACCAAGTGTGGTAGAGAGAGCACTTCTTTGGTGTTCGGTTTGTTTTCGCGGTGTGCAGAGCCTGAGGAGGTGTCATCGCCCTTGGAGTCCGCGGCGACATCACCGGTGAGTGAGACAGGTATGTCATGGCACTCACTTGGACCGGACAGATAAAGCCCCTTAAAATACGCATCGCACTTTTTGTCGTCTAGGTTGGGGCGTGGCGGCGGCCCACTGGCATCGGAGAAGCGATATTGGGTCTCAGCACTGAAATGGACGTTTATTTTATTTGATCGACTGCGGAAGTGGACACGTAGTAGGTGATTTGATTCACCTAAGCGTTCTTACGGCGTTCATGAGCTTCAACAACACTATCGTCGCCTCTATCAAGGACAGTCACGAGAAAACTTGAAGTGGAAGCGCCACATATGAAGACATCAAAACCCCTTGAGTGTGAAGAGTTCCACAGCGATATGAACTCTAGCCTGAGAAGCTTGGACGTGAGTTGGCAGCTCTGCTCAGTGTGAAACCTTGATTTTATCAAGCGCCATCATAGCCCGAGAATAACTTGATCTGAGCAAAGACGAAGTTCGACTCGAACGTGCGTGGCACTGGCAGTGGCCTCCTTGATGCACGGCCAACACGGAACTTCAAGTGACAGCTCGAAAGGGTCACCAAAGCGACAGGGCGGATAGTGATTCTGCCCATAGTTTAGTATCACGGTGTATCATGATCGTCAACCGCGACGGCGTAGACTCGGAAGATCGCGTCCGACTCGGAGTACCTTTCCTCCCATACATGACTCAGTTAGTTCAAAGTTTCTCCGCTGCTGCTGCGGCGTCCGCGATTGTTATGCCCGCCATGGACGATTTCAATTCACCGCTGCCATCCAGAAAATGCCCCGTGTTGATCCGATTAATCCGGGTAGTTAACGATCCGCGAATATTGTGCATCGGGTGACCTCAGGCTCCAATGTTCCCTCATCTAGTAGCATCGCGCGTAGCTCAAATGAACGGCTGCTCAACCTCTTTTCTGTCCTTTCTTCGCTTTTCCTTTTCTCGCTCGACATAGTGCTTGCGGAGACACTCCGGCTGGGCCCATGTCGCTTGCCGTTTCACCATCTGTGATACATGGTTTGCACCTCGCCGTGATCGCGCGAGACCTGAGCGGTAGGTCTACCTCTCTGCTAGTTCAAGTTCTGCCTAAAGAGGAACGCTCATCCTGACCCTGATCCCCCCCCGCTAAAGCCGCCGGGCTTGTCGCGATGTTCTATGACCACGCTTTGACTTTCGGTGATGAGGTTCGGCTGCTTTGGGCGGCCCCTTCGTCATTTGCAAAGTGGATGTTCTTGATAAATCGATACTTGACGGCGCTGTGCCTGGTGTTAGTTGCCAATGGTGCGTGTGACGAGCTGCTGAACATGTCTCTGGCTTTCCTCCGTGCTCAATTTCCGTCTTAGAAATGTCGGGGTTTAGCAGCCGCCTGGATAGCGATGAAGTGAGTCAACCGTCAGTTTGCACAGATCATTGCGATGCTGACACCGCGCAGACGTGGGGGCTCCGTGGATTCACCCGTCTACCCTAACTGACGAGGACGAAGCTGTCAAAAATTCGTCCCAATTGTGAGCGTTTATGGTGTCTTTTCGACGCTCACAAATACCGTGCTCGCCTATTTGCGAGTGGTCGTACTGTGGGACAATTCGCCTGTGTGTATACGAACAGATTCTCAAGTTGTTGAGTGTTAGCTTACCACTGAATTTCAGCGGGTCGAACTTAGGCTTGGCCTCGCCATGATTTTCAGCGCCCTTGTCACTATGATTTGCACGGTCATATCGACATTTCTTGTTTCATGTATGGTTTCTCTCATGAAATGCATTGAAGATGTAGCGTCATACCGTTTCTCTCAGCATACGTCAAGTATAATGCGTATGCCCGAATGTGCGTTTTTACGAAGACAGGCCCATCCTTCATGGGGGTTTGGACAGCTCCGGTGGGTAATCTTTGAATGCTGCTTCATTTTCCTGCATTCTTAAACAACCTTCAGTTGTGCTTTGAAATCTTGATGGTTTTCCTGGTATCGTATAACGCCCTTTCACGTCCGCGGGGCCCTGAAAGGCCTTTGGCGCGGGTTCTGTACCGCGACGGCTTATTGTTCTTTGTTGTGAGTGGAAGACATCGTTGTGCCATTTGGCACGCACACTCATCAAGGCCTACTTTAGGCCGCCGCGTTACTTCGCGCGTCGAGTCTTGTATTCTCGATCATTTCTGCGCCTGGGCTTATCGCCTTCCCTGTGTTGTACGTGCTGACTTCTGAACCTCCCAACATCTCAAGGGCTTGAGCACTGAGCTTTGAACAGTTTTTCCTGGGCCATGGCCATGCTGGCCACCAATCGTCTGTTAATACATGTACGCTCATCTGAGGCATATGAGCGCGATACCGACACCGACGAGGGAGACTTACGTGAAGCCGTCGTACCACCAACATCCTCGGAGTCTATCCCTCGCTACCCAATAGACCCGTTTTCCGCCATCGAGTTACGTCCGAGTCGTCACAGGACCAGGTGAATTTGTATGTGCCCATCAAGGCAGCCTTGAGCCTTGAGAGATCGAAATTTCTTCACCTTTTCATACACTTTTGCTCGTCCTCCTCCGTCATGGTCTGGGGCCTCCATCTCAACTCGTCGTTCATTTCGCTGGCGACTATCTGAGATCACCTCATATCGATGCATCCTGTCTGGTATCGGTGGTTGGCTCATTCACTCTAATCTCAATTTGTCATGTACAGAACCCAACTTGTCACTGGGCAATCCTAACTAGCATATTCAGAGATGTAAGAAGTATGAATATATGTTTTATTACTTCGGCGACATGAGCATCGAATTTAAACTAACGGCCTGGGAGAGTGAGTTCCGGCACCGAGTGAGGCCAGATGCAAGAGGAGGCTGTGCGCGCACACCGGGAAGCCCGCAGCGACCTTTTCCTCACGCGTATCAAGAGCTTGTACGTATAGGAATCCCCCTTCCTTCCACCTCACATCCTGATCAACACCGAGTCATCATTGACTTCGATGGACGAATGAGGGGGGTCGAACTGTATCGGAAATGCCAGGCCATTCTTCGCCAACTGCCCACATCGCCAAGTTCAGTCGCTCCGAGGTCGGAGTCAGAGCACGACGCAATACGTAGAATCGGCCGGTACCGCCAAGCAATGATGCGCAGATGATCTGAGCTCATGTCAGTTCGGGTTTCGGATGCTGCGCAACGCGCATGGCGGACTCGGCCACTGATGCTGGCCCGCAGTCCTAGCTGTGCCACAGGGCCACAGGCTGTACCTGTGATTAGTTGGTTCCATTCACCTCTTTATCGTTGTGTCTTGGTTCCCCATAGGCCCAACAACTGTCTCCGTGTCGTTGAGATGGGTGGTACGGATGATTTATGCGGTATACTATAGTATCTTTGTCACATATCGCTTAGGTTACCTCCAAATTCCAGGACTCACACACGTGTGCGCCCCTCGGGAAGCACAGCGTTTGATGTTCTACATCAACTGCGACGGCGGTGGCAGACAGTAAGGTCCGGCTGCGCCAGTGCATCGAGTGTTGGCTCGCAGTGTTCGCCACCTCCTAGAAAGTAAACTTTGTCGTTTTTCGTCTCGTCTGTCTGATCGATCGCTGCTTATCGTCATGGCTCCCATCAAAAGATGGCGGTTCATGTGGAGGTGTTCCAGGCGCTTAAGCGCGGTCTCGCTTATGATAGTAATATTCAATTGCATGTTCCCACAGTAACTCGATGTATGTATGATGGGGTATAGCCTTTCGGGTATCATCAATCATTAACATATGATTAGCCTTCCGCGCGCCCGTTGTGCCCTTCCTCCGCACCATCACTATTCGTTCACCTGGGGCCGGTCCCCTTTCAAGTTCTTTCGACCCCTTCGCCGTCAGCGCCAGCGCTGCTGCTCGTATTTTCTACAGCATTTTTTTTTGTATGACCCTGGCAGCTGTGCCGCTGTGACGATTATCATGTCCAACGCCGGGTATAGTTTCGCTCGGTCGAACAATTCTACCACCTCGTCACTATTGGCCGATGGCACAAGCTTTACTATTATTAATACGTATTCAGAGTCGCAGTCAAAGGCAGTCATTGTACGTGGATATCCCCTTTTGATTGCACATCCCTTTCTCATCCCGAACAGGCACTTGTCGTTGTATCGTGTGTTTCCTTAGTCGCTACTGTCGGACTGTTATGTGCGATCGCTGTGCGTCGAAGTTGACTGCGTTCTTCCCCCGCTGGCTGTATTTCCGTGATCCTGATGCTCTTTGAAGATATCCGCGTTCAATACACGCACAGTCAAAGACCCAAACATGTTCGTACGGACACATCTCGCTTTCTACTTTGTCTCTCTACTCCTCAGTGACGTACTACAAGGTAAGTTTCTGTCTGCACACACTCCCTCATTTAGGCTTCCCGCTTGTCTCGAACAAAACCGCTAAGATCCCGTCATCTTTTCGTAGCAATTGGCTCAATCATGAACTCAGCGTGGGTGCGCGAAAAGGCCGTAGTTTACGGCTCGCTGTGTACAGCACAAGGTAGGAACTTGGAAACATGCTCGTGTTGAGTTCGCTGACACACACTTGCTAAGGTGTCATCAAGCACACTGCGGATGTTGGCATTGCAGTCTGGTAAGTTTCGTGTGACGTGTCGGGAAGTACGACTGCTTGACAGCTTTGTCTTAGGTCTTTGGTACGACCAATGAGTTGACCTCGATACAACTGAAGTTGTGCTGACCGCGCTGCAGGTCATTGCGACACGCACGTTTTACGTCCTCTTCCTCCGCCTTGAAGTCAAGCATTATATGATGTGGCTCGTATTGATCGCCCAGTGGTCTTTCGTGGGTGCGCTCGTTATTGCTGGGCCAGCAACAGCCAAGACCGATAAACACGGCCCATTCTGTGAGCAGCCACTGTGACAATTCCTGCTTGTCCGCTGATCGTTATGACAATTTTTAGATGGCATTGCGGGCGAGTGGTGTTGGATATCTCCGAACTATGTTACCCAACGTATCGTGTGCGTGGTTTAGCTTTCAAACGCTTCTGATATCAAAGACTCATGTCCTCACAGTTTAGATTACATGGTCGTAAGTTTTCCGAAAAGCCTTGCCTGGTTTTGCCTGAACTCTCTACAGATATTCATCTCTGCGCTGGTTGCGTCTATACTCTATTTGCTCGTGTTCTTGAGACTGCGCGGAATTGTCCGCGCTCGGGCTCCTTCGACATCCATCGCATCGGCGAAGGAGGAGCTCCATGACAAGTATGAACACAGACTAGCACGCCAGATGCTACTGTATCCTGTATGCATTCAGTCCACAGCACGCCCAAGCCACCTAACACGAGTTTCGCAGATCGCGTACACGATCATGATTATTCCCATTACTACCTGTCGCTTCCTCGCGTGGTCAGGCCGCTACGTTCCCTTCTCCGTCACTATTTTCAGGTGCGATCTACAGTATTCCCTTGCCCTAGTAACTAATTCTCTATTCCCAGTGACTTTACCTACCTTCTAAGTGGTTCGTCGAACGATCTAGCATGATATCCAATATCCCCTAACTGTTCGACTTCAGGTCTCGTCCATGTGATCCTCTTTGCTTGCACACGCCGCATTCTGCCCCCGTGTTCAATGCTACCGAAGTTCCTTATCTCTAAGCCAAAGGTTCTTCTCACGTCTACAGCAGTGGCAAGTAACGACTTTGATGATTACTACGGGTCTGCGGTGGCCATAATTACCGATAGCGAGAAGGGCCTGAAGAAGAACTATCCAAATAGTCGTGCGCCCGCCCTTCCCCCTGGTATCATCGAAACAGACGACCCATTCTCGGATCCTGTACTTCCTCCCATCGACGAGGCGATCGTCAAGCGCGTGCACAGCCCCGACTCTGAATACAGCTCCGCACACTCATCGCCCCACCACGAGCCCCGTCCGTTGACACCTGTAGCTGCGGATTACGTCGACCGGTCGGTCCTACCCGAACCGCCCAGCCCGCAAGACCCTTTGCCAGTGCCCTGGCCCACGCAGGATGAAGGCCCGGTTATGCCGATGGCGCTCAAGCACCGAGAACACGAGGAGATAGAGGTGCCTACGAGCCCAGGGAGTGTGCTCCAATACTACCATAATAGTCACTAAGCGTCTGTCATGATTGCCCGTAGTAAAATATTCACTGTTGACACTTACTTTCCTGTTTGTACGTCTAGTCTATGCTACGAACATCATATGCGACTTGGTAGTAGCGGGAAGCAGGAAGCGCTGAGGATGATAAGATACTCTGACTAATCCGAGCGAGACCGGAGCTGGTGGCACCGACAAGTAGAACGTGTATTGGAGGGCGCCAAGCAAGCAAGCGCTTCGGCGCACACCAAGCGCGCGCTCTCGGAACCACATCCTCGGGTCCTGCTGTCTCCTCGGGATCCGAGGGATATCGAACGTCACATGATCAGTGCAAAACCCGGATTATTGTGGACTGCTGATGGCACGGTGAGTAGCCTGCTGGGCCAATCAATGGCGCCGAGCCCGAGTCTGAGGCAGGTAGGCAAAGCAACGCTGCTGCATAAGGCACATGAGGAGTTGAGACGCGACTGCGGAGCGCGTCTGTCTCTGTCTCTGTATCTGCGTATCTCTAGCTCGATATGTCCTCACCCGTTCCCGCGAGTGGAACTACCGTTCGTCGTTTCTCCTGCGATCAAACCGATCAGATTCAGATGAGCACAGCACGCCGGGCACGGGCACGGGCACGGGCACCCCGCTCCAGGCTAAGGCTAGCAGTGCAGTGGCACTGGCACAGACCCGAATTGAAACTTGCAGCGCCGTTCTACTATGGGACGACTGCAAATCGTGGTTTGACAGCCCTGAGGGCAGGTCCACCGGTAGCTCTGTGTGGTCTGTAAAATGTTTCATTCCGGCGGCGATTGTGGACGTGGACGCCCTCTCAAGGCACGATGGCAGGAAAAAAAGGCAAAGTCTCTGTTTTAATGCGCCACTCCATGTGGGACGTCCTCAGGGCCAAACGTAAAACATCAAACACAACGCCAGAAACATATTGCACTGCAAGACGACACCAATTGCCTACTACTATATATTATCACATACTTTGATACCATTGATATAAAATTTGTAGGACCTGAATACGCTCTCCCGAGATTACCTCGCAGCTGTCACACCAAGGCGGTAACGCGTACATGCGTACGCAAATGGTTGACAGCGTCTGCGGCGCCCGTCGAGGGACGGTAACCGTACTCCGTCTATGTTGGATGTAGACGATCCACATGATAGCGATTGATTCTCGGTTTGGCCAATGGGTAAGGGCGAGCACATAGAGTACCACGTAAGGAATCATCCTATCAAACGGGCACTTCTGCCCTCGTCTCTGATGGCGAATGGTAACGCCGGCGTAGTAAGGAAAATCCCCCCCCTCCTCCGTCTTCCAGGACCACCTGAAGCGTAACGATGAGTCCGGACGGCCGTGGGTTTTTGATGAATTCTGTTTTTCCCCAGGCCATAATTAGCGAGGTGTATCTACGGGACGTCACACTGCCATGGTTTCTCCCGAAGAAACTCCACCCCCTTTTTCTTCTGCGAAGGTCTGATAGCGACGCAGATTGTGGAGCGTTAGCGAAGCCCAGCGCGAGAGCGGAGGCTTGGTATCAAATCTTGAAGCTTGAAGGCCCGAAACACTGGTCTTGCATCTATATTCCAGACATGGATCGGGCCGCTTCCAGCAGCCCTTCGTCGTCCCTTGATCGATCAACGCGCGTGATTGAATCTTGGATGAGTAGGTCTGGGACGCTCAATGAGAGAACTGGCGGTGCCCGAGAGAGAGAAGTGATGTTGTGGTGCAACGGCACATATCAGGTCGATGACAGCTTCGGCGCAGTTCATGTGACAGACTGACGTTCATCTTTGCCAAGAAGCCAGAGTTGCGGTTCTGGACGATTAGAGAGATTCCGATGAACTTTATCATTTTTGGCCAAGTAGTACCACAGGCTGGACCTTGGATGTTCGAAACCCGACATCTCGCCAGCCGCCCGCCTCGTTGCTTTCTCTTATCGAAAATGGGAAATTCAAGGCAAATCCCTCTACCCGACTCCATCATTATCTGGTGTCTCGGGCCCGTCGTGGGGTACCGTATAGCACCGGTGCTTGGGTCCATACTGAATCGTCGGAATGTCGCTGAAAGTTTCCGCGACGACCCTGATACCATATCTCAGGTTTGCTTTGTGAAGGACCTACATGTATTGAAACGACCTCCAAAAGGCTAGATTGTGCAATTAGCGATCAAACGGTTCTTTGACGGCAGCTAGAGTCTCGGTCTCGTGGCGGGCGTTGTGTCTTCGTAAGGGAAACTGTGTTTATTACCAGCCCAAGGGTAAGCTCGTACTGAAGACGGGGTGAAGGACACGGAGTTCTCACCAGACACGTCAGCTCACATCCACAAGCGCCGAATTGCGTTAGCAACATCTGCGATACGTCGGACGAAATCACAGATTCCAATCGATGTATCCGGGTCATGCTTGAGCGTAAGCGTTACGAGGTTGAGGACCACTGAAAGCGCTCTCAGCACCACCTCGAGGCTACTCAAGTAAGCCGTTGCCGATGTACGCAAAGAGAATTTTTCTTAAAATAGAACACCGTGGTCAGAGCGCTCCCTCGGCGTATGAAGGAATCTAGGCACTGGTGATCTTCATGCGGAAGGAACAGCCGCGGGATGGGGAGAATTTTGGGGTTAAATCGCTCGTTCACGGGCCGAAACCGATATCAGAATTCTGCGAGACAAGCTTGTATTTCATACGTCCACATTACGCAAAATTATCCCTAATGCCTGCGCGGCAGGAGTTAGCAAAGATAACAATGGCCATAAGGTTCCGGCACCTCTGACTAAGAACGGCGAGGTACTAGTCCTCGTCAATCGGCTGTCTCTTTTTTCTGTGTTCTTCAATGCGTTTCCTCATCGCCGTTCGAGCACCTTCTGCTGCCGCATCTAACCGCCCAGCTTTGGCCAGCGCTAGCGCCAATGAGTGGATCATTCCAACGTAATTGTGACGGCGCAGGCTGTTTTCAAACTGGGGGAGGTCATAGTACGTGAAGATGGCAACAAATCGAGAAGAAGACACACAGCCCAGCGTTCACGTTTGGAATGTTCGTTAGCAAGGCGTTGCGCAAGTTCGGCTTCTCGGTTGCCATCCCCGGACGCCTGCGCGTTGGCAAGCTCGGTTTGTAGGATAGGCAATGGGTCATCATGTAACGCGAGCAAACTGAATTCCAGCTAGATGCCCAGTCAATTCGATATGCACAAGCATTAATGGATATTACGAACTGATCCCGCTGGGTAGGTGGCAATACGAGCTTCAATAACCCCTCTGAAATCAGTTAGGGCTCACAGGGTCACCGAAAGGACAGGGGTTAGTATACCGTGCTCGCGCCACCCAGCCCTCACCGTCCTCTTCGTAAGGACCATGGGTGATTGGCGACTCCTTGAGTCCGTCGAGTTCGTACACAGAGCCAAGTACGGGAAGATACACAATAAAATGATACGCATCCTCGGTCGTCCTGGGCAGATCTAGTCCATCAAGAGAGATGGCGGATGGAGGCGAAAGCGCATTGTGCGCCGCACGCAACCAATCTGCACTGGTAACGGCAAGCCCGCGCGTCTGCGGGTCCATACCTGCCGTGAAGGACAACAGCTCCCGCAATTCCGGCCCTGAGGTCAAGTCGGGGATATTCCCCAATGCATTGAGCACAGCGAGTGTCGCGCATGCATTGTGGACGACCTGATTTGCGAAGAACCCGGGGAAGGCGATGTCGTATGCACCCCCAGTCGCTTCCGGCTCGCCCGCGCCAGGGAGCCACTTGAATAGGAAGATAAGTGCCCGGACGGGTTGCAATGGCTCAAGGGTGGCGGCGTCAAGGGAATAGAGGTCGTCGACGATAAGCGGTACGCCAAGCGACTTGAGAAGTTCGCTGCGGCGCAGTCAACACAGGTCAATCAACGGGTGCTGACAGAGTGAAACACTCGAGTCATTGGGATAACGCACGTAAAGACGCCAGGATCTGATTCAGTCAGCTGCCAACCGCTAGAATCATCTTCGCCTGACATCTTCGGGTAGTTCAATACGTTTGATTGTTATGGAGTGGGTACTAGAGGTTGAGTTGACAGGCAGTCTGACTATTCGTCGGCGCCGCGACGCGTCTGTCTCTCCTCCTGAGGCTTGGCCCACGTGGCCCGTTCGTTTTTTCATTTGATTATTACGCCGCCCGCCGAGGGGCACGGATTCCGAGTCAGTCCCTTCTCTGCATCTGATATCATCTCCCCGGACATCGTTGGTAACAAAGTGCATGATTGCGAAGATTTCTTTCTCATAACGATGACATAACTTGAATTCGACAAGGGCCATCTTCATCACTTGGTTTTAGTTGTATATCAAATCTCATCGACCCTGCACGCCAGCATATTGACATTTGAAGGTTTACGAACTGCCCAAACATCATCCTTCGGCAACTCTCTCCTCAATGTACTAAACCTAGTGCCGCATAAGCGCCCATCAATG
>Ga0209488_10002708_pt1 | contig 14468 bp, 11 predicted proteins | sample Rivendell_Oct201_8_FD_188349 | JGI IMG/M metagenome (GOLD analysis project Ga0209488, IMG submission 188349) | Vadose zone soil microbial communities from the Eel River Critical Zone Observatory, Northern California, USA -... | ecosystem: Environmental > Terrestrial > Soil > Vadose zone >... | reverse complement strand
GACCATCGCTGACTTCCCCTCTCCCTATTGCGGCTGGGCGATGACCATGATCCGGATCTCGGTCATGTCCTCGATCGCCCAGCGGAGCCCTTCGCGGCCCAGACCCGAGTCCTTGACGCCGCCGTAGGGCATGTGATCGATCCGGTAGGTCGGAACGTCGTTGACGATGACGCCGCCGACCTCGAGCTCGGCGAAGGCGCGCCATGCGTTGGCCAGGTCGTTGGTGAAGACCCCGGTCTGGAGCCCGAACATCGAGTCGTTGACCCCGGCGATCGCCGCGCCGAAGTCGCTGAACGGGAACGCCACGACGAGCGGCGCGAATGCCTCGTTGCTGCAGACCTGCGCCGTCGGTGGAACGTCGGTCAGGATCGTCGGTGGGAAGAACGTTCCGTCGGCCTTGCCGCCGAGCAGCGCCTTGCCGCCCATCGCCAGCGCCTCGTCGACCCAGCGCTGGGTTCGCGAGGCGGCGACGCCGTCGACCATCGGCCCGAGCTCCGTCTCCGGGTCGATCGGGTCGCCGCTCCGGATCGCCTTCGCCCCGGCAATGAACCGCTCGAGGAAGGCGTCCCAGATTGCCTCGTGGATGAACATCCGCTGGACGCTGATGCAGACCTGGCCGGCATACGTGAAGCCGCCGACGAGGCAGCGCCGGACGGCCCAGTCGAGATCGGCCGTCTTGTCGATGATGACGCCGGCGTTGCCACCGAGCTCGAGGACCACCTTCTTCTTGCCGGCGCGCTCCTTCATGCGCCAGCCGACCGACGGCGACCCGGTGAACGTCAGCAGCTTGAAGCGGTCGTCGGCGACCATCCGGTCACCCAGCTCGCGGGTCATCGGCAGGATGCTTACGCTGCCTGCCGGGGCGCCGGCCTCCTCGACGATCTCGGCGACCGTCAGCATCGTCAGCGGATCCTTCGACGGCGGCTTCAGCACGATCGGGTTGCCCGAGGCGATGGCCGGGGCGAGCTTGTGCGCCGCGAGGTTGAGCGGGAAGTTGAACGGGCTGATCCCGGCGATGGGCCCGATCGGGAAGCGTCGGGTGATGCCGATCCGGCCCTTCGAGGCGGGCATCAGGTCGAGCGGGATCGTCTCGCCTACCATCCGCTCGGCTTCCTCGGCGCCGAGCCGGAACGTCAGAATCGCGCGATCGACCTCGACGAGCGAGTCGCGGATCGGCTTGCCCGCCTCGAGCGTGATCGTCCGGCCGAGCTCCTCCCGACGGGCCTTGATCCCGGCGCTGATGTTGCGCAGGATCGCGCCCCGCTCGTAGGCCGGCAGGACGCGTGTCACCTCGAAGGCGGCCACGGCAGCCTCGACCGCCTCCTCGTACTGGGCCTCGGTGGCGTTGAACGTCGCCCCGGCGGGCTCGTCCGGGTGGGCCGGGTTGGTGACGACGAGCGGATCGTCCGACTCGACCCAGCGACCGGCGAGAAAGATGGGGTGCGGCTTCGTGCCGGCTGTGGTCGTCATCGGATGAACTCCCTGCGGGGTGACCTACGTGTCATCCTACAGCCGATGGTCCGATCAACCGGCAACCTCCGCGAGGCACTCCGCGTTCGTCCCGGGACGCGAGTCAAGCTCGCCAGCGTCGATCCGTCGGCAACCCACGGGCATACCAAGGAGTCCGCCGCCGAGGAGCTCCAGCTTGGGCTTGCCCGGCTGACGGACCTCCAGGACCGTCTGTGGGCCGAGGGCAAGCATCGCGTGCTGGTCGTCCTCCAGGGAATCGACGCCTCCGGCAAGGACGGCACGGTCAAGCACGTGATGAGCGCCTTCAACCCGATGGGCTGCTCCGTCACGTCGTTCAAGGTGCCAACGCCGACTGAAGCCGCGCACGACTACCTCTGGCGCGTCCACGAGCGAACGCCGGGAAATGGCGAGATCGCGATCTTCAATCGGTCGCACTACGAGGACGTGCTCGTGGTCCGCGTCCACGACTTCGTGCCGAAGAAGGTCTGGTCACGTCGGTTCGAGCAGATCAACGCCTTCGAGCGACTGCTGGCCGATGAGGGGACGACGATCCTGAAGTTCTTTCTCTGGATCGATCGCGATGAGCAGAAGGCCCGCCTCCAGTCGCGGCTCGACGATCCGAAGAAGAACTGGAAGTTCAAGCTCGGTGACCTCGCCGAGCGGAAGCTCTGGGACGACTACGTGATCGCCTACGAGGACGCCCTCAGCCGCTGCTCGACCGACCACGCTCCGTGGTACGTCATTCCGGCAAATCGGAACTGGTTCAGGAATCTGGCCATCGCCGACATCCTGGCCACCACGCTCGAGGAGCTCGATCCGCGCTATCCCAAACCGGCGGAGGACCTCAGCGGGGTCACCATCGACTAGGAACGGCGAGCGTCAGTGCTGCAATCCGAGCCGACTTACGGCCGTCCGCCGCCAGCCGAGCTCTCGCCCGCCCTGGACCGGGGCCCGAGTCTTTCGATCCGGATCGCGTCGGATCAACTCGGCGGCGACCGCCCGAATATCGCCGGCCACCGCCGCATCCGGCGCGAATGCCGTGACTGGGAGCCCGGCCATGGCCGCCTCCGGGACCCGGATGCTGTTCCGGATCGTCGGCCCGAAGACGTCGCCGCCGCGCGTCGCCTTCAACCACGCCATGACGTCCCGGGCGTGGTTCGTCCGGCTCACCCGCCCGACGACGATCCCGGTCAGGACGAGGCGGGGGTTGAGCTTCTGTCGAATCCGGGCCATCTCCTCGAGCACCGGCTGGACACCCGACGCGTCGAGGCCGTGGGGCTGGACCGGCAGGAGCGCCTCACGGCAGCCGCACAGGGCCGCACTGGCGAGGTAGCCCAGCGTCGGCGGGCAGTCGACGATGACGACGTCCCACGAGGTCGGCAGGTGTTCCAGTGCGGCGATCGTGCCGAGCGCGAGGTCGACCTGGAGCGTTCGCTCGGCGGTGACGAGCCACGACGACGCCGGCACGATGTCAACGCCTCTGGCCCTCGTCTGCTCCGCGAGGTCCGCGAGGGGCCGCGTGCCGAGGAACGCGTCGAACAGCTCGTGGCGATCGGTCGGCCCGTTGCCGAGCCAGGCCGACGCCGACCCCTGGGGGTCGAGATCCAGGATCAGGACGCGTCGGCCGGATTCGCCGAGCGCCGCGGCCACGCTGACCGTCGTCGTCGTCTTTCCGCAGCCCCCCGTGCGGTTGATGACCGCAATCGTCCGCATCAGGTCCCCGCTTGCGCGCTCGGCTGCCCCCGTCCAGCCGCGCAGCAGGAGGCTGAACGGCATCGGAACTCGATCCTACTCCCGGACCTGGCCGAATCGAGCCGATTGGGTGCTCCCGCGCACCGGAGTTCGCGACGAGCGCCGCAACCCCGGGGTCGCGCCTAGCGCTTGCCGCCGAACAAGGTCCCGAACACGCCGCGGATGAGGTCCTGGCCCGCCCTGGACGTGAGGACCCGACCGGCCGTCCGGACCCCGGTCTCGACCATCCGGTCATGTTGCCGGGCGTCGGCTCTTGCGCGGCGCTGGGCCGCCGCTCGCTCTCGCTCGGCTGCTCGCTGGGCGGCGGCCATCTCCCGCGCCTGACGGGCGATCTCGCGTTGCTGCTGGGCGGGTGTCATCGTGTTCAGCCCGCTCGCCGTCGTCGGCGTAGCGCTTGCTGCCTGAGCACCCTGCGCGGCCTGGGCGGCCTGGGCGGCCTGGGCGGCCGCCGCGGCCCGGGCCGCTTCGATCCTGCCGGTGATGATCTCGTAGGCGCTCTGCCGATCGATCGTCTGGCCGTACTTCGCCCGGAACGGGCTGGCGGCAACTCTTGCCTGGAGGTCGGCGTCGGGCAACGCCGCCATGAGCGAGTCCGGCGGAAGGAGACGGGTCGCCGCGAGCGGTGTGGGGATGCCCTTCGGCGAGAGGACCGTCACGAGCGCTTCCCCGATGCCCAGAGATGTGATCGCCTTCTCGACGTCGTAATGCGTCGTCGTTGGAAACGTCCTTGCGGTCTTGCGCAGCGCATCGGCGTCGTCCGGCGTGAACGCTCGCAGGGCATGCTGGACGCGGTTGCCGAGCTGCGCCAGGACCGACGACGGGACGTCGGTCGGAGCCTGGGTCACGAAATACACGCCAACGCCCTTCGAGCGGATCAGGCGAGCGGTCCGTTCGATCTGCTGGAGCAGTGCATCCGACGCCCCGTCGAAGAGGAGATGGGCCTCGTCGAAGAAGAAGCAGAGCTTTGGCTTCGGCAGGTCGCCGACTTCAGGCAGGGCCTCGTACAGCTGGGCGAGCATCCAGAGCATGAACGTGCTGAACAGGCTCGGCTTGTCCATGACGTCGCGGAGCTCGAGGACGGAGACGACGCCGGCACCCTCGGGCGTCGTCCGGAGCAGGTCGTGAACGTCGAACTCCGGTTCGCCGAAGAAGACGTCCGCGCCCTGCTGCTCGAGGACCACGAGCGATCGCAGCAGGACACCGACCGACGCCGGCGACATCCCGCCATAGTCGGCGAGGATCGGCTTGCCATCGTCGGACGAGAGGAACTTGAGGGTCGAGCCGAGGTCCTTGAGATCGAGCAGCGGGAGGCTGTTGTCGTCGCAGTACTTGAAAACGAGGGTGAGGATCGACGTCTGCGTCTCGTTCAGGTCAAGGACCTTGCCGAGGAGCAGCGGGCCGAAGCTGTGGACCGTGGCCCGCACCTGTGCGCCGAGCTGGCCGGACAGACTGAGGAACTCGACCGGATGACCGGCAGCCTCGAACCTCCAGCCGAGTGAGGCCACGCGCTCGACGACCTTCGGATTGGCGGCGTCGCCGGGGGCGGCGATCCCTGTGACGTCGCCCTTGACGTCGGCGACGAAGACGGGCACGCCGGCCCTGGACAGCTCGCCGGCCAGGAGCTGGAGTGTCTTCGTCTTGCCGGTTCCCGTCGCGCCAGCGATCAGCCCGTGGCGGTTCATCATTGACAGCGCGACCTGGACGCGGGCCTCGTTGAGGAGCTCGTCTCCGAGCATCGGGCTACCGATGACGAGACCCGGCTCGGTCAGCGCATACCCGCTCAACATCTCGTCGCGAAAGGCGGTATCCATCGATTCTCCGGCTCGGAAAGGGCTGTTCAGGGTCGGGGCCGAAGGGTAGCATCGGCCGCCCGTCGTCCTCGTCAGTCCTCGCCGGTTCGCGGGTACGAGCCGAGAACCCGAACCATCTCCGCTTCCGCCCCGAGCTCCTCGAGGGCAGCCGCGCAAGCGGGTTCGGTGGCGTCGGCATCGACGTCGACCCAGAAAACGTACTCCCAGCGAGCCGTTCGAGCCGGCCGAGATTCGAGACGCGACAGGTTGACGCCGCGCGAGGCGAACGTGCCGAGGCAGCGGTTGAGAGAGCCCGGCACATTGCGGACGGCGAAGACCAGAGTGGTCTTGCGCGGCCCACCCTCAGGCGCGGGCGACACGCCGGCCGATCCATCGCGGCCGAGAATCGCGAAGCGCGTTCGGTTGTCGGTGCCGGTCTGGATGTCGGCGGCAAGGACTTCCAGGCCGTAGAGCTCGGCGACCCGGGGCGAGGCGACGGCAGCGGCCTGCCGCTCGCTGTTCTCGGCGATCATCCTGGCGGCGCCTGCAGTGTTGTAGGTGGTCATGACCTGCCACTCGCGGGTCCGGAGGAACTCGTCGGCCTGGGCGAGGGCCTGGGCATGGCTATAGACCCGCTCGATCCCGTCGAGCGACTGGCCCGGCAGGGCAACAAGGGCGAGGCGAACCGGGACACTGACCTCACCGACGATCCGGACGCCCGCGTCGTAGAACTCTGACAGCAGGTCATACGTCTCCCGGATCGAGCCGGCGAGGGAGCTCTCGATCGCCACAACACCCGCGTCGACCGACCCGTCGCGGACCAGCTCGAAGACGGACCGCCACGTCGGCACAGGCCCTGGTTGGACGCGGTCGCCGAAGAACGCCAGGACGGCCTCCTCGCTGAACGCCCCAGGCTCGCCCTGGAAGGCGACCGTTATTGATTGAACCATTCGGTCGTGTCGATCCGTCCGGCTTCCTCGTCGAGCTCGGCACGACTTGCCTTCGCGTCCTTGTCGGCAATCCTGGCCCGCTTGCGGTTGCCGGCGTCCTCGGTCGCGCCAGCCCAGTGCTCCTCGGCGAGGAGCAGGTTGAGAGCCGCGATGTAGGCCTCGATGGAGGCCGCGATGATGTTCGCGCTCGTCGACTCGCCCGTGTAGTGGCCGGTCCCGCGGGCTCCCGCCGCGCCGGACGGCGGGGCGATCGATACGGTCACGCGACCCTCCGCGTCGGGGCCCTCGGCGACGGCATGGACGTCGTACGAGAGGAGACGCGGGTGCCCGGTCAGGACGTCGGCGAGGGCGCGGTCGATCGCCCGGAAGAGCGCGTCGACGGCGCCGTTGCCCTCCGAGGCCGCCTCCCACTGGTGATCGCCCGATGCGATGACCACCGCGCCGCGGCTGTTGACGTTCGAGCCGGACGTCACCGTCCAGCGAGCGAGATGGAGGGTCGGGGTCTCCTCGGTCGGCTGGCCGGAGGCGGTGCTCGAAGACGGTGACATGTCGCTACCTCCCGGCCGGGGCCGTCGGTGTCGTCGGCGCAGGCGGTGTCGTCGGCGCAGTCGTGAAGTGCCGCTCGTCGCGTCGCCGGAGCTCCGCGCCGGACTTCCAGATCGTGTACTCGAGCGAATCGGCGAGGGCCGTCGCCGAGGCCGCGATGATGTTCGTGTCGCTTCCCATCGTCGACCACTCGAGGGTCCCGTCGGACGAGTCGATGATGACCCGCGTTCGGGCGGCCGTCGCCGCGTCCCCGTCGAGGATCCGGACCTTGTAGTCGATCAGGTGGACGTCATCGAGCTGCGGGTAGAACGCCCGAAGCGCCTTGCGGAGCGCCGCGTCGAGGGCGTTGACCGGGCCGTTGCCGTCGGCCGCCGTGTGGAGCACCTCGCCGTCGACCTCGACCTTGACGGTCGCCTCGGCCAGCAGCTCCCGCCCGGAACGCTGCTCGACGAGGCAGGTGTAATCGACGATCCGGAACGGTGCGACGTAGCCGGCCTGGTGGCGCCGGATGAGGAGCTCGAAGCTCGCCTCGGCGCCCTCGAACGCGAGGCCCTCCGACTCGAGTTGCTTGACGAGGTCCGAGAGGACCTTGGGGTCGATCACCCCCTCCAGCTGGTGACCGAGCTGCTCGGCCCGGATCCTGGTGTTCGCCCGCCCTCCCAGCTCCGAGACGACGAGCCGACCCGCATTGCCGACGGCCGCCGGGTCGATGTGCTGGTAGCTCCGCTCGACCTTGGCGACGGCGGCGCCGTGGACCCCGCCCTTGTGGGCGAAGGCCGACCGGCCGACGTACGGCTGGTAGTCGTTCGGCTTCTGGTTGGCGATCTCGGCGACCGAGCGCGACAGCTCGGTCAGGCCGGTCAGCGATCCGCCGCCGGCCGGAACGAGCTGGTGCGGCGTCTTGAGGGCGAGATTGGCCAGGATCGAGACCATGTTGGCGTTGCCGGCTCGCTCGCCGTAGCCATTGATCGTCGCCTGGACGTGGCGGATCCCGGCGGCGACCGCCGCCATCGAGTTGGCGACGGCGAGCTCCGCGTCGTTGTGCGTGTGGATGCCCCAGGTGATCGCCGCCGCGGCCGGGTCTGCCTCGAGGCTGGCTCTGACGTCAGCCACGATCGTCAGGAGTTCCTCGGTCAGGGTGCCCCCGTTCGTGTCGCACAGGACGAGGGTCCGGCTGCCGGCTTCGCGGGCCGCGCGCAGCGTCGCAAGGGCGTAGTCGCGATCCGCCTTGTAGCCGTCGAAGAAGTGCTCGGCGTCGTACACGCTTTCGCGACCGCGGTCGACGACGAAGCGGACCGAGTCCGAGATCATGTCGAGGTTCTCGGCCGCGGTCGCCCCCAGCACCTCGGTGACGTGGAGCAGCCAGCTCTTGCCGAAGATCGTCACGACCGGTGTCTCGGCCGCGACGAGCTCGCGCAGGTTGGGATCGTCCTCCGGCCGGTTCGAGCGATGGCGGGTCGAGCCGAACGCCGCTAGCCTGGCCGTCTGCCAGGTCATGCTCTTGGCGGCCTTGAAGAACTCGACGTCCTTCGGGTTCGAGCCGGGCCAGCCCCCCTCGATGTACGGCATCCCGTACTCGTCGAGCATCCGGGCGATGCGCAGCTTGTCGGCGAGCGAGAGCGTGATGTTCTCGCCCTGCGTTCCATCACGCAGGGTCGTGTCGTAGAGCGTTACTGGCTGGTCGGTCATTGTCGGAGACTCCGGCTCGAAGGGATCGGGTTGCTACGCTTCGGCCGCGACGGTCGCCCGCGCGGCCTGCGTAATCTCGATCCGGTCGACGATCGCCTGGGTCATTGCCATCGTTCCGTTCGGTGTCGTTCCCGCGCCGCTCCCGCTCGGCGGCAGGAGGTCCGCGGTCCGCAGGCCATCGTCGAGGGCACGGGCCACTGCCTTCTCGATCGCCGTCGCGACGTCCTCCCGCCCGAGCGACCAGCGGGCCAGCATGGCCGTCGAGAGGATCGTCCCGATCGGGTTGGCGAGGTCCCGCCCGACGATGTCCGGCGCAGAGCCATGGATCGGCTCGTAGAGCCCGAACGTCCCATGCTCCGTCCGGCGTGCGCCGACGGAGGCGGACGGCAGCATCCCGAGGCTCCCGGCGAGGACCGAGGCCTCATCGGACAGGATGTCGCCGAACAGGTTCTCGGTCACGATCACGTCGAACTGGGCGGGCTTCTTGACGAGGAGCATCGCGCACGAGTCGACGAGCTGATGGTTGACCTCGACGTCCGGATACTCCGGGCGGAGGTCCTCGACTACGCGACGCCATAGTCGGGATGTCGCGAGGACGTTGGCCTTGTCGACGCTCGTGAGCCGTCGCCGCCGGGCCCGAGCGAGCTCGAACGCCAGTCGCACGACGCGGACGATCTCGGGCTCCGTGTATGGCAGCGTATCGCTGGCAATGCGCGCCCCCGGCTCTCCTGTCGCCTCCGTCCGTCCGCCGAAGTAGAGCCCGCCTGTCAGCTCGCGGACGATCAGCATGTCGACGCCCTCGAGGAGCTCCGGCCGGAGCGGCGATGAGGGGGCGAGTGCGGGATGGATCGTGACCGGACGGAGATTCGCAAAGAGCCCGAGACCGCCGCGCAGCGCGAAGAGCGCCTGCTCGGGACGGACCGTCGCATTCGGGTCGTCCCATTTCGGCCCGCCGACCGCGCCGAGCAGGATCGCGTCCGCTGCTCCGGCAGCCGCTACATCGCCGTCGCTGATCGCGATCCCGTGGGCGTCGACGGCAGCGCCGCCCGCCAGGATCTCGGTCCACTCGACCTCGAGGTCATGCACCTGACACGCCGCGTCGAGGACCGTCCGCGCAGCCGCGACGACCTCGGGTCCGACGCCATCTCCGGGGATGGCGGCGACGCGGTATCTCGTCACGAAGGCTCCTCGACGACCCGCGGCGACACGAATGCCACCGAGACACCGTTGATCTCCGCCCCGCGGAGCTTGTTGACGGCGACGAGGTAGCCCTCGAGCGAGGCCTCGATGATGTTGGTCGATAACCCGTGCCCGGAGACGACGAGCGCCCCGGGGCCCTCGTCGGACGAGCGGCGGCACCGGACGAGCGCCTGTCCCTGGGCATCCTCGCCGGCCGAGACGGCCTTGATCTCGTAGTCGATCAGGACCGGCCGCCAGCCGAGGACCGGCTGGAGCGCCGCGTCGACAGCCGAATACAGCGCATCGACCGGCCCGTTGCCGGTCGCCTCCGCCGATCGGTCGACACCGTTGACCGTGAGCGAGACGCTGCCCGTCGCCTTGCCACCGTGCGACGACGTCACGCTCCACCCGACGAGCTCGACGGATGCCGGCACCGCGGACGCGCGCTGCTCGAGGAGGGCGAGCAGGTCGGCGTCGGTGACGTCCTTCTTGGCATCGGCCAGGGCGATCGCCTGGCGGTAGATCGTGTCCAGTGCCTCGCCCTCGAGCTGGTGGCCCAGCTCACGCAGCTTGCCTTGCAGGCCGCGGCGCCCTGAGAGCTTGCCGATCGACAGGGTGTTGCCGGTCAGGCCGACCGACTGGGGCGTCATGATCTCGTAGGTGAGCGGGTTCTTGAGGACCCCGTCCTGGTGGATGCCCGATTCGTGGGCGAACGCGTTGCTGCCGACGATGGCCTTGTTGGGCTGTACCGCGAACCCGGTGAGGTAGCTGACGAGCCGGCTGGCGGCGGTGATCTGTTCCGTCTGGACGCGCGTCACCAGGTCCGGGAACTGGGTCGGCCGCGTCCGAAGGGCCATCACGACCTCCTCGAGCGACGCGTTGCCCGCGCGCTCGCCGAGCCCGTTGATGGTCACCTCCAGCTGCCGGGCGCCGGCCTGCAACGCTGCCAGCGTATTGGCGGTGGCGAGCCCCAGGTCGTTGTGGCAATGGATCGAGACCGTGGCGGCGCTGCCGACCAGATCCACGATGCGCTTGACCAGCGCCCCGAACTCTGACGGGATCGCATACCCAACCGTGTCCGGCACGTTCACCGTCGTCGCACCGGCGTCCACGACTGCCTCGTAGACCTTGAGCAGGTAGTCGGTGTCGGTGCGAGTGGCGTCCATCGCGCTGAACTCGATCTCGGCGTCGGGTCCCAGCTGCTCGCGGCCGTAGCGGACCCATTTCACCGCCTCAGCGATGGCCTGCTCGCGGGTGATGTGGAGCTGGTGCTCGAGATGGATGTCGCTCGTGGAGATGAACACGTGGAGTTGCGGCCGCTCGGCCACCCGGATCGCCTCGACGGCCCGCTGCGGATCGCCGTCACGGCAACGGGCGAGGGCGGCTACCGCGACGCCCCGCGTCTCTCGAGCGATCCGCTGGACCGCCTCGAAGTCGCCCGGTGAGGCGGCCGGGAAGCCGGCCTCGATGACGTCGACGTTGAGCCGGACGAGATGGCGGGCGACCTCCAGCTTCTCGGCCGCGGTCAGCGCGGCGCCCGGTGCCTGCTCTCCATCGCGCAGGGTCGTGTCGAAGATCCGGACAGATCCCGGTGCGACCGCAGCCCCGCTCACGATTTCGACCCGCTGCCGCTGGCGGCGGCCTGGGCCTCGCCGGCTCGGACAACAACAGGGTTGAGGAACGCCATCTGGCTCCGAAGTTCCGCCCCGACCTTCTCGATCTGGTGGTCGCGATCCCGGGCCCGGAGCCGCTCGAACTCATGGCGGCCGCCGTCGCTCTCGGCGATCCATGCCTTGGCGAACGTGCCGTCCTGGATCTCGGTCAGTACCTGCCGCATCGTCGTCCGGACATGCTCGTCGATGATCCGCGGGCCGCTGACGTAGTCGCCGTACTCGGCCGTGTCGCTGACGCTGAAGCGCATGAAGTTGAGGCCGCCGCGATAGAGGAGGTCGACGATGAGCTTTAGCTCGTGCATCGTCTCGAAGTAGGCGAGCTCGGGCTGGTAGCCGGCCTCGACGAGGGTCTCGAAGGCCATCTTGACGAGGGCGCTGGTGCCGCCGCACAGGACGGACTGCTCCCCGAACAGGTCCGTCTCGGTCTCCTCGGCGAACGTCGTCTCGAGGACGCCCGCACGGGTGTTGCCCAGGGCCCGGGCATAGGCGAGGGTGCGGGCGCGGGCCGTCCCGGTCGCGTCTCGATGGACGGCAAACAGGGCCGGCACGCCACCTCCGGCCTGGAAGACGCTGCGCAGGAGATGGCCCGGACCCTTCGGGGCGACCATCCCGACGTCGACATTGCCGGGTGGGTCGATCCGCCCGAAATGGATATTGAAGCCGTGGGCGAACATCACGAGCTGACCGGCCCGGAGGTTCGGCGCGATCTCCGCGTCGTAGACGGCCTTCTGGCCGGTGTCGGGGACGAGGATCATGATGACGTCGGCCGCCTTGACCGCGTCGGCGACGTCGGCGACACGGAGCCCGGCCTCCTCGGCCAGCGGCCGGCTCTTCGACCCCGGCTGCAGCCCGACGATGACGTCGACCCCCGACTCGTGCAGGTTCAGCGCATGGGCATGCCCCTGCGACCCATACCCGATGATCGCAACGGTCTGCCCGCTCAGCGCAGACACGTCCGCATCGTTGTCGTAGTACATCTTCGCCGTCATCGCTTTGTTGCCTCCTCGATCGATGCGGAGCCGCGGGCCATGACGACGGCCCCGGTGCGGACGAGCTCCTTGATGCCGTAGGTCCGGACGAGAGCGACGAACGCGTCGACCTCGGTCTCGGTGCCGGTGACCTCGACGATGACCGACTCGCCGGAGAGGTCGACGATGCGACCCTTCGACAGCTCGACGATCGTGAGGATCTCCGCGCGGTTGCTGTCGGTCGCCCGGATCTTGACGAGCGCCAGCTCATGGTCGACGGTCGGGTCGGAGGTAACGTCCTGGACCTTGAGCACGTCGATCAGCCGGTAGAGCTGCTTTGCCGCCTGCTCGACGGCGACGTCGTCGCCGTGAAGGGTGATGGTCATCCGGCTGATGTCGGGCTGGTCCGTGTGGCTGACCGCGAGCGAATCGATGTTGAAGTTGCGGGCCCGCATCAGGCTCGACACCCGGTTGAGGACGCCTGGCTTGTCGAGGACGATCGCGATGAGCGTGTGGCGGCGGGTCTCGCCGCCGCCGGGAAGGGCCCGCGCCGGTGGCGCCATGTGGGCGGGTCCCGTCGAAGGCGCCGGCAGTCCGCCGACAGCCTCGATCGGTGCCTTCCCGTTCGAATGCGGCGCTGCGAGAAGCTGTTTCTCGCCCTCCGAGGTCGGAGGCTGAGCTCCGCGAAGCCATCCGCCCGAGGATTCGCTCATTCGTCCGCCCCGCCCCAGTTCTCGATCAGGTCGGACAGGCCCTTGCCGGCCGGCATCATCGGGAAGATGTTCTGCTCCTCGGCGATCTCGAACCAGATGAGGGCCGGCCCATCGACCGCCTGGGCGGACCGGATGGCGTCGTCGACCTGGTCCGGTGTCTGGGCCCGGAAGGCCGGGATGCCGTACGCGTCGGCCAGCTTCTCGTAGTCGGGGCCCTGGAGGTGGGCCGAGTGGTAGTTGCCGGCGTAGATGATCTCCTGCCACTGGCGGATCATCCCGAGCTTCTTGTTGTCGAAGAGCGCGATCTTCACCGGGATCCCGTCCTGGACGAGCGTCATCAGCTCCTGGGACGTCATCTGGAAGCCGCCGTCGCCGGTGATCGCCCACGTCTCGCGATCCGGCCGACCGAGCGCCGCGCCCATGGCCGCCGGAACGCTGAAGCCCATCGTCCCGAGACCGCCCGAGCTGACGTGGCTGTTCGGCTGGCGGAAGCCCGCATAGCGGGCGAGCCACATCTGGTTCTGGCCGACATCGGCGACGTAGGTCGCCTTGTGATCGGTCAGTTCGCCGATCCGGGCAACCACGTAGTCGGCCGACAGGAGGCCGTCACGCCAGGCGCCGGAACCGTGCCACGAGCTGCTCTCCGATTCTCGGCGCCACTCCGCCAGTTCCTCGAAGTACGGGGCCCGGGTCGCCGGATCGACCGCCGCCACCATCGGCAGCAGTGCCCTGAGGACACGCCCGGCGTCGCCGACGATCGGGACCTCGACCGCAACGTTCTTGCCGATCTCGGCGGGGTCGATGTCGACGTGGACGATCCGCGCGTACGGCGCGTAGGTCCGGACGTTGCCGGTCACCCGATCGTCGAAGCGCATCCCGATCGCGATCAGCAGATCGGCCGACTGAATGGCCCGGTTGACGTGCTTCCAGCCGTGCATCCCCATGAAGCCGTAGCTCAGGGGGTGATCCTCCGAGATCGCGCCGATACCGAGAAGGGTGTGGGCGACCGGGATCTGCGTCTTCTCGGCGAAGGCGACGAGATCGTCCCATGCCTCGGCGTGGAGGACGCCGTGACCGGCCAGGATGACCGGCCGCCTGGCCCGGGCGATCTCGGCCGCGGCAACCTTCAGCTGACGACCGTTCGCGTCCATGTTCGGGCGGAAGCCGGGAAGCCCGGCGACCACCTGCTCAGGGGTCGGGTGCTGGGCGTTCGTCTCCTGCTGGAGAGCGTCCTTCGTGATGTCGATGTGGACCGGTCCCGGCCGGCCGGTGCGGGCGATGTGGAACGCCTCGGCGAAGACGCGCGGCAGGTCGTCGGCGTTGCGAACGAGGTAGTTGTGCTTCGTCATCGGCAGCGTGATGCCGTTGATGTCGATCTCCTGGAACGCGTCCTTGCCGATGAGCACGCCCGGAACGTTGCCGGTGATCGCGACCATCGGGATCGAATCCAGGAGCGCCGTCCCGATGCCGGTGACGAGGTTCGTCGCGCCCGGACCGGAGGTCCCCATGCACACCCCGACCTGGCCGGTGACGCGAGCGTAGCCGTCCGCGGCGTGGGCGCCGCCCTGCTCGTGGCGGACGAGGATGTGGCGGATCTCGGGATAGTCACCGAGGACGTCGTAGAGGGGCAGGATGACACCGCCGGGATAGCTGAAGAAGACGTCGACGCCCTGGAGGATGAGCGCCTCGCAGACAACGTCGGCTCCGATCCGCGTCCGACGGCGCGGCCGCGTGTCAT
>Ga0209488_10002707_pt1 | contig 14469 bp, 22 predicted proteins | sample Rivendell_Oct201_8_FD_188349 | JGI IMG/M metagenome (GOLD analysis project Ga0209488, IMG submission 188349) | Vadose zone soil microbial communities from the Eel River Critical Zone Observatory, Northern California, USA -... | ecosystem: Environmental > Terrestrial > Soil > Vadose zone >... | reverse complement strand
CATCCTTGCAAACAATGGAAGACATCAAGGCCCTTCAACGTCCAACTGACGTGCCTGACTACGGCTTACTCAACGACCTGTTATGGTCGGACCCCTCTGACACTGCGCTGGACTGGGAAGATAACGAGCGCGGGGTTAGCTTTTGCTTTGGCAAGGCTATTATCAACGAATTCCTTGTGCGGTACGACATGGACCTCATCTGTCGAGCGCATATGGTGGTGGAGGATGGATATGAATTCTGGAACGATCGGACTTTGGTGACGGTGTTCAGTGCACCGAACTATTGTGGAGGTACGTGAAATAGTCGGTTGTCCGCGTTAATATCTCACGACAATGGCGAAGAATTTGACAATTATGGAGCTTGCATGAGGTGAGAGAAAGAGTTTAATGACCTGTCCCGTGAATATACGATTCATTCCCCATTTAGTGTCTCGGAGGACCTTTTATGCGCTTTTGAACTGCTGAAGCCACTCGATGGGCCAGCGCTTCGCAAAGAGATGACGAAGGCTAAACGGAAGAGGTGACAATCTTGCCGGGTTCGTGATACGCATCTCACCCTTCCCGTTATAGCATGATGAGCGCCTCCTGACCTGGGACACTGCGAGTATCTTTCCATGGATTGATTATACGACTATAATTGTTGGCGTCCTTTCATAAGTAGATGCAGGTTCTTTGTTCTTGGTCATGCGTCTGTTCTTTCCCCTCGTTCAGAAGATCATCTCCCGGCGGACGATCTGGAAACCCTGCTTTTCCATGCGGTTAGCAGCGCGGCTGCCTGGGTCATGATTGATTGTTTTTTTTTGATCATGCAACCCCCCCAAACCATATTCCATCACCGTTTTCCCGAGCTCTGTTATGACCATGTTATTGTGTAGACATTCCATCTCCATCCCATCCTCATCCCAATTACCATGATCATTCGTCGTCCCCTCTCTGTTTGCATTTTTATAGGGGTATTTGCCAGTTCACGTTATCTGCTGTTTCGGTCCGCGAGATTAGTGTGGTGTACAGTGAGGTTTACGGGAGGGATTTCTAGTACATACCTTGAGGACGCCATACTTTAGTACTCGTTTTTTTCTCTTCCTCTCATTTGTAACCTCTCGAGCCAGTCTTTCGGAAACCTTGGCTTACCTAACATGTCGGAGTTCGGAGTTCAATAGTGCCTCTGTCGGACTTTAAGATTGGAAAGTCGAAAAATGGGAATCACGTGGGTCATCTTGGGTTATACGCGCGTGACGCGAATAAAATAAAAAAACACTATCTCCGCAAGTCAAATGCCTGTTCAGCGCGTTCTCTCTGTCATCTCTCATCACATGCACGATCTGAACCTGAACTTGCCACTTTTCCTTCCTCTGAGTGGCAAATTCAGGTACAGATCATGCATGTGAGAGATGACAGAGAGAACGCGCAGGACGAGATCGTCCTTTTTGTCCTTGAATGCGTGGCGTAGATTCTCAGTGCGTCGACTCTCCGCTTATGGGGTTGCATAAAGCCTGGGTTTTGGCACCCCTGCGTAGTTGTTCGACTTGGATCGCGTTCTGTCACTACTTCTGCACCATAGTCCTGCTCGACTCCAATGTAACTTCTCCATGTTGGCATTGGCACTCTGCGCATGCACTTTCACCAGCACCCGGACAACACGCCATTCAGCACCGATAGCACGGACACTGTTAGCTCACATCTCATTTCCAATCATGCCAACACCGGTTCTGAGTCCTCTACCCTCGGGAAGGATTGGTCCCTTGGCATCGGCTCAAGACAACCACTTTATGGACCTACGTGACTCCTAGCTTGGCCTTCGTCACCCAGCAACGTCAGTGTACCCCATTTATGGGTTGTTTCACCTTGGACTAGCTTCTTTAGACTGCACTGTTCGATACTCACTACCACCGTCGAGGATAAGATCAGACCACCTTTCACTACCCGCTGCGCATCGCGCTCTCATCCTCTTATTGCTGGCCAAGTTGTCCGCGTGGCTGGTTGGCGCCGGCGGTATTGCCGTCACGGACAAGTGTCACTGGCCACTGGCACCGCGCCCCAGTGTCGTCCTTGTGTACGGGGACATGTGCGGGATGGGCCGGCACACGATCACGATCATCATCAAGTGCACGGTGAAGACGTGGGTCTAAGGAGGGGCTTCCAGTCTTCCCAATCGATCGCCGCGGCCGAGGTCATCGATACCGTTTCATGGTTATTCCTGGCGAAGGGAAGCTGATGCATACTAGCCTGAGTAGGTCGTATGACCCGACAAGCAACATCGTGTGCACGCTCACCGCGATCAGCGCAGCAGAAGAAGTACTGTGTAGTAGCCATTATGATTGTTCCCGTGAGTATCCATGCACTAAACCAAAGCATTCAAGGGTTGCCGAAGCGGCCGTCCAAAGAGCCCCTTGACATCTGCACCGCAATTATAGCCACGCGTCGGACTGTCGAGGTGGTCTTGTTCTATGCGACAATCATGCGCCTCGGTGCGTGGGTGATGACTCCGGAACTGCTGGATGTAGGAGCAGGTGTGATGCGGCAGCGTCCAGCAGCACTATCACATGTCGTGGTGTATTCATCGTTCATTTCTATGATATCCTGTCTCATTTCCCATGTTTGACTTGACTTTCTGCAATCGGGTATTGTGTGATAAAAATTGGGAGAGTAGTCTATGTGACAGAGGGCAGACAAGGACCAAGTTGAACCGCCCCGCCAGAGTTAAGACCCCTACTGTATTGGCACGTGTGAATTCATTCATGTTGACCACGTTCATCGTGACCTGGTCTAGACGCGTTAAGATCGCACGTCTGGTCTCCCTCATTTGCATGCCAAGGCAACAAACTCTCGGTACGTGTGCCCTGTGTTCGTCGATGCCACTGCGTTTACGCGTCTTTCATCACACTCAAGCGAGATTCATCACTATGCCGCCTGGAAAGAAAGCACCCCCACAGCAGGCCAGCCTGACTGAGATGTGGGGTAGTAAGCGCAAGAGGCAGGACGCGCCTACCACCACCACTGCTGCCACTGCTCACGCGAGCGACGGTCATCCAGCATTTGGCTCTGCTGGCACAAATGATGCTGCAGCGGACGCGGGACCGACAACGTCATCGGATCGTGCGTCATAGTCCTTCTCTCCGACGCAATCGCTCGCGTCGCGTCGCGCTCGCTCATCACACAAATTACTTTCACTTTGTAGCCACGACCTCGAAGCCTAAACAGGAGAAGGTGGCCAGCGGCTTTGATGATCGTTCGTAGTGGCGTGCTATTGCTATTGCCTCGCTCGGATCAACGCGTTGACTCTTATTCACATGCAGGAACGTCTCCATCGCCATCGCCGTCGTCCTCTCCGCCGCTTGAGCGCCCCGGCCCTCGGTTGAAACGACGGAGGGTCGTAGTCGAGGAGGACGGCGAGGAGGAGGACGAAGGCCCAGCGCCGAGCCCGGGTGAGTCTCTTTCTGCGTCATGTCGCGTTGCGTCGTGGAGGGGTTTATCTAGTGGGACATATGACTTAGCTTTGACTTGCCCTCCCCTCTATAGAGGCGTCGTCGCGTCGCTCGAACCCTGCCCCTCCTCCTACGTCATCACCGCCGCTGCATGAGGAGGCTCAGGTGGCTAGCCCTTCTAAGGACACCTCGCGGCGCCCCAAGGCCGAATCTAAGAAACCGAAGTCTACGGCCAAGACAAAGGGTGAGACGAAGACAAAGGCGAAAGCGAAGAAGGCCGCTGAGCCTGCGCTTGCGGCTGTGGAGGGGGAGGACGTAGACATGCGTCGTGGGGATCAGGTAGCCGCGAAGGCGGCGGGGGAGGAGTCTGATCTTGCGGAGGAGGATAATGATTCGGGTGAGGAGGAGCTGGAAGACGCAGAGGAGCGGAAATCTGCATCTAAAAGGTGTGCATTTTCTCGACTTCTAACTACAGCCCATTCTGAATTGCTCGTTTCAGTGCAGAAGCAGCTTTGGATCGGAGGGATGAGATGGATGTGGAAGGTTGGAAAGTCGGCGATCCGTATGTCCTCTGTACTTTTGCGTTGTGCACCGATGCCACATTACTGACACCCTCCTAGTGTACCCTATGCTGCACTTGCAAAGGCGTTCGCACTCATCGAGGCGACTACGAAGCGGATAGAAAAGACGTCTCTCCTCACGAGTCTAATGTTACTTGTCATACAGAGGCGGAAAGCCGGAGACACGGACTCGTTGCTCAAGACGGTCTACTTGTGCATCAATCGCGTCCGTTTCTCTCTCTCTCTCCGTCCGTCGTGTTCTTTCGGTTTGACTCGGGTATCTGCAGCTGTGCCCAGATTACACGGGTATTGAGCTTGGGATTGGCGAGAGTCTGCTCATCAAGGCCATAGGCGGCTCCACAGGACGCAGTCTTCAACTCATCAAAGCAGAGTTGAAAAAGGAAGGAGACCTCGGGTTAGTGGCAATGGTGAGTAATTCGCTCCGTAAAGTAGTTGTCGAGAACGAGGCACTCATGATGCTCCTGAAGAACTCCAAGAATATGCAAAAGACTCTGTTTAAGCCGAAACCTCTCACCGTTCCTGTCGTCTTTTCGAATCTGAAGGAGATCGCGCTCTGTGCTGGCCACTCGGTGAGTCACGCGGTCGTTTATTCGCCAAATTGGCAAGTCCTAAGTCTTTCTCTGCCCTAGTCTCAAGGCAAGAAAGTGGGCATTGTTACGAAGCTCCTCGCCGCATGTAAGGGCGAAGAGGCAAAGTACATTGTCCGGAGTTTAGAAGGCAAGCTCCGTATAGGCAATGCTGAACGGACCGTGTTGGTGGCTCTGGCCCATGCGGTCGTCTTGGCAGAGCAAGAGCGCGGTAAGCATTTACGACTTTTTGAAAACGACAGTTGCTCATATACACATCTAGCTGGTAAGAAATGGAGCACAGAGAAGCTAGCGTCACGATTAGAAGAGGGGGCGAGCATAGTCAAGTCAGTCTATAGGTAAGGTTCATCCCGTTCGAATCACAGGTCAGCTACTGACACACCCGCGCTGCCAGTGAACTCCCAAACTACGATGCAGTAATCCCCGCTCTTCTCACCGTCGGTGTGAGCAAGCTACGTGAGGAGTGTAAGCTGACGCCGGGAGTGCCGCTCAAACCGATGCTTGCGAAGCCCACCAAGGCCATTGGCGAGGTGTTGGATCGCTTCGAGGACAAGCGGTTCACCTGCGAATACAAATACGATGGCGAACGAGCACAGGTACACAAACTTGCAGATGGCACCGTTGGGATTTTCAGCCGTAACTCGGAGGACATGAGTAAGAAATATCCGGATTTGGTCGAACAGCTACCACATGTGAGGTCTCATTTCGTTACATGGCGAGATAGCTTTCTCATGGGTTGATATAGTGCATCAAGGAGAACACAGAATCATTTGTGTTAGACGCTGAAGCTGTTGCGATAGATAGAACAACGGACAAGTTGATGCCATTCCAGGAGCTGAGCAAGCGCAAACGGAAGGACGTAAAGGTCGAAGACATCCAAGTACGAGTGTGCCTCTTCGCCTTCGATCTCCTTTACCTTAACGGAGAAGTGAGTCCACTTGTGACTGTGGTTCGGGAACTTTGTTGATCAGTTGTGTGACAGTCGTTGTTACATAGAAATTTGACCGAACGGAGAGAGCTCCTGCGGCAGCATTTCGAACCTGTTGACTCCGAGTTTCAATTCGCCAAGTCTTCGGACAGCGAGAAGACGGAGGACATTCAATCATTCCTGGACGAGAGCGTGAAAGATGGTTGTGAAGGTCTGATGATCAAGATGCTTGAGAGCGAAGCAAGCTATTATGAACCGTCCAGACGCAGTGTCAACTGGCTCAAGGTAAGCACACGCTTCTGTAATAGGGTTCGTTCCTGCTGAGAAACTGACCCCTTTTCGGAAAACAGTTGAAGAAGGACTACTTGGCCGGCGTCGGAGACTCGCTCGACCTAGTCGTCGTCGGTGCGTACTACGGGAAGGGCAAGCGGACGAACGTGTACGGGGCATTCCTCCTCGCGTGCTACGATGCAGACTCGGAAGAGTACCAGACGATCTGCAAGATCGGCACCGGTTTCAGCGAGGAAGCACTGGCAACGCACTACGCGGCCCTGCAGCCTCTCGAAACCGAGAAGCCGCGTGGCGACGTCAAGGTGGGCGGAGCGAAGCCGGACGTGTGGATCGAGCCCAAGGTCGTCTGGGAGGTGCTCACAGCAGACCTGAGTCTGAGTCCTGTGTATACAGCAGCGCAGGGTCTGGTAGGTGCCAAGTTTACTGTCGACTTAATTTTCCGATGAGCTTATCTAAGCATAGATTGAGGAGCGCGGCGTTTCGTTACGATTCCCTCGGTTCCTTCGGATCCGGGATGACAAAAGTGCCGACGATGCGACAGGGCCGGAGCAGGTGAGTAACGGTGACGTGGGATGGTCACCCATGAGTGCTGATGTTGCGAGTGGCACGGCGGTAGATTGCAGAAATGTACGAACGGCAGGTGCTTGCACAAGGCGGAGGGCAGAGGAAGAAAAAGAAGGAAGATGGCGATGCGGACGATGGTTTCTGGTAGAGGGTCTACCGTGTGGGCATCTCTCGTCGTATCCTTATCGAGAATCTGAACGTGGTTGGGGATTCATTGGGTGTGATGGGAGCACACTACAAGTGAGAGTTGCAAATATTATGATATCTATACACGACTACTTGGTCGACGACTGCTTTGCTGCTTGCGCAGCCTTGACAGCCTCTGTTACTTTGCCCTGGGCGGCATCCGGTGAAGGTGCAGCGGAAATAGCTTTCTTATCCTTTCCACCGCGATACCAGTAGTCCACGAAGCGGTAACCTTGCGTGAGCTGAGCGGTTGCATTGGTAGCGTGACAGGCAAAAAGGAGATAGTTTCGTGGCTGGACTTTCCAGGCTGAAGGGGGAAAGAAATGCGTCGGAGTGTGTTCGAAAGAGAAGAAAAAAGGTGGAACGTACCGAAACGCATGAAGACCAGACTTTTCATAGAATGTGAGAACGGAACGGAAGCAAAAATGATCGAGACATACGAGTAGGATGCGAGGGCAGAAGTCATGGAGCCGGAGATGAACTCTTCATCTTTTTTCAAGTCTGCGATGGCAGCGAGGGGAAGGCCCCAGTTAGCCAACTAAAGTGATGGTCAATCGCGCAAACTACAATCAGAGGAGGGCACGAACAGGTCCCCAAAAATGGGTGCCTAAAAGAATTGTCCATGAGAAAATATGTCGACTCTGGGCATGATGAAGATGAACGTACTGAAGAAGTATTCTCGTGCAGCAGGGGATCGGGCCCAATTGAGGAAAGCTGAGGCCATGGTTGGTGGAGAGAGAAAGAGAGAACATCGGACTCGGGTCGGACGAGAGCAGAATCACGTGACGCAAATAGACTGGCACGATGGGCACACACGCCTGATATTTAAAGCACAGCACAGCACAGAGACAACGCATTGTCAACACGGATGTAGAGGATCCCAGACCCCATTCCTCCTGTCTACTAAATGAAACATGCCGCCTCTCTCGCCTTTGTCTTAGTTCTTCGTCGCTCCAACGAGGCTTTTGGTTTTTGGCGCTCTTAAAAAGGCAATGACTCCCCGCCCACGTTCCGACCGACTTTCTTTACCAAACACTCTGACGCTTCCCTCGTTCATCTCCCCTACCTACTTGCAAATTCCCTCCCCTTATCCAATCCCATTCTCAAAATTTAATGCAGTACGCTGAAAGCCAGTACGGCGGCGGAGGTTACAACAACGGCCAGGGCCAGCAGCCGTCATACGGATATGGTCAGTATTATCAGCAGCCGCCCCAGCCGATTCAGCATCAATACTCGGGCCAGCAGCAACAACAACAATATGTGTCCACGCCTTACACGGGAAACGTGCCATTCCCTCAGCCGTCACCTTACGCCGCTCCCGCGGTCCTCCAGCCTGCTCCACCCCCCCAACAGCAGCCAGTCCTTCGTCCTCCGCGTACACAAACCCCGCATCCGGGTGCCAGTGTGACTCGGAAGCGTGCCAGCTCCAGTGGGAAGAGGCCGTTGCGGTCTGCAATGAAGGACCCCGAACGCTCCCGTTCAACCGCTGGAACAAATGGCCTTTCTCTGGGTACCTCGACGTTACGCCAGCGGAGGCAATCTGCCGGTGCCGAACTCCGTCCTCGAATGGACTCACTCGCACGAACACGCACCAACTCTGGCAGTCGTTTGGATCCTGGTGCGCGCGCTCTCGCCTCTCTCACCGAGATGCCTTTCATAACGGCGCTATTTTTTTTTCCCTCTTTCTTTGTCCCCTTGTTTGCCCTCTCCTCCATGTAAAAGACCACGTTTTCTTGTCGATAAACCCACCCAACGGGCTCGAGCTGAGTAATCTCGCCTTTAAGGCTACGGTGGACGAGTTACGTGAGCAAATATTCCCCATGTGGCCTTCGGGCGTCGCGCACCAGCAGCGCTACGGGTATGACTGGCGCGTAAATTTTGTCGGCAAGCCGTGGGACTCCAAAGGTCCCGAGTCGATCATGTATGTGCATGGCTGCACTCCTATCGCGCGTTTACGTTGACTCGATGCCTCGCATCGCATAGAGCCCAAAGAATGATATGTCGGATCTTCTGGATACTCGCCGCTCAGGTGTGGCGCCCATCATGATAAGATCTCCTTTTGCCAACACTGAGCACTGCCTCACCCTTATAGGGATATGTGTACTTGACGTCCATCAACACGGGGCGTGCCGTACGTCACGCGAGCTGTTGTCCGACGGTACCTCCCCTCACATCGTTTGTTTTATTGTAGTTCAAGAGCCCGAGACTCGTTTTCATCCGCGCGCCTGCTGATGCTCGTGCTCACTTTTTCGCCATGTCGCTCAACAAAGCGGGCGATCGCGTCACGTTCGTTGATCCGCCCGCGGCGGTCGTCAATTCATTAGGCTTGAGTCTTCGCACGGCCTTTCCACACCGGATCGCGAACGAGCACACGCCCGAGGACGGCATATTCACAATTATACTCAAATCCGGAATAGACGGTGCGCAGCACTTACCACCCTTCACTGCTTCCCCTGTGTTTTTTTCTCACCTCCAGTTGTGATGGTGGCGCCTTGCAGCAATGGGCGCCGATAAGAATATGTTTTTGGCGCACATACTGAAATACATCAACGATATGGCGTTCAAACTCGACGCGAGTGTGCCCCTGGCGCGGCGGGGACTGTTTGGGATGAGCGGGCGCAAGGAAATCTGGGTATTCAAAGGCTCTGAGTCGTGGTGGACGTCCCGCAAGTGATGGTCCCAGTTATGGATCCTTGTCTTTTCTGATATGATCTTATGAACTTGACGTGTTTATGCCTTGACTATTGACCGTCCTTCGATGATTCTGGCATTATCACCTACGTTGTCTTATTGTTGTGTACGGCTGTTCTGTGCACTGCCATGTAGTCGCGTTAAAAAAAGAAATGTGGATTGGATTTCTGGGAAACCCCTATCTGCGGTAGTCTGCGTGCGTTATTAGAGGGTACGAGCACACAATGGTCGACCTATACAATATACAAGTCGGTAGGTATACCAAAACTAGGGGGATCGGGTAAGAAAGAGTCCCGGATCGCCATGTGATATCTGTGTCTACTGCAATAAATCTTAGAATTAGAAGAATCCATGCAACGTCCAATCGATCAATCCAGAAGGACCGTCCTTGGGTCGGCGCCGCGTGCACCACGCAAATTCATGACCACGCCCGCCAAGGAGCTCATAGCGTGGCCATAGAAATACGCGCTGTGCATCAGCGCGGCTTGCTCCACGATCGCCCGCACGTCCGTAATCACCAACGGCCACCCGAATATCCGCCGGTCCTCTATCGTGATCAAGTCGGAGAAGAAGACCGCGCCAGCCTCGGAGATGACTTTGAGCGCCTCCGGGTCGCTCTCGTCCGTCGCGACGTAGAACTTGTCGTCCGGGAGCGGCGGAGGCACCTTGATCTGGTCCATGTCCGGCTTGATGTTTTCGAGCTCGTACGCCGAGATGTTGGTCAGATGCGTCAGCAGGTCGCGGCCTATGCTCAGCCGTTCCTTCACGCGCTGCACATGCTCAGCGGGAGACGATGCCATTACCCAATTGGCCCGAACGACTAGCGCGCGTGTCGGTCTCAGTAAGAGGTTGTTATTCGTTTGCGAGCATGTGAAAGTACTCACAATCACCACGACGCATATGCGCTCCCATCCACTGCCGGCCTCCGGTTAGGTTTCGCAAACGAGCAGCTAGAGCATCAGCAAGCCCGAAGACCATTGGGGGGAACGTCATATCATGAACAACCATATCCGCAAACTTAAAGCGCGAAGAAACCTCCGTGAAGCGCATGGCCCCCTTCAGAATGAAACAACCAATTGATATCAATCATGTGAAAGTTCAGAAGCCCACTCACTGGCTTGCGACCGAGATGAGTCTCTCCGGCAAGTACAACGACATCCGCATCCACATGATAATAATCATCCTTGAAGCCTCGTATCGTCGAACGGGGTACGACATGTTTGATAGGCTGGACAACAGTCTTGGCAAACTCCATTCCGAGACTTGATGGAAAGAGAAAGCAGAAGATCAGCATGAAAAGCACGTAAGAGAAAAGACGGTGCGCACACGCTGTCGAATGTATGCAAGACCTCCCACCCATTATCGTTCAGTATCTCTTCAACAACCTCGTCGTTATCAAGATCCACCTCTGGTTCAAGCTGCGACTCTCTCAAGGCTGTTTTGGCGGCATCCCAGCTGATAAAGGAGTTAGACGTATCCTCGGGCAAAGCACTCGTCAGACGAATCGAGATCCCTGTCGGCTCCTCGTGTGGCCAGGACCCTGCAGTCTCTCCAATTTCTGGCCCAGGGTGGCGTTCCCATTTCCCTCGATTCTTCATCGATTCGGGAATGTAGTCGACGCGGTTAGTGCCCGATGGATCGTACCAATGATTCTCGATGACGAATAGTGTTAGCGTCTTTGTCTTGTTTGTCTCGAAAACACTGGGATGGCCGAGATATGCATCGCGATACCAATAACCACTGCTCGATTCGCTTTCAGGGTCTTGGCCGTGTAGGCGGAGGTACTCCAAGGTGGTAATGACAGGATGTCGCTCACGAAGACGAGGAAGATCAATCATGACCGAGATGGGTATCCGGAATCCCATTTGCTGCTCGTAGGGAAGGTTGCGCCACTCCTCCAAGCCTATAGCATCGCCTTTGTTGACCATTGTCGAATAGGACGCGCAAACCTTGCTGCATAAGACAACGAGAAGCTAAGGAAAGCCCACAATTAGGTAAAAATTTACGCACAGTTCGAACTCGCAGGCACGTGCATAGACGAATGAAGGAAGGATCAATGTACGTTTGAGTGTTTGTGATTGAATGAGGGCAGCATCGAGGATATACCGCATCTATCAACGAGTCTCTCAGTTCAGCTCAAATAGGGCACTGCGTACACACGGACGTTATTCCAACCGAGACCGAGACTATAGTCTCGGGTGAAAAAGCCACGAGTAGGAGCCACGAGGTCTCTTATTTGTTCGAGGGTAAGGACATCGGATGACGAAGAGGTCCACGGGCTAGTTGTTTCAGTTGAGGTTGGAGGCGTTGGAGAAGGAGGAGAAGGAGGAGAAGGAGAAGGAGGACCGCCTTTTGGGTGTGAGGCGAGGGATTCGCTTTGGGGAAGGCCGTACCAGTCTGTCGGTTTGCGCCATAGAGAGTCGTGTGGGGAGAGGAACGTCGCGTAAATGACCAGGCTGGAGAGGGCTATGGCTCCAAAGAAAAGGCTTGTTCGGAGGGAGCCATGCGAGCGAAGAAACGGCTTCCAGCGGCGGAAGGAGCGGCCATAAGTGGATTGGGTGATGGGATCCGGTAATTGTTCGGGGCTCATGCGGATGTACAGTGAGGAAAGTGGCTCAAGCTGGTGGTCGTGTGGTGGAGAGGAAAAAAGAGTGTGAGGTATGAAGGGGTGTCTTGAAGAGGGAGAGGGGTTAGTAAAAAGGGGATGGTGTGTGAAGTGAACAAGTGAGTTTGTACCTCACAGTGTCTTGAGGATCGTGGCGCGATGGGGACTGGAACCGCGGAGGCATCTCACAATTGCCGCACGCAGCAGGAAGGCGAGAAGAGCAGAAGGCTCAGAAGTTCGCCAGTGGGAACCCCGAGGAGAGGAGATACGCTCAGCTGTCAGCTCTCTACTTGTTGACACGTCGGCGGCGAAACTATCCCACTTTGGGAGGACGCTCATCTCGGGCGCAATGTAATGTATGACAATGGTGACAACAAGAAACAAAAACACAGGTTTCAGCATTTTTTACACGGTGTTCACCCACTGACAACCAGACTCGGTCGAAAGAGCAACGTAACACTACAGTATCCTGCAACTCTACCCTGTCCGACATTCGCGTTTGCTGTAACCGTCAGGTCAGGTCAGGGGTCTTGTTGTCAACTGCGCAACCAAGAATGAGCAAGCGAATGAATGAGGGTTCGGACTTGGTCACATTCTGCCTGAGGGTGTGATTGGTCTGGAAGATCAAATGAACTAGAATGCCGGACTCGGAAGTGGCTCAAACTGTCTGGCCAGGATGACACGCGACATGCCATACAACACAGCAACATGGTTCTGACAACCGGATGGGCCATCTGCAACTAGGCCGAAGCCACGGACCAAAGCTAAAATAGAGATAAAACCAAGAAATGTCATACTTGACTGGAGCCCGCTCATAATAGACGTTTATCGAGGAATTGGACATACACTTTCGTCGTGAGCGACATTAGGGGATGAACACACAGTGATTGTTCCATACACAATAGCCAAGCTGATGGATATGAGGAGATCGAGTAAAAAAAAGTAAGCCAATGAACCAATTGTCAGTGAGTCGCTCTGTACTGTAGGTCCTCATGTAATGACTGACACCGGCAAGTTCGCCTATTGGTGATCACCGGGGATTTTGAGAGCTGTTTCTTCTGTCATTGGGACCAACTCATTCTCATTCTGTCGATGTAAGCGCCATTGCGATTGTTCTATTTTTATCATTCAGGAGACGAGAGTAAAATTTGTTATTAGTCCGTAACGAGGGCACAAACGTCCGATGTCCGATACAACAACATACAAGCTGGTGGGTATCATACTGATTGATTAAAGAATCCGACTTCCCAGTTGCACTGCAGTTATGTCGTCAGGTAGTGTCGAGTCTAATGCGCAAAATATTAAGAGTCTATGTGATATCGAATTAATGATTGGTCAATCAATCCAGAAGCACTGTTCGTGGGTCTGCGCCCCTCGCACCACGCATATTCATAATCGCGCCCGCCAACGAACTCAACGCGTGGCCATAGAAATACGCGCTGTGCATCAGCACGCCCTGCTCCACAATCCCCTGCACGTCCGTAATCATCAACGGCCAGCCGAATGTCCGCCGGTCCTCTATCGTGATCAAATCCGAGAAGAATATCGCACCAGCGTCCGAGATTACTTTGAGTGCTTCCGGATCGCGCTCATCAGTCGCGACGTAGAACTTGTCGTCCGGGAGCGGCGGATGCAACGTGACCTGCTCCATGTCCGGCTTCGTGCCTTCGATCGGGTACGCTGAGATGTTGTTCAGTCCCGTCAGCACGTTGCGGCCTCCGTTCATGCGATCTTTTACGCGTCGCACGTGGTCCGAGAGAGTTGGTTCCATCACCCAATGTTCACGAACAACTATCCCGTGTTTGACGGTCGGCAACTTGTTTGTTTGCGGGAATATGAGAGGTACTCACAGTCTCCACGACGCATATGCGCTCCCATCCATAGCCGGCCACCGTTCATCTTTCGCATCCGAGCAGCTAGGGTGTCAGCGAGAGCAATGACCTTCGGTGGGAACCTGATATCATGCACGACCATGGTTGCGAACTTGGAGCGCGCAGAAGCCTCCGTGAATCGCATAGCCCCCTTCAGAATGGAAAGACGAGTCAATACCAGCCATGAGAGAGTGAGGCGGCATACTCACTGGCTTGCGATTGTTATGGGTCTCTCCGGAAAGTACAACAACGTCAGCATCTACATGATAAAAATCTTCCTTGAAGCCTCGTATCGTTGAACGACGTGCGACTTCTTTGGCAGGTTGAACAATAGTCTTGGCAAGGTCCTGTCCAATACTTGCCAGCAAGACAAGGGAGAAGAGAAGGTCAAAATCAAAAACACACAAAATAAATGACGATGCGTACTAGCTGTGGAACGTGTGCAAGACTTCCCACCCGTTCGCTTTTAGAAGGTCTTCGACAACCTCGTCATTATTCTGGGACGCTGAAACGCAACGTTTGGCGATTTCCCAGCTAAGAACGGGTTTACCCTCAAGCAAAGCACTCGTCAGACAAATCGAGATATCTGTTGGCTCCTCCTCTGGCCAGAATCCTGCAGTCTCTCCAATTTCTGGCCCAAAGTGGTGTTCCCATTTCCCTCGATTTTTCATTGATTCGGGGATGTGGTCTACGCGGTTAATCCCTTGTGGGTCGTACCACTGATTTTCGATGATGAATTG
>Ga0209488_10002705_pt1 | contig 14472 bp, 21 predicted proteins | sample Rivendell_Oct201_8_FD_188349 | JGI IMG/M metagenome (GOLD analysis project Ga0209488, IMG submission 188349) | Vadose zone soil microbial communities from the Eel River Critical Zone Observatory, Northern California, USA -... | ecosystem: Environmental > Terrestrial > Soil > Vadose zone >... | reverse complement strand
CCGGTGGTGGCGTTCCCGGTGAGCGCTTAGGGAGGCGGACGAGGATTGTGGTGGCGTTACACCGGGAGGCTGTGGTGGCGCAGTGGCCTAGGCCAAGGGGATGATGGACTGACTCGATTGCAGGGACGCGAGCCACAAGACATTGGAGGTATCGAGGGGGGGGACATAGTATGACGCCTTGTTGCTTGAAACCGAGTCACTGATTGATAGATACATGGGCACCAGCGATTGTTTGATTAGACTACAACAAATTGTTTTACAGGATGATGGACCGCAAAAAAAAGAAAAAATCCTCCAACGCCCGGGTAAAATATCAGAGGGAGAGGGCGGGTGGCGCATTAATCCCAATCCATAGGCTTGTTTCCTTTGGAAACTTGGGTATCTGCACAGAACGAAAAAACGAGATACAAATTGGTCTAAACCGTCTCGTGTCTAGGTGAGACAGCTTCCTGGCCCGCATTTTCATGTACGAGTGTGGAGTTCGATACACTGGGAGCGAAGTCCAGTTGTATTTGGTCTGCGGCGACGTATACCGGGGCTCCATACATCGTTTGACGCCTATCTGATACGGTGACAAGTTGGAAGGAATCAGGGCCATTGACCACTCTGAATCGTACAGAGGGGTCCGTCGACTCGCCCGAATGTTTAGGGAGACCCGATGACCTAAACAGGGTAGAGGAAAGGGTGCTAAGTTGAGAACGGTTCTTAGGTCGGCGGTTGTTGTACATACACATGGCATTCTGTGAGACGTCCCGATAGAGAGCGGTACATACGGGCAGCACCGATGGATCTATAATAACACCGTCAGAACCACCGACTGCGCAGAGGGAAGGCTCAGAGAGACGAACAGAATGGTTACTAGGAAGAACACGTAAGAAGGTATGGGTCAGAGTGGGCTTTCGACAGTTATTTTTTATCGCTTACGTGCTGGCCCAGTGAGCATCTGGCGAGACAGTTGAGTCAGCCCCCGATGGAGAAAAAAGACTGATAGATAAAGTGTACCTCGTTCCAAGCATCTACCAGAACACAAGGAGATCAGGTCCGTTCTTACAGGGACATCGTCCGAAAACACATACCATTCAGATTTAGAATAAGGAAGACCTAGAAAAGGTTGAGCAAAGTACTTCCAAACGGCGGAAACGGACAAACCACCGGTGGGATCTCTGCAATTCCTGCCAAGAGAATCCAGATAATACACTGAAAGGAGCTCAGTATCCCGCATAAGAGAAAAGGTTGAGCATCACCTGTTGGTAAAGGACTTGCCATATACCAGTTGCACTCCGATTTGCATGACGCAGGAGCCCAATCAGCATGGTCACGAGGAGGACGACGTCAACGACGAGAACGCCGAGAGCATTGACGAGGCCCCTGTGAGTACCCTCGATGATGCAGGTCTCCAGAAGGGGGTTATACAACCCGTTAACCTTTTAAATTTGGACAGGGGTGAGGTCAGAATCTCAAACACAAGAACTTCTGTAGAACGCCTCACCATTGTCAAATCTTTTACACGTGCGAGTATAGGTGATGAGACGACAGCACGAACAACTGAGAATACGGAACGTACTCCGAATGTTAAGGGCGAGACCACCCGCCCAAACACCGAGCGCGATGAACGACACGACGAGATTGCGGTTCCATATCGCAATTCTGAAACGGAAGAGACGAGATGAGGACCGTCAATTGTCGAGAGTGTAAGCGATGACTTACACTCGGACAACGATAATAAGCGACGCGAACGCCCAACAAGCGTATGGCAAGGCCTGGGAATGTGAAAATCGCAATTAAGGGGGTGAGAAAGCGAGATTGGTACTGCGCCCTTACGAAGCTCGTGGTCATGAAGGCCTATGAAAAGACGCGTGTCAAAATTTGACTTCCACCCTAGGCCCAGTGCTGCGCAAAGCCTCACCTTGCATGGAACGCGGGGACCGTCCTTATCGATGAAGAAAAAGATAAAGGCGAGTAAACCGGTGTACCGCGTTCCGAGGTATAACTACTTTTTGTTGAGGTGGTGGTGATATCCCATACAGACAAAGAGCTCACCCATATGGTCCACCTATATGGTCGTTTCCCTCTTAACACATCCAACTCAAAGCCTGCCGTGAACACGGTCTCCCAACTGGGGTTGTTATCAGTTCACGCCAGCCGGGGAATGGACACGGATGGACGCACATGAAGATGCCGGCGATAGAGTGATTCAGCTTGATCAACGCAACTACGTGACGGTGAGTGTCATTGCGAAAGTGACTAACACGGCAAGCGCGAGACGTACTGTAATCTTTCAAGAGGATGACAGGATCGTGCCAGTCTACCATCTTGTTGATAACTGGTCAGGAGGAGGAGCGGGGCAGATACGAATTTCAGTAAACGCCCCGTAATAAAGGGTGGCTCAAAGAACCCTCGTGGTGGTCCATGCGGTGCAGAACTTACGGCGACGCCAATGCCCAGTTCCATTACATCGGGGAAGTCTCATGGGCGATGACTGGGCGGCGCTCGAGTGTGTGCGTGCCTTAAGTGAATTTCTAAAAAGAGCGGTAAACTCGCCGCCCAGTGGTGCAAGCGTGAGAAAGAGAGGCTGTGCTCACGTACACCCCCCTAGGATTATCACTGCCCCCGGTGACAGCCAAACGTGACTATTTTGTTTGGCTGGAGGATATAAAAGGGTCAAGAGACCGGGACTCGTGGGTAGGATCGTTAAACCTTCTGTGATCGTGCGATATGCTATTAATGTCGACCTCAGAACATCTGATAGAACGGTGTGGGGGTCGTGTGAGCCACATTAATTAATCAAGTCGGGCGTACACTGAGGCGGGGGTTTTTTGTCCGGTTATGGAAAAGTGGCGGTTTGCCCCCGTGTCGGAGTCAAAAAGTCCGATTTTTATTCCTATTTTTCTATAGACGGCATAGCAGTACCTGGTCGCAGAGGATAGAAACTTGCCGTGCCAGCCTGAGGCGTGTCTGCCATCGGTGCAAGCCGACTGGACAGATAAGCCTGTGGCCGACATGCCGCGGCTGCCATTATATCATAGATGCCATCACGAAGTAACAACAGGCATCGCCGACGGTCTCGAGTGTGTTGTCAAATTCTAGTGGAGGGGCTCAATGCCAAGGTCCTGGGCTGGATCAGTTCGATACACACATCCAGATGATCCGGAAAAACCCCCCCCGCAACGCAAATTGAACAAAACTGGCTAATCCTTTTACAACCTAGTTAACAATTACATGCTTAAGCCTGGATTCTCCCCGTGTTCTCATTCCTTGACCTTGGCGGCCCCGACGAAGATGTGGTGAAACGCTGAACCCTCCACAGTTCTCAAGTCCCCCGTCCGAACCGCTCTCTGATATGCACGCCAATCCATTCTCTTTTTCCTTCTGCATGTGAACAAACGCGAGCGCGCTCAGCCTTGACAACACGAGATCACCCACGGGCGGGAGTCCACGGGCTATCCGCAACCAGGCGGAGCGTGGTGTCAGGCCAAGCTCGACAACGAGGTAACCCGCTGCCGCGGCAAAGTCGGTGACGACGATATGCGCGCCAAGCTGCCGAACGGCGCGCATCCACGCGACGACTTTGGAGAGTGGGTCTTGCGGTCCGACGAAGAGGACCTTCATCCCGCATGAGAGACGGAGGTCGGCTGCACGGTCCAGGACGGCATGTGTGATCTGCAGGTTGGCGAGCGTGTTGGTGGAGGGCAGGGCGTCGTTGCCGCCGTTGACTTTGTTATCCACGAAAAAGACGCCTTGGGCGATTCTGCGGGGTAGGACATTGCTCTGAGGGACGGTGACGAATAATCTGGGTTTTGGGAATGTGGATTGATGTCGCGCGGGTTGACGCATGTACATGGCCTGTTTCGGTGGCGGATGAGTGTGTTGTACGTCGGTGAGCTAGAGATGGCGAGGGGTTGTGGGGGTGACTTGAACGTTCGGGTGGGTAACGTCGCCCAAGAACGAACGTAAAAAAGCCTGCTGTGATCCGTTGTTTTGTGTATTTAATAGCAGTGGCAAAATGTGTCAATGGCGGGTACTGTATTGTCTCGTGGATGCCACAAAGGCCATGCGGTATTATGGTGATCGTGGACGTTTCAGGGGCCAGAGGGTCCGCGGCCGTGCCAAGAGGAGGAGCTACTGAACGAACAGTGGATAGAACGGTTAGGAAAAGGGCATACTTTCAAGCCGAGGTAGGGACGACTGATATAAAAACTTAAGCCGTAATAAGCGGAAACGAATACAGGCTATTTAAAAGAAGTGGCCGCAATATGACCGGAAAAACGGGGTCTAGAAGCCCTGCGGTCTCATCCTGTAGGAGCTATAGGGACCAGGGCAATGTAAGGCGTCGGTGAGAAAAGAGCGGTCAAGTTGGGCCGTCAATTGGGTTACCAGTCTTGGGTACAACACCGAACCCTACCTTGTGTCCACAAATGAGCCAGCCTTTAAAGCTCAAATTAGGCTCAAGTACCATCGACGAGAACAACCTGCCATCAGACCAATTGAACTGACCACAGCTCCCCGCAGCGCAGTGGCGAATCAAACTCACACCACTAAAAATAACAACCCGCGCCGGTACGTAAAACCGCGAGGCGTATCTACCGGGCGGTGCAGACCCCGGAGCCGAAAGAAAAACCAAAGTAAGCGAAACCGCGAGTAGTGCGAAGCCAACCACCAGATCTCCCCCCTCCCATGCGTCCGTCCATCGCATCAACCCGCGTATCCCACGCCCCGGGTTCGCAGCCTCCCCCCCCAAGCGCAGCGCTCCTCTCCCGACTCGCAGACAAGAAAAAGGAGCTAGAGGCCGTCGAGGCGCTTCAGCGCGCCAGCGCGCTCTTCCTCCGCCGGCTCGAAGGCCTCGCAGACGACTGCGAGGCGATGGCCGAAGCAGGCATCGGTGCGTCCCTTTTTCTTTTTTTTGGCGCGGGAGCGGCTCTACCCCCTCCTTTCTTCTCTTCTCGTCCAGTTTCTTGTCATTTGCTGATTTGGACACGGACGGACTGACGTCTTTTGCTCGGTTGCCTGGTCGGGTGCCGTGCCGTGCCGCGTTTTGGTTTTTTTTTTTTTTCGCTTTGTAGTGCATGGCCAGGTACTCGCGCAGTGGCCGCAGATGTTCCGCATCCTGAACACGTTTGGTAATATCATTCTCTTCGCTCACGTTTCATCTGTGGGCCACTAATTCTGTCGTATCTCCTATAGTCGCAGCCCGAGAAGCATCAGCATCAACAGAAGAAGGGGCTGGAGTTGACCCTGTTCCCCCTGGAGGACGTCTGGTCCGTGTGCCTATCGACGAGTTACAACAAGCCGAGTCGAGTGGCCCTCCAGACGACGCGTAAACCTACTTCCCCCAAACCCATTGACATACGACGGCAAACGATGTGTAACTTAGTGTACTCGACCAACACGCGTCTTTGATTGCAAATGTAGAAACAGTGATTGCAGGTGATAAATTACGCCTAGAGAGCCCTATTGTAGTGAAGTGAGCCCCGGCTGCCTACTGGTATACTACGACCATCAATCAGTCCCCCTCCTCCATCTTGACGACCACCTCTCCACCTGGCCTACTCGCACGCGTGATACTCGCCCATAACGCCTCACCAACGACAACGACGTCCGCCGCACCACAAACAACTCCAATATCAATACCAGCGACGGTCCCGCGTCCGCGCGCCGCCGCAACAGCGTCAGAGATCCCACGGGCAAGTTCAGGAATCGGACGAAAGCCCACCGCCGAGGCGGCCTGCGCCCCCGCGTCCGGTTGCGGTTGTTGTTGTTGTTGGGACTGCTGCGGCGCGCTGCGAAAGAGCGACTCGGATGCGTCGAAGAGCGCCATGCGCGAGCCCGTGAGCACGCGAAAGTCGAGCGCATGCTGCGCGACGCTCCCAGCTTCGCTCCCGCCCGGACTGAACATCACGCGCCACCACCCGGCAGCCTTGGGTATCGCGCGCGCTGGGATGCGTGCGAGGACCTCGAGCACGGGCACCGTGTCGCGCAGGACGGAGACGAGCGCTGGGAGGGCATCGGCGAGTCGACCCTGGCGCAGAAGCGCATGGAAGAAGTGCTCAGCTTCCGAATGACGGTTTGGCCGGTGATCGTGCGCCTCGTTTTGGGATGGCAGACGCCCAAAGCGGAGGTTGTACGAACCGCCTGTGAGAAGCTGATCCTTGCAGGAGATGGAAAGTGTATAATCCTGTCGTAAGTATGAATTTAGGCCCGATGGAGTAAGAAATGAAGATGACGTTATACGTACCGACGCATAGGTGAACTCAACGGTTTGTAAATCGAATGAGAGCAGCCGAACATCCTCCCACTGCTTCTCTTTCGCCATATTCACAACTACGTTTGTACGTTAGCTCACGTCACGGGTGTGAGTAAAGGAGACGCAAACTTACCCTCGCGCGCGATGACCACAATCTTGGACACGCTTTCCCATTCTTCCTTGAATTCACCCATACACCCATCCACCTCATCCGAAAGAAAGCACACCAATGCCTCGTGAGCGTCATAGACGATACGCCTTGACGGTCGCAGCACACCCTGCGACGACGACGCTGTCGCAATACGACGCCCCACCAGCTGCTGCACGTGTCTCAGTTTGACACACGTCACAACCTTGGGGCCCTTGGCTTTTGCACCCGGGGCCCACCATGCGAGGGGGACAACGCGGATGTTTGGCATCGCCGCGTCGCGCGCTGCCGAGTCGTGCAGTACGTCGGATGATTGGATAAGTAGCGCTGGGATTGCGTGTGAGAGCGTGCTGTGCAGGGGACCGAACACAGAAGGAGGGCCCGGGCCGACGGCATTGACAGTTGCTGCAGCGGCTGTGGGGGATGGAGGGTATACATGCCAGAACCGGATGTTGAGTCTCTTGAGCTGGTTCTCAACCTTTGTGTGGGCTACGCGGGCACTGGACGAGCACAATTAGTCTTGCATGTGACTAGAAGGAAGACAAAGAAAAGGCGTACCAGCAATAAATATAGAGTTCGCGTAGAACCATAGTCTCCAGTCTGAATCTGGCAAGTCATCAGTGATCAAACGCATTTGCGGCCGATCTCTGGAACTGACTTCGATGACTCTACATCGGGACCACCAGACCCTGGCTCCCTCGCTGCGTGATGTGATCTCGCCTCTCGCCCACGCCCACAAATCCTTTCTACGTCAAGCCACCCAATGTCCTCCATAACGAGACTTTGGTACATACTATCTGGGACAATCTTGACGCTGATGAGTGCATAGCGGAAGTCGGTATCGGTGACAACGAGAACGAGGTAGTGTGTGGGGAAGGGTATTAGTTGAATGTAGAGTAGACTGCGCACGGCCGGGCCGAGTTTATTGATTTCTGAGGAAGGGTCAACACGCGTGGTAATGCAAAGCATTTCTATGACGCTTACCCTCGCGCAAGAAATTACGCTGTTTGAACGTCTGCAAGCCCAAATAGTTTGCTTTCTGTTCCGCCAACTCGACAATCGTCTAAAAACGCGTAAACACAATCGAAGCGGGGGGAAAGGCGCCACATACGTTTACGCGCAGCCTTGGGAGTCCCACGAGCAACAGTGGTGGACTTTCGTTCACCTTCTCCGTGAGCGCTGCGAAACGCGGTGCGCGGCCTGCCGCACCAAGGTCCCCCGTGTCTCGCAGGCTGATCTTACCGGTACGCGGTTCAATGGTGACAACGACAGTTTCATCGGCACACAAGTGCACGTGGAGGGCTTGCAAACCAGCTATTCGATCTCGGCTTGACCTTGTATACCATGTAAATAGACGTGGGACACGTACCATCCTCGACAACGTCGACCGCGCCTGGCAATGAGAATACCGGATTATTCCGCAATCGTAGCGCAAATTCGCGGAAGATAGCACGCGAGTGTATTTCAATAACCGCCCGAATCAGACGTTCAATATCGAGATCCTGTGCGTCCTGCACGCGAGTCGTCAAATTAGATTGAGATTCAGCAGCCCGACGCGCGCACGCACCACTGTGAGCTCGCCTGGTGCGGAAATAGCACCCTCGCTTGTGAGCGCTATACCTAGAGCAAGCAGCGTAGGCTCCCACACGACATTCCACGTTATGCCCTCTACTGTGTCAGATGACTTCCGCCCACTGAGCTTGGCACGGTCCTGAAGCTCTGTCAGAACCCGCGAGTGGGGTTTGCGGATAGGATCAGAGGTAGTCCGCAACTCGATTCTGAGAGTGCCACCGAGAAGGGGCAACTGAAAGCTTGCGGGATGAGGGGGCGGGCGGGCAGGGGGGCGGCGGCTACGCGGGGGTACCGTAGGCGAAGGTCAAGAACGTGGGAAAAGGAAACTCACATCCAGTAGGATACGCTCAACGTTTTTCGGTCGCGAGACATTTCAACCTTCAAAAAGTCACCCCAGCCAAGAGAGCGAAGCCGCTCTGCCTGAGTTCCATCAAGCTTATTGATATCATGGGGGGGTTACAACTTGAAACGACACACCTGGTACCAGAGTATTTCTAACTGATACGACATTGACATCATCTCTGCACCTGTTAAGTCGCCGCGCCTTAAGGAATATACGAATGGTGCTCACGAAGGAAGTTATAGAGTCGGACCAATGGCGCATCAATGACGTCTTCTGGGAGCCTGGGCCTCTCCGGGGAAGGGGGGAGATTGGGGTCTGGCGGTTCGTCAGGTTCAGGTATTGATAAATAACAGCCGAGGCGATTATCTGCTTCCGTTGTGAGATGCTCCTTCAAGACGCCTGTCGGCTTTGGTGGAAACTCTGCGCGAGGAATGAGGGAGGGCATGAGAGAGAGAGATACTGGACCCAGACCTTGCATGCCCGTTCGATCCCCGCCGACCGCGAAAAGAAACTCTACATGAACAAAAAACCATCCATCATCTTGATTTCCACCTCGGAGACAAATAGAAGTTTCAAAAAGGTTAGGTACTGTGAACCAAGCACGACCGTCGACTATTTTCCAAAAGGTCAGTATTCATAGCGAGGGAGTAGAAATGGAGAAACATGCAGATGCGATAGTTGGACATTTCAACGGGAACGACCTCTATCATCCGGAGGCGAAACCGGGTGAGCGTTTCCAGGTCGGAAAGGGTCTTCGAGACTTGTTCATCAGTTAGGCGAGGAGGCGGTATGATAGATTTCTATAGATGGCCTCAATGCTCAGAGCCTCACCCTGGTCGTTCGCCTTACCTTGATCATAGTAGGGAGACGCCGATAGGAACCGGTAGTGAGGACGTCTAATGATGTTAGGAGGTCGTGATTTCGTAGTCTGCAATACAGGAGAGGGTCCATGTGAGTCCATAAACAAAATAATATAATTAGGATGTACCTTGCCCCGTCCAGGCTATCTCTGACATATGTGAGCTCGCGAACGACATCCTCAAACTGACGGTTCTGATTCATTAGGAAAGCCGTGATATTCTTCATCGGATGTAGGTTATAGGTGTCTCTAAGGACGAGGAGAGGCGCGAACATACCATGCACTTCTGGACGATGTCCGCGTCTCGCGACCATTTCGTGACCGCGTAGAGCTTTACCACCTGCTTCTTCCATGCGACTACAAAGTCAGCCAATTTGCGCTTTCGGGCACTGTCCGACATTCCAGGAAGACTGAAGATCGGGAAGCGTAGTTAGCTACACATAAATAGCCACCACGCAGAAAGAGAGATTCATCCATCCAAGGACCCCACTCACGTCTCGGCCATCTCTGTCATCTCAGCATAGCAAGCCTGTACGACACGCGATACAAGTTCGCTCAGTGGAATTTGACCATCATCCACCACAGGTAGCTCTGCTTCTAGCAATTCGATTGGCGGTTCATCAAAGCCGTTTGGACTTGGGTCAAGGACATCCAGGATGGGGGAGGAATACGTATTTGGAGTGGAGAGGTTGGTCCCATTTAGGGCCATTTTAAGGAACGGAAAGTGGAGCAGTAAGCTGTCGTTGAATGACCAGTTGTCAAATTTGTGGCATGAGGTTCGAGTTGAATAAAAAAAAAAAGGCCCACTGCAGAACCGCAGGTGCTGTTCCGTGCACCAGCGTCGGAGCGGGGCCAAAAGGTCACAGCCGACAATAAAGTCACGTGAATCTCACATGATTATTCATTGAACACGTGATTGATTCCCTCCCTTGGCCCGCCCACAGAAGCGCATACATTCACTCAATTCGAATGGATTATCTCCGAACCCTTGGTACCGCTGCCGTCTCTACCATCGTACAAAAGTCTGGTCTCAACCTCCCGTTCACTCTTGGAAAAAAGCTTCGACCGCTTGGCGCACCTAGTATCTGGACATTGTATGATGCAACCAAGCGGGTATATGGGTCTTGTTTGCCCTTTCATGGCTCTCATGCTGAATTCGTCCTAGGATGACGGAACACCCGTATCAGTTTTTGAGTTTAATAGCCAGCAAAGGCGCAACTTGCTTCCCGTTGCCCAAAACGCGGTTCGCAGGCTGCGTGTCACGCGACACCCCGACGTCGTCAAATTTATGGATGCCGTCGAGGCTGATGGCACAGTATACATAATGACAGAACACGTCAAGCCACTTTCCGCTGAGCTACCCTCATGGGAGGGTAAACATGTGAACGATCGGCAGGATTGGCTCTTATGGGGACTACATCGTATAACGGTACGTACGGAATGTTCGCGCCCTGTTGGAACAGGAACACGCGCTCCGTTTTCTGTCAGGCCCCGTCTCCTGCTCATGCCGACAGTTTATAGAACGCTCTTTCATTTATCAACTCTTCATGCAATGCTGCTCACGGCACCGTTGGCATCAGCTCCATATTTCTTTCTGCTAGTGGTGAATGGAAGCTTGGTGGTTTTGAACTCTTCAGTGATCCTGCGGAGCCAAATACTGTCCTCATTGTGCGTATTTTATTCTGTCATTCCTGTCAACGCTGCACCATATCGAGGCTCCTAGACCTTTGCCGGGGATTTGAATGTCCATCGACCGCCAGAAAATGAGAGAGAAGGATGGTCTGCCCTGAAAGAGTACGTTTTTTTTATCCACGGTTTCTAAATCGGTCAATTATATTCTGTAGTGGTCCAAATGCGGCAATTGATGCTTATGCATTGGGGTTGCTCATCTTCAATTTGTTCAATCCGACAGTCCTGCATCCACCATTCCTCAATCCCCCGTACAACCCTCCGCAACCCTCGACACGTGGAGCAATTCCGCCCCCGGTGTGGTCCTCCTTCAAAAAGCTGCTCAATCCAAACCCAAAAGGTCGCCTGACACCCAAAGCGTTGCTCGATGTCGGCGTGGCGGAGAGCCTCAGAGAGAATGGAGGTTTCTTCAAGGGAAACAAACTGTTTAAGATATGTGAAGGGTTGGGGAACTTTGGGTTGATGGCAGATGGAGAGAGAGCAGCCTTGCTTCGGTGCGCCATTTGCTGAGTCGAGATGTGTAGGCTGACTAGGTCCTTTAATGTAAAGGGTAATCAAGGACGCGGCCCCTACACTTCCCTCAACATTTGCGTCACACCTCGTCCTCCCCGCCTTACTCACCTCTCTCACACATACAACGATGTCTAATTCTGCACCAACCATAATCCCGCTGGTTATACAACTCGGCACGTACGTCTCATCGAGCGAGTATAAGAGCCTCGTACTCGAGCCCGTGGTGATGTTATTCGTGAATTCGGACCGCGGTATGCGCATGGCACTGCTCGACGCACTACCTGAATTCGCAGATAAACTCGATAAGCAAACTGTGTCAGAGAAGATCTGGCCGCACCTCGTTAGTTTGCGTGGTTCATAAAGAGGCGATCTAGAATTGACATGCGGGGACTTAGCAAACAGGGTTCACAGACACTGTCCCGGTTATCCGCGAGACAACCGTGAAAGCCATCGGCCTTCTGTCCGATAAGGTGCGTCTTACGGGTCACTATCCATACACAACAAAACACGCATTATCTAGTTTACGGAGCGTATCTTAAACAACGATCTTCTCCGCCATCTCGCACGGCTTCAATCTGACCCCGAGGCTTCCATACGCACCAATTCGATTATTCTTATCGGCCGTCTCGGCCCAATACTTGGGCACAATACACGACGTAAGGTCCTCGGTGCGGCATGCGCTAAAGCCCTGAAGGATACCTTCTCACCTGCGCGAGTGGCTGCTCTCATGGCCTGCATGGCCTGCGCCAACTTATTTGAGGTGGAAGAGCTTGCGGGAAAGGTTGTGGGATTGGTGGCAGTGGCGTTGGTGGACAAGGAAAAGTGAGTCATTTCGACCTATCCGTTATTACCTCGTTCTTATGACGAATAGACCTGTACGGGACCAAGCATTTAAGGCAGTGGCGATGTTCGTGCAAATACTCGAGGAACACGCTGCTAAGATGGTTCGCTCGTTATCCAATACACGATTGGGGCTTCGCTGATGGGTTGCAGCCCGAAACCGCGCTCGCTGGAGATGGACCCTCGACCCTGAACCTCAGCACACCGAACGGCAGCGGCAGTACAGAAGCCACGCTTGTCAGCTCTGCCGCCGGAGCGGCTGGTGCCCTTGCTGGCTGGGCGATATCCTCAATTGGCAAAAAGGCAAGCGATCTCATCCTATCGCTTTGCCTTCCCTTATACTCCCTTCATAGTTTGCAACTACGGATATGCAGGCAGCAATCACACCCGTCGGAACCCTACCGCCGTCAGTCCCAAGCGAGACCAGACCAACATTTGGCAGTCAACTATCAGCACCACCAGTGCCGAATGGTAGCAGGCCTAGGGGCATGCAACTAGGTGCGCATAAGACGTCGGGTCCAAGCGTTCTGCCCGGAGGACTGGCAGATGAGGCGCGCTGGGGTGGCGACTTGATGGACGTTAACGCCGATGAGGACGACTGGAGCACGTATCCGCGTCTTTCCTAAAACGCTAAGTCAACTAATTGGTTCCTTTATCATACCCACAGATGAATTTGAGAGCGCACCGGCGGAGTCCAGTGACTCCAATGCTTTAGGGATGGGCCTCAGTGGCATCGCAGATGACGAGGACCCATGGGCTGCGTTCGAGGACCCTGCCCCACCCCCAGTGCCGATCCCTGTCACAGAGCTCACGTCGCCTCCTCTACTCTCGCCTCCAACATCAGTTGCGGCACCCGTCCGGACGCTTGCCGCTCAGGCTGCGCATTCTCCGCGTGTCTCATCGCTTTCGCCTTCCCCAAGTCCGCGCTCGTCTCACGCTCTGAGTGGGCGCGCAACATCACCTGTGGCATCCCCTGCATCGGTGCCAAGCACGGCCGGGATGACGAAAGAGGAGAAAGCCGCAGAGATGGCACGCAGGAAGGAGGAGCGGAAGCAGGTGCGTCTTTCACTGCTTTGTTACACTCCACATGACTTGTGATACTGACATGAGAGTTGTGTATTCTCAGAGGATTGCACAATTGAAAGAACAGAAGAAGAACGCCGCTGGGCCCAAGACATAACCATTTGGATATCGATAATAACAGTAATCGTTACACACTTTTAAGCAACGGCTACGATGAGGTTCTAACTGCTTAATTTCCCAGAGTATTTCTGATACCAGTTCCTACCACAAACTACTAATGATATGTACTATGTGCGCCAGTTATGGTTGCCCGGCCATGGTATGGCAGTCGTTCAATCTACTATTGTAAGGAGATGGAATGAAACAGGGACATTCATACACTCATGTTTCCGGAGATTATTATTGCGACGCAGACATAAGCGCCTGTATGATGATGAAGATTGAAGGGAATCAGAACTGAACCTTCACGTTTCCGGTTATAGGACAAGGTGGAGCGCCTAGGTCATGTAGAAGGTGAATAAATGGATTCTAATGAAGCGCAGTCTTCACTGCGCAGGAAGACATCTAGCACCCGTTGCCCATGAGAAGGAGAGTGTGATGTTTTTTCTTGTCTTACTGTAATAAACAAGGCTACACCCACCTCAACGACCATCTCAGATATCCTCCACGAAAGGTCTAGCACAGCGAGCCAAACAAACTACCGTGGCGTGACTCGGAGGATGCATTTTCAAGACACGCGAGGGCGTCACTGTGAAGGTGTTGTCTGCGGGGAACGTAACCGTGTTGGTTGGCTAGTGTAGTACATTCAACCCTTCGTACCCTATTTTCTTCTCCACTCGCCACCAACCTTCCCCATCTTCAGCACCAACGAACTAAACAACCACATCCGACCAGGCCCATCAGTACTTTTGCAATCAACTGAAATTGTATTGAAATGCACTGAAATCAGTCGTTTCAGTTGATTTCGGTTGATTTCGGACATGTTCTGTCAGCCAGTCTTCCCTTCGACTTCGCCGTCACCCTCCCCTTTCCTGCCCCCACATGTCCACCTCCTCTTGTACTCCCCTCCCTCTCCATGTGAATTCCCCCCTCCCTCAAGGCGATGACGATGCACCAGCATCAGCAGTGAGAGTGCGTCATATTTTTTTCAATTTTTTTTTCATGTCTGACAGCGACCCCCCGCACAACCCTCCATGCCCCTTTCCTGAGCGCGATGACAATACACCACCACACCACCTCCCTCC
>Ga0209488_10002704_pt1 | contig 14475 bp, 8 predicted proteins | sample Rivendell_Oct201_8_FD_188349 | JGI IMG/M metagenome (GOLD analysis project Ga0209488, IMG submission 188349) | Vadose zone soil microbial communities from the Eel River Critical Zone Observatory, Northern California, USA -... | ecosystem: Environmental > Terrestrial > Soil > Vadose zone >... | reverse complement strand
CAAGCGCGGTCGGCTATCAGCCGACGCTGGCCACGGAGATGGGCGACCTGCAGGAGCGGATCACGTCTACCAAGAACGGCTCGATCACCTCGGTGCAGGCGATTTACGTTCCGGCCGACGACATCACGGACCCGGCGCCGGCGACCGCGTTCGCACACCTCGACGCAACGGTCGTGTTGTCGCGCGCAATCACCGAGCTCGGTATCTATCCCGCCGTCGATCCGCTCGCTTCGTCGTCGAGAATTCTCGATGCTCAGTTCATCGGAGAGCGCCATTATAAGGTAGCAACCGACGTCCAGAAGATTCTGCAGCGCTACAAGGAGCTACAGGATATCATCGCGATCCTCGGCATGGACGAGCTCTCCGAGGACGACAAGCTGGTCGTGGGTCGCGCGAGAAGAATTCAGCGATTCATGTCGCAACCGTTTGCGGTCGCCGAGCAGTTTACCGGTTATCCCGGTCAGTACGTGAAGCTGGAGGAGACCGTCTCCTCGTTCGAGAGGCTCGTCGCCGGCGAGTTCGACCAGTATCCCGAGCAGGCGTTCTTCATGCAGGGCGGCATCGACGGTGTCATCGAGAGAGCCGAGAAGCTCTCGAACTCGTAGCGATGCTGAAGGTATCTGTAATCTCGCCGGAGTCCGTTCTGTTCGAGGGCGAGACGGATTCCGTGATCGCGCCCGCGTACGACGGGGAAGTCGGAATCCTTACCGGCCACGCGCCGCTCATGGCGCTGCTCGGCAACGGTCAGCTCCGACTGGGCAGCGGATCCGGACGCGCGTTCAACGTGAGCGGCGGATTCATGCAAGTGCTCGACGACCATGTGCGGGTCGTAACCGAGAAAGCGGTCTCGGCGTAGTCCGGTGGCTCCTCGGACCTTTTCAAGTGTTCCCCGCTGGCAGATCAGATTCCATCTATTAATTTTGTCTTCTAACCGGGGCACCACAGCCCCGACTGGTGGACAATGACGACCTGATGAGACGGGCGGCGAGGCCATCCTGTCATTTCGCGTTGCCTCCGACCAGATACGTCTGATCATCCTCAACGAGAGGAGAGCGAGGAATGATTCGTCTTCGTCAGTTCGTGTCGGTCGCAATTGCCGTGTTGAGTCCGGCGTTGGCGATCGCCCAGGGAACCACAGGCACAGTCACAGGTGTAGCGCGCGAGGAAGGTACCGGCCGTCCCATTCCCAACGCGCGCGTAACAATTGTCGGCACCGGTATAATGGTGCCAACAAGAGATGACGGGAGTTACGTCATTCGGGGCGCGCCAGCCGGAGCGCAGGAAGTCAGAGTGCTCGCCCTCGGCCACGTTACCCAGAAGCTCCCGGTAACTGTTCCTGCCGACGGATCGGCGACGCTCAATTTCATATTGCCGACGACCGCCATCGAGCTCGAGCAGGTCGTCACGACCGCGACCGGTACGCAACTCAAGACCGAGGTCGGCAGCGACATTCCGAGAATCAACGCGGCGCAAACGGTCGAAACGAGGCCGGTCACGAACATCACCGATTTGTTGAATGCAAGGGCGCCGGGTGTCGAAGTGCTCGCCGGCACGATGAGTGGAACCGGCCAGCGCATCCGCATCCGCGGCGTCAACAGCCTCTCGCTGAGCAACGATCCGATCGTGATCATCGACGGAATTCGCATGGAGAGCTCCACCGGTTCTTCCAGCATTGGAATCGGTGGATCAAATCCGAGCCGACTGAGCGACATCGATCCGAACCAGATCGAGAGCGTCGAGGTGGTGAAGGGACCTTCCGCTTCCACCTTGTACGGAACCGACGCCGCCAATGGCGTACTTGTGATTACGACCAAGCGTGGTCGCGTGGGTAGCGGCCGGTGGGACACTTATCTTCAGCACGGCCGCATCTCCGACCACAACACTTATCCAACGGCCTACACTCTGTTCGGCCATTCGCCGACGGGTGCCCTGCGGACGACCGCGCTGGGCAACTGTTCGCTGCCGAACGTCTCGCTAGGCACCTGCATCGTCGACAGCGTCGCCGCGCTCAATCTTTTCGCCGAGAAGGATCTTACTCCGCTGAGCCCCGCGTATCAGGAAGAGTACGGCGCCGGCGTATCAGGTGGTTCCGAGACGCTTCGCTATTTCCTGCAGGGGAATTACGCTGGCGAACAAGGCGTCTACAAAGTTCCGGAGTTCGAAGTCCAGCGACTGCTCGCCAAGAACGGGTTCATACCGGGCGAGCAGCTCCGCCCCAACGCTCTTACGCGTGCCACGTTCCGCGGCAACGTGAACCTCCAGCTGTCACCTCTCGCTGACGTCGCGGTCTCGACAGTTTTTATCTCCAGCTCGCAACGCCTGCCGCAGACGGAGAACAATACGACCGGTTTGACGTCGAGCGCGTACGGCGGCCCCGGATACAGAACGAATGGCTTCATCAGCGGAACGACTTCGTTTCTAAACGGGTATCGGGCGTTCACCCCGGGCGACATGTTTCAGGAGAGTGTGGGCCAGGACATCAACCGGTTTATCGGGAGTCTGAGTCCCAACTGGCGTCCTTTGACCTGGTTGACGACCCGCGGCAACTTCGGGATCGACTTCGTGAATCGCGTGGATTCCGACATTTGCCGTCAGGGGCAGTGCTCCAATTTCGGCAGCAGCCGTCTCGGCTTCAAATTCAACAACCGCACCAACTTCTTCCTGTACACGTTCGACGCGAGCGGCACCGCGCAGTTCAATATGTCGAGCGCGGTTTCATCGAGGACGACGTTCGGGGCTCAGTATTTCCGCAGCATATTCGCCCGCAACGGCGCGGGCGCTTCGGTTCTCCCGCCGGGAGCAACGACCGTAACCGCCGGAGCGGTTCCGTCCGCCGACGAGGCCTCGACCTTCAAGGTCAACGCTGGCACTTTCCTCGAGCAGACGTTCGCTTTTCGCGACCGGCTGTTCGTGACTGGCGGATTCCGTGTCGACCAGAACAGCACCTTCGGAACGAAGACGTCATCCGCATTTTATCCGAAGGGCAGCGTGTCGTGGGTTATTTCCGACGAGTCGTTCTTCCCGAAGCCGAGGTTCCTCAACCAGCTACGTCTGCGGACGGCGTTTGGACAATCGGGCGTTTCGCCGGGCTCCAACGACGCACTGCCATTCTTCGTCGCGGCGAACGCAAACGTCGCGGATCAGGGAACGGCGGCGGTCGTCTTCAGCGCGCTGGGAAATCCGAATCTCAAGCCTGAGCGCGCCGGCGAGGTCGAAGGCGGGCTGGATCTCGACATGTTCGACAACCGTGCCTCCATTGCCCTGACGGGATACAAGAAAAAGACGCGTGATGCGCTCGTGCAGCGAATACTGCCACCGTCGGCGGGCGTGTCCGCTTCGCGATTCGAGAATCTCGGTGCAGTCCAGAACAGCGGATTCGAGGCGAGTGTGAGAGCGCAGGTCCTGCAGCTCGACAAGCTCGGATTGGATGGGCAGCTGAATTACGCCGTCAACAACAACAAACTCGTCAGCCTCGGATCGGTTCCGCCCATCATCGGCGCCGACATTCGCGAGGTTCCGGGATATCCGCTGTTCGGCGTGTGGCAGCGGCGCATCCTTGGCTACACCGACTTCAACGGCGATGGCATTCTCACCGCCAACGAAGTAATCGTCAGCGACTCCGCGCTGTTCATCGGTCGCTCCAGCCCTCACGTGGAGATGAGCTTCGTGCCTGGAATGGATTTGTGGCACAACATGTTCCGGCTGACGGCGCAGCTCGATCGCAAGGGCGGCTACTGGCTCAAGAACTCCAACGAGCGCATCCGCTGCAATCAGCGCCTGAACTGCAGCGGGCTCTCAAACCCGGACGCTCCACTGTGGGAGCAGGCGCGGGTGGTGGCGCTCCGCGACCATCCATCGAGAACCGAGGGCGGATTCTGGGAGAAGGGTGACTACACAAAACTCCGTGAAGTCGCACTCACGTTCACCGCACCACCGAGCTGGCTCCAACACCGCTTCACGCCGGGCAACAGGCTGAGCATCACGCTTGCGGGCCGCAATCTCAAGACGTGGACGCAGTACACGGGCATGGATCCGGAGGCGGTGACGGCGCCAGGTGGAACTGGTGTCGAAGTTGAGGATCCGTTCCAGGCCGTGCCCCCACCTCGTTACGTGACACTTCGTTTCAACCTCGGCTTCTGACGCGCGACAGCGCAACCAACGGGATAAAACAATGGCAAACGTGAATAATCACGCGCGCCTCAAGAGCGCACTGTTGCTCATACTTGCGACGGCAGCCTTGACTGCGTGCAACAAAGACAAAATCCTGAACGTTACCGATCCGGACATCATCGACCCCAACAACCTAGGTTCGGTGGAGGCGGCCGAAGCGTTGCGCGTCGGTGCGCTGTCACGAATTTCCGACGTCACCGGTGGACTGCAGGGTAGCGGCTCGCTCAATGAAGGGATCTTCCACTTCAGCGGGGTTGTAGCGGACGAGTGGCGCTCAGCCGATACGTTCGTACAGCGCGACGAAGCCGACTCGCGCGCCATCACCGAATCGAATACTGCAATGACGCTGGAAGCGCGAGGCCTGCAGCGCGTCCGCTTCGCTGCCGGTCAGGCGATTCCGGTCCTCCGGCAGTGGAAGCCTGCCAACGTCTCAGACGTGGGGCAGATGTTTTGGGTGCAGGGCTGGGCCGAGATGTCGATAGCGGAAAACTTCTGCAATGGCATGCCGCTCAGCTCGCTCGACGCGGCCAACAACATCGTGTACGGCGATCCGCTGCCGAACACCGAGATTTATGCGCGGGCAATCGCGAGCTTCGACTCCGCGCTGCAAAACGCGCCGGCGGCCGATTCGCGCGCCGACACCGTCAAGTGGCTGGTCGGCATCGAAAAGGCGAGAGTTCAGCTGGACCTGGGGGCCGTCGCTGGGGCGAATACGACCATCACCAGCGCCAACGTTCCTGACAACTTCAGGTTCTCGATGTTCTATACGCAGGTGCTCGGAGACAACCAGATTTGGGCTCTGAACAATAGCGCCGGCCGATGGATGCCGGGCAACAGCGAAGGCATCGCGGGCTTGAACTTCTTCAGCGCGAACGATCCGCGAGTGCCGATGTGCATCGGTGGTAGCGCGGCCTGCAAGACTTTCGATCCCAACCAGACTCGAACGACCTCGTTCGATAACCTCACTGGTTCGGGGTCATTCCTGGTGCAGCTCGTTTGGCCGACGCGTGAGGCCGATATTGCCATCGCGACTGGAACAGAGGCGCGGCTGATCGAGGCCGAGGTCGCGCTGAGAACAGGAGATCCAGTCACCTTCCTGGCGAAGCTCAATCAGTTGCGCGCGAACTTCCCCACCTTCAAACAACCGTCAAATCCGTGCTCGGCGACCACTCAGGTCAGCGGTTGTCCACCGGTTCCCGTCGGTGGTGCGTTGCCACCGCTCGTTGATCCTGGAACTCAGACCGCACGTGAGGATCTGCTTTTCCGCGAGAGAGCCTTCTGGCTCTGGAGTACCGGCCATCGTTTGGCGGACATGCGCAGACTCGTTCGCCCAGCTTCGGACGGTGGATTTGGCCGCGCGGAAAACACGGTCTTCCCTAGCGGAGCCTATTACAAAGGTGGTTTTTACGGGACGGACAAGTTCCTGGTCATTCCGCAGGCCGAGCAAAACAATCCGCAGTTCCACGGCTGCATCGACCGGAACCCATGATGACCCCGACATCCACCCTCCGTGCCAGGACCAGACCAATGAAGAGACTTTGTCTTCTTGCGATAGCCGGCGCTTTTGTCGCGTGCAACAACGACAAGATTACCGACACACTGCACATTTCTCAGTTCTATGCGATCAGAGTAAATCCGCAGGCCGTTACCCTGGCTCAAGGTGGTCAGCAGCCGCTGACAGTGACGGCTTTCGATGCGACCTGTATGGGAACGAACTGCGACCCGTTGGCTCCGGGAAACCAGATCACAGTAACTGGAACTCCCACCTTCCGCTCGACGGACACATCGGTTGTCAAAGTTGATGCGAATGGAGTAGTAACAGCTCAGGCAAAAGCCGGAACGGCGAACATCATCGGTGCCCTTCAGGACATTCCGGGCGCGACGGGCGTCCCATCGGTGACGTACGCCGACACCACTCCCGTCACGGTGCTGGCAACGGGCGCAACCCCACCTGCAATTGCCAACATGACGCTCACCTCGCGCTCGACAAACGGCGCGAGTTCGAACGACACTCTGACCATCACCTATACAGATGCCAACGGGGCAACGGTCGCGACGCAGCGCGCCGGGACCAACGCGACGGGTATTGGCCGCCCGGCATTCTTTACCAGCGATCCGTCGGTCGCCACGGTCGGTACCACAGGGATCATCACGGGAGTCAAGCCGGGAACGGCTGTCATCACGGCGAACAACTCCGTCGGCGGTGTAACGAAGACAGCGACGTTTCCGATTACGATAACTGACCCGGTCACAGCCACGATTTCCATCACCACGGCGACGTCCGGATCAGGAATCATCTTCTTTCCGGATTCGATAACCGTCTCGGCCACCGAGGCTGTGGTCGAAGGCAGACCCACCACGACGACGCCCGGCGCGGTTGTCACGTTTGCAGTGGTCGGGACGACGCTGTTTCCGAATACCTTCACCGCGTCGACCACTCCGAACAACACGGTCTGCTTCAACGTGACGTTTGCCAATCCAGCGGCAGCGTTGGCCGCGCCGACTGCGCCTTCGGGTTCCACCGTGCCAGCCGGGAATTCTGGCAACATCGGAACGGGCGGAGCGGGTAGCACGAACCCGCCCCTGTGCAGTGTACCTTCCGGGAGTCCACTACCAGCGTTTGGGAAGGATGCCCAGTCCAGACTCTTCACAACCCCGGGCACGTACACCTTTACCAGCACGACCAACGGAGCAACTGGTGTACTAGTCGTGAAATAGCGCTCGTCGCACCGTTCGTACGACACAGAAGAGCCGGGTCCCGGTTGGAGCCGGCTCTTTCTTTACCTGAGCAACTGACGAAATCACGGTCGTTCTTGCACAAACCCGGCGCTGCTCATAGTGTGTAACACAGAACCCTACGCGTTCCGGCGAATCGAATATTTCGCCGACCGCAGGTGGTTGCATCGCATTGTAGTCGTGGAGGCTGATTGAGAAGCGCCTTCCGAACCTGCCTTCAGATTACGCTCGCGCTCTCGTGCCTTGCCACGGGTGCCCGCGCGCAGTCCGTATTTCTGGGCGCCGTGATCGCCGACGACGATCCGTCTCCTCCACTCGCCGGAGCCGAGGTCGCGATTCCCGCGCTCAATCTTGAGGCGCGGACGGATTCGCTCGGCAGATTCCTTTTCAATGACATCCCGAAAGGACTCTTTCGCGTGGTCATTCGCCGCGTCGGCTACAACAACATCACCCTCAACGCCCGCTTTTCTGGCGCGGACACACTCGCCGCCGATTTCGCAATGATACCTGTGGCGGTGGCTCTCGACACGGTAAGTATCGTCGGTGGACCCACCCGGCACGGCAAGTTTCTCGAGTTCGAGGACCATCGGACACACGGCGGCGGTGCATTTCTGACCCGTTCCGATCTCGACAAGGAGCGGGATCGCCAGCTCGGCGAGATAGTCGCGAAGCTTCCGGGCGTTAGAGTCAACCGCTATGGCGCCGAGAGCTCCGTCGCCAGCTCGCGTTCGATTGGTGGAGTAGGGCGTGGCGGGGATTCGATGGACAGACGGAAGGGAGCTCCCCGGGGCTGTTATTCACAGATATATGTCGACAACGTGCGTGTTTTCTCGTCAGATCCAGGCGAAGCACTGTTCAACATAAACTCGATACCACCGTCGACGATCCAGGGCATTGAGTACTATGCCAGCCGCGAAGAGACGCCGATCCAGTATGCATCGCATCGTGCCGAGTGCGGCACGATGCTGATCTGGACCCGGATAGAGTAAAGCCCGATGCGTCGGCGCCGACACATCTTCCCACGGCTCAGCAGCAAGTAAGGAACCCGTCAGGAAGGCACATTCGCGATTTGGTTGACATAATCGCTGCACGCGGCCTAAGTTAGTCCCATTATAAGCGGGCAAACTCCGAGGAATCCCCGGGCTGGGGGAGTTGTCGGATTTTGCCTTCTGCACCGGCGCCGCGCCGAGCGAATTCGGTCGTTGCGAGCGAATGGGTGCGGCCAACATAGTCGGGTATCGCGAGCCGGTCGACCACCTGTTCCGCGATACGCGATACGTCCTGGTCCCAGTATCACTTTCTGCGAGGTGTTTTATGGGAATGACAGGTAAGATCTCTCGCTTCCTTGCGATAGCTGGAGTCGTTGTCGGGATTGCCCCGGCACTCGCTCAGGCACAGGGAACGACCATCAGTGGCCAGGTAACTGGCATTGGTGGAACACCGATTGTCGGCGCCAGCGTGAGTATCACGGCGTTGCGCGTGGGCGCATTCACGGACGAGGCAGGGCGATACAGCTTTACCGCCCCCGCATCAGCGAATGGCACGACGGTCACCCTCCTTGCTCGGCGCCTTGGCTATCAGCCAAGCTCGGCGCCGGTCACGCTCTCGGGTGCACCGGTAGTACAGAACTTCAGTCTCTCGACCGCGGCGACGGAGCTGCAGGGTGTCGTCGTAACGGCGCTGGGACTGACCAGAGAGAAGAGCCAGCTCGGAACGGCGCAGCAGCAGATTAGCAGCTCCGAGCTCAATCAGACGAAGGCTCTCAATCTCGTCGAGCAGCTTTCCGGAAAGGTCTCCGGCGTGAACATCACCGGGGCTGGAACTCCCGGCGGATCGACCAACATTGTCATCCGCGGCCAGAACTCGATCACCGGAAACAACCAGCCGCTCTTCATCGTCGACGGCACGCCGATCTCGAACAATGAGAATGCGCACTCGCGCCACAGCGGTGATCCGAATGGCGGTTACGATTTCGGAAGCGGAATCTCCGACCTCAACCCGGACGACATTGCGACGCTGACGGTCCTCAAGGGCCCCAACGCCGCCGCGCTGTACGGCTCGCGCGCATCGAACGGCGTCATCGTCATCACGACCAAGAAGGGTGCGTCCAGTCAGGCGCGCGCCCGCACGGAGTTGAGCACGACATACACTTGGGACAAGCCTTCCACGCTTCCCGTTTATCAGAATCTGTATGGGCAGGGCGCGGGTGGCGAGTTCCAGTACTTCGACGGCGCCGGAAACGGCGTGAACGACTGGGCGGATCAAAGCTTCGGACCGAAGCTCGATGGCCGCAGTTTCGGATGCACGTTCATCCCCAAGACCACCACCTACGACACATCGGCTCCGTGCCTGCAGTTCACGAGTCCGTTGGCTGCCAGCCCGTGGATCGCTCACCCGGACAACGTCGAGAGCTTCTTCAACACTGGTCACACCAGATCGACGACCCTCGCCGTCAGCGGCGGCACCGATCGCGCGAGCGCGCGCCTTTCGCTCGGCAGGGACAACATCACTGGCTACATCCCCAACAACAACTTCTCGAAGACCTCTGGCTTGCTCAACGGATCGCTCCAGGTCACGAGCAACCTGAGCACGGATGCGACCCTACAGTACATCCACAACGTCGCGCAGAACCGTCCGGGCACCGGCTACAACACCGGCATCCTCGAGACCTTCGTCTGGTTCGGGCGACAGGTCGACATGAACGCACTGCGCAACTATCAGCAGGGCGGCGTCACCAACAACGGTCCGGCGACACGCGAATTCAACTGGAACTACAACTTCCACAACAATCCGTTCTGGAGGCAGTTCGAGAATCCGGTCGGCGACATTCGTGACCGCTTTATTGGAACCGTCTCGGCGAACTACAAGCTGTTCGATGGGGGAAGCCTGATCGCGCGCACCGGGTCGGATCTCTATCGGCTCGGCATCGACCAACGCTTCGCGCAGGGCAACATCCAGGATGCTGTTGCTGTTCCTGGAACGGCCGGTGTCGGAATCGATCCGAAGTTTTTCGGTGGATTCGAAGACCAGAGCGACTACAGCAATCAGAACAACAGCGACCTTCTGTTCACGGTCAACCGGCCGGTGGGCAGCCACCTGAGCCTCAACTCGACGCTTGGTGGAACCGTGCGCCGGGAGCGGTTCGAGAACTCCGCTGTAGCGACTCCTGGTCTTTCCACGGCCGGGATCTACAACGTTTCGAACGCCGCTGTGACCCCGACACTGGGTCAGTACTTATCGCGCCGGCAGGTGAACAGCGTTTACGGAGCGGCCGCGCTCACACTGAACAACTGGTGGACGGTGGAAGGCACGGCCAGGAACGACTGGTCTTCGACACTGCCAAAGGGAAAGAATTCTTACTTCTATCCTTCCATCAGCACTTCCATCGTGTTGAGCGACGCAGTTCCGGCGATCAAAGGGAATATTCTCACCTACGCCAAGGTGCGCGCGTCAACAGCTCGTGTCGGAAACGATGCTGACCCGTACCAGCTGCGCTCGACATTCACGGGTCTTGCCGGCAAGTTCGCTGGCCTGCCGCAATTCACGCTTCAGAATTTCATCGCCAATCCGGATCTGAAGCCCGAGAACACGGATGCGAATGAGTTTGGTCTCGAGCTCGCGTTCATGGACGGGCGCGTCACTTTCGATGGGAGTGCATACAGCAGGAAGACCCACAACCAGATCTTCACGATCCCGGTTTCCGGTACTTCCGGCTTCCAGTCGAAGGCGGTCAACGCCGGCCAGATCAGCAACAAGGGTGTCGACTTCCTGCTTGGCGTGACACCGATCCAGACGGCGAGCGGCGTCACCTGGAACTCGACGTTCAACTATTCGCGCAACAAGAGCATGGTCGACGAGCTGGCCCCGGGCATCAAGACATTCGTGATCGGGTCCAGCTGGTACACGAACATCGAAGCGCGCCAGGGTCAGCCCTACGGCTCGATCTTTGGATACGCATTTGATCGCGATTCCGCCACCGGCAAGATCTTTACCGACGGCGGGCTCACAACAATCGGCGGCCGCAAGATCCTCGGCAACATCCAGCCGAATTGGACTGGTGGGTGGAGCAACACGCTCTCGTTCAGTCGCTTTACCGTCAGCGGACTACTCGACTTCCGGAAGGGCGGCAACGTTGTCAGCATTACCAACTTCTTCGGCGACTACTCCGGCGTCACCGCGCAATCACTCCGCGGCCGCACGGTGGATTGGAACAATCCGGGAATCGTCGTCGATGGTATCGACGTCAACACCGGCCAGGCCAACACCATCAACGTCACCTCGGAGAGATACTTCCAGAACATTTTCCCGGTGATGGAGCCGTACGTCTACGATGCGAGCTACGTCAAGCTGCGCGAGCTGCGTTTCGGAGTTGACCTGCCCGCAACATGGGCAAGCAAGTTCAACGCGCGCGCGGTCAGCCTAGCGATCACCGGGCGCAACCTGCACACGTGGACCAAGGTACCGAACATCGATCCCGAGTTCTCCTACACCATCGGAAACTTCCAAGGTGTCGAATTCGGTGCACTTCCCAACACGCGGAGCTGGGGTGTGAGCTTCCGCGTCACGCCGTAACAGGCCCTTTCTGAGACCAAGGAATGATGATGAATAAAAAACTTCTCACGGTCGGATCCGGGCTTGCCGTTGCGCTCAGCGTAGCTGCGTGCAACACGGACAATCTGACCAATCTCAACAAAAACCCGAACAGTCCGGAGGACGTCCCGGCGTCGGCGCTGTTTACGACCGCAACCGTCGACGCAGTCGGCCGATGGCTGGGCGGAGGATACGATCTCCGGGCAGCGGAGTTCGTTGTCCAGCACCAGGCTGAAGTCCAGTATCCGGACGAGGATCGCTATACGCGCATCACCGGCGGCTCGACGGCTGGATACTTCGACAATCCCTATATCACGCATCTCGAAGATCTTACCAAGGTCGTCGATAAGGGTACGGCTGCAAACCAGGCGGGCATCTATGGTCCGGCACTCGCAATGCGGACATGGAGCTTCTCCTATCTCACCAATACATGGGGAGATATCCCTTACTTCGACGCTTTGAAGGGAGACGTGACCGGCGGGAGTCTGTCGCCCAAATATGATCCGCAGAAAGACATCTACACCGACATGTTCGCGGTGCTCGACAAGGCGAGCAAGGACATGGCGGCAGCTGGTGCTGCGGGCGGTAACCTTGCGGGTGGGGATCCGATATACGGTGGCAATCTCCTCAAGTGGGAGCGCTTCGCAAATTCGTTGCGGGCGAGGCTGGCCCTTCTGCTCGTCAACAAGGATCCAGCGACGGCAAATACGCAGCTTGCCGCGGCCTTTGCCGCGCCGGGCGGAGTATTTACGTCGAACGCGGACAACGCCCAGCTCGCCTGGCCGGGAGATGGCGTGTACAACAACCCATGGGCCGGCTTCTTCTCGACTCGCGATGACAATCGCGTTTCGCTGGCGCTCATGAATCTCATGAAGTCGCTGAACGATCCGCGCATTCCACTGTATGCGCAGCCCAGTCCGGATAGCGGGACGTACAAGGGTGCGCCTAATGGACTCACCGCGGAAAAGGCGGCTCCGTTCATCTGCTGCTCCTCGCGAGTCACCGCGTTACTGTTCCCGGGAAACACCGCTTACGGTTTCTTTGGCGGGTCGGGCAACAGCTTCCCATCGTTCTTGCTGACGTACGCGGAAGTCGCGCTGATCCAGGCCGAGGCAGCCAATCGTAGTCTGGGTGGGCTGACACCGGCTCAGGCGGCCGGGTTCTACAACGCAGGCGTAACGGCGTCGATCGAGCAGTGGGGTGGAACCGCTACGGACGCTGCTGCGTACCTCGCCGGGCCGAACGTTGCCTATGTGCCCGGTACGCCGGGACTTGTTGAAATCGGGCAGCAGAAATGGCTGGCGCTGTTCGCCGACGGCGGGACTGCCTGGGCCGAATGGCGCCGCACCTGCGTGCCATATACCATCTCCCCGGGCGCGGATGCCAGCAAGGCGAATATTCCGCGTCGCCTCCAGTACTCGACAACCGAGGTGTCGGTCAACTCCGCAAATCTCAACGCCGCGATTACAGCACAGGGTGCTGATGTGTTCGAGACGCGCATGTACTGGGATACGGCTCCAGCGGCGGCGCCGACTGCGCCGACAACCTTCACCTGCGGACTTCGGGGCAGCGCGCCGGCTCCGTAAGACTGGCAGATTGTTTCAGAATACAAGAAGCCCCCCGAGAAATCGGGGGGCTTCTTTGTTGGTGTAAGCACCGGCCACCGAAATCACGTTGAGCTACTGCCGCCGACTCCAGATGATGATCGTCCCGCACGCCCGCGTCTCACGATCCATGTACTGCGGCGGCGTTCCCGCCCACGACGGGTACACCTCGATCGCCGCCACTTCGTCCACGTTGGCGACCTCGTCCACCTCGGAATCCTGAGTCCTTACACCGTCCACCCATATGCGCGGCTGGCAACCGCGCAGGGTGATCGTGTTCCCAATGCGGCGTGAGACCTGGATACGCGCTCCTGGAATCGTACGAAACAGCTCGCTGACAAAACGGGGCGCGCGTTTTTTTATTTCCGGCTGATCGATGAAGTAGCCGAAGGAGCTGTTGTTCTTGTGATTGTAGAACTCTTCCATCCTCCCGCGCATCGCTTCGACGGTGACAGTATCCAGATCGCTGGCGACGCTCTCGAGCGCGATCTGCATCGGCTCACCCGCGGCGAGCTTGTACGTATCCAGTGTGATCGTTTTCACCCGATAGCCGAGGCGCCTCACCATCAGCTTGCCGGGTATAGGCGGCACATCGGTGAACGCGAAATGACCGAGTTTATCCGATCGCACGAGCATCTGCTTCATTCCCTGAAGAGTGAGGCCGACTTCGGCGCTGGACACGGGCTCATGTTCGTCGTCGAGGACGACGCCTTCAATCGTCACCAGTTTCGGGGCCGGTCGATCCTGTGCCCGTGCTCGGGTAGCCGAGACGATCAGGAAGCCCAGCAAGACTAGTGAGCGGCCGCTGCGCATGATTATCCTCAGGCAGGTGTTTACTCGACCACATTCTACTCCGCGCCTGAAGTTGTCAAGCACAGAAGGCGTCGATACCCAGGAAAGAGCGGCGGGCGACCGGCAGGGGCTGGCTTGCGAATTGCCCCGGTAATGGTCATAACATCATTTCAGACAATCGCTTATGGCCGATAAAACGCATCCGCCGATCCTGGTGGTCGACGACAATCCGGACAACGCCCACATCATTCGGGACTACCTCGAGGCTCGGGGCTATCCAATCACAGTCGCGTACAATGGCGACGATGCATTGAAGGCCTTCGAGGAGGTCAAGCCGGCTTTGGTTCTCCTCGACGTGATGATGCCCGGGCGGGATGGCTGGCAAGTTTGCCGCGAGATCAAGCAGCATCCGACGCTCGGTCGCAACGTCCGCGTCGTAATGGTCACGGCGCTCGATGACTGGGTGAACAAGAGGCAAGCTTTGGAAACCGGCGCTGATGATTTCGTCGAGAAGCCGTTCGAGCTCTCCAAGCTCGTGTCGACTGTCGAGCGCAATTTGAAACTCGTGACGAGCAACGCCGCC
>Ga0209488_10002702_pt1 | contig 14478 bp, 12 predicted proteins | sample Rivendell_Oct201_8_FD_188349 | JGI IMG/M metagenome (GOLD analysis project Ga0209488, IMG submission 188349) | Vadose zone soil microbial communities from the Eel River Critical Zone Observatory, Northern California, USA -... | ecosystem: Environmental > Terrestrial > Soil > Vadose zone >... | reverse complement strand
TCATGGTGATCTTGACGTTCACGTTGTCCGGGTTCACCTTCACGTCATATATCAATCCAAGATCCACAATATTGAGCGGGATCTCCGGGTCGAAGCACTCCTTCAGGACTTCGTAGGCGAGGTCTTCCTGGGTCATGCTGGCCAGCCTCGGGTCGCGGGCTTTCTCCGCAAGCGCCTCGGCGACCGTCAGTTCCATGCGTTTTGAAGATTCCTCAAACACCCGGGCATTTTGGGATTGTTCGTCTGCCGACATCGATCGCGTGACCCTGGCCTGCTTTTTGATTGCCAAGACCACTGCCACAATGGCAAGAACTACAACAAGGATAAGAACGGTATTGACCATTGAGATGATTTTCGGCTTGATCTCGAATCACTTCAAGGTGAATTTCCAAATCCTGTCGAATTAGTTTTAACAAATTTTGTTATAATGCTCGTTCGCTAACAGCCGCACAAGGGGTTCAATTGAATATGGCTTCTGCCTCCGTGAAAGCATTCGAACAACCTGCCGTTGAAGTTGTAACAGGGGCCTACCGGGTCGCGACGACCACGACCAGGGTTCAGACAGAAAACAGGGAAGAACTCTACAATCTGACACAAATGGTGCGTGACTTCGTGCGATCGTCGGGCGTGAAAGCGGGTTCGGTGATCATCTCGTCCTTGCATACGACCTGCGCCATACTTATGAATGAATGGCAGGACGCTTTGGTGCACGACGTCAAGACTTACCTGCAGGGTCTGACCGACGGAGACGGGTACTACCGTCACAATGATCCGGAATGGTCGGATTGCGATCGAAAAAATGCGGATTCACACCTTCGAGCGTTACTGCTGGGCTCGACGATGACTTTTCAAATTGCCGAAGGTGAAATCGTTCTGGGGGAATGGCAAAGCATTATCATGGCAGAGCTGGATGGGCCTCGGGAACGTACCATTCGACTGCAGGCGATGGGCGTCGCCAGTACCTAATGATCCAGTAAGGGAGGACAATTATGGCGATTACATTGACAAAAAAGGCGGAAGAGAAGGTCCGGGAGATCCTGTCGGATCAGCCCGAAGCCTACGCCGGACTTCGCATCCAGGTTGTTGGCGGCGGCTGCTCCGGTTTCTCGTATCGTATGGGCTTCGATAAAGCTTTCAACGACCAGAGCGATACCGTATTCGAGTTTGAAGGCCTGAAGGTCTTCATCGACAAAGCCAGCCTGCTCTACATGGACGGATCCGAAGTGGATTATGTCGATGGCCTGCATGGCGCCGGATTCAAGTTCAACAACCCCAACACCACCGGAAGTTGCGGTTGCGGCAGCTCGTTTAGCGTTTAATTCACCTCGATCCATTCAACCAAGCGGGGGAGCGAACATCGCTGAGAGGATCCCGGGTCAGAAGGCCCTGTGGACGACCCCATGAACCTGATTCGGGTAATTCCGACGTAGGGAGACATCATGACTACTTTTCCTGCAAGTTCGCGTATTTGGGTTGGCGGCGCGGTTCATCCTTCCATTCGAGTTCCATTCCGCGAGATCGATCTTCAGGACAAAGACAAATCGAAGTTCCGTGTCTACGACACCCAGGGTCCATGGGGCGATCCCGATACGACGTGTGATGTCCGCATGGGGCTGTCGCCCCTGCGCGAATCCTGGATTCTCGAACGAAACGACACGGTCGAATACGACGGACGCCGCGTCCGCCCCGAAGACAACGGCTATCTGAGCGCCGCTCACGCCAGCAAGACCACCGGCCGAAATGAACTCGAATTTTTTCCAGGGGTTCGCCGCAGGCCGCGCAAGGCGAATTCCGGAGGAAACGTTTCGCAGATGCACTACGCGCGCAAGGGCGTCATTACTCCGGAGATGGAGTTTGTGGCGATTCGCGAGAATCTAGGCCGTGAACGCGCACGCGAGGCCGGGCAGAGCGAGCGATCGCATCTGCGCTTCCAGCACAAAGGCGAATCCTTCGGCGCAAGCATTCCAGAAACGATCACCCCCGAATTCGTTCGCGATGAAGTGGCGCGAGGCCGCGCCATCATTCCCGCCAACATCAATCATCTGGAACTGGAGCCGATGGCGATCGGCCGGAATTTTCTGGTGAAGATCAATTCCAATATCGGCAACAGCGCGATTTCCAGTTCGATTGAGGAAGAAGTCGAGAAGATGTGCTGGAGCATTGCGTGGGGCGCCGACACCGTGATGGATCTCTCGACCGGCAAGAACATTCACGAAACGCGCGAATGGATTCTGCGGAATTCGCCCGTGCCGATCGGGACGGTGCCGATCTATCAGGCTCTGGAGAAATGCGGAGGGCGCCCTGAAGAGCTGAGCTGGGAAATCTATCGCGATACGCTGATTGAACAGGCAGAGCAGGGAGTCGATTACTTCACCATTCATGCGGGAGTGCTGCTGCGTTACATTCCGATGACGGTGAAACGGCGCACTGGAATTGTCAGCCGCGGCGGATCGATTCTTGCGAAGTGGTGCCTGGCGCACCATCAGGAGAATTTCCTTTACACGCACTTCGAGGAAATCTGCGAGATCATGCGCGCGTACGATGTGTCGTTCAGTCTCGGCGATGGCCTGCGTCCGGGATCGATCGCAGACGCCAATGACGATGCGCAGTTTGGCGAGCTTCAGACGCTTGGTGAGTTGACGTCCATTGCCTGGAAGCACGATGTTCAGGTGATGATCGAAGGACCCGGCCATGTGCCCATGCACATGATCAAAGAGAACATGGACCTTCAGCTGAAGCTCACGCACGAAGCCCCGTTCTACACTCTCGGCCCTCTGACCACCGATATCGCTCCGGGCTACGATCACATCACCAGCGCCATCGGCGCGGCGATGATCGGCTGGTTTGGCACGGCGATGCTGTGCTACGTGACTCCAAAGGAACATCTGGGATTACCCACGGCGAAAGACGTGAAGGATGGCGTCATCGCCTACAAGATTGCGGCCCATGCCGCGGATCTTGCCAAAGGACACCCGGGAGCGCAGGAGCGCGACAATGCGCTCAGTAAAGCCAGATTCGAATTCCGCTGGGAAGATCAGTTCAATCTCAGCCTCGATCCCACAACCGCCAAGGATTTTCACGACGAGACCCTTCCCGCCGACGGCGCAAAGACGGCGCACTTCTGCAGCATGTGCGGTCCGCAATTCTGTTCCATGAAGATTACCGAAGAAGTGAAGGAAGCCATGGAGCAGAAGAGCGGCGAGTTCCTCAAGGCGGGCGCCGAAATTTACGTGAAACAGTAAGCGGTCTGTCTTGACTCATGCCTTGTGATTACTGGATCATCACTGCCGCGATAGCACTAGTTTTGTGAGGAGGCACCGATGATACGTAAACGATTCGCCGCGAGTGCGTTATTTTTCGTGATTATCTCTGAGAGCGGTTGCAGCAGACCAGACCCCTCCAAGGCCCCGGAATACCTCATGACATCCACACTTCGAGAAATCATGGGATCCATGGTCATGCCCAGCGCAGATGCGTTGTGGTCGGCGGTTTCATCATCGGTGACCGATAAGGGCGTCGTCGAAAAGGCTCCGAAGACCGAACAGGAATGGAAGGAGGTCCGGGACAGAGCCGTCACTATCCTGGAGGCCAGCGATCTTATTCTGGTTCCGGGCCGCCACGTGGCCGCTCCGGGTCAGACTGCACAGGATTCCAAAATCAACCTGACTCCGGAACAGATTGGGAAATTGATCTCCGATGACCCGGCCAGCTGGACGAAGTTTGCGCACGGCATGCACGATTCGGTGCTGCCTGCGTTGAAAGCCATCGATGCAAAAGATTCGATGGCGCTGTCCGATGCAGGCGGTGAGATCGACAAGGCCTGCGAGAACTGCCATCTTAAATTCTGGTATCCCAGCGAAGCGAAGAAGTAGCGGGCATAGCGCGTGCTGTCTAGTCCGCAAAGAATTTGCCAGTGGTCTTGTTTGCTATTCCGGCTCCCCTCCTGGGACGCGAGCGGCTGCGAGCGCGAGCCCGATAGGGCGAAGCAAGCAAGAGATTTCGGGTGGCGCAAAGCGCCGGGGTGGTAGCCAAGTCGAAGAGTTTCCCTTAGTACAGCTACCATCCCTCGCGGGATCCGATTCGCGATCCCGCTGCCAAACATTTTCTGAATGGCTGCGCGAAATCTCTTAAGGTTTCACGCTGTCGCGCTCACGCTTCGCGCGAGCTAGCATTCGCTCCGCTCATTTCTTGGTTGCTGCGCCCTGTCGGGCCTGCATTCGCTCCGCTCATCGCTTCCATACTCCAATGATTGAAATCATGCCGATCACCACTGTAACGGCGGACGCGATCATGACGATCCTTATCGCGTTTGTCACGTCCTGTTCGGATCCTGCGGCCGGCGATTCCGGATCGCCGAGCCAGGTGTCGGTAACGAGGTGTCCTTCTTTCCAGATTGGGCCGATCAGTCTGCGGTCCAGGGCTCCGGCCATCGTCGCCTCGCTCCATCCGGGGTTCGGTCCGGGAAGCACAGCATGCTGGGCGAGTCCGATTTCCCATCCTTTCGGAATTCGAAAGACTCCAATCAGCAGCCAGGAGAGGCGGGAAGGAAGGTAGTTCATCAAATCATCGAGACGCGCTCCGCACCATCCGAAGTAAATGTATTTTGGCGTCTTGTATCCAACCATCGAATCCATGGTACTGACGACCTTAAACAGAAGCAGTCCCGGAATGCCGAGGAGCACATACCAGAAGACCGGACTCAGAACTCCATCGACAAAATTCTCACTCAGGCTTTCAATGGCGGCGCGCCGGCACGCGGCAATGTCCATTTTGTCGACATCGCGACCGACAAGCATTCCGATTGCTTTGCGTGCTTCCACGATGTCCTCTCGATTGGCAGCGTTCTGGACCTTTCGAATATGATCGATGAGATCCCGTAACGCAAAGAACGCATAAACGATGAGGATGTGAACGGCGGTTCCTGCGTTTGCATTCCATCGAAGGATGGACACGACAATCCAGCTCGGGGCGACAACCCAGGTCAGTGAGAGCAACAACAGCAGCAGGCAACCGCCCACGTATCCGTCCAGCCCGCATCCCCGCAGCATCCGCTCAAATGCAGATAACGTATCGCCCATGAGTCGAATGGGATGAAGGCGGAATTGAGGGTCGCCGAGAATCGCGTCAATCGCCACGCCGGCAAGCAGCAGGAGGGCGGAAGGATTTAGTCCTTCGATTCCCATTTTGCAGTCCAGCCCAGTGCAATCGCATCGTACACCGCATCGAGGGGCTGGTTCATGTCGACTTCAAGCTGCCGCCAGAACAGAGTCCATTTTTCAATCTGAGTCGAGAGTGAGACCGCGATCGTTGCGGCCTGTTGCCGCAGAACGTCTCGTGCGGCGGACGGAGGAAGAACTCCGAACCGCGCGCGATCCAGGATGCTTGCGATGGCATAGGCCGCGGCTGCAACCTGCGGATCGAAGAGAATCGAATTTCTGTTTTTTTCAAGCAGGCTCATGGACGACTCATGGAGTCGATTCCGCATCGCGTTAATGAGCGAGCCTTCGGAAAATCCGAAACGGCGAAGCGCGTGAATCAGACTTCGAGTCAGAGAAGGCTCAAGGCCATTCTGCCAGCGGAGTGCTTGTTTCGTGGCGGACCGGGCCGCTACACCAAGGAGTTCACCGAGCTTGCTGTGAGGATTTGTCGCGCCATAGGCATAGCGGGAGTCGTCAAGCGGTGCTGCGATACAGATTTGATCGGTGCCTGTGCCGGTGGCAAGGTCCTGGGAATACCGGCTTGACACTCCGAGTTCCATCAATGCGGCGCTCTTGCCTTCAGTTGCGGTGAGCAACGCCCGAATCTGCGCTTCGGGCTTGAGCGGTTGATTGACGACAACGATGGTGTTGATCGTACCGGCAACCTCGGCAAGGCTGCTCCAGCCATTAGGGGTTTCCGTCCACCGCGCGGGATCGCCGGCACAAACCGCGTTGCCTTCCACGCCCGCGGTCACGATGGCATCCACGCGGAGTTCGTTGAACGCCGCCTGTTCGTGCGCAGCATACGCCATGCTGGCAGCCGTGCCCATCGTCGCCGTTGTTTCGGAACTGAGGAGAAGTTCGTTGCAAACGCTGCGATGATAGCCCTCCATCCCGAGACTCATGATGAATGATCCACGCTCGGCATGTCCGGCTCCCTCGCAGCTCTGATGGTTGACCAGATGCCGGATTTCCGAATTCACTCCGCCGATGCAGGAAGAAGTCGAGATCACGCGATGAGACCCGGACAACTCGACAACAATGAAGCGTCCTCGTCGATAAGTGCTGAATGTCGGCGTGCTGAACCAGAGTCCGGATTTCCAGGCGGGGCTTTCCATTTGTTCCATCATGAGGTCTCCCTTGTATCTTTCCGTCGATGATTCGCCGGGTGGAGTTTCTGAATGTAACCGGATTAACGCCCGGCTGTATCCCATAAATTTTCGTGACCTCAGAATTGTGGTTGCGACTTTTGAAAATTCCGTGTTACGTTCACTCCGCAATCACAAGGGAATCCGGTGAGAATCCGGAACTGTCCCGCAGCGGTATGCAGGAACGAACGCCGTGACAATGCACTGGTTCACAACGAGTGACCTGGGAAGCAACGGCCAGTAGGAATATTGAAGACGCCTGTGAGTCCGAAGACCTGTCGATGCCGGCATCACCATGCCGAATTTCATTGGAGCCTTCGAGGCGAAGGGCGATATGGACCATCCATTTTTTCGGGTTCTCCAGGAATCTATTTCCCTTTTGCTGCAGCGAAGGCTCCGCAAGGAGCCGGACCATGTCGATTTCCACTTTGCGGGGTGATGGCGGTCAGACCAGCCTTCCGGGTGGCTCACGAGTCTCCAAGGCGGACCTTCGCGTTGATGCTTACGGAACAATCGATGAATTGATTTCCAGCATGGGGCTGGCGCGTGCGCTGTGCAACGACAACTCCATGAAGGCGCTGACGGAAACCATTCAGCGCGAATTGTTCAAAGTGGGTTCTTCACTTTCCACAACTCCGGAGAGCCGGAAGCCGCAGCCCGTCATCAGTGACGAGATGGTGGACCGGCTGACTTCCGAAGTGCACCGCATGGAAGCGACGGAAGGACTGCTTGCAGACTGGGTGCTGCCGGGAGCGGATGCCGCCTCTGCCGCATACGATGTTGCGCGAACCGTATGCCGGCGCGCCGAGCGATTGGCCGTAGGGCTCTCGCTGGAGGGTCCAATCGATCCCAATGTGTTGCGGTATCTCAACCGGCTCTCGGATCTTCTCTGGCTGATGGGACGGTTGATCGAGATGAGTCTCGACATCAACGCCAAACTGCGGAGCGCAGACAATACCGGGCCCCGCTGGTCGCGCGCATGGTAACGCTGTGGCATCAGGTAATCGGGTAATGCGACTCTCTCGTATCGGATATCCGAATCCATCCGTCGCTCTGATTTTCTGCGGAGTCATTGCCATGTCCTTCGGCTTGCACCTGGTTCAGGCACGCACGCATTCGTTGGATGGCATTCGCCTGTCCTCCGATTACGGTCAGGCGAACTTCAGTACCGGCGGCTCCGAATATCCGCGCAAGGCACTGGACGCCGGCGGATATGAACTGAAAATCGCGAGGCCGGTCCATCGAATTGCGTCGCATTACTGGTCGATTGATGAATACCTGTACTCGGTCGTTCCGCCGCAGAATGTCGTAACGGTCAGCAGCAGCGCTTATGAGCAAAGCATGAGCAATGTTTTGCAATGGGCGGAGAAGTATCGGCCTGTGGTCGCGGAAAATCCCGAGGTTGTGATCAAGGCCTACCCGGACCTCGTGATCGATGGAGGCGAGGATAGTGCGGACTTCAGCGACATCCTTCGCAGCGCCGGTCAGCCTGTCTTCCGGGTGTACACGAATTTCAACACCCTGGAACAGGTTCGGCGCACGATTCTGCTGACGGGATACCTTACCGGACACGATGAGGAAGCGAAGTGCGTTCACGACGATTTCGATCGTGTCATTCAACATGCCGCATCCCAAAAACCCTCGGGCGTTCCAGCGCCGCGAATACTCGGACTCGGCGGCAGATACAGCTATGGCGATCAGACGCTGTTTGACGACATCGTTCGCACCGTTGGAGGTATCAATGTCGGCGCCGCCCACGGACTGCATGGTTACGATGCGGTCAGCACCGAACAGATTCTGCGTTGGAATCCGGAGTGGATCGTCGCCGGTGCGGCTAAGGGGAAGACATCCGAGGTGCTGGATCGCATCATCCAGGATCCCGCAATACAGCTGACGACGGCCGTTCAGAAGGGACAGATTCTCGTTCTTGAAAACCACGTGTTCCTTCCGATGTCTCCATACACAGTGCTGATGCTCGATGCCATGAGCAATGCCCTGTATGCAAACGCGTCCTCCGCAACGAAGGGAAGACTGTGAGTACCATGCGGCCCAGGCCTGAAGTTTCGTCGCGTTTCGCCGTCGCCGTGACTGCGGCTGCGGCGAATACCGGAGTGCGGCGCTCATTCCCCCCTGAGCGCCCGCACTTCCGGTTGAAACGGACGATTTTTCTTTCCGTAATTTTTCCTGTACTGCTTGTCGCGGCCGTTGCAGGAATTGTTGCCGGCAGTACGCACGTCGACTGGCACATTGCACTGCGTGTGATTGGCGCGCGACTACTTCCGTTCTGGATCAGCCGTGGAGGCATTGAGAAGGCCGATGACGTGATCATCTGGCTCATCCGAACTCCCCGCGTCATCATTGCCGCACTGGTTGGCGCCGGCCTGGCCGTGGCCGGCGGACTGATGCAGGGATTGTTTCGAAATCCCCTGGCGGAATCCAACACCGTGGCTGTGGGGCCCGGCGCGGTGCTCGGCGCAATCATTGTGTTTTCCACCGGACTGGCCGCGAAGTCCGTTGTTGCAGTTCCGCTGGCTGCATTTGCCGGCGCGCTGTTGGCGCTGGTCACGGTCTATGCATTGTCGACTCGCGGCGGCGTCACTCCAGTGTCGACATTGTTGCTCAGTGGCATCGCACTTTCCGCGCTGCTCGTGGCGGCTGCGTCGCTCTTGCTTTCCATGACTGTTGCCAACTGGGAAGTCGCTCAGGAAATTATTTTCTGGATCAACGGGGGATTGGCAAAGCGGAGTTGGACGCATGTGTGGCTGTCGGCGCCATTCATTTGCTTTGGCATCACGCTGAGTCTCTACTATGCGCGGGATCTGGATCTGCTGATGCAGGGCGAAGACGAGGCGTCCGCCCTCGGCGTGGATGTTCAGTCCGCGAAACGCGCAATTGTCGTGATAGCCGCACTCATTATCGGAAGCGCCGTTGCGGTTTCCGGTGCCATTGGCTTTGTCGGCCTGATTGTTCCGCATGTGGTCCGGCTGTTTGTCGGACCGTCTCACCGCGCCCTGCTGCCATCCAGTGCTGTGACGGGAGCTGCTTTTGTGATCATCTGCGACCTCCTGGCCAGAACGCTGCACCCTCCAACGGAGATACCGCTGGGCATCATCACGGCAGCGTTCGGAGGACCGTTCTTTCTATTCATCCTTGCGCGCCGTTATCGGGAGTTGAATGGACGATGATTGAAACGACCAACATCCTCTCCATTGCCGGTCTCGGATTCCGCCGTTCGAATCGATGGGTTCTTCGGAATGTGGCCATCGACATTCTTCCGCGCACGGTCGCCGCACTGGTTGGGCCCAATGGGTCCGGAAAATCCACGTTACTGCGCTGTGCGGCTGGATTGTGGCAACCGACAGAAGGCAGCGTTCGGATCGAGGGCCGGAATATTCAGGACATGCCGAGGCCGCGGATCGCGCGCTGCGTGACGTATGTTCCGCAGGAAGCCCATCTCGACTTTGACTTCACGATTCGCGAGATTGTCCTGATGGGTCGCTACTCCCATCGGGGGCGCTTCGAACGCGATACGCAGGAGGACCGGCAGGCAGCAGATGACGCCATGATGCGAACGGATGTGATGCATCTTGCCGAACGACCTGTCACGCAGCTCTCCGGCGGAGAGCGACAGCGCGTATTGATCGCACGCAGCCTGGCGACACAGGCGAATGTTCTTCTGCTCGACGAACCAACAGCCAATCTGGACGTAGACCATGGCCTCGAGGTTCTCGAACTGTGCCGTTCACTTGCCGACGAAGGCCGTTCCGTTGTCATCGCCATGCACGACCTGAATGCCGTTTGTCGCTATGCGGATCAGGTTGCGCTGATGGACGAAGGCCGGTTGATCGCGCTTGGCGATTCTTCGTCTGTTCTCACGCCTGAGAATCTGGAACGGGCATTTCATGTGCGCTCCGAGGCTCTGGCTTCCGCGGACGGAAGCCCGTTTCTTCTCTTTCATCGTTTGACGCGGGATATCGCAGCCGTAGCAAAGGCAGGCCGCACTTGAGGCTTAGGCGGGTTCCAATGTTGTACCGGTTATCCATAAGGGTTCGATAGTTTTCAAAAGGAGTTCAATAGAATGTCTGCACTCATTCGCTTCCGAATCGCAAGTTTAGTTGTCGCGCTGTCGGCGCTTCTTTCATTGCCGGGCTATGTTCACGCGGAGAACCTGACGGGGCGAGTCCTCGACCCCCAGGGGAAATCCGTGCCGGATGCGCAGGTCCGCCTGTTTGATCGAAACAGCGGAGAGTTGCGCGCCACGCGCAGTTCCAGGGACGGCGATTTTGCATTTCAGGGGATTCCGACGGGAATCTATCTGGTTGAAGCGGACGGCGCCTCCGGCACGCTCGCTGCGTCCTATGAAGTCAATGTGAACGGCGATCAGAAGATGGACCTGAAATTGGGGATCAACGGAACCAAGACGGATGTCCTGGTAACGGCGTCGGGAACTCCGCTCAATGTCGACGAGATTTCCAAAGCCGTCGATGTGATCGATTCGGAAGAAATTGCACTACGCGACGAGTTCTCAATTTCCGAAACTCTTCGCAGCGTCCCCGGCCTTCGCGTGCAGACACTCGAGGGGCCCGGAACCTTTACGACGATTCGGACGCGCGGTCTGCGGGCGCAGGATACCGCCGTGCTGATCGATGGGATGCGCTTTCGAGACGCCGCAAGTCTTCAGGGAGACGCGACAGGATTTCTGGAGGACATGAACATTGTCGACACCGAAAGAATTGAAGTGCTGCGCGGATCCGGGTCATCGCTTTACGGTTCCAATGCCCTTGGTGGGGTGATCAACATCACTTCGCGTCCCGGCGGTGGACCAACGCATGGACAATTTCTGGTGGAAGGCGGCGGGCTGGGTATGATCCGCAGCGTGGCAGCGATCGGCGGCGGATTCGCAAAGGATCGTTTCACGTATAGCGGCGGCGTGTCGCATCTCAATGTGACGAAGGGGTCGCGCGATGGACTGCCTTCCCGCAACAGCAGCACCCAGGGATCTGCCAAGTACAGCTTCAATCCAAAACTCTCGTTGACTGGAAGGTTCTGGTACTCCAATAGCTACACGGCAAGCACGGAGAGTCCGACCTTCACAGCGGCAGTTCTGGCCAATTCGCCATCCACAGGGGAAGTTAAGGCCGTCGCACTTCCGATCGATCAGCTCGCGCTGTTTGAAAAGGGGCAGGCATTCAACGCCGGCAACGCCACGTACATTCCCAATCAAATCGATCCGGATGGACGCCGGCTGGGCACATTCTTCAGCGGTGGAACGACGCTGCAGCATCAGATTTCTTCCAGCTCGTCCTATCACGTGACGTATCAGGGCGTGAAGACGACGCGAACCTATCTCGATGGACCGGCAGGCCCCGGTTCATTTGAACCAACATCAGCAACGCGCAGCAACTTCGATGGCTATACCAACACGCTGCAGGCGCGGTTCGATCAGCGTGTGGGCAGTTACAACCTGATTTCGCTCGGTTACGAGTTTGAAGATGAGCGTTATGTCAGCTTCAATGGCAGCGCGTACGATACGACGGCATCGTCGTCGTCGATCAAGCTTCCGCAGCGCAGCAATGCATTGTACTTTCAGGATCAGATCAGTCTGATGGCCGGCAGGCTGCAAGTCACGATCGGCGGGCGAACGCAGTGGTTCAATTTGAAGGATCCCGTCTTTGCGGGCTTTACATCGCCGTATACGGGAACGACGCTGATAACGCCTCCAACCGCATATACCGGAGACGCCGCACTGGCCTACTTCATTCCGCAGAGCAACACGAAATTTCGCGGCCATGTGGGCAACAGTTTCCGAGCGCCGTCCGGCTACGAACGTTTTGGCGGCGGTTCCGGTTTCTATTATGGAGATCCGCGCCTGAGTCCGGAACGGTCGGTTGCGGTTGATGGCGGTATCGACCAGAAACTGTTCCAGTCGAAACTCACGCTCAGCGGAACGATCTTTTACACGAACCTTCAGCAGACGATTCTATTTGCGAACAGTCTTCCGTCGGGTGACCCATTCGGACGGTTTTTCGGATATGCCAACGGCGGCGGCGGGATTGCGCGTGGAATCGAATTGGCAGGGCACGTCTCACCGACTCGAAAGACGAATGTCGGAATGTCGTACACCTACGTCAATTCGGATTCGCGCAAGCCGACGATCGGAAGCGACTACTACAAGGCGCAGGGTCATTCGCCCCACACCTATACGCTCACCGTCACTCAGTGGATTGGCGCCCGGTCCAATGTCACTTTCGACATGTCGGCTCTCAGTAAATACACCATCGCCATCTCCGGTGGCGGGTCGCGCCAATTCGTTTTCGATGGCCCGGTCAAAGGGGATGTCGTGTATCACTACGACTATCCATTGTCCGATCGTCAGACTCTCGAGTTCTACGCCAAGGTTGAAAATGTTTTCAACCAGCGGGCCTTTGAGAACGGATTCATCGGCCCCAAGGCCTGGGCGACTACAGGCATTCGTCTGCGGTACTAGGTTGGCAGCGAAGCCGATATTCATTGGTGGAACCGGCTCTCACGTTGGCAAGAGCTGGGTCGCGGCAGCAGTGTGTCGATATCTGCGTCGCAAGGGTTTTCGAGTCGCGCCCTTCAAGGCGCAGAACATGTCCAACAATTCCATGGTGTGTGACGGCGGAGGCGAGATTGGAAGAGCGCAGGCCGCGCAGGCAGAGGCATGCGGGCTTGCGCCTCATCCGGACATGAACCCGATCCTCCTCAAGCCGACGGGAAGTCTTGGCAGCCAGGTCATCCTGAATGGGTATCCCTGGAAGAACCAGACGGCCAGCGAGTACTACAACGATTTCGATTTTCTGCTGAAGAACGTTCTGGAGAGTTATAGGCGGCTTGCATCGGAATACGAATATATCGTCATCGAAGGCGCAGGAAGCGTCACGGAACTGAATCTGAAGCACTGCGACCTTGTGAACCTTGGTCTGGCGGCGCGCCTCAATGCGCCGGGCATTCTCGTCGCGGATATCGATCGCGGCGGCGTGTTTGCATCCGTCGTCGGGACGTTTCATCTTCTCGAACCGGAAGAGCGACATCTGGTGCGGACGTTTCTGGTGAATCGGTTTCGCGGAGACCTCTCACTGTTTAGGAATGGAGTCGGGATTCTCGAAGAAAGGACTGGCCGGCGCTGCCTCGGAGTTTTTCCATTTGTGAGTGATGTTCATCTGGATCCGGAAGACAGCGTCAGCCTGGTTAACCGGGAGTCTCCGCGTGCGCGCGAAATGGCAGGCCAGGCCGGCGGCATCGGGATTGTCCAGCTTCCTCATATTTCCAATTTCACGGATTTTCGATTGCTGCCGGACGCCCAATACATTTCTCGGCCCGTAGATGGTGTCTTTGATGTCATTTTCCTTCCCGGCACCAAGAACACGATTGAAGACATGCAGTGGCTCCATTCCAATGGCATGTCGGACTGGTTGCGTCATCAATATCGCGACGGCGCAACGATTGTCGGTGTCTGCGGTGGCTTTCAGATGCTGGGCGAGGAGATCGTCGATCGCGACCAGATGGAATCGACGCAGCAGAAAGTGCGCGGGCTCGGTCTGATTGCAGCATCAACACGGCTGATGCCGCACAAGACTCTTCGTCTGGTCTCTGCTCATACGCCTTCCGGAATTCCGTTTCGGGGATATGAGATCCACATGGGTGTCACGACTGTAATGGATGATGCACTTCCGTTTGCGCGCCTGGTGGACGGCACCCGTGATGGCGTTCGCCTGCCTCGAATTGCGGGAACGTATCTTCACGGGGCGTTTGAAAACAAGGCTGTATTGGAGGAGTTGCTGCAGCGGACGTTGCCTGATTCGGTGGTGGAAAATAAAGACGCCCAATACGACCGGCTCGCGGATTGGTTTACTGCCAGCGTTGATGAGCGACTGTTTGAGACGGAGTATCTGGGTTTGTGAATGAATCCTTCTCCCTCAGGGAGAAGATGCCGCGAAGCGGCGGATGAGGGAATCCGGATTCGCTAACATTGATTCCCTCACCCGGCCCTTCGGGCCGCCCTCTCCCTGAGGAGCCTGTCCCAGTAATCCGGACAAAGCGGACCAGTGGTGACCAAGTGTGGATGTGGAATGACGGTCATGGCGAAGACCTTTAGAGAGTGGACTCCA
>Ga0209488_10002701_pt1 | contig 14478 bp, 17 predicted proteins | sample Rivendell_Oct201_8_FD_188349 | JGI IMG/M metagenome (GOLD analysis project Ga0209488, IMG submission 188349) | Vadose zone soil microbial communities from the Eel River Critical Zone Observatory, Northern California, USA -... | ecosystem: Environmental > Terrestrial > Soil > Vadose zone >... | reverse complement strand
TGCTAAGCCGGCTTACACACTCCCGTTGTCTCACCCGGGCTCTGTGAGAGCCATCCCTGCCTTCGCCCGCAAGTACGGGCTGCCGTGTTCCGCCTGCCATACTGCGTGGCCAGAGCTGAATTGGTTTGGACAGGCCTTTCGCGACAACGGATATCAACTCATGAACGATCGTGATTCTCCTATCTGGCAGAATCCATCGTATTTCCCGATTACCTTCCGAATCACTCCGAACTGGCATCGGGAGAATACCAACCATCAAGCGGTCGACTCTATTCCGGGGGGCGGGGCTGGCAGCGTGCTCGTGGACGGAACAGTCAGGCAGCACGGCTTCGATCTTAGTGGCTTTGATCTTTGGACAGCGGGGACCCTGTTCAAGAATATTTCTTTCTCGTTGCTTCCTTCCGCGGACTCCACGGGGGCCTTCCACTTCGAAAACGCATTCGTCCGATTCGACAACCTGTTCAATAGCCGGTGGGTGAACTTAAGGTTCGGAAAGTTCGAACTTGACAACCTCATTTCGGAGAAACGATTCCTTTTCCTTTCGGCGAATGGAGGTCTGTACCAGCTCTATCACTTCGTGCCAGTCGGTGATTCAAACACTTTCGGACTGGGCGACAATCAGTTGGGCATTGAGCTTGCGGGCCATTCCATCAATAGCTATACGCGTTATTCGGTGTCTCTGCTGAGCAGCAACGATGGGCAAGTCGGCTTGCCTGCAAATCGCGGCTACGACACGTACCTTACGTTTAGCCAGGCGTTTCAGTTGGGTAGCGTGGGCCTGCAACGATTTGGAGCTTATGCCTACATCGGTGAACGGCCTACGTTTTCCCAAACCACCAGCGGCGCTCCCATTGCGGGCACGGGTATAGGAAACAAGTCCTTTTATCGTGTGGGATTTTCTGGTGACTTCTTCTTCGGTAAATTCGAATTCCTCCCCTTGTATATGCATGGGCACGATAACGTTTTTCTCGGAACCGCGACGCCCTCCAACCAGCCCCTTCTGCCCGGCGCTCGAGCGCCTAGTTGGAACGGAGGGTTTGCCGAAACCCATTATTACTACAGCCCCCAGCTCGTCTTAACTCAGCGCGTGGAGCTCATCCGCATGGCGCAACAGGCATTTCCCTCAACCCCGGCCGCTGCGGGGGCCCCGTCCATTCCCGACAACCAGGGCAATATAGATGCCTATTCGGTCGGGTTCCGCTGGTATCCGATCATGTTCAGTCGTGCTGGGCTGGCCTGGCATAGCGAGTTCTCGATCGTGAAGTCCATCGGCACTCTTCCGCTCAGCGGGAACGGAAATGGGCTTCCTCCGCTTTCCCCGACCGCTGGAGTGTGGAGCAATAGTGTGTTCACGGGCCTAGATTTTGACTTCTGACGGAGAGAGGTTTTATCGTGAAACGAAAACCTGTATTCGTGGCACTCTTCGCCGCTTCGTTAATTCTCCTGTTTGCGACGCGGCCAACGGAATGCTTTGCGCAGATTGACATCCACATCCATACGGCAACCAATACTATGGAGAGTCACATTCACGGTCTGACCGGAGAAGCGTTCGGCGACGGCCAGGGCCGCCCGGACGTGGGTGCACAACTTTATCGCCGGTACTGCATCGGATGCCATGGGCCCAACGGCGATGGCAGTGGGGAAAACGCGATGTGGTTCGATCCGACCATGGGATTCGCGAAACCTCGGGACTTCACCCTGGCTGTGTTCAAGTGCCGCTCAACACCCACGGGCACGTTGCCGACCGAGGAAGACCTTTTCGACAGTGTTACACGAGGCTTTGTAAATACCAACATGCCCTCGTGGAGACCCCTAACGGAACAAGAGCGTACGAATTTGATTGCCATGGTTAAGGCATTTTCACCGCGATGGCAGGCCGAGAAGCCCGGCGCGCCGATCACCATTCCGCCAGAAACCGCGCCTACCGTCGAGAGCATTCTGCATGGGCGGGAGCTATTTGACAAAATACAGTGCTGGAAGTGCCATGGACCCGAAGGCCGCGGGGATGGCCCCTCCGCCTTGACACTTACCGACACCAAGGGAAATCCGATTCGGCCGTACGATTTCACGACGGGCGAGCGGTTCAAGTGCGGCGCGTCCAACCAGGATCTCTACCGTATTTTTATGACGGGGCTTGACGGGACGCCCATGCCCTCGTTTTCTGACAACATCAAACCCGAAGAGGCTTGGGACCTGGTGCACTTCCTGCGCACCTTGCAGGTAACCCTCAAAACGCCTGAGTTGGCCACCTTTCAGACATGGCTGAAGGGCCATCCGAACACCCTCAAACCAATTGGGCAAGAGGTGCCTTAAGGCGCGTGATTTTTCATCTGTTATACAACCTAAGGAGAGTTGTTTATGCAAGCCAGATACGTTCTATTGCCAGTTCTATTCGCTCTGATGGTGGCAGTTGCCAGCGTAGGACCGGCCCCGGCCGGCACAATCGAAGGCAAGGTTACGTACACGGGAACACCACCGAAGATGAAGCCGATCGACATGTCCAAAGAGCCGACCTGTGCCAAGGAGCACAACCCGCCCTTACTAGGTGAGAACGTAGTAACGGGCCCCGGAAACGCGCTGCAATACGTCGTCGTGTACATTTCGGCGGGGGAACAATCCGCTCAGCCTCCCAGCGAGCCAGTTCGATACGATCAAAAGGGTTGCATGTATGTGCCGCACATTCTCGCGATGCACACAAACCAACCGCTGCAGATCTACACGGATGACCCGTTCACACACAATATTCACCCCATGCCGAAACGCAACCCGGAATGGAATAAATCGCAGCCCCCTGGCGCGGCGCCGATCGACACGAAATGGGCAAATCCGGAATTCATCGAGGTGAAATGCAACATTCATCCCTGGATGCACGGCTACTTTGCAGTCCTGAACACCTCTCATTATGCGGTGACGGACAACGAGGGAAACTACAGCTTGAAGGGGCTTCCGCCCGGCAAGTATACGGTGACGGCTTGGCAGGAGCAGTACAGCACACAGAGCCAGGAGGTCACAGTCGGCCCAACTGGAGCCGCGAGTGTGAATTTCGTCTTCAAAGTTACGCCTTATCTTTATTAGGAATTAGGGGTAGGAGAGCCAAACGCATGCGGGTTAGTGAACACAGACGGGAGTGCGCGGCCTCGAATGGCAGGTCTGGCTCGCATTGGCAGAGAGTCGTGCCAGCATCGGACCGCAGGTAAAACTTCACACTGCAGAGGCGAATTGCGATGGGCAAACTATTTGCGGTGGTCCTGGCGATTATCACGGTGGTATCAGCCGGAATCATTGTGGCGCACGTATGGTGGATGCCGGTCGATATATCAACCATCGGTCCGAGGATCGACAAGCAATTGGATGAGACCATGTTGGCGACGGGAGTCCTGTTTCTTTCCTCCCAATTAATTCTCGCCGCCTTTACATGGAAATTCGGCGACGACAAAGAACGAAAGATCAAATATTTTCCCGGCGGTGGCGGTCCTCTCATCGCGTTCGCCATCATCCTGGTGGGGATGGAAATCCTGGTTCTCTCGTTCGTGGGTTCCAAGGTCTGGGCGTCTATTTACATGACGCCGCCCGAGCAGGGATCTCTTCAGGTTGATGTGGCCGCCGGACAATTTGCATTTAACTTCCGTTATCCGGGTCCGGACGGCAAGTTCGGCACCGTTCATCCCGAACGCGTCAGGGACAGCAATGGAAATTTTTTTGGCCTGGACCCGGAAAATGATGTCGACGCGCGGGATGACGTCATCGTGGGCACGCTGACGGTGCCCCTCGGCCGGCCGGTCGCTCTCACCATGCATAGCAAGGACATGATTCACTCCTTCTACGTTCCCGAATTGCGTATTCAGCAAGACATCGTTCCAGGCCTGACGATCCCATTGCATTTCACCGCGACTAAGGAGGGCAGGTTTGAGATCGTCTGCACGCAGTTGTGCGGCCTTGGGCATTACAGTATGCGGGCGTTTCTCGAGGTGTTGCCGCAGGACCAGTTCGATCAGTGGCTTAAAAGTCAGTCCGGCGATTAGAAGTCGCCAGTGCAGCCGCATGCTACCGGCAGACGGCTTAAATTGTGAGGCATGTTCATGAGTTCGCCAGAACCCGCAGTTCATCACCACGGACCGCCGCAAAGCTTCATTCGTAAATACGTTTTCAGCCTCGATCACAAAGTGATTGGGAAACAATACTATGGCCTCGCTCTTCTAGCCGTTCTTGCCGGTTTGATCTTGTCCTGGTTAATGAGGATTCACCTGGGCTGGCAGAACGCAGCCATACCCCTGCTCGGCAAGCTCTCGCCGACGGGCGCTCCGGGGAACGTAATGACTCCAGATTATTACTTATCATTAATGACCATGCACGCCACGCTCATGGTCTTTTTTGTGCTGACCACCGCGCCATTCGCGGCCTTTGGAAACTACTTCCTGCCGATTCAAGTAGGGGCAGAAGACATGGCTTTCCCTCGCTTCAATATGATGTCTTTCTGGGTTACGTTTGTAGCGTTCGTGGTGCTGATCCTCTCGTTCTTCGTTGGAGACGGACCGCCGCTGGCTGGATGGACCTCATATGCGCCGCTAAGTTCCGTAGGCGGCGTTGCCGGGCCAGGACAGGGAACAGGCCAGACCCTATGGGCGGCATCCATCGCTATCTTTTGTATCGGTCAATTGCTGGGTTCGCTGAACTTCATTACCACGACTCTGGACTTGCGGACGAAAGGGATGTCGCTGGCGCGCATGCCGCTTTCGACGTGGGGATGGTTCGTGACCTCGGTGATCGCGTTGCTCGCCTTTGCAGCTTTATTGCCGGCCTGCGTGCTGCTGCTTCTGGATCGAACGGCGGGAACGAGCTTTTTCAGCTCGGCCGGCCTGGTTGTGAATGATCAGGTGCTGCCTCATTCCGGCGGTTCGCCTCTCTTGTGGCAACACTTGTTCTGGTTCTTTGGCCACCCCGAGGTGTATATCGCAATCCTTCCCGGCTTCGGTATCATCTCTAGCATTCTTCCCGCCTTCGCGCGCAAGCGCATTCTAAGCTCGCGAGCTGTGATCGGCTGTATGGTCGCCATCGGTTTTCTGAGCTATATGGTATGGGGACATCACATGTTCGTGAGCGGAATGAACCCGTTTTCGGCAGTGCTTTTTTCGTTGCCCACACTGATTATCACGATCCCCGCGACCATCATGGTGCTGCTCTGGCTGGGCACTTTGTATGGCGCCCGGATGCGCTACACGGCCTCCGCGCTATTCTGCGTTGGGTTCATCTCCGTGTTTATCACCGGCGGTCTCAGCGGCTTCTTTCTCGCCCAGCCGTCGCTTGACACATACCTGCACGCCACCTATTTCGTCGTGGCCCACTTCCATTTCGTAATGGCGCTTGCAGCCATGTTTGGAATTTTTGCCGGCACCTATTTCTGGTTCCCGAAAATGTTCGGTCGAATGATGAACGAAACGCTGGGCAAGTGGCACTTCTGGCTGACTTTCATCGGTGTGTATTGCGTCTTTATGCCCATGCATTATCTGGGTCTCGCAGGGAATGTTCGCCGCTATGCCGCTTTCACCGATAATTATCTTGTGCCGCTGATTCCCTTGCACCGTTTCATCAGCATATCTGCTTTCGTCGTTGGCGCGGCACAATTCATCTTCTTCTTCAATCTGTTTTGGAGCCGCTTTTGGGGAGCAAAGGCAACGGACAATCCCTGGGAGGCGACCACGCTGGAGTGGTCGACGACTTCGCCGCCGCCGTTTGACAACTTCGGCGGCAGACACCTGATTGTCTACCATGGCCCGGAGGAGTATGGGGTGGAAAGCGACGCACATGAGTATGTGATGCAAACTTCACCCGAGCAAATCAAAACAACCTGAGCAGGGGGTAACGGAGGGAGCCCAAAAAGATGGCGTCCACAACCAAAGTTCCGCCGCAAAGGCAAATCGCGCCCGATTTGACGAGCGACGGGCAAGGCTTGATTGCTTCCGAGCTTCGCGGCCGAAGCCGAACTACCGCTGTGGGCGTCGCTCAGAATGCTTTGCCCGCTGAAACGGGTATTTGGGTGGCGGTCGCCGCCATCTCGATGTCGTTCGCTTCTCTGATAAGTGCTTTGATTGTCCGGCAAGGCGTGGCACCCGATTGGCTGCATTTTCAGTTGCCTCGAATTCTGTATTTCAACACGGCGATTCTCCTGGCCAGCAGCATCACGCTGGAAATTTCTCGCCGTGCGTTTGATCACCGGCCCGACTTTGGCCGAGAAGAATGGCGGGATGATGAACCGGCGGCGCGCGCCTTTCCATGGCTCTGTGCGACCATGGCGCTTGGATTGTTTTTCGTCCTCGGGCAGGTTATGGCATGGCGCGAGCTTGCCGCGAAGGGATTGTTCCTGTCTTCAAGCCCGAGCAGCTCCTTTTTTTATGTGCTGACGGCTCTGCATGGTTTGCATTTGCTGGGCGGAGTCGCAGGTTTGGCCTATGTCCTTTACCGGTTGCGGCCGAGCGCAGGTCTCCGACAAGGGGCCGTACTCGGAGTGGCATCCGTATATTGGCATTTTATGGACGGCCTATGGGTGTTTCTGCTCGTGATTCTTGCGGCCCGTACATGAGCGGCTCAAGGAGGAAAATGTGAGTGAACCCGAAATGACGGTCGGGATTGAACACGAAACCTGGAACGAGGAATCTCCTTACCGCATACCATCGAGGAAGCTGGGGATGTGGCTGTTTATCCTTTCGGATGCCGTCACATTCGGAGCCATCCTCTATGCTTACGCCTTTGTGCGCGTAGGAACAGCGAACTGGACGAGACCTTTCGAAGTTTCCAGCATCGTAAACGGCGTCATCATGACCACGGTGTTGCTGGTCAGCAGCGTGACGATGCTTGCTGCGCTCGGGGCCGCCAAGCACAATCAGAGGTCCCGGTCCGTGACCTGGCTCGGCGTGACCACGCTGCTTGGAATTCTCTTCGCGGCTCTGCACATTCGCGAATGGATCAGGATGATTGATGCGGGCTGGCGGCTGTTTCAAAATCCCACCGGTGGGCCAGTGCTTTTCGGGTCCACTTTTTTCTGTATTACCGGTTTGCATCTGTCGCACGTTATCGCCGGTGTCGTCGCCATTGCCGTAATAGCTATCAAATACAACCGAGGGAGCTTGAGTACCGGCCACGTCGAGTCGGTCGGCCTTTACTGGCATTTTGTGGACCTTGTCTGGATGTTTGTTTTTCCACTCGTATATTTAATGAACGCCAAGTAATCGCCCAGGAAGACACGAGGACCGCGGGAGGCGGAGGCGAGATGAACAATACACGAACGAGCAGTCTTCCGGGAATGAAAGCCAACTGGTTACTGTGTTTCGTGCTGCTGTGCATCGTCGGAATTGAAGTTTTCTTGACGTACCAGCATTTGTCCACTGGGACGTTGCTTGCGTTTCTGCTTGTTCTTGCATTCTTCGAAGCCGCCATAGCCGTGACGTACTTCATGCATCTGAAATATGAGAGCCCGAATCTGGCCTGGAGCTTGATTCCCGCGCTCATCTTCGTGCTGATTATGATGGCCCACATGCTGCCGGACGCGATGCGCCTCTTGAATTTGCGTGTGATCCATTGGTAGACGCCGGAGCACGCCCGCCTCCTTAGGCCAGGCTTGCGTCGAACGTTCTAGAAGATTTAGGATGGAAAGGGGGGATCACGATGACCGACCAGGCTGCGAAATCGAGATTCCTAATTTTGATGTTGAGTGTTGCGGTGCTGATGGCGCTCGCAGCCCCCTCAGGCTTGTATGCGCAGAGTTGCGCGTTATGTTATCAGGCTGCGGCAAACTCCGGAGCGAACTTCATTGAGGCTCTCAAGCGCGGAATCCTTATCCTTCTTTTCCCCCCATTGTTAATCGGCTCCTGCATCGTCATTGCGGCATATCGCAAGCGCCATCGATACGCCGAAGATTGATCGATTCGCATAAAGCGACCAGCCTTGAGCAATATCCCCAGGCTATTTTCTTTGGGCCCAGTTAAAAAATCAGATCCTCCGTCACGCCAGGCACACGCGTTCGGTTCGCAGCATGAACTGGCGTTCCCGCAGAGTGATGCGGTGAATTTAGAATCGCTCGATCGCCCGATCCTGTAAAGATCAAGCTTCCCACGGTGATCAATGCGATTTGTGAACCTCATTCGCGCGTTCGCTTTCGTCAGTGCTTAAGCTCCGCAAGAAGAGTCGAACGGCGATCGGAGACGCGAGGAAAACCATCAGGACGAGCAAAGTTGCCAGCCACGACCGGTATTCCGGTAGCTGGACAATCATCAGCAAGAGGAAAGACATCGATACTCCCATTGCCAGGAGGATAAGGAATTGCACCAAGAAACTGCGCTTGCGCACGCACCAGACAACAAGGAGGACTCCGCCTATAGCTGCAAATAGAAGAACGAGCCATCGCATTGCGGACATAAACGTCTCTCTTCGCCCTGCATAGTTTTACTACAGTTTCTATCCAAATGTGATTCAAAGTAGTTAGAATTACAGGTGAAGTCTTGATGAGGATTGACGGCAAGTATTTGTGACGATGGTAATTCTCTGGCAGTACTTTTGCTTTGAAGTTGGTCCCGAGAAACGCGCTAGCAATGATCGACCGATTACCGGCGAGATGCCGACTCCCAAGGAACATCATCCGTTCTGTGTAGGGATGAGTTGAAATCCCAGTTGTGCGGCTTGTCTGCGGAGCCGAAATTGCGCACGTCTTAGAGCTTCTTCGTCGCAGCGATGAAAGACAGCTTCGTTGTAAGCCTCTTTGGTGCTGAGCAGGTGATACACAATGCGTGCGAGTTTGTGAGCTGTGGCGGTGATTGCTTGGGGTTGCCGAGCTTCCGAGTGATGCGCCGAAAGAACTCACTGAGATAGTCTTTGTCGTGATGCAGCAAGGCAAACTCCCAATCGAGATCGTCAGAGCTGACGAGCGTCATCACACATCTGCACGCAAACCTCGGACCCACGCTTCACCGTCGGGCTTGAACATCGAGCACCAATGTCGGCGCGGCCTGTAGCTGTCATCCGACCGGCGACCAGCATCATCGCTCTCCCCCTGTTCCTTTACACCCTGTCTGGCTAAAGCCAGTTGCACGCTTCCCGGTACTGATCCGCACGATGCGCATCTGGATTACTTCCGGATCGCCGACAACTCGGGAATAGCGTCGCTTCGATTAACACTTCTCGGGCGGAAGCCGTATGCTATTCCGAGCAAGTACAGGGCGTATTCAATCGCGCTTGGCTTTCTTGTCGTCGCCTTTCAAAATCTGCACGATGGCGATTATGGTGTTCCAATTCCGTGTCGTCGCCCGCACACCGAACAGTTTGTCGATCTGCCCAAGATAGCCGATCGTTTTCATGTGGCGACGGTACACTCCGAAGACGAATCGCTTTTTCGACGCGATAACTCGCACGAACCATTCCCCGCGTGGCGGAAGTGCGCATGGAATGGAAGCCAGGCCGCGGTCGGCTTTCGACAGGATGCTCACGAATCGAACAATATCGGGGCGTGACGGCTCGGCTCCAAACGGATTTTCCATCTCCATGCGGATAAGATCGCGACCGTCGCAGAGCACCACTTCCGCCTCGAATGGCAGCTTCCGGAGCAGTTCAGCACGGAACTTTGCTCGAAGTCCGGGTTTTCGAACGACGAAGGTGCCTGCCGCACCGACATTCACGACACCATAGTCGCTCAATTCTTTGGCGAGGATGCTCGGACGAAACGTCCTGTGTCCGCCAACATTGACTCCTCGGAGGAAAACAACGAGAGCCATAGCGGGATTATAGAGTAAAAGGGGCTTTCTCTTCCTTGCCCCTGAATCACGGGCGACCCGGACGTTATCAGTTCGCCTGGCGGGTTAGTACCGAAAAACGCGCTTGGACTTAACCGCCAGCGGATGGCGACTTGATTCACTTCTACGGGACACCGGCAGCAGAGCCAGATCCCAGTCTGCAATCGCGTTGGTTGCATCGTCCCAACCGTCAGTGATAAGTTTCACACTATGGGCCCGGCGCCGACCATCACGATTCATGTCCCGGGTCCGCTGCGCACGTACTGTGCGGGCGCAGCGCAACTCTCGATCTCGGCACACACCGTGCGCGCCGCACTTGAGGACCTCCAGCGGAGCCAGTCCGCTTTGTATCGCAATGTCTGTGACGAAACGGGTACGGTACGCCGGCACCTGAACGTGTTCGTGAACTCGGACAATGTGCGCGATCTCAACGGGGTCGACACGACGCTGGCGCCGGGGGACGTGGTCACGATCCTGCCGGCGGTTTCAGGAGGCTAAAGATGGCGGATCGAATCATTCTCACTATCGGCACCAAGAAGGGCGTGTTCGTCGCGGATGCCGCGAAGCCGAGGCGCAGCTTCGCCCTGCGCGGGCCCTTGGGCTCGGGCATCCCCGTATACTCGACGCTGATCGACACGCGCGGAACACCGCGCCTCTATGCTTCGAGCTGCAATCCGTTTTTCGGCATGAAAGTGCTGCGTTCGAAGGACATGGGGAAAAGCTTTACTGAGACGAAATCGGCGCCAGCGTTCCCCAAAGACGACGGCCGCGCGCTCGTCAACATCTGGGGACTTGAGGCCGGTGGTGACAAGAAGGACCTATGGTGCGGCGTGGAGCCGGCATCCTTGTTCAGGAGCCTTGACGGTGGCGATTCGTGGGACCTGGTGCCTGGCATTAGCAACCACGATCACGCGCGCAAGTGGCAACCCGGCAATGGCGGGCTCTGCATGCACACGATCATTCGCGACGGGAATCGCGTGCACTTGGGCATCTCAACGGGCGGCCACTATTTGAGTGAGGACGGTGGCGAAACATTCAGGGCGTCCAATCAAGGCGTCGGCGCTGGCTTCGCGCCCGACCCCTATCCCGAGTTCGGTCAGTGCGTTCACAAGATCGCGCGGCACGACGACGCGCCCGGTCGGCTCTACATGCAGAACCACGGCGGATGGGCAGATTGGACGGGGCCTGGCGGGCCCCGGCCGGACATTGGCGTACTACGCAGCGACGACTACGGCCACTCGTGGCGGTCGATCGCTAAGGGATTGCCGTCGGACTTCGGATTTCCTATCGTGGTCCACCCGCACGACGCCGATACCGTATACGTCATGCCCCTTGAGCCGGCGACGCGCTCCTGTCCCGGCGGCGCGCCAGCGGTGTGGCGCAGCGAAAATGGCGGCGAGTCGTGGAGCCGGCTCGCACGTGGGTTGCCGAGGAAGCAGAGCTACTTCACCGTCCTGCGCGACGCGATGGACATCGATCGGCTCAAGGCACCTGCACTCTACTTCGGCACGACGACCGGTCAGCTGTGGATCGGGAGGGAGGGTGGTGAGCAGTGGGACTGCCTATTCGATTCGCTGCCCCCGATTTACAACGTCAAGGTAGCGATCGTGTGATGCCAGCGTAGACCTTCCCTAGTCACTAGGACGTGTAACGCACTACTCGTTGAAGTGACGCACCCGGATAGCGGACGGATTTTCGGCAACTCGGAAGTAATCGTCGGACGCGGAAGTGTGGCGGCGAAAACTGTCTCAAAACAAGGGTTCACTCCATACGGGGTTCACTCAACCTGAGCGCCAATTCAGAACTTGAGGAGGCTCTGGTCGTCCTTGAGTGGAGATCGACCAACTTTCAAGTTGAAGTGGCTAGCAATGCTAGGCACTGGGCGAGAAGTGACGCAACAAGTAACGGAATACGGATCATCACCGATCGATCCCATGACGCCTGCAGCTCTCGAGCATTGTCGAGCCTTCTTCCCGTTTTTGCTGCTTCGGTTTGGAGCCGATTGATTGGCTTTGACAACCAACCGTATATAACGACAAACAGGATCAGCATCGAGAGTGACAACAAATAAAATCCGCGATGTCCACTCCTGCTGAACGGGGCCAGAACAAGGTTCGACAAGATTGCCAAGGTGCCCCAGATCGGCATCCGCGCGTCACCGAAAACATGGATAAATCCCATAACCTCCGTTCCAGCAGATTGCGAAGCCAATCTGAGAGCGGGACGGCCCACAGTCAAAAAAAACATGTCGGTACCAAAAACCACTGCCGTGCTTAGGATACCGGCGAGAGAAACTAGCACGATCAGATGGTTCATTGCTCCTCCGGCTTTCTCACCGTCGCTGCGCCGATCTGCTGGAATACTTCCAGTAGGTTGAGTTCGTCCCAGTGCTCTACGAACTTCCCGTCCTTGACGCGCCAAATGTCGATGCTTCGCAGTTGGACCGCTGCACTGTTGGGGCGATAGCCCATGAATGGCTTGCTAAAGGTTCCGTTGTAGGTGAAGCGTGCGCCAATGCGATCACCCTCTTCGATTACGTCCTCCATTACAACTTTCGTATCGGGAAATGCGTCGAGGTAGTGGCGAAAGAAGCCTTTGACGCCCGCTGCCCCCGGCTGTACCTGCGGGTTGTGATTGTTGTACTCGGGGTGAATGAACTCATCGAAGAGTTCGACCCGCTTTTCGTTTAGCGCTTGCGCGAAGAGCCGCGGGAGATGCTTGTTGCTCATAAAATCCTCCATGTTTCACAGTGTGTGATGTATACTGACAGGTGTCAAGGTACTGTCATATTTGTCAGTGTAGGAGAGAGAATGCCAGTTTCGAAAAAGGAAGTTGGCGAGTGTCCTGTCGATGCGATGATGCGCGTCATGGACGGTAGATGGAAGGGCACGATTCTATGGCGTCTGCAGGAGGGACCGAAACGCACCAGCGAACTCAAGCGTTCCATTCCCGGGATCACGGAGCGCATGCTGATCCGGCATCTTCAAGAACTTGTTGCCGACGGCATCGTTAAAAGAGACGATAAGAAAACGATTCCGCCCTGCGTTTACTATTCACTTTCTTCGTACGGAAGGACTCTCGCACCAGTGGTGCAAATGATGTGTAACTGGGGACGTTCGCACTTAAAGCGCCTGGCAGCAAGACGATAATGAGCGCAGGGGTTTGTGCCCGGCAATCTCAGAGAGGGTGGTTCTATTCATGCCTGATCAAGTCCCCCAAGCTTTACCTCCCGGATGAATCGGCAACACGGAAGTTCCTTCGGCCACGATTTGCCCGGCGGGAGTTTTGAGAGCCACCGTCCGCACCGAAGTATGGTTCTTCGTTCTTCTGAAACTATATCTTGTGCGAGGTGGGGAGCCTAGCGCGGACCGTTCCGTAACCGACCCCGAGGGTCGCGGAAATCTGCCGCAGACTGTGGCCTTGCGCCTGCAATTCAAGAATCCGTTCGCGGTTCACCAAAGTCTTCGGGCGACCCAGCTTCTTACCATTCGCCCGAGCATCCTCACATGCGTTACTTCGATTGGCAGGCGGGTGTGCGTCTCGATCTCGATTCCGATCCAACTCGGGCGTGGGCCGCGATCGGCGTGCAGGGACTTGCTCCTTACTTCTTCAATGTTGCACCCACGTTTTATGTTCGCGATGGAGGACGCGTCGCGGGAAGAATCCAAGGCTCGTATGATTTGTATCTCAGTCAACGCCTGATACTGCAACCTCAAGTCGAAATGAATTTCTACAGTCAGGCAGATCGTGGACGGGGGATTGGAACGGGACTGTCCGATCTCGATAGCGGCGTAAGGCTTGGTTATCAGATCTCTCGTAAATTTGCCCCGTACATCGGTTTCACCTACTCGAGTTCTTTCGGCCAAACAGCAACTTTCGCCCGCAGCGCGGGCGAGTCTGTTCATGTTTCCAGCCTAGTGTTCGGTGTTTGGATCTGGAGGTAAATTCAAAAGCCCATCAAAAAGATAGAGTGTTGCGACTTGGGTCACACTTGGTGCTTGCGGGAGAGCACAACTGAAATTCTTGGGAAATCTGCATTCCACCTGTCAAAGACCTAGAACGGTTTGTTTTACGCGCTCCCGGACTGCTATATGCAATGATGGCGCCCAGAGCCTCAGGTCTCTCGGATCTGGATGCCGGTGTGCGTCTGCGCTACGAGATCAGCCGCAAATTCGCTCCGTACATAGGGTTTGCCAGGAGCGACCACCGTTTCGTATTCCGGCTTCGACTGCGGTTCTGAAAATCCGGCTCCGGGCTATGCAGTCCACAATCCAGAAGCGAAGATTTTTTCGCGAGGAGCCAAGCACCGATGCTCTGATCCGCTACCAACTCCTGGATCGTCGGCAAACCTTACCTTACCGGATTGTGTCAGGGTTGCCCGTTTTAATAGGGAGTTGAGTTTCGCCCCCAATCGAGGCTTGGGAGAGTAAGCAAAGATGGGTCCTTTGAGAGCGATGACCTTATGTTTTGGGACGTTCGTCCTGGGCTCTGCCGGGACGTTGTTCCTCTAGCTCAGCAATCCTTTTGAGCTGCTCTCGATAGCAGCCAGCCTCATGCAGAATCTCGCCGTTGTCGTTGTAAATATAAATCCGAAGATACAACTCGTTATTGCTGGCAGCCAAATCTAGTGCTTCGTCGAAAGTTTCGCAGTCTTTCTAGAGAGGGCCCCTTGGCTATGTGAGGGTGTCTACTGAATCCAGCC
>Ga0209488_10002700_pt1 | contig 14481 bp, 21 predicted proteins | sample Rivendell_Oct201_8_FD_188349 | JGI IMG/M metagenome (GOLD analysis project Ga0209488, IMG submission 188349) | Vadose zone soil microbial communities from the Eel River Critical Zone Observatory, Northern California, USA -... | ecosystem: Environmental > Terrestrial > Soil > Vadose zone >... | reverse complement strand
GACGAAAAATTAGTATGGGTTATGGGGTATGGGAGAGTTATGGGTTATTCCCCGCAAACCAACTTGGGGAATGGAAATTTGTATGGGTTATTGGAGAGTATGGGTTATATGGGGGTATGGGTTATCTCAGAGTCGATTGTATACTGGTAGCACACGTCGGATGATTCCTCTGTTGAAGGGTGTGTTAAAAAATAGCAAATCGAATTACGGCATTCCAAGGACACCCCTGTCTACTAGTGCCTGTGGCCAAAATCCCGAGCCCAGAAGCAGTGAGAATATGAGGGTGCGACTGCCGTCAGTGCTCTGGCTGCTCTGACAGGTGGAGGCAAGGTTGATGGACGTGACGTGTAGTGAGAGGATCAGAGGTGATTTCCCATCGATGACTCATGTGCTCGAGATCGATGAGAAGACAGGTCTATATGAGACATCGTCGGGCGCTCGGCTTGGGCTCGGTGCAAGCGCGGGGTAATTTGATTTCTCTCCTCGTGAGCTGGGCCTCGCTTGACCCTGACCTCCTTCTCCAACCACGGCCACTCCAACAACAACTTAACTTGCCAATACGTCTTCTCTCTGTCCTCCACGACGATGGCCATCTCCACGGCCAGCCTCGTCTGCTGTCTTCGCTCTTCCTACCATCCTCATCTCTCCAGGAAGCTCATAAGACGTGCGTGCCGTGTAACTCTCACGATTCTATCGCTGATAATCACCCAGTCTCCAAAGCCGTTCCTTCTCGTTCACTTCATGTATCCAGACGCGTGCGTTCAGAGACGAGTGCATCTGCATCTGCATCTGCAGAAGTAGAGTCCAGTACGTATTTGTTACATTAACTCGACCCTTGTTGCGAACACGTTTCAAGGCACCCCCTACTCATCCTTGAGGGTGGGAGTCCCGCGAGAGGTCTATCCGAACGAACGCCGCGTTGCGCTCACACCAACAAACGTTGCACTGCTTCGGAAGAAAGGTTTCGCCGAAGTGTTCATCGAACACGATGCCGGAGCGCACGCGCAATTTCTGAACGAAGACTATGAAAAGGCCGGCGCGACACTCGCATCGCGCGAACAAGTGTTTGCGAAAACGGACATCATGCTCAAGGTCCGGCCTCCGCTGCGGGAGCAGGAGGTCGGGCATATCAAGCACGGGAGCACCCTCATTTCGTTTCTATATCCGAAGCAGAACAAAGAGCTCGTAGAGGCCCTGGCTAAACGAGACGTCAACACGTTTGCTATGGACATGATACCGCGGATCTCGCGTGCTCAGACCTTCGACGCGCTCAGGTCGGGGTTCTCCGTGTGTGCTGCACGTACGAGCTGAGCGAATGAATGATGACAGCTCCATGTCAAACATCGCTGGATACAAGGCTGTTCTGGAAGCTGCCAACCACTTTGGTCGATACATGACTGGACAGGTCACCGCGGCAGGGTATGTTGCCTTGTTTTGACGTGTTGTCTTGTTGCCAAATTTGAAACGCGACTTCTCTTGACCAGAAAGGTTGCGTTAATCCCTTTTTTGAACAGATGGGGGGTAACGGCTAAATATAGAATATGTGCGTGTAGATCCCCCCATGCAAGGTCCTAGTGATCGGCGCAGGCGTTGCGGGTCTCAGTGCCATCGCCACCGCAAGACGACTGGGTGCCATCGTGCGCGGGTTCGACACGCGTTCGGCCGCCCGCGAACAGGTCCAGTCTCTTGGCGCAGAGTTTGTTGAGGTCGAGTTGCAAGAAGAAGGGAGCGGAGGTGGTGGCTACGCGAAAGAAATGTCCAAGGAATTCATAGACGCAGAGATGGCCCTTTTCTTAGGACAGTGCAAGGAAGTAGATATTGTGATAACTACGGTGAGTCCTCGCTCGGATGTCCTCTGCCATTCTTCAATCGATAATTCCTTCTAGGCACTCATACCCGGCAAACCCGCGCCTAAACTGATCACAAATGAGGCTCGTTCGAACAACACTACGAGAGGCGGTGATTCGCTGACTGTGCGCCTCGATAGATGATTGGCGTTATGAAGCAAGGATCTGTCATCGTGGATTTGGCGTCGGAGGCCGGCGGGAATTGCGAGGCCACCATTCCAGGAAAGCTTCATGTTCACAAAGGGGTTACAATCATTGGTCCGAGTTAACTGTCTTTGTTTCTCTGCGGTCACTAACATCTCGCCCTCAGGCTTCACCGATTTCGCGTCCAGGCTACCTACCCAATCCTCGACGCTCTACTCGAACAATGTTACGAAATTCCTTCTCTCTATCACCCCCGTCAACACGCCCTCAGATTTCCATATAAACTTGGACGACGAGGTAGTTCGCGGTGCCCTCGTCGCGCACCACGGAGCTCTTCTTCAACCCGTCCCAAGGGCCCCTCCCCCGGCACCGACGGCGCCACCGACACCAACGAAGGTCGCTGCAGCCGAACAGGAGACCCGCGCGATCACCCCATGGCAAAAGGCCAGGCGTGAAGTCGCGACCGTCACAGCAGGCATGGGTACCGTTGTCGCACTCGGCAAGGTGACAGGCCCTCTGTTTATGGCCAACTTCTTCACCTTTGGTCTCGCCGGTTTGATTGGATACCGCGTTGTCTGGGGCGTTGCTCCTGCTTTGCATTCTCCCCTGATGTCGGTCACGAATGCAATTTCCGGTGGGTGTTTGCGTTCAGCCGTACTCGTACTTCTAAAGGCTTATAGCGTGATATTAGGTATGGTTGGAATTGGTGGACTCTTTGTCATGGGTGGCGGCTATCTTCCAGGAACAGCTTCCCAAGTACTTGGTGCGGTATCGGTTCTCCTGGCCAGTGTGAATGTTGCTGGAGGTTTCGTGATCACAAAGCGCATGCTAGATATGTTCAAGAGTACTTGCTCTCCACAATGTCCGATACCTCATGACTGACCTCAATTGTATAGGACCTGGGGATCCGCCAGAGTATTCGTGGCTTTACGGCATTCCTGCAGTAGTATTCACCGGAGGGTTCTTGGCAGCAGCTCACACGGGCATGGCGGGTTTAGTGCAGGCCGGCTATCTGACTAGCAGTGTCCTCTGCATAGGTCCGTCGTTTTCATTCCCGCTGTGGAATCTCTGGTTTTGTTCTGAACAGAGTTGTTACTAGCCTCACTATCTGGCTTAGCCTCGCAAGCTACTGCTCGCCAAGGCAACGCGCTTGGAATTCTTGGGGTCGGTTCGGGGATCCTTGCTTCCCTCGCAGCAGTTGGCTTCCCCCCAGAGGTGCTTGCCCAGTTTGCCGCAGTCGCAACTATTGGCGGAACGGTCGGAACGATCATCGGACGCCGAATTACCGCCACGGAGCTTCCGCAGATGGTCGCAGCACTACATTCGGTTGTCGGACTTGCGGCTGTTCTCACAAGTATCGGTAGCGTTATCGGCGCGGCGGCGGACCACATTTCCACCTTGCATCTAGTTACGGCGTACCTTGGTGTACTCATCGGTATGCTCTCTTCCTGGCACGGTGTCAGGACTGACAGCTGACGTTGTGACGGTAAAAGGTGGGGTAACGTTCACAGGGTCGATCGTCGCCTTTCTCAAGCTCGCTGGGAAGATGTCGTCCAGACCCCTTATGCTCCCCGGTCGGCATCTCATCAACTCCTCCCTGCTCGGCGGGAATCTGGCCGCAATGGGCGCATTCTTGGCTGCTGCTCCGACTGTGCCCACAGTGGCCGCTGCGTACCTGGGCTTGAACACGCTGCTCAGTTTCATAAAGGGATATACACTCACTGCGGCTGTTGGAGGAGCGGACATGCGTACGTTCTTTCTGGATGCTGCTCGGTGGAACGCGCTTTGAAATCGTGTCTGTGCCTAGCTGTGATCATTACTGTCCTAAACGCATACTCTGGATTCGCTCTTGTCGCGGAAGGTTTGTCTTGGATGTCTCTGACGTTATGCTCGTCTGAGGGTGTACGGTTTGCAGGATTCATGCTCGATAACCCATTATTAACCACTGTTGGATCTTTGATCGGTGTTAGCGGCTCCATTTTGTCGTATATCATGGTATGTATTTCTCCTTGTTCAGTGTGCGAAACGTATTGATGAAATGTAGTGCGTCGCTATGAATCGTTCGCTTACAAATGTCCTCTTTGCCGGCACTGCTCCGGCGGCAGCCCCGGAGGACTACAAGATCGAAGGTCAGATAACGCAAACAAACGTAGATGATGTCGTAGAGGCACTGACAAATGCTGACAATGTCATCCTTGTAAGTTCTCGATACATTCAATTGGGCGGCCATTAACGTCGGGTGGCAGGTTGTCGGATACGGGATGGCCGTGGCGAAGGCGCAATACGCGATATCAGAAATCACATCTCTGTTGCGGGCAAAGGGTATAAATGTACGGTTCGCGATCCACCCGGTCGCAGGACGCATGCCAGGCCAGTGTAATGTCCTGCTTGCTGAAGCGTCTGTGCCTTACGACAGTACGGTCCCCATCCTCTGTTGTCCCCGCGTGCAGCGTCTGAAAATGTGTCTCCCTCGCAGTCGTGTTGGAGATGGACGAGATAAACGACGACTTTGGTGACACAGATGTGACACTGGTGATTGGTGCAAACGACACAGTCAACCCGATTACCCTTGAACCGGGCAGCGCGATCGCCGGTATGCCAGTGCTACACGCATGGAAGAGTAAACAGGTGGTCGTGATGAAGCGCGGAATGAGCAGCGGCTACGGTACGTGTCGCCGTTCTTGCGTCATACCCACGAGCTAGGTGATTGACGAGAAGTGGGTGGTTGTGGGGATATAGCGGATGTCCCGAACCCGATGTTCTACATGGCAGGGACGAAGATGTTGTTCGGCGACGCGAAGGATTCGTGCGAAGGTGGGCATATCTCATTCCTTGTGCGGTTTCCAATTGATGAATACTCGTCGCGTTGTAGCCATCAAAAGAGGGTTGGAAGCTCGAGGGTGATGAACAGGGCAGCTGCGAACGCCTGATGGGCCTGGAGCCCGCGGTGGCCCCGAGAACGCACGGACAACTATCGGGACTTTCCACTCTTCTGTGCAATAATGTATATATGCCAAAGATCTGTATTTGGCGGTGCTGCCACTACTCGGAACTAGTGGGTGTTAATTCTATCACCCATGGAGAAACGAGGCAAATCGGTACCTGAGGGATATATGATTGATGCCCAGCTGGACTCGTCATGTGTAGAAAGGGATGTTGTTGTTCAACCACTCACTAGTGAGATATATAATTAGTCAGTTTAGAATAGACCCCGACTGACACTCAGGGCTGGTAGACCATGACTCTTAATCAATCGACGTGGTGGGTGTCAGTTGGGCGTCGCGGTCGGCTGCTCTTGCTCCCGGACCTTCAAGTTAGTACGCCCCGCCGATTGTCTCTGTCCGGCATGTCTTTGGGAATTCTCTCTCTGTAAGTCTTGCCTTTGACTCATGTTCTCAACCTCACTCCAAGTCCGAGTCACGGCCCGGGTGTTTCGTGAGAGAAAGACACTCGTCCTCAGGCTTCAGGTTCTATTGATGACCAGAACTCGCATAATGAACCGAGCCTCTATCGCAATCCTGACTCAGGCTTTCAGAACGCTCAATAATCGGGTTGTTTCTAAACGCGCCTCGAGCACATCACCTCGCGTCACTTCTTCCCAACATCTCGTCGCGTCGCGGCGGCCTTTTCCCTATACTCGCTGGCACAAGCTTCATCACCACAGCTACATTCTCAATGTCTAAGGAGTTTCGACTCAATTGCTGGGTACTCGGTGACGACCCGGACGACGTCTTTACGGCAAAAGTTCAGTCGGAAGAGACTGTGGGTCATCTCAAGGACGTGATAATGAGCAAGAATCCTCGTTTTTACGGCTTTCCCGCTTCATCACTCGCTCTCTGGAAGGTCGACTTCCCGATCGATTTGACTCTCAGGCAGCGCCTCAGCAATGTTAACCTTGTCGACGAGGAGGTGCTATTTCCCTTAGAGTTGTCGGAAGTTTTCACAGATCCCCCTCTTCGAGATAACCTTCATATAATTGTGCGATCTCCGCCTCCTGGTGAGAGCTGGCTATCGTTTCTCGCCGTCTCCTCGTCTCATCGTGTTCTTACCAGCTGTCCGACTCGCGAGCTTCATATGGTGCCTCAACCAAAACTCGAGCTCAACTGTCTTATTCAAGGGGACAATGTCCACGGAATATTAAGGTCAGTCCGTCCGAAGCTGTTTACGACCTCAAGAAGGCCATTCAACAAGAGAGGAAAGGCCTATTCGGAAAAATCAGTGCAGTCAAGCTCATGCTTTGGAAAACGTTAATTCCGATCGACGGTAGTTTTAATCAGGCAATACTTGACGCAAATTTTACCCATGAAGATTGCCTACTGGCTGTTTCGTTGTCTCGCATTTTCCCTGTCCTACCGCCGCCAAGACACGTTCATATTATCGTAAAAGGTCAGCACCCTTGCCTTTTTGTCAAGCACAATCTCACAATGGAACCTGTTTTCGCCTTATATCTGTCTTGATCGGGTGTGTCTCCGTATTAATTCCGATGATGCTGTCCATTGCGATGCGATTTTGGGCATCGTATTGCGATATTCTCGTCCAGTTGCTGATCTCGATATTTCGAGAGACATTCGCCTCGGAAAGTACAAGAGGCTACCGAGCGGTGCTCCATCCGATCTCAGAGAACCAGCGAAATTCTTTGACTGCCAGGAAGAACTGAACCCCTTTCGCTTCGAGCGACCATTCCAAGCCTCTCACGACATTCCGCCAACGCTCCTTCATCCTATCTTTGGGGAGTTTCTCGATGACTGCGAAAGCCACGTTCCGAATAGGGAAGATAATATGCTCGCCTTTGACTTGCGACTTGACATGTCTCAGAACTTTGGGCCCGAAAGCGACCGCTTGAGCAAGTTGGTCTGTATTCTGAGAAAACACGGCATTGAAGCATACAGTCCCGAGATGCATAGCAAAGGCTCATCCTACAGGGCTGATGCGGGTGTCCAAGTAAATGGCTTCCGCCTCGTTATTATCGAGTCAAAGGACGAGATAGGTTCCGAAGGTGCTGAACCGTTGTTCCATGAGTGAGCGTGATTTTGTGGGAAGGACAGAAGCGATCTGGCATTACCAACGAAGTGTAGGAGGGGAGGACAAGATGCGCATGCCAATTGCAATGTATCCGAATTCGTCGCTTCCTTGCCTTTTATTATATGCCTTTGGTTCGTTCTGCTCCTTCCTCACGCTTACGCATTTACTGATCCTAACGGCTGTAGGTCCGCATTTAGGCTTTGCTAGCGCTGCGTATACGGACCGCCCACATGTACAAGTCCTCTCTACTCCGTTGCCATTCCTTTATCACCATACCGACATCGAATTGCAACTGACTGTCGCCCGCCATGTTGGTGCTTTGAAGAATGCCATCGCTAAGCTGCGCAGATACTATGAGGTTGATCTTCCCTCTCTCAAAAAAATTGGCATCAATCAGCAGAGTCCAAATGTACTTTATCCATATCCGTCGGAGTTCATTTCTCTTCGGGATCCCTCGAAGTCGACACGCCGTTTCACGTACAAAAGCAGATTTGAGGGAAAGCTCGTCTTCAAAGCTGTGCTTGCTAACGGTAGTCTCGTCTGCGTCAAGTTTACGCGAAGATATTCCATAGCGGCTCATGAAGAATGTGTTAAGCTTCAATGTGCCCCAGTCCTTCATGACTTCAAACTCTTGCCTGGCGGCTGGTTCATGATCGTTATGGATTACCTCGATTACGACCACTACCATGTCCCCGAGGACTCGGACCTTTCTGACGAGCTGTACGAGGTGATGAAGAACTCATTGGACAAACTGCACAAGGCAGGATTCGTACATGGCGACATTCGCATTATCAACACGATGGTGAAGAACAGCGAGCCATCGAGATTTATGCTGCTTGACTTTGATTGGTCAGGCATAATTGGCGAGGTCAGGTACCCGCCAAATGTGAACACGGCACAGGAACTGCAGCGGCCCGATGGTGCCATCGACGGCAAGCTGGTGCTGGCGAAGCATGATAGAAAAATGTTGAAAGTTATGTTCCCAACTAGCGACAGGAGGCAGAAGATCAGGTAGGATCAGGTAGTGTCCAATGTAAATAGGACCAAGTACTGTAGAGATGTGATCGAGGGCATGATTGAGTTACAATCAAGTGTTATATCATGCACCTTCACGTACAGTGTGTACGTTCATTGTATTATGATGATGCTAGGTCCACTGGCAGCATGATGGCCACATAGTAGGCCTACTCATGATGTGGCTGCTGAAGAGGGTGTGAATAGGGCAGGGCCCAAACGCACGATAGGCCAGGAGCCTGCGGTAACCCGAGAGCGCACAGACAACTATCAGGAGTTTCCACTGATACATTGTATCTATGTAGTGGGTGTATATGTGTGTGCAAAAGATCTGTACTTGGCGGCGCCGCCATCATTTGGAACTAGTGGATGTTGGTTCTGTCAATGGAGAAACGAGGTCGGTGAATCGGTAACTGAGGGGATATTCGCTTGATCCCCCTGCTGTACTTGTCGTGTGTCTCGGGTCGTATCGCAGTAGAGGATATGTTTGTTCAACCACTCACCAGTCCGGAGCAAAGTCGGATGAATGATCCGAGAACTTAGAGACCATGTGACAACGCCACCGTGAGACGCGCGAGACTTAACCATGACTCTCATCAATCGATATGGTGGGTGTCAGTTAGGTGTGACAACCGGCGACGCACTTGCTCCCAGACCTTAATAGGCCTCCGGTCGTTTCTGTCTACGTGTTTTGGTAGTTCCCTCTTTGTAAGTCTTGCCTTTCTCATTCCATCAGGTCTTCCACTCACTCCGAGTCACAACTATTTACACTGGACACGGTTCGTAAGGGAAGGACACTTCGATCATACATTCCAGTAGATCCACAGAACTCATACAAGGAACCGCAGCCCCTATCGCAATCCTAAGCGGTTTTCGGGACACTGTGTCTTGATTGATCCTCCTTGATCTTCACAACCAACGAACTAATCACGTGACAAGAGTTTTGGTCCTGTCCTAAACCTCGCCCTTTGAACACGTCTGAAGTACACAACCATTTCGCATCGCTTTTCCCCAACACTGCGTGGGGTTCCCTTTTCCTATACTCGTTGGTACAAGCTCCCGCTCTCGCCATTACCACCACGACCACATTCTCAATGTCTAAAGGGCTCCGACTCAATTGCTGGGTACTCGGTGACGACCCGGTCAACGTCTTTCCGGCAGAAATTCAGTCGGAAGAGACTGTGGGCCATCTCAAGGACTTGATAATGAGCAAGAATCCTCAATTTTACGGCATTCCCGCTTCATCACTCGCTCTCTGGAAGGTCGACTTCCCGATCGATTTGACTCTCAGGCAGCACCTCAGCAATGTTAACCTTGTCGACGAGGAGGTGCTATTTCCCTTCAGGTTGTCGAAAGTTTTCACAGATCCCCCTCTTCAAGATCACCTTCATATAATTGTGCGATCTCCGCCTCCTGGTGAGAGCTAGCTATCGTTGCTTGCCGTCACCTTGTCTCATCGTACTCTTACCAGCTCTCGATCGAAGTTCGACTCGCGAGCTTCATATGGTGCCTCAACCGAAACGCGAGCTCGAGCTCAACTGTTTTATCCAAGGAGACAGGGTCCATGAAATATTTATGGTTAGAATCAGTCCGTCCGAAGCTGTTCACGACCTCAAGAAGGCCATTCAACGAGAGAGGAAAGACCTATTCGAAGAAATCAATGCAGTCAAGCTCATGCTTTGGAAAACGTTAATTCCGATCGACGGTAGTTTTGATCAGGCAATACTTGACGCAAATTTTACCCATGAAGATTGCCTACTGACTGTTCCGTTGTCTGACGTTTTCCCTGTCCTACCGCCGCCAAGACACGTTCACGTCGTCGTCGCAAAAGGTCAGCGCTCCTCCTTTTCCCCCCAGCATAGCTGTTCTGACCAATTGTTACCCCTTCGTATCAATCTCGATGACTTTGGTCAATTGTGTCGCTATGAACTTTCAGCCATAGAACGTACTCATGGCGCCGAAGAACCTCGTCTAGTCGATAACCTTGCTGAGCTGAGAGGACTTCGCGTCGACAATTACAACCGGCTTCCGAACGAGCCTCCATCCCAACTCGGGCTCCCAGCACGATTCTTCGAGTTGCAGGGAAGATTCACAGGCCCAGCCTTTCACTTCGAGCGACCCCTCTCAGCCACTCACGACATTCCTCCAACGCTTCTTCATCCCATCTTCGGGGAGTTTCTCGATAACTGCGCAACGCACCCACCGACACGGGAGGATAATATGTTGGCCTATGACCTGCGATCCGGCATGTCAAAACGCTTTGGCCAAGAAAGCGATCGCGTGAACATGTTCGTCAAAATCCTGAGCAAGCACGGCATTCAAACACAGGGTTCTGATATAAGTAACCACCGCGCGACCTACAAGACTGATTCTGATATGCAAATAAACGATTTTCGCTTCGTTATCGTGGAATATAAGAACGAAATAGGCGCCACAGGCGCGGAACCCCTGCTTCAAGGGATATGGTACTACCAACGAAGCGTAGGCGGGGATAAGATGCAACTCGCAAAGTATACCAATTCTACGCTTCCTTGCCTTCTACTATATGCATTCGGTTCGTCTCGTCTCCTCGTCACTCTGATGTGTTTACTAATTCTGATGGCTGTAGGTGCCCATATAGGTTTTGCCGCCGCCGCGTATACCGACCGCCCACATGTTCAAGTCCTCTCCTCTCCGCTTCCACTCTTTTATCATCACACTGACACCAAATTGCAATTGACTGTCGCCCGTCATTTTGGTGCGTTGAGGAGGGCCATCGCCAGGCTGCGCCGATACTACGAGGTCGATCTTCCGTCTCTCAGCAACCCAGGCGTCGGTCAGCGAGACATCAATGTACTATTTCCATACCCGTCGGAGTTCACTTTTCTTGGGGATTCCTCCAAGTTGCCGCAACGCTTCACGTACCACAGCAAAATTACAGGAAAGCTTGTCTTTCAGGCCACACTTGCTGACTGTCGTCCCGTTTGTGTCAAGTTCGTACGGAGATACTCAAGGGAAGCGCATGAAGAATGTGTTAGGCTTCAATGCGCTCCGGTCCTCCATGGCTTCAAACGTTGTCCTGGTGGCTGGTTCATGGTTGTCATGGATTACCTCGATCGCGACCTCTACCATTCCTTCGATGACTCGGACCAGTCTTATGAACTCTACAGATTAATGAAGAACGCATTGGAAAAACTCCACCAAGCGGGGTTCGTCCATGGGGACATTCGCACTGTCAACACGATGGTGAAGAACGACGATCCGTCGAAATTTATGCTACTGGACTTCGACTGGTCGGGAAAAATTGGCGAGGTCAAGTACCCACCGCTTGTGAATACCGCATCAGAACTGCGGCGACCAGTTGACGCCTTTGACGGTCAGCCAGTTCTAGCGCAGCATGATTTGAATATGTTAGATGTTATGTTTCCGAACCAGCGATATGAGCCTGAGTTAGATTACACGCACTCGGAAGACCAAGATCTAGAATACGAGTAGGCAATAGAAATCGGAAGGCAATAATACTGTACCGGGCCGTAACGGCTTAGACCGAGACACTCATCCCTTTCGGCCTCTCTCAATACCAGGTATTACTGTCGTAATTTCCCATAACCCTCATTCTCAATGTCTATAATTCTCAATCTCAACTGTTGGGTACTCGGTGATGGTGCCACCCGTATCTTTCAGGTGTGCATTGGGACGGGATCGAGTGTTTACGTCCTCAAGGAAATGATCAAGGAAAAGAAGAAACCCGAACTCGATCATCTTGCCACTGACTCTCTCGATCTCTGGAAGGTCACCATTCCGATCGATGGGAATCTCAAGCAGAATCTCAGAAACGTCAATCTTATCAACGAAGAGTCACTATTTCCCATATTAGAGTTGTCGGAAGTTTTCACAGATCCTCCTCCCCGGAGCCACCTCCATGTTGTTGTACGACCTCTGCGCAATGGTGAGCGCTAGTTTTTGTAGCTTGCCTTCCCCGTGTATCATCGTGCTCCTACTAGCTACCGAACAAAATTCGACTCTTGAGTCTCATGTGGTTCCTGAGCCGAAACTTGAGCTCTACTGTCTTGTCAAAGGAGAAGACGTCAATTCAGTATTCCTTGTCAGAATCAACGTGTCCGAACATGTTTACGACCTCAAGAAGGCCATTCAACGAGAGAGGAAAGACCTGTTCGAAGAAATCAGTGCAGTCAAGCTCATGCTTTGGAAAACTTCAGTTCCTATCGACAATCTTGGTCGGGCCATACGTGACACCAACTTTTCTTATGAAGAACAACTAGGATCTGTTCGGTTGTCAAAAGTTTTCCCTATCCCACCGCCACCAGAACATGTCCACATCGTCGTAAATGGTCAGTGGTCTTACCTTTTCTTCAAGCATATTCTCACGGGGGTGTTTGTTTTCGCGCCATATCTGCCCTGATTAACTAAAATTCCGATGACTGTTGTTGATCACGTCTCCGTGAAATTCTTGGGCGTACCATTGCGATCTACTCTAGTTGATGACCACGATATGTTGAGGGACATTCGCATACGGAACTACAAGAGGCTCCAAAGTGAAGCTCCATCTGATCTCGGGGACCAACTTGAAGCGGACTTCTTTGACTACCAGGAAGAATTAAAAGGCGAGGGACTACTAGAAGGCTCTCATAGCACCCCGCCGACGCTCATTCATCCCATCTTTGGGGAGTTTCTCGATGACTGCAACAGCCACGTTCCGGAGTTGGAAGATAACAGACTCGCGTATGACTTGCGAATCAGCATGTCTGATTCCTTTGGGTCCGAGGGAGACCGCTTAAGGGAGTTCGTCCGAGTTCTGAGAAGACATGGCATTGACCCACGCGGGCCTGAGATAGACAGCGAACGCTCAGACTCAGCCTACAGGACCGATGCACATATCCAAGTAAATGGCTTCCGCTCTGTTATCATTTCATCAAAGAATGAGATGACCTCCGGCGGCCCTCAACCGTTGTACCAAGCGATGTGGCTTTACCAACGAAGTGTAGGAGGGGAGGACAAGATGCGCATGCCAATTGCAACGTATCTGAATTCACCCCTTCCTTGCCTTTTATTATACGTACTTGGTCTGTTCTGTCCCTTCCTTACTCCTATACCTTTACTGATCGGGATGACTGTAGGTCCGCATGTAGGCTTTGCTGGCGCCGTGTATACGGACTGCCGATGTGTACAAACACTCTCAAATATGGTTCCACTCGCTTATCACCGCACCGCCAGCGGGTTACAATTGAATGCCGCCCGCCATGTTGGTGCAATGAGGAATGCTATCGCCAAGCTGCGCAGATACTACGAGGTCGAGCTTCCGTCTCTCAGCAGGCCGGGCGTCAGTCGGCGAAATGTGAATGTGCTTTATCCATACCCGTCGGAGTTCACCTCTCTCGGGCATCCCTCCGAATCGACGCACCATATCACGTACAAACGCAGAATGGGAGGCAATTTGGTCTTTGAGGCTACACTTGCCAACGGTGATCTCATCTTTGTCAAGTTTGTGCAGACCTATTCGAGAGAAACTCATGAAGAATGTATGAAGCTTCAATGCGCTCCGGTCCTTCATGGCTTCAAACGGTTACCTGGTCACTGGTTCATGGTCGTCATGGACTACCTCGATGACGGCCGTTACCATCTCCCCAATGACTCAGATCTATCCGACGAGTTGTACGGAGCAATGAAGAGCTCGTTGGTCAAACTGCACGAAGCAGGATTCGTTCATGGAAAGATCTGCGCTCTCAACACGATGGTGGAGAACGACGACCCGTCGAAATTTGTGCTGCTCGGTTTCGATTGGGCAGGTAAAATTGGCGAGGTCCGGTATCCACCATATGCGTGTATGGTGGCAGAAGAACTACAACTGCAGTGTCCAGACGATGATTATGTCGTCGACGGCGAGCCAATTCTGGCGGAACATGACATGAAAATGTTGGATGTTATGTTTCCGACCAAGCGAAAAAAGGCAGAAAATCAGGAGGGATCCGAATAACTTGATGGGATTAGAAGTAATACCCAGAAACGTTGTCAAGTAGGATTGGATAAGATACCGTAGAATAAGACAGAGAGACTCAGAGACCTGATTGAGGCCATTTGAAATAATAGTGCAGAACAGAATAAGTGCTGGATGCACTGTATGCATGTACATTTATCCCTGGCAATACCTTTCACAATTGCAATAAAATACTTTCATAGGCAATATACTGATTGATTCAATCTAAGAGATACCTAGGAGGGTATGAGGGTGATGAACTTGAGGGTGTTCCGAAGTGCGCCTGAGTGTGCACTGAGTATGCAAGTAAAAAGATAATCTTATTAGAAGGTAATCTACAGTTTAAATACGCTATTTAGTGTACTACAGTACCAGCTAATGCATACTACAATACCGGTCCATGCATACAATGGGAACTGTGTAAATACAAAGAATATAATAAGGAGGAGTCATATGGATAGTGTTCTGCACAGGTGACAC
>Ga0209488_10002699_pt1 | contig 14485 bp, 12 predicted proteins | sample Rivendell_Oct201_8_FD_188349 | JGI IMG/M metagenome (GOLD analysis project Ga0209488, IMG submission 188349) | Vadose zone soil microbial communities from the Eel River Critical Zone Observatory, Northern California, USA -... | ecosystem: Environmental > Terrestrial > Soil > Vadose zone >... | reverse complement strand
GCGTTCGATAGTTTCTCACGCCCCTCACTCGCCGACTTGCGCCGTCTTCGATTACAACGGCGCCCCCCGGCCCGCCCCATCGCGGCGCCGTCGCGTCAATCCGGGCTTAGGGCTTATGGCCGCGCCCGTTCGCGTTCCCGTTTCCGTTGCCGTTTCCAGGCGTGTTACCGACGCCATTACCGACACCGTTTCCGACGCCATTTCCGACGCCGTTTGCGGCACCATTTCCGACGCCGTTTCCGTTGCCGTTGCCATTTCCGTTGTTGCCGATGCCAACGACGTTGCCGATGCCATTGTTGCCGTTGCCATTGCCGAATCCGTTGCCGTTACCGGCGGCGCTGCTGTTGCCACCCGCGTTTCCATTGCCGCCGGCATTGCTGTTCCCGGCCCCATAGAGCTTCCCGACGCCGTTACCCGGCGCCAACTCGCCGCTGCTCCACACCGTGGGCTTTGCCGCGTTGGCGCGATCGTGCGCGGTGACTGTCGCCTCGCGCGCAAGTCCGTTGGTGACCTTGTGAAAATTCACATTCACCTCCCCCAGCGGCGACTTGATCCGCAGTGCGCCGTCGGCGCCTCTCGACTGGGCGGGGTCGTTGCGGTTTTGGAGGGCGCGGATCGTCTGTCCGTCCGGCGCGCTCGGCGGGGCCGTGAGCCCATTTGCGGGCACCGGCACGGCGTGGACCGAGGATCGACGCGGTTCGCCGCGCTCGATCGGGCTCAACTTGCCGGAGCCTTTCAGCGATAGCCCACCTGGACCGAGAGTCGAGACTTTCGCCGTTTGTCCCGGAAGCACCAGAGCATGTTGGCCGGACTTGAAATCTGCGACCTCGACCTGACCTCTGACCACATCCACATTGGCGCCGTATTTATGCACGGAGACACGGAACTGCGTGCCCTTCACCACCGCGGCGAGATAGGGCGTCTCGACCTCGAAATGCTTGACGTTGCGTTTCTCCGCCTCGATGAGCACCGAACCCGCCTGCTGCAGGATTGTCGTTGTGAGTCCATTTTTCGGTTCGGCCGGGATGCCGATGACCGAATTCGGTGAGATCAGCATGGTCTCCTCGCCGCGCACCAGCAGGGCGCGGCCATTGCGGCCGGTACGGATGTTGTCGCCGGGCTTGAGGGTCGTCTCGTCGGTGAGGGAGGCCTGCTGCACTCCCGACGTCGTCAGCCAGACCTCGCCGGACGATTTGCTGACCCGCCACGCAACGTCCTCCGCCGCCGCTCCGCATCCGGCGGCCAAGACGACGAACGCTGCCAGGAAAAACCGGGCACAAAAGCTTCTGGTGGGATGCGCCATGTTGCCTCATGTTCGGCTGGACATGTCCCGCTCACGAGACACCGCGACAATCGTGCGTGGCGCGATATTGGCGGCAATATCTCAATATTTGGCTTAGTTCTGCCGGTGTGGGGGCAGCGGCGCATTAACGTTTCGTTCACCATAACGACCTAGTTTGAGCAGTCGTGGAGGCACCTTCGCGGACGCAAAGCATCACAGATGAGCGAGCGTCCTGAGAATGGGGGAAGGTGCCTTTGGCGATCGCAACGATATGGCGCGCCGGTTGACGCCCTCGCTTGCGCCTTGGCTTTGATGCTGGCGACCGCCGGCCCCGGCCAGGCGCAACAGCCCGCCCAGCAGGCGCGACCGGATCCGCTGCAGGCAGAGAAGCGATTCGACGCATTCCAGGCGGAGCAGCGCCGGGCCGATAAGCCCGCCATTGCGATGCCGCGCGTGGCAAGGCCGGAAATACGGGCCGACACCACGCCGTTGTTCAAGCTCAAGGCCGTCGGTGTCGAAGGCGCGAGCGTCATTTCGGGCGCCGCGATCGCCGAGACCTATCGATCGTATATCGGCAGAACCGTATCGCAAGCCGACCTGGCGGAGATCGCCGCCAGGGTCAGCGATTTGTATCGCGACGCCGGCTATCATCTCAGCCGTGCGATCGTCCCGCCGCAAGAACTGAAAAACGGCCGCATCCGTCTCAAGGTGATCGAGGGAGCGATCGTCGACATCGCATTGAAGGGAAAAGGCGCCGAGCAGTTCGGCGTCGGGTCGTTGCTGCACCCGATAACGGACGAGCACCCCTCGCGGCTGAAGACTCTCGAGCGGCAGTTGCTGCTGGTGAACGAGCGCCCCGGCGTTCGCATCATCGATACCGCACTCGAGGAGATCGGCGCGGCCTCCGGCCGCTTCCGCCTTCTCGTATCGGTCGAGACATGGCGCATCTATACCGCGCAGGCCCTGGACAACCTCGGCACGCCCGCGGTCGGCACGTTGCAAGCCTATTCGGCTTCCGCCTTCAATTCGTACCTCGTCAATGGGGACTCGCTCGGGGTCAACCTGTCGACCGTTCCCGACGCGCCGCGTGAGCTCGGCTTCGCCCGGCTGTCATATGACGCGCCGATCGGACGCGACGGTGTCCGGCTGGGCGCCACGGCGCTCTATAGCGAAGTCTGGCCGGGTGACTATCGGCGGCAACTCGGCACCCGTAGCCAGATCGAAACATACGAGATCAAGGCCGGCTTTGTTCCGATAGAGACGCGCAGGTCCTCGCTTTGGCTGACCGCGGCGGCGGGCTTCAGCGACGTCTCCGAGCGCGATTCTTTCGGAATCACATATAGAGACCACATCCGCACCCTGAGTTTGACGGCTGACTACAAGCTGCAGGACAACCTTGACGGCTGGAATTACTTGACCCTCATCTGGCGCCAAGGGCTCGATGTCCTGGGTGCTTCGCGCAAGGACGACGTCCTGCTTTCCCGCTACGGCGCATCCGGCGATTTTTCCGTGATCGATTTGTCATTCACCCGGTATCAAAGGCTGTCCGACATCTGGTCGCTGAAGATCTCGGCGTCGGGGCAGTGGGCATCGGCCCCGCTTCTGACATCCCAGCAGTTCTATCTCGGCGACGCCGCCTACGGGCCGGGCTATTACAGCGGCGACAACGGCTTTGCCGGCCTGCTGGAGCTGCGGTTTGACCAGGCTCTCCCGGGCAAGCTGTTGAAGGGCTACCAGCTTTACGGCTTCGTCGATGGCGGCGCCGTGTGGAATTCCGACAGCCCCGGTGACGTGCTCTCGCTCTCGTCGGCGGGAGCGGGCGTGCGCTTCTTTCTCGCCGACCAATTTCAGGCCGGCCTCGCGGTTGCCGTGCCGTTTCACCCCGGAACGACGGTCAACGGGGTTCGCGACACGCGCGTGTTATTTTCCCTGTCGAAGGCTTTCAAAGTCTGCCCGGACAGGCCCCAGCTGAGCTGCATTTAGCGCACCATTCGCCAGTCGATCGCGGCCAGCTCCTGCTTGACCCATGTCCGGAAGGCCTGCACCTGCGGGCGCTCGCTGCGGCTCTTCGGACAGACGAAGTAATAGCCGCGGCCCGTGCTCACGGCGCGCGCGACCGGGATCACGAGGCGTCCGGTGCGCAGCTCGTCATAGGCCAGGAGGTCGTGCGCCAGCAGCACGCCGGCGCCTTCGCCGGCGGCATCGAGCGCATGATCGGTGCTGTTGAAGCGCAGCCCGCGGCTGACATCGACGCCTTGCACGCCGGCCGCCTGGAACCAATCGGCCCAGGTCGGCACCTCGGGGCGCCGGGCGAGCGTGTCGTCATGGATCAGCGGCACACGCGCGAGCGCCGCGGGGCCGGCGAACGGCCCATGAGCCGCGCTCAGCCGCGGGCTGCAGACCGGCACCAGGGAAATCTCGGCCAGCCTCTCGATGAGCAGCGCCGGATCGGGTGCGGCATCGAGCGGGAGGTTGCGCAGCGCGACGTCGATCCCGTCGGTGGTGAAATTGGCGTAGCCGAAGGACGACGACACCCGCACGTCGATGTCGGGATGCGCGCTCGCGAAGCGGTAAAGCCGCGGCGCCAGCCATTTGGCGGTGAAGCCCGGCGGCGTGCTGATCACCAGCACGCGCTGGTCGCCGACGGGGCCGAGGCCGGCGACGGCTTCCTGGATGCGGGCGAAGCCGGTCTGCAGGCCGGGATAGAGCAGCTTGCCGGCGGGCGTGAGCGCGATCGACCGCACCCGCCGCTCGAACAGCTTCAGGCCGAGCAGGTCTTCCAGCCCGCGGATCTGGTGGCTCAGCGCGCCCGCGGTCACGTGCAGCTCCTGGGCGGCGCGGGTCAGGCTCAGATGGCGGGCCGCGGCCTCGAAGGCGCGCAACGCATTGAGTGGCGGCATTACGTTATGCATGAGATAAGCTCATCTATGGGATGAGGAGACATCCTTTGTCACGCTGCCTCACAAGCCGCATAAGCATACAGGAAATGGGACGGATGAGAAACGCTCAGTTATCCCCGTCCCCATGGAGGCAAGCCATGACCCACGTCACACATCACGGGCAAATCCCCCGTTCCTGCAACCCCAAGCCCGCCGCCAGCGCGGCGGTCGCGAGCCGGGGCATCTGGCGGCGCCTTTTTGACGCCGTCTACGAGTCGCGCCGCAGGCATGCCGAGCGCGACATCGCCCGCTTCCTGAAGCGGTCGGGTGGACGGATCACCGACGACGTCGAGTTCCAGATGTCGCAGCGCCTCATGACGGGCGATTGGACCGCGCGCCGGTGACGGCCGTCCAATGAGCCACGACGTGGTGCTCGCGGAGACGCGCGGGCCGGTCGCGCTGGTGACCTTGAACCGGCCGCAGAAACTCAACGCGCTTGATTACGCGCTGATCGACCGGCTGATGGCGGTCCTCGATAGCATCGAAGCGGACGACGACGTCCGGGCGGTGGTGCTGACCGGAGCGGGCGAGCGCGCCTTTTCGTCGGGCGCCGACATCGCCTGCTTTGCGCCGAGCGTGCGGCGCGGACCGGCGGCGGCGCTGCGCGACTTCGTGCGGCGGGGGCAGCGGCTGACCGGCCGGATCGAGAGCTTTCCGAAGCCGGTCATCGTGGCGGTCAACGGTCTCGCCCATGGGGGCGGCTGCGAGATCGTCGAAGCCGCGCCGCTGGCGATCGCGAGCGAGCGGGCGGAGTTCCGCAAGCCGGAGATCAATCTCGGCTTCGCGCCGCCGTTCGGCGGCTCGCAGCGGCTTCCGCGGCTGGTCGGGCGCAAGCGCGCGCTCCGGATGATCCTCACCGCACAGCCCATCACGGCGCGCGAGGCGTGCGAGCTCGGCCTCGTCAACGAGGTGGTGGCGCATGAGGATCTCCTCGACGCGGCATTTCGGCTCGCCCATCTGATCGCCGGCAAATCGCCCTTGGCGGTCGCGGCCTGTCTCGGCAGCGTGACGCGCGGCATCAATGTGCCGATCGACGAGGGGCTCGCCATCGAGGCGAATTATTTCGCCCGCATGGTCGGCACGCGTGATCTTCAGGAAGGCGTCTCGGCGTGGCTGGAGAAGCGCGCGCCGCAATTTACCGGGCGCGACGCTGGTTGAGAGCGGCAGGGCGGCTCCCTGCGCGGCAGGCCGGCCACGATCATTGCGGCTGAATGGCCAGCTCCGTGGCGAGGGCGCGCCAACTGGCCTGCTCCTGCCGGACAAACGCCGCGGTGCTTTCCGGCGTGCCGGCGCCTTCGGTCGCAAGTCCGAATGACAGAAGCCTCTGTTGGACCTCCGGTCCTTTCAAATAATCGTCGATCTCGCGGTTGAGACGCCGGACCACGTCTGCCGGCGTGCCGGCCGGCGCGACCACCGCGAACCATCCGTTCATCTCCACGCCGGGAACGGCTTCGGCCAGCGAGGGAAGATCGGGCAAGGTCGGAAATCGCTTTGCCGAGGTGACGGCGATGCGGCGAACCTTGCCGGCTTCCACGACCGACCGCGCGGCCGCGATCGAGCTCATCATCGCCTGGGTCGTGCCGCCCGCGGCGTCCTGGACCATCTGGGCGGCGGCGCGATAAGGCACCTCGATGAGGCCCAGGTCCGCGCGCTTGTTGAGAAGCTTGGTCGCGAAGCCGGCGGCGCCGGCGGTCGTGTCGAAGGCGATCGAGAGCCGGCCGCGATTGGCCTTGGCATAGGCGATGAAGCCCGGCAGCGAGTCCACCGGCAGGTCGGTGTGGACCGACAGCATCTGCGGGCCGAGACTGCAGACCATCGCGACCGCGTCGAAATCGCGCGTCGGGTCGTAGGCGAGCTGCTTGAAGGAGATGAGGTTGATCGCCAGGCCCGAGGTGTTGGTGAAGAGCAGCGTGTAGCCGTCGGGTGCGGCGCGGGCGACCGCCTGATGCGCCAGGATGCCGGAGGCGCCGGCCATGTTCTCGACCACTATCGGCTGCCCGAGCGTTTTTGCGACGCCGTCGGCCAGAAAGCGCGCCATCACGTCGGTGGCCGCGCCCGGTCCGGTCGGAACGATCAGCCTCACCGGTCGCGCGGGCCATCCTTGCGCGCCGGCGTCGACCGGACACGCCAGCAGAGCGCCGCAAAACAGCGCGCGTAGAATTAGCAGCTTCATCGCGTTCCCGTCTGTCGCATTGACGATACCGTATTATTACGGAAATCTGCCGCGAGCGACGGGAGATTACGCGCGTGGGCAATGAACTGTTGTTGGTGGGCAGCATTCCGCTCGACACGCCCGAAGACGTGTTCAGGGACTTTGGCGCGCCGCTCGGACAATATCTGTTCGCGATGCCGGACGGCGAGGTCGGCCCGCGCCGTCACTGGATCAGCCGTGTCCACTATCAGGTGCTGGCCGCGCATCCCGAGCTCGAGGTGGTGCAGCGCCCGGCGCCCGACGAGAACGGCGTCGAGCGGCAGTTTCCGCGCGGGCCGGCGGACTCCTGGTGGTTCAAGGTCAAGGACGGCGTCACGCGGGTCCGCTTCGGCGATCCAGGCTGGCGGCTCGGATATGCGCGCGACGCGCTGAACTCCTATTTCGTGTTCAAGACCATGAAGGAGCGAGGCCTGCTGCCGGCGCGTCTGCGCTTCCAGGTGTCGGTGCCCATGGTCAACAGCGTGCTGCCGCCGCGCATCTTCCCCGATCAGAACGATCTCGCGAAGATCCGGCCGGGCTACGCGGACGCGATCCAGGCGGAGCTCGCCACCATCGTCGAGAAGATCCCGGCGCAGGAATTGGCGATTCAATGGGATTGCTCGACCGAGCTCCAGGATGCCTATGGGGCCATCCCCGGCTATCCGCTCGAGGGCGCGATCGACCGCAATCTGGCCGAGGTCGGCGCGTTGTCGCCGCACATTCCGCCCAATGTCGCGCTCGGATATCATTTCTGCTTCGGGACGCTGGGCGGCTGGCCGCGCTTCCAGCCCGATGATCTCGGACAGGCCGTCAAGCTCGCCAACGGCTTCATATCGGCCTCGGGCCGCAAGGTCGACTGGATTCACATTCCGGTGCTCGATCGCAGCGATGACGCGTTCTTCGCGCCGTTGCAAAATCTGCAGCCGCGCGGCGCGCGCGTCTATCTCGGCATGATCCACAATATGGCGCGCTTCAAGGATCGTCTTGCGGCCGCCCGCAAATATATTGCGGACTTTGGGCTCGGGGGCTATTGCGGGTTTGGACGGATGTCGGTGGCCGAGCTGCCCGGCGTTTTGGCCGACCATCTGGCAGCGGTCGACATCGCACGCCGAGACTGAGCGCATGTACCAGCCCGATCATTTCCGCGTGGACGACCTGCCGCAGATGCACGCGCTGATGCGGGCGCGCCCGTTTGCGGCGCTGGTGTCGGCGGGCGCCGCCGGCCTCTATGGGACGCATCTGCCGACCGTGCTGAAACATGAGGGCCCGTTCGGCACGATCGAATGCCATCTGGCGCGCGCCAATCCGCACTGGAAGGATCTCGCGACGGGCGGCGAGGCGCTGATGATCTTCCAGGGGCCCGATGCCTACATCACGCCCAACTGGTATCCGTCCAAAGCAGAAACCCAGAAAGTCGTGCCGACCTGGAACTACGCGGTGGTGCATGCCTATGGGCGGCCGGAGGTGATGCAAGACAAGGACTGGCTGCGCCGCCATGTCGGCGAGCTCACGGCGCAGCAGGAGACGGGCGAGGCCAGGCCATGGGAGGTGACGGACGCACCCGCCAGCTATATCGACGTCATGCTGCGCGGCATCGTCGGCTTCCGCTTCGCCATCGCCCGGCTCGAGGGCAAATGGAAGATGAGCCAGAACCGTGAGACGAAGGATCGCGTCGGCGTCGTGAAGGGCCTCGCGGAGCGCCAGGAGGGCGACGACCGGGAGGTCGCCGGGCTCGTCCAGCACCACATCACGCCGGAGCGTTGACGCTGGCGTGGTGGCGGGTCACTCGGCCGCGACGCGCACGGTCGCGGTGCGGCGCGCGATATCGGCCAGGCACCTGGCGAGGCCCTCGCCCTCCGGATCGACCAGCGCGGCGGCGCGCGCGCTCGCGATCGCGTCGGCGCCCTGGGCGAGCGGGATATCGCCGGCGAGGATCGGGCGGATCACCTGCGCCTCGATGATCTGATAGTTGGCCACGCCGCGCTGCCAGGTATCGCCATAGCCTTTGACCAGGCGGGCGCATTCGGCGACCTCGATGGCCACGTCGGCGGAGGCGCGCGCCGCCTGCGCGATGAGGCCGAGCCATTGCTCGATCGCGGCCTGTTCCTGGGCGTAGCGGTGGCCGCGCGGCCGCCAGCGCTTGAGCCGGGCCAGCAGCCAGAAGCGCAGATAGCCGGTGAGCGACGTGCTCTCGATCTCCATGCCCCAATGCGGGCGCCATCCGCGGCGTTCGGCGAACGCCAGGATGCGCCGTGCCAGCCGGGGCGGCAGGATCTGGCACATTTCCTCGAGGCCGGGCTTGAGGAAATCGACGATCCGGAACGGCTCGCTGTCCGCGACGCCGATCTCCTGCCGGATGCGCGCGAAGCGCGCGGGCGCGATCTTGGCCTCGGCGACCCGGATCACGTCCTCGAAACTCATGCGCACCGCGAGGTGGCGGGCGGTCTCGCGCACGAGCCGCCCGCCCGCATTGGCGCGCGCATCTGAGTCGCGGACGATCTTGAGCCGGTCGAAATAGAGTCCCGCATAGGCGGCGTCCTGGAAAGCCGCGGTGCGCCGCAGCCCCTCTGTCACGATCTCGCAGGCGGCGGCCGGCATGGTCGCGGTCGCCTCGGCTTCCAGGCTCGCGACCGAGCGCACGGCACCTTGCCGGCGCTTGCCGTCGGGGCGCGCGTGCGCGGCGGCGCCGGTCGCCGCCTGCAAGCCGGCGCGAAAACCCCGCAGGTTGGCCTCGACCGACTTGCCGTCGGCCCGTATCGCCGCCTCGAAAGCCGCCGCCGGGATCGGCAGGGCGTCGGCGGCCGCGATCGCGCCCAGCATGACCGCGTTGATCATGGCGCCCGTCTGTTTGGCGACCGCCGCCATGTCGAACAGCAGATTGCGCCGCGCGTGGGTCTCGATCGCCTCGACGAGCCGGCCCACGTCGTAGCGTCCGTCGCCCATCGCCATGCGCTCGGCGATCGCATAGGAGCGGTGGGTCGAGGCGATCATCGCGGTGCGGTCGGGCGTGACGAAGCCGTTGCCGATCGCGCGGCCGGCCTCCATGAGCTCGCTCGCCACCACGACGTCGACGTCGCCGCCGCCCGGCGTCAAAGCCAGCACCGGGCGCTTCCCGCCGAGCGCCGCGAACGTCACCGGCAGGATCTCGATGTAATAGGTGGTGGCGCCCGTGCGCTGCGCGACGCCCGGGATCGACGTGCTCTGCACCGGATAGCCCTCCGATGCGGCCGCCGACACGATCCAGTCGGTCAGCACGCCACCGCCTTCGCCGCCGAGCGCGGCGATCAGCATGGCGATCGGGCGCGGCGTGGTCATGCGGGCGCCTGCGCGGCGGCCTTCTCAGGCCGCCCCCCGATCGGCAGCAGGCGCCGGCGCACCGCATGGCGGGTGCGCTCGAGCCAACTCGGATTCTTGACGATCTCGGCGCGATAGAATGACGGGCACAGCACGGCCGCATGCGCGACCTCGCCGCACAGCCCGCAGCCCACGCAGGATTCGATCACCGTCACCACCGGATCGCTGCGCAGCGGATCGGGGCTCGGCTTCAGGGTGAGCGAGGGGCAGCCCGAGAGCCGGATACAGGAATGGTCGCCGGTGCAGATCTCGTCATCGACGCCGTAGCGCGTTCGCACCACGCGCTCGCCGCGCGTGAGCTTGGCGGCGTCCTCGGCGCGCACCCGGCGCTGGCGCGCGAGCTGGCATTCGCCGTCGGCGATGATCACCTTGAGGCCGCGCTCGGCCGAGCGCAGCGCCTCCTTCAGCGTCTCGGCCATCTTGGCGACCCCGTAGGTGCGCACCTTGCGCAGCCATTTGACGCCGACCGCCTTCAGCGTGGTCTCGATGTCCATGCCGGCCGCGCCGCCCTGCCGGCTCGCCTTGCTGGAGGGCATGTATTGCAGGCCGGTCGCCGAGGTGTAGCCGTTCTGCATGATCACCAGCACGCCGTCGCCGCGGTTGAACAGGCTCGAGGCGACGCCGGTGATCAGGCCGTTGTGCCAGAAGCCGCCGTCGCCCATGACCGCGATCGTGCGCTTCTCCATGTTGGGGCCGACGCCGGCGGCGCTCGCGAGCGACATGCCGTAGCCGAGGATCGAATTGCCCATGCTGAAGGGCGGCAGCGTCGCGAAGCTGTGGCAGCCGATGTCGGTGCTGATATGGGTGGCGCCGATCTCGCGCTGCGCGAGCTTCAGGGCGGTGAACACCGGCCGCTCCGGGCAGCCGGTGCAGAAGGAGGGCGGGCGCACCGGCAACTCGCCGACCGCGGCGGCGGCGCCCGGCTTGTGCGCCGTGAGCTGGCGCTGGCGCGCCGCGACGGCGTCGGCGTCCACAGTCGCCGGCTTGACCTCGGCGACGAATGCCGCCACGCCGGCGAGCAGCACGTCAGAGGTATATTCTCCCGCCTTGGGCAGCATGCCCTTGCCGAGCACGCGGGTCTGGATGTCGGAGCGGCGCAGCTCGGTATTGACCGCCTGCTCGACATAGTCGGGATTGCCCTCCTCGACGACCAGCACGGCGCGCTTATCCGCGCAGAAGTCGCGCAGCTCCTCCGGCACCAGCGGATAGGCGACGTTGAGGCAATAGATCGGCACGCGCGAATTTCCGAACAGGTCGGCGAGCCCCAGCCGCTCGAGCGCGCGCAGCACCCCGTTGGTGAGCCCGCCGAGGGTGATGATGCCGATATCGGCGAGGTCGCCGGGGAAAAACTCGTTGAGCTTCTCGCCGCGGATGAATTTCTGCGCCGCCGGCTCGCGCTCCTCGACCTTGAGCTTCTCGTGCAGGAAGGTGACCGGCGGGTGGGAGAGCCGCGCATAGTTGAACTTGGGCGGGCCGGCCAGGCGGTTGACGCCCGAGAAGGCGGCGCGCCGGTTGTCCTTGGCCGTGAACTCGCCGGTGACGTGGCAGGCGCGGATGCGCAGCTCGAGCATGACTGGCGAGTGGCTCGCCTCCGAAAGCTCGAATCCCTTCTCGACCATGCGCACGATGGTCGGCAGGTCCGGCCGCGGATCGAGCAGCCACATGGTGGACTTCATCGCATAGGCGTAGGAGCGCTCCTGGATGATGCTGGCGCCTTCGCCATAGTCCTCGCCCAGGATGATCATGGCGCCGCCGATGACGCCGGGCGAGGCGAGGTTGGACAGCGCGTCCGCCGCCACGTTGGTGCCCACGATCGATTTCCAGGTGACGGCGCCGCGCAGCGGATAGCTGATCGAGGCGCCGAGCATCGCGGCCGCCGAGGCCTCGTTGGTGCAGGTCTCGACATGCACGCCGAGATCGCCGAGCAGGCCCTCGGCCTCCACCATCACGTCGAGCAGGTGAGACACCGGCGCGCCCTGGTAGCCGCCGACATAGCTCACGCCCGCCTGCAGCAGCGCCTTGGTGACCGCCAGGATGCCTTCGCCCCGGAAGGTCTCGCCGTCGCCCAGCTTGAGCGCTTCGACTTCCTTCTTGAATGATCGTTCCATGAGTCGTGTACCGGTTACCGGGAAAGCTATCACATATGCGAGGGCAGCCATAACGCCAGGATCGGGAAGGCGATCAGGATCACCAGGCGGATGAGATCGGTGATGATGAAGGGCAGGACGCCGTAGAAGATCGTCGAGAAGCTGACATCCGGGATGACGCTTTTGATCACGAAGACATTCATGCCGACCGGCGGATGGATCAGCCCGAGCTCGACCGTCATCACGATGATGACCCCGAACCAGATCGGATCGAATCCGAGCGCCGTGATCACCGGGAAGATGATCGGCACGGTGAGGATGATCATCGCCATGGCGTCCATCAGGCAGCCGAGCACCAGATACATCAGCATGATCAGCGCCAGCACGCCGTAACGGCCGATGCCGAGCGCGGTGAGGAACTCGGTCACCTTCTGGGGCGTCTGCGTGATGGTGAGGAAATAGCCGAACAGCAGCGCGCCGATCAGCACCGTGAAGACCGCGGCCGCGGTGCGGGTCGCCTGCAGCAGCGACTTGCGGATGTCGGCGCCCGCGAGCCGCCCGCGCAACACCCCGATCAGGAAGGCGCCGGCCGCGCCGACCCCGCCCGCTTCGGTCGGGGTGAAGCGCGGCAGGAAGGGCAGCCCGTAAAGGCCGCCGACCACGAAACAGAACAGCACCAGGGTGGCCCAGACGTCGGTCAGCGCCGCCATGCGCTCCTTCCACGAGCTGCGCGGGCCGGCCGGCAGGTAGCTCGGCCACAGCGCGGTGAGGAGCGCGATCGTTCCCATATACATCAGCATCGCCAGGATGCCGGGCACGATGCCGGCGATGAACAGCTTGCCGATATCCTGCTCGGTGATGATCCCGTAGACGGCGAGCACCGTCGAAGGAGGCAGCATGGCGCCGAGCGTGCCGCCGGCCGCGATCACGCCGGTCGCGAAGGATTGCGGATAGCCGTAGCGCCGCATCTCCGGATAGGCGACGGCCGAGAAGGTGGCGGCGGTCGCGACCGACGAGCCCGAGATCGCGGCGAAACCGCCGCAGGCCGCGATGGTGGCGATGCCGAGTCCGCCCCTGCGGTGGCCGACGAAGCTGTTGGCGGCGCGAAACAGCTCGCGGCTCATGCCGGAATTCGACACGAAGGCGCCCATCAGCAGGAACATCGGGATGACGCCGAAATTGTAATCGGTCACCGTGCGCATCGAGGTCTGGCCGATCATCTTGAGCGCCGGTCCGCTGCCGACGATCCAGCCGAAGCCGGTCACCCCGACCAGGCCCATCGCCATGCCGACCGGCACGCGCATCAGCATCAGGCCGAACAACGCCACGAAGCCGATGATGGCGATGGCGTTGGTGCTCATCACTCGACCGGCTTGATCTGGTAGCCGCGGCCGATGTCCTCGGGATGGAAGATCAGCCGGTAGGTCCGGATCGCGATGAGCAGCACCGCCGAGACGTCGCCCGCCCAGGCGACCGCGAAGAAAGGCCACACCGGCAGATGGAGCTCGAAGGTGAGCACGTTGTCGGCGCGGGTGGTCGCGACCTTGTCGAACAGCGTGTAGGTCTGCACCGTCACCACGAACAGCAGCACCAGCGTCGCGAACACGTCGATCACGCGCTGCATGCGCGGGCCCGCATTGGCCCACACCAGGTCGACCGTGATGTGGGTCCCGCGATAGCTGGTCGCCGCGATGCCCCAGAAGATCAGGATGCCGAGCAGATACTGCCCGATATTGTAGGAGTCCGGGATCGCGGTGGAGAACAGGTTGCGCAGCAGGACCGCGATGAAGATGTTGGCCGCCACGATGCCGACGAAGATCGCCGCGATCAGCTCGATCGTGTCGATGAAGCTGTCCATCAACCCGCGCACGCGGCCGCGCGGGGGCGCTTCAGCAGGGTTGGGATCGAGCTCGCTCATTTCTCTGCGTCATTGCGAGCGAAGCGAAGCAATCCCGCTTCGCTTGCTCGGTGTGTGTGGCCGAGATTGCTTCGTCGCGCACCGATCTCGGGTATACCCGAGATCGGCAACTATTTATGCGCAAGTCGGGCAGGCCCGACTTGCGTGCAATGACGGTCCCTTGAAACGCTACTTCGCCGCTGCGTTGTATTTGGCGAGCGCGGCCGTGAGCTCCTTCATCACCGCGTCCGGGTCGCCGCCGCTCTTGCGCACGCCCTCGGCCCAGGCGGTCTGGAGCGGCGCCGCCGCCTTCTTCCAGGCCGCGACCTGGTCGGGCGCGAGCCCATAGACCTCGTGGCCCGACTCCGCCTTGATCTTGGCGATGCCCGCATGCTCGAAATCGGCCCACGGCCCGGCGACCTTGGCGGCCCACTCGTTGGTGCAGTGGTCGTCGATCACCTTCCGTTGCGCCGCCGACATTTGATTGTAGGTCGACTTGTTGAACACGAACGCGAAGGTGGTGACGTAGAGCGGATATTCCATGTGATACTTGGTGACCTTGTCGATGCCGAACAGCGGGATCGAGCCCCATGGGAAGGTGACCGCCTCGGCGACGCCGCGCTCGATCGCGTCGCGCACCTCGGGCGCGGCCGCGTTCACATTGGTGCCGCCGAGCTGCGTCATGAAGGTCGCCATGGTGGCGTGGGCGGGGCGGATCTTCATGCCCTTGATGTC
>Ga0209488_10002698_pt1 | contig 14487 bp, 18 predicted proteins | sample Rivendell_Oct201_8_FD_188349 | JGI IMG/M metagenome (GOLD analysis project Ga0209488, IMG submission 188349) | Vadose zone soil microbial communities from the Eel River Critical Zone Observatory, Northern California, USA -... | ecosystem: Environmental > Terrestrial > Soil > Vadose zone >... | reverse complement strand
GAAAACGTGCGCTACCGGCCGGTGCGCGACCGCTACAAAGTTTTCATCATTGACGAAGCTCACCAGATCACAAGCGAAGCCTTCAATGCGTTGCTGAAGACCATTGAAGAGCCACCGGCGTGGGTGATCTTCGTGCTTTGCACCACCGAAGCACACAAGATTCCGGCGACCATCGCCTCGCGCTGCCAGCATTTCAGCTTTCGATCCGTCGACTTCGATGAAGTAGTCGCGCGCATGGACTGGATCTGCAAGCAGGAGGGCATCGAAGCCGACGCCGCGCAGAGCGCGCACTGGCTGGAGCGCAGCCCGGCGCTCGTCACGGCGCTCGCCCCCAAGATCGGTTACGCCGAAGCCGCGAAGCTGGCGAAGGAGGCGGTCGCGAAGAACGTCACCGTGCGACAGCTGGTCATCGAGAAGGGGCTCTTGAAAGGGAAGGAGCTCGACGAGGTCCTCGATTTGCGGGCAATGACGGAGCTGGGTGTGCCGGGCGAGCGGGAGCAGGAGAAATGACTCTCACATCGGAGACCCACCTATGAACAGCTGGATCGTTGCCGGTCTGATCGCAGGCGTCGTCGTGTACCTGGTCGACTGGGTCGTGTGGAGCAAGGTGTTCAATAACGCAGGAGTGGCAGCGATGGGCGGCCACATGTCGCCCGAAGAGATGAAGAGTTTCATGGGTCCCGCACTGGCGAAGTCGGCGGCCCTGTCGCTGGTGTATGGCGTGCTGTTCGCCTGGCTCTATGGCCAATTCCGCGGCGCGCTGTGGGTGCAGGGCGGAGGGGTGTTTGCGGGAATGGAATTCGCCACTGTGCTGTGGCTCCCGATTTGTCTCGCGATGTTGGGCAGCAGCGTGTGGTACGTCAAAGTGAAGTCGCTGCAGATGGCGACCTGCTGGGCCTGGCTCATTCGCATGAACGCGGCTGGTATCGTGGTGGGTTTGATCATGCGGTGATCGAAGTCACGGCATCCGCGAGCGCGACGGCGTAAAAATTTCCTCATGCGTACCCTGACGATGGTCCTCCTTGCGCTCGCGGCTGCCGGCAACGCCGCAGCGCAACGCCGCGCCCGCATCGGTCCCACGGTGTCATCCATTTCGATCGAAGACGGCTCCGGCGGCAGCAAGTCCTTTACGTCGTTCGGTGGCAGTCTGTCATTTCTCTCCGGCGATGACGGCGAAGTCGGTCTCGGTGTCTCGCGCTACGGCGATCTCTCGAGCAACAGCTGCGTCCGGCAGATGACGTTCGTCGGGCTCGAGTCGAACTACTATCCCATCGGTGCGAAGGGCGTCGCGCCCTACGCATCGACCGCGGTAGGGTTGGCGCGTGTCCTCGACCAGGATCCGCTCCTCTCGCTGCTGGGCTGCAACACATCCGCCCAGACGACGAACGAGCTCGGATTGGGATTCGGACTGGGTGTGCGCGTAAACCTGGGCAACCAGGCCGCCGCCTTCGTCGAAGGACGGTTCCTTCAGGTTCCGAACAGCGCCATCAAGGCGCTCGAAGGTCGCGCGAACGTGTCGTTCGCGTTCGGCGGTTCGAACAAGAAAACCCAATTGCTGAACGGCACTCTCGGACCTGCAGTCGGCGTGCTGACACCGCTCAGTGGACCGCTCGGAGGGCGCGGTCCCACGCTGGGCGTGCGCTTCCGCCGCGAGCAAAAGAAGGGGGGCTCGCTCGGCCTGCAGATCGATTACGCCCCACTCACCGTGAGGACGGGGTGCTCTGCGAACTGTCGTCCGTACGCGATCTTGTTTGCCCCGGGATATGAGCCTTCGTTACATCCGGCGTGGGGACGGTTCTACGTCGAGCTCGGACCGTTGCTCGCGGGATTCCCACAGATTGGCGCGGATCGTGGCGTTGCCCAGGGTGCACACGCCGGACTGGGCGCCGACATCTTCAGTGGCCGGACCCTGATGACGAATGTCAACGCGCGAGTGTTGTGGATGCAGCGGAATGATCCGAACAACCGCAACGCGTTCATCGTGCAGGTGGGCGGCAGTCTGAGCCCCAGGCTGGAGCACGTGAGCCATTGAATCCCGACAACCTCTCTCGCATATTCCTCCCATGCGCGTTACGACCTGGGCGGAATACGGCTTAATCGTTTCGATCCATCTGGCCAAGCATGCAGGCGAGGGTCCCGTCGCGGCCCGCGAGCTGTCCGAGCAGGAACGCCTCCCACATGACTATGTCGAGCAGATCCTCCTGCGGCTGCGCCGGGCGGGCTTAGTCGAGTCGGTGCGTGGCGCCCGCGGCGGCTACATGCTCGCGCGGGAGCCTCGGCTCGTGAGCGTGAAGGACGTGATCGAGGCGTCCGAGCACGTGACGTTCGAAGTGAACTGCGACGTGCACCGCGTGGACGAAGAGCGCTGCGATCCGGCGACCGCGTGCAGCATTCGTCCCGTCTGGCGCCTGCTCGAGCGCCGCATCAACGAAGTGCTCGCCGGCATTACTCTCGCCGATCTGCAGCACGCCGAGCCACAGGTTTATCAGATCGCCGGGGCAGCGACCGGAAATTGAAGCCGCTGTCGCATGAGGAGCTGCTGCGGTACTCCCGGCACCTCACGCTTCCTGATGTAGGTCTCGAAGGCCAATCCCAGCTGCGCGATGCGAGCGTCCTGCTCATTGGAGCGGGCGGTCTGGGATCTCCCGCGGCGTTGTATCTCGCCGCGGCCGGTGTCGGGACACTCGGGCTCGTGGATTTCGATGTCGTCGACCGGAGCAACCTGCAACGCCAAATCCTCCATGGAACTGCCGCGATCGGAACGCCGAAGATCGATTCCGCGCGCGAGCGTCTGCGCGATATCAATCCGCACGTCCAGGTCGAGACGTTTGGACAGAAGGTCACCTCCGCCAATGCCCTCGAGATCATTCGCGAGTTCGACATCGTCGTCGACGGTTCCGACAATTTCCCGACGCGGTACCTCGTCAACGACGCGTGCGTGCTGCTCGGCAAGCCGGACGTGTACGGTGCAGTCTTCCGGTTCGACGGCCAGGTCTCTGTCTTCTCCGCGAAGGACGGTCCCTGCTACCGCTGCCTGTACGCGGAGCCTCCTCCGCCCGACCTCGTCCCGTCATGCGCGGACGGGGGCGTGCTCGGTGTCCTCCCGGGAATCATTGGGTCGCTGCAGGCACTCGAAGCGATCAAGCTCATCGTCGGATTCGGCGAGTCGTTGATCGGCCGCCTCGTGCTATTCGACGGCCGGAGGATGCAGTTCCGTGAGCTCGCGCTGCAAAAAGATCCGGACTGTCCGGTGTGCGGTGCACACCCAACCGTCACGCAGTTGATCGACTACGACGCATTTTGCGGAGCGGGCGAAGCGGGAAGGGAAACGGCGGAAGGGGTGGAAATCAGTGCGGCTGAGCTGCAGCGCGAACGTGGCCGCAAGCCTGACCTCGTTCTCGTGGACGTGCGTGAGCCGCGGGAAGCGGAGATCGCCCGCATCGAAGGCTCACGAAACATCCCCTTGCACGAGCTGGCGGGGCGCCTGTCTGAGCTGTCGAGCGATCGCGAGATCGTGACGCTCTGTCATCACGGTCTTCGGTCGCTGAAGGCGCGCGAGATTCTCAAAGGAGCGGGATTCGCGAGCGTGCGCAGTCTGGCAGGGGGGATCGATGCGTGGGCACGGGAGGTAGATCCGGAGGTACCGCGATACTGAGTGCCGAAGGGGGGACTCGAACCCCCACGGGCTTGCGCCCACTGGCTCCTGAAGCCAGCGCGTCTACCAGTTCCACCACTTCGGCTCGGACTTTTGAGGAACGGCAATCTAGAACGTTGTATAACCTCAAGTCAATGCGTATCTTGCCCCCACACTGTGGAAAAAATCTCCATCGCCAGGAATCCCAAAGCCCGGCACGATTACCATCTCTTGGAAACGTGGGAGGCGGGCCTCGTCCTGACCGGGACGGAGGTGAAGTCGCTGCGTGATCGCCGGGCGAGTTTGAACGAAGCGTACGCCCATGTGCGCAACGGCGAAGTCTGGCTCGAAGGCATGACGATTTCGCACTACGCACCGGGCAGCTACAACAATCCGCCTCCCGCTCGTTCCCGCAAACTCCTGCTCCACAAGCGCGAAATCCGCAAGCTGTTCGGCGCCACGACGCAGGGCGGCCTCACGGTGGTGCCGCTCGAGGTCTACTTCAAGGATGGCCTGGCCAAAGTCGCGATCGCACTGGCGAAGGCCAAGAAGGCGCACGACAAGCGCGACGACCTGAAGCGGCGGGTCGCCGAGCGCGAGATGGCACGCGTTGTGAAGGGCAGACGGACATGATCTTCTTCCTGCTCCTGGCCGCCCTGATGCCGCAGCAGGTTCTGATCGCGACCGCACGCGGCCAGTCCAATGTCCCCGTGAGTAATGAAACGGGTTCCGCCGCGGTGGCGGCGGTGCTCCTTGCGCAGCCCCTCGGCCTCACCGTCTCGCTCGATGGCTCGGCGGCACGCGTCACCCTCGGAACTGGCACGTTCGATTTCGATGTCGGATCGCCGTTCGTCCGCTATGACGGGGCCGCCTATCCACTCGTGGGCGCGCCGTATGTCACGCGCGACACGCTGTTTTTGCCCCTGCACTGGCTGGCGGAGTACGTGCCCCGCCTGCTGACGAATCGCTACCACTGGGATCCCTGGTTAGCCAGGCTGGACGAACGGTCCCCCGCGCCGCCGGTTCCCGCTGTCGCCGTGGCCGCGCCAAACCCGATCACCGGGCTGCGACTCGCGCATACCATCGTGGTCGACCCGGGGCATGGCGGCGTGGATCCGGGCAATCCTGGACTGACGCTGCCGCGCGGCATCACGGAGAAAGACATCACGCTGGGTATCGGCAAGTTGTTGCGGGCCGAGCTGGTGCGGCGCGGCTTGAACGTGGTGCTCACGCGCGCCACCGATACGCTGATCGAGCTGGCGAGCCGCCCGCTGTTCTGCCGCGCCGACTGCGATCTCTTCGTGAGCATTCACGTGAATTCCATGCCCGCGGGGCGGCGCCAGAAACAAGTGAATGGCGCGGAGACCTACTTCGTTTCAGACGCCAAGACCGAAGACCAGAAACGCGTGGCGCAAATGGAAAACGATGCGCTCCGCTTCGAGACTTCCCCCGCAGGCAGCGGCGGACCGGTCGGGTTCATTTTGAACGACTTGCAGCTCAACGAGTACCTGCGGGAATCGGCGCGACTCGCGGAGCTAGTACAAGGCAAGGTTGCGGCGATCCATCCTGGCGAGGACCGCGGCGTCCAGCAGGGTCCGTTCCTCGTCCTCGCGGCCGCGCGCCGTCCGTCCATCCTGGTTGAAGCAGGATTCGCGACGAACCAGAGTGACGGCGCCTTCCTCGGATCCGCCGCAGGTCAGCGCAAGATCGCCCTGGCGATTGCGGATGGAGTCGTCGCGTACCTGGTCGAGTTCGAGCGGAAGCTGGCGGGCGTGGGGGGCGGGGGCGGCGGGCAGGCCCGATGACGCGAACGCTGCGGTGGAGCGTGGCAGCGGCGCTGGCCGCCGGACTCTCAGTGGGCTGCTCCTACCACAACGCCATGTGGAGCGCCAACCGTCACGCCAATGACGCGAGGCAGCTCGAGGAGCATGGGCAGGCATCTGATGCGCGGGTCCAGTGGGCCCAGGCGGCCGCCAAAACCAAGGCCTGGCGGACGGATGACGCCGTGGTGCTGCGGGCGGAAGGGCTCGCGTATTCGGGCGGGTGCCGGGACGCTGCGGAAATGATCGCGCAAGCGCGAGCCAGTGTGCACGACGCGCCGCGGCGCGAACGAATCGATCTCGCGGACGCTGAGTGTGCCCTTGCCCGCGACGACCCGTCGCAGGCGGAAGCCGCGCTGACCGCGGTGCTCGTCTCGAAGAATTCCGACAGGCGTTCGCGTGGCGAATACGCCGCGGGCCGCGCCGCCGCGTTGCGGCTGGACTACGAGGCCGCGGCCACGCACTTCCGGCGATCCCGCGAGTCTGGCGCGGCGGGACGGGCGTTGGTAACCGAGCAGCAGGGGCGGATTGCGCGTGCAACCCAACGCGCCGACCTGAAGCCCATCGGTACGGAGCTCGCGCGCTTGCTTCGCACAATGAGTGGCACGGAGGACGCCGGTCGCGTGCTGGAGCTGCTCGCAGCCGTCGAAGGGGTTTCGGAGACGCCGGCGGCACGTTTCCGCGCCGCCGAGATCGCGCGCGATTCGTTGCACGCGCCGGCTCTCGCGGGCCAGCTCTTTCTCGACGCGGCCGTTGCCGACTCGGCGTCGATCTATGCGCCCAAAACACTGATTGCCGCTCTCGCGCTGCTTCCGGCGCTTCACGATTCGCTCGCCGCGATCCTCGACTCGCGGTATCCAGCCTCGCCGTACACGCGGGCATTCCACGGCGAACCGAGCGTTGCGTACGCGGCCGCGGAGGATGCGCTGGCGCGGGAGCTGGGTGTGCAGGATGTGCGGAACGGCGCCATCTCCAGCGGCGTGCTGTTCGATCCTCCAGTTCCGGGCCCACGCGGCCCGCGGCTCTAGTGAGCCCGATCGAGCTGTTCGGCACCACCTTCCAAAACCCGATACTCCTCGCTGCCGGCACTGCCGGCTTTGGCCGCGAGCTCGATGATGTCATCGACCTCGATCTCCTCGGCGGCATCGTCACGAAGGCGGTGACACCTGAGCCTCGTCAGGGCCATGCGGCGCTCCGCGTCGCGGAGTTTCGGGGAGGGATGCTGAACGCGGTGGGATTGGCGAATCCCGGTGTGAAGCGCGTCGCCGAACACGAGCTGCCGTGGCTGTCGCGGCGGCTCCAGCGGGCGCGGATCATCGTGAACGTGGCCGGCGCGACCGTCGCCGACTACGTGCAGGTGATCGAGCTGCTCACGCCGCTGGCGGCGATCACGGCTTTCGAAATCAACGCCTCCTGCCCCAACACCAGCGCGGGCGGCTTGGAGTTCGGGGCGGAGCCGCGCGGGCTCGCCGAGCTGGTGCGGGCGTGCCGGCGCGTCTCGACGCGGCCGCTCACGGTTAAATTGTCACCGGTGCTTCCTGACATCCCGGCAATGGCGCGCGTCGCGCGCGACGAAGGCGCGGAGGCGGTGAGTCTCGTGAACACGATGCCGGGTTTACTCGACAAACGACTCGGAAACGGCAGCGGTGGCTTGAGCGGGCCCGCCCTGCTGCCGATCGGTGTGCTGGCGACGCGACGCGTGCGCGAGCGCGTCGACATGCCGGTCATCGGCGTCGGCGGTGTGCGCAACGCGGCGGACGCGCGCGAGTATTTGGCGGCCGGCGCATCGCTCGTCGCGATCGGCACGGCCGCCCTCGCGGATCCGCGCGTGCCGGTGCGCATTGTCCGCGAGCTGAGCCGTGGCTGAGCTGATCGTCGCGTTCGATCTGCCGAGCGGGCGCGAGGCAGTGGCGTTAGCCGCGCGTCTGCCGGATCTCCAATGGGCAAAAATCGGCTCGGTGCTATTCGCGCGCGAAGGTCCGTCCCTCATCAAGGAATTCACGCAGCGCGGCATTCGCGTGTTTCTCGACCTCAAGTGGCACGACATACCCAACATCGTGGCGAGCGCCGTGAGTGCCGCGCGAGATCTTGGAGTGTCGATGACTACCGTCCACTGTCTTGGCGGACGCGCGATGCTGACGGCGGCGGCCACGGCGGCAGGGCAGGACCTCGCAGTCGTCGGTGTGACGGTGTTGACCTCGCACGATGCCGCCGAGCTCGAGAGTATCCTGGGACGAGGCGTCCCGGATGTGGGCTTCGAAGCGGAACGACTGGCGCGAGCGGCGGTGCAGGCGGGGTTGCGCGGCGTCGTAGCATCGGGCCAGGAGCTGGGACTGTTGCGCGAAGCACTCGGTCCGGACCCATTGATCGTGGTGCCGGGGGTGCGCGCGCCGGGCGAGCCCGCCGGCGACCAGGTTCGCACGATCGAGCCGGGGGAAGCGGTACGCCGCGGTGCCACGCATCTCGTGATCGGGCGGCCGATTACGGCCGCGCGCGATCCCGTCGCCGCCTACCGCCGCCTTGTCGAAGCACTCGATTGAGGGTATCAACCAGCCCTATGCGCGCGACGCGGTTGTGGCTGTCTCTTTCCATCCTGACTGTGCCGATCCAGGCACGCGCACAGGCGACGCTGTCCGATGCCGCGTCCCGGGCCAAGCAGGCCTGGTCCACCCACGACGCCCCCGGTCTGGTGGGAGGAAGCTCGACCCTGATCCTCCAGATCCCCGGAGCGGACCCGTCGTCCCCGCTCGGACGGCCGCAGGCTATCGAGCTGTTGCGGCGGTACTTTCGGCCCGCCGAGGAGCGAGGTCTCGACGTGACGGCGATTCGCGAGGTGGAGCCGGGGAAGGGGTTTGTAGAGTTAACCCGTCGCTACGTCGTCTCCGGGACGACCGAATTACGTCGGGAAAGTCTGTTTCTCGGCTATCGGTTATTGGATCGCGAATGGCGTCTCGTGGAGTTACGGAGCGCACCGTAATCGATTGTCGTGTGGCCCCTTGCGTGAAGTCTATAGCCCGTCTATTGTTCACGGCTCAGCCAGAATATTTTCACTTTTCGGGAGCAGCCTGTTGAAGGTACGTTCGAGCGTGCGCCCCATCTGCGAGCACTGCAAAGTCGTGACGCGGCGGGGCGTGATTCGCGTGATCTGCAAGCGCAACCCCAAGCATAAACAGCGGCAGGGTTAAGGAGACGCATGGCTCGTATCGCAGGCGTGGATTTGCCGCGCGACAAAAAGATCCAGTACGCGCTTCCGTACATCTTCGGCATCGGTCCCAGCAACTCGGTCAAGATTCTCGCGGAGACGGGCATCAGCCCGGACGCGCGCGTCCGCGACCTGCGGGACGCCGAAGTCGCTCGGCTGCGCCAGGTGATCGAACGGGATTACAAAGTCGAAGGCGCGCTCCGCACGGAAATCGCGATGAACATCAAACGCTTGATGGACATCGGGACCTACCGGGGTACTCGCCATCGCAGGAATCTGCCGGTGCGCGGCCAGCGCACGCACACCAACGCGCGCACCAAGAAGGGACCGCGGCGCGCCATCGCGGGCAAGAAGAAGCCCGTGCTGAAAAAGTAGAGGCACATGGCCGACGCTAAACCAGAGACAAAGCCAGAGGCAAAGCCGGACGCCAAGCCCGCACCCGCGCGTGCGGCCGGTGGCGCCAAGAAGAGCAAGAAGATCGTCGAGTCCGAGGGCGTCGCGCATATCACCGCGACCTTCAACAACACCCTCATCACGATCTGCGATATGCAAGGGAACGCCATCACGTGGGGCTCGTCCGGCAAGGCCGGTTTCAAGGGCTCCAAGAAGTCGACGCCGTTCGCCGCCACAGTCGCGGCCGAGCAGGCGGCGCGTGAAGCATTGAACCTGGGCGTGAAGCGCGTGCATGTCCGCGTGCAGGGTCCTGGCTCGGGCCGCGAGTCCGCGATTCAGGCGCTCGCGAGTGCCGGACTGCAGATCCGTTCCATCCGCGACGTGACGCCGATTCCGCACAACGGGTGCCGGCCGCCCAAGAAGCGGCGGGTTTAGCATGGCGCGTTATACAGGACCCGTTTGCAGGTTGTGCCGGCGCGAGGGCACCAAGCTGTTTCTCAAGGGCACACGCTGCCTCACGGAGAAGTGCGCCGTGGAGCGCCGCGCCTACGCACCGGGACAGCATGGGCAGTCGACCGGCCGGCGCCGCAAGGCATCGGAGTACGCGAAGCAGCTGCGTGAGAAGCAGAAGGTGAAGCGGATCTACGGGTTGTCCGAGCGCCAGTTCCGCAACCTGTTCGAGCGCGCGATCAAGGAGCCGGGTGTGACGGGCGAAGCGCTGCTCGTGGCCCTCGAGAGCCGACTCGACAATCTCGTCTATCGCATGGGCTTCGCGACGTCGCGCAAGCAGGCACGCCAGCTCGTGCGGCATCGCCATATCCTCGTGAACGGACGCGTGCTGGACATTCCGTCCTACCGCGTGCGTTTGGGTGAAGAAGTGAAGGTCGCCGACGCGAGCCGCGAGCTCGTGGTGGTGAAGCTCGCGCTCGAGCAGTTTGGGCGCGGGCAGCCGGTTTCATGGATCCAGGTGGACACTGACAAAGTGCTGGGCAAGATGACGGAACGGCCGACCCGCGATGCTATTCCGCTTGCCGCACAAGAACAGTTAATCGTCGAGCTCTATTCCAAGTGATCAATACTCTTGATTTGACGGGGTTGGTCCGCCCGCACCTGGTCGAAATGACCAAGCGCGAGGACAACCCGAATTCCGCCGAGTTCCGTCTCCAGCCGCTGGAGCGTGGCTACGGCTACACGTTGGGTAACTCGCTGCGGCGCCTTCTGCTCTCGTCGCTGCGCGGCGCCGCCGTCTGGGCGTTCCGCATCGACGGCGTCGTGCACGAGCACCAGACCATCTCGGGCGTCGTCGAAGACGTCCATCAGATCATCCAGCGCCTGAAGCAGCTGACGCTGGTGCTCGCGCCGGAAGTGGACGAGGCGGTGCTCCGCTTCAAGGTGGAGAAAGCCGGTCCGGTGTACGCGCGCGATCTCGAGGCACACGGCGCGGTCACGATCCAGAACCCCGAGCAGCTGCTCTTTACGGTACAGGACGACCGCGACATCGCGGGCGAGCTGTATGTGAACAAGGGCCGCGGCTACGTGGAAGCCGAGCAGCATCCGGTGGATCGTACGCTCGCCGTCGACGTCGTGCGCGTGGATTCGATCTACAATCCCGTGCGCCGCGCCAATTTCACCGTGGCGGAGACGCGCGTCGGTCAGCGCACCGACTACGATCGCCTCACCCTCACCGTCGAGACCAACGGCACGATTTCGCCCGAAGACGCGGTGGCGTATGCCGCGGCGCTCGCCCAGGAGCACTTCCGTTTCTTCGTCGACTTCGGCAAGGTGCCGATCGTCGCCGGCGAAGCGGGCGGGTCGGGCAACGGCGGGTCGGAGGGCGGCCGACTGCGTGACGTGCTGGGCCGTGCCATCGACGATGCCGGCTTGTCGGTGCGGTCGGTGAACTCGCTCAAGAACTCAAACATCCGGACCCTGGGCGATCTCGTCCGCTACAAGGAAGACGATCTCCTGAAGGTCAAGAATGTCGGCGAAAAGGCGCTCGGGGAAATCGCGGAGCTGCTCCGTCGTGAAGGTTTGAACTTCGGGATGCAGCTCGAAGAGACCCCCGGCGGCGAGATCCGCATTCTGGATGCCGGCAGCGCGCCGCAGGCCCAGCTCACGGGGACCGAGGAAGAGTAGTGCGTCACCGCGCCAAGGGCCGCCAGCTATCGCGCACGTCGAGCCACAAGAAGGCGACGCTGAATAACATGGCGACCAGCCTCTTCCAGCACGGCGGGATTCAGACCACCGAGGCGAAGGCCAAGGAGCTGCGTCCCTTCGCGGAGCGGCTCATCACGCTCGCGCGCCGCGGCGATCTGCACGCGCGCCGTCAGGTGGAGCGCCGCATCAAGGACAAGGCCGTCACGACCAAGCTGTTCGCCGAAATCGGCAAGCGGTTCGCCGCGCGGCCCGGCGGCTACACGCGGATCGTGAAGCTCGGCCATCGCGTCGGCGACGGCGCCGACGTGGCCCGCATCGAACTGTTGAGTGAATGAGACGGCGACAGAGCGCGGCGAGACGAGCGAATTACAAGGGGACCCGACGGGTCCCCTTTTTACGAAGCCTTGGCGACTTTATTCGATTTGATGCATTGCGTGCAGACGCGCATCCGGCGGACGGTGCCGTTCACCACGGCGCGGACGCGCTGGAGGTTCGGATACCAGCGCCGCAGGGTCTTGTTGTTCGCGTGGCTGATATTATGTCCCGTGATGGGACCTTTGCCACAAATCGCACACACTCGAGCCATAGTTCGATCCGACAATGAGTTCTAAGGGCGCCGCAAAGAGGCCTAAACCTAAACGGGACACCGGAGAGCGGCAACCCCGCGCCGCCGGCTCCGCCCGGAAGACGGCGGTCATTACCGGCGTCACCGGCCAGGACGGCTCCTACCTCGCCGAGCTGCTGCTCGACAAGGGCTACGAGGTCATCGGCGTGGTCCGACGCACGTCGCACGACTCCTATGAGCGGATCGGGCATCTGTTGGACCGCGTGCATATCGTCGCGGCGGATCTGCTGGACCAGCATTCGCTGACGACCGTGATCCGCGACGCCAAACCCCACGAGGTCTACAACCTCGCGGCCCAGAGCTTCGTCCCGACGTCGTGGAATCAGCCGGTGCTGACGGGCGAGTTCACCGCACTCGGCGTGACGCGCCTGCTCGAGGCGATCCGCCTCGCATACCCTGGGGCGCGCTTTTATCAGGCCAGCTCGTCGGAAATGTTCGGCAAAGCGGTCGAAACACCGCAGCGGGAGTCAACGCCGTTCTATCCCCGCTCTCCCTACGGCGTCGCGAAGGTCTACGGACACTGGATCACGGTGAACTACCGCGAGTCGTACGACATGTACGCCGTCAGCGGCATTCTGTTCAACCATGAGTCGCCGCGCCGTGGCCTCGAGTTCGTGACGCGCAAGGTGAGCGACGCCGTCGCGCGCATCAAACTCGGGAAGGCGAACGAGCTGCGCCTCGGCAACCTCGACTCGGGGCGGGACTGGGGCTTTGCGGGGGATTACGTCGAGGCGATGTGGCGCATGCTGCAGCAGCCCGAGCCGCAGGATTACGTTGTCGGAACGGGCACGATGCACACCGTTCGCGACCTGTGCGCCGCAGCCTTCGGCCACGTGGGACTCGACTGGAAGAAGTACGTGAAGATCGATTCCCGGTTCGTGCGTCCCGCCGAAGTGGACACGCTGCTCGCCGACGCGAGCCGGGCACGGAAAGAGCTGGGCTGGACGCCGAAAGTGAGCTTCGAGCAGCTCGTGAAGCTGATGGTCGACGCGGACGTGGAGCGGCTCGCGTGAAGGTGCTCGTCACTGGCGCCAACGGCTTCGTAGGCCGGAGCGTGGTTCGGCGGCTGCTGGCCGATGGCCACAGCGTGATCGCGGCCGTGGGACCGGGCGCCTCAGGGAATCCGGCCGCTCCGAACCTTACGAGTGTGCCACTGGACCTCGCCAACGACGTCTCGATCCGCGGTTGTTTCGTCGAGCCGGTGGACGCCGTGATTCATCTCGCGGCGATTGCGCTCAGCCGGGCGGCGGACCGCGATCCCGCGATGGCGTGGTCGGTCAACGCCGAAGGGACGGGGAAACTGACCGCAGCGCTCGCCGATGCCGCAGCCGGCTGGACCACCGAACCGCTTTTCTTGCTGGCCTCTACGGCCGACGTGTACGCATGGCAGACGCGCCCTATTAAGGAAGCGGACTGTGTTCAGCCGACCACTCCCTATAGCGCGAGCAAGCTTGGCGCCGAGCTCGCGGCGGAGCAGGCGGCGCGCTTCAGCGGGCTGAAGGTCATCCGGGCGAGACCGTTTCCTGCCTCGGGTGCGGGGCAGGACGAGAGCTTCTGGATTCCGGCGCGGTGTAGGATGTTGCGCGAGGTGAAGCGCAACGGCTGGGCGGCGGTCCCGGTGGGCGACTTGACGGCGGTGCGTGACTTCCTGCATGTGGACGACGTGGCCGACGCGTATGCGCTGCTCTTGACGCGCGGCACGCCGGGCGAGGTGTACAACATCGCCTCCGGGCGCCCCGTAACGCTCGAGGAGATTCATACGCGGTTGGAACAGCTGCTCGACATCGCGCCGAAACGGGAAATCGACGGCAGCCAGGTGCGCCGCGAAGCGCGGCCGTATCTGGTCGGCGATGCGGCAAAGCTGCGCGCGGCGACGGGCTGGATCCCGCAACGTACGCTCGACGATATCCTTCGCGACGTGCTCGATGCCCAAAAGAACTGACCTCAAGCGCATCCTGCTGCTGGGCTCGGGGCCGATCGTCATCGGTCAGGGGGCGGAGTTCGACTACTCGGGCACACAGGCGATCAAGGCGCTCAAGGAAGAAGGCTATTTCGTCATCCTCGTGAACTCGAACCCCGCGACGATCATGACCGACCCGGAGCTCGCGGACCGCACCTACATCGAGCCGGTCACGCCGGATTGGGTGCGCAAGGTCATCGAGCGCGAGAAACCGGATGCGCTGCTGCCGACGATGGGTGGGCAGACCGCTCTCAACGTGGCGATGGCGCTCGCCAACGACGGCACGCTGAAAAAGCACAACGTCGAGCTGATCGGCGCCAACGCCCGAGCCATCACCATGGCCGAAGATCGCGCGGAATTCAGCGCGGCCATGCGGCGCATCGGCCTCGCGACGCCGGCCGGGCGTACGGTGACGTCCGTGGCCGGAGGGCTCGACGCCGCCGGCGTTGTCGGCTATCCGGCGATCATTCGACCCTCCTACACGCTCGGCGGCACCGGCGGCGGGGTGGCGTACAATCGCGCGGAGTTCGAGGAGATGGTCGAGCGGGCGCTCGAGCTGTCGCCCGTGCATTCCACCCTGATCGAGCGCAGCGTCCTCGGCTGGAAGGAGTTCGAGCTCGAGGTGATGCGCGACCGGCGCGACAACGTCGTGATCGTGTGCTCGATTGAGAACCTCGACCCGATGGGCGTGCACAC
>Ga0209488_10002697_pt1 | contig 14488 bp, 17 predicted proteins | sample Rivendell_Oct201_8_FD_188349 | JGI IMG/M metagenome (GOLD analysis project Ga0209488, IMG submission 188349) | Vadose zone soil microbial communities from the Eel River Critical Zone Observatory, Northern California, USA -... | ecosystem: Environmental > Terrestrial > Soil > Vadose zone >... | reverse complement strand
GTCTGCAAAGCGAATCAGAAGGAGTCGTGTGAGGGGATGGCATCGCGCACAGAGATCGACGTATTCGGTCCCCAGCAACTCGAGAGACTTGTTCAGTGCTCCGAGGACGTCCCTGTGGTCGGGGGCGTTGAGCTTGGTGGTAAGGAATATGTCCTCGCGCGGCACGCCGGAGGCCTTGATGCCTTCCCCGACCGCCTTCTCGTTACCTGGTCATTGCGACGTGTCCATGAAAACGAGAATCAGATGATTCATTCGTAGCACTAACCATACATGGACGCCGTGTCGATGTGTCTGTAGCCGTTCTTGAGCGCAATCTCGACGGCGAGCTTGACCTCCTCTGGTTTCGTCTTCCAGGTCCCTGGAGGGGAACATCAGCCAGTGCATCTACCCGGGGGTGTGGGGATCAGATACTGTACCAAGACCGATGGGGGGGATGATTGCCCCCGTATTCAATTTTGTAACTTTCTGGAGCGGCATTTTGGTTTGGTTCTACTGTGCTGTGGGGTATCACAGGAGATAAAAGATGCAAGCAGGTTTATATATGCGCGACAGGCACGTCCAATAAATCGATCATGGTCACGCACGGCAATGACGAATGCGCCCGTGCAACCCGCGTTGCCGTCCCAAGATATCGACAGTATAGCGGCCATGTGTGGATCCTGAGTAAGACATCACTAATCCATTCCCGAGCCCGAGCCATCTCGCCTAACCTCAGTTCGTACAGCATCACCCTCTTTACCAATCAAATGAAACCGTGAGACTCGGATATCCCCTTCGAGTATCTGATCCCCGGCAGTCCTGTCGAATACGCTAAACAGTCTCCTTGGAAAAAAAGAACAAAATCAAGAACGCCACCCCACGCCCGGTCCTCTGCTCGAGGACAAGGACAAGGACGATGATCAACGTAGCCGGTATTGCACGACACACAGGCGACGCAGAAGGGCCAAGTGCGGGTAGCTCAGGCAGCATCTCATCTAGAAGGGGATTGCGCCTCGGTATATGCTCAGCATGTTGGAGCTGCTATCCGTTGCGCTCGTGCTCGGCACCAGCCACGTCATGGTATTAGCGCAAAAGTACGAGTCGACACGCATGTGAGTTCAGAAGTCCGAAAGTGGGAGGCTTTGTTAGACTTGATTATATAATTTCTGATTTCATTTGAGTCCACGTACTGTACTACAGTAGTGAGCATTACAGTAAATGTCCTATAAGTTGACTATAAAGCCGGGAACGTTCGGTAACGCCCTGTGAGAATAACGGATATGAGTTGGGGGATCATCAAAGAGGAAATCGAATAGCTAGGTCTTAGATATGCAAACGAATCGTTTAATGGTTTTCATACCTAGCACGTCTTGATCAGGCTACTCAGTACTCAGTCAAGGAAATAAGTAACTACAATTGGACTCCGAGTCTACTTCACTCCGTCGTCAGTCAATATTCACGCTGCGTTGTGCTTCAGAACCAGGCGGACTTCGGAGTCTGACCTCTTAGAGGCCTACACCGATTAGGGAGAAATCCATCTCTCAATCCCCAAGCAGAGATAGAGAAAGCGGGGTCAGTCACACTTGGCTCAGGCACGGTGAGTGCCGGGCACATCAAGCAAGCTCATGACACAAGGCTAGGATATCATCAGTCTACGGATGGGGGCTGGACAAATGCCGCGTTCGAAACTTCAGTCGCCCACCTCGAAATACGGTTAGACGATTCCTCATCGGCAGCGCGATAACGTTCACGAGCAGCTGGAATGTTACCCCAGAAAAACAGCATCCAATCGTCCTCGTCCCATCCCCTATAGCCAACCATGGGTCGTCGCACAACAACAGTCGGATTATCTGTCACATCAGTTGCGCCACCTCCAGCGACCTCTGCGACCTCTGGTGCCTCTCCGCTATCATCCTCAGGGTTACTATGGCCCTCACGTTTTCGGATCGCTATTAAGCGGTTATTCCTGTGCCTGGGGGGGCCACCGGGTTGATGGTTTGTGACGACTCGAGGACGAAGAATGTTTCGCTGATCGAGAACCTCTGTACGATGACCCCACAGCTTAACGACTGCAGCGCCATAGTTGTAATGGAGTAAAAGGGCGGAGGGTTTGGGCAAGTTTGTTCTTCGCTTGAACGCAGCAGCTGTGTTGTTAGGATACAAATCGAGCAATGCGTCACGCTCGACATCGCTAATCACTTGAAGCGAAAACCGTTCACCAACGGGATACTCGTACTTGACGGTATCCCTGAGTGGGGAGTTAGTAGGGCCAACAGAAACATCATCAAGATCAAGCACACGATTCGGAGTCCGTTCCCGAAGAGCAAGTTAGGGACATCCAATGCAAGGAACAAATGAAGCACCCGAAGAATCACGAGTTGTCGTGAATCTATGTACGAATGGATTGTGTAATTGACCAGGAAGCCATTGCGGATGTCATTAATGGAAAGAAGTTCCGATACTTCCTCGTAGGGTTGACGACTGCCAATTATCAACTGGAACCACTGAGAAAAATTATTGAGACAATACTTGGGAAGCTACGTGGATCATGAATTCACCTCGTCTCTGCAGTCATATGGGATGATGTGTACTCCTTGATTCATCAGGAGGTGCGAAAAAACACAAGCTCCATCACGCTTCACAAGGTCTTCACGCAAGTTGTTTCGGGTCGAGGTGGATCCAGAATGCGCTGACTCCGAAGGTAGGACCGTACTTCGCTGTTTGATGACTTCGAGATCGATTGCCCGTGCCAGCGGATCTACGTGAATAATGTGGATAGTCAGAGGAGCAGCGCGATTATCGATCAAAGAGGAAAGCGAAAAACCTGTTGTATCGACAACATAATGATAAATCCCTTGATCTACTAGCTCGCCTTTGTCTCCAATGTCTTGGGTACCAAGCATTACACGCCCTTCAATACCCAGGATGCACCACCCAAGGTATCTGAGATATTTGCGGGGATGCAAACACAACGGCTCGATGACATGTATTGGGACATCGAGATAGAAGTTCCGACGATCTGAAGGCTCATATAGGATAAACCATACATTGCCTTGTTGGGGTGTCTCTGGTTGTAGTGTCTGGTCAGCCAAGGACGGGGCAATCTCGTAAGCCTTAAGAGAGCGATGTCACGTGCTGCATTACGCTGACCTCCTCGATGGCGGGCACCGACACGTTTTGGAGGCTCTTGTCGTCTCGCTAGTGAGGCCGACTGATCGGAGCAACTCAGCTGCAGCGGATGCACAGTCGGTGCGTCCAGGCTCTTCCACCTCCCACTTATTTTATCTAACACTTCTTGGCCATTCCCAGCGCAAGACAGCCTTGTCACCTTCATGCCTCGATCCTTCGCCAATTCCGCCTTTTACTCAATTACATGACCAATCGGATTGGATCTACACACTGACATTCTCGGGAACAGGCTTTCAAATTCAAAAGCTGTATGCGTATTTATTGAGTACAATGCCCCCGGTCATGGTTATCATGGTAATAATTCTCCTCCCCTTCAACCCCCATGGTGCTCGGAAGGCGACGGTTATACTACCGGCTTTGTCCATTCTTCCTCATCTACGAAGCTTCGATAATAAATCACAGCATCAACCCATTCATCCCCACTGCCATCCGCCCGTCGCAATCGCCCCGCACGCGGAATGAGACCCACACGAGCGAAGCCAAGCGAGTCCCAAATCCTACGACCACAGCACAACATCGTTTGAATACCACCATTTCTTCTTACGAGGGCCGCACGCACCGTAAGCTCCCAGTATTAGTTGCATACACCAGATTGAAGACGCTCGCTTTGTATCCGAGCGCGGGAGCATAATGCAAGTATGTCTTTCCAAGAGTCATGCCGTACCCGTATTGCCGATGAGCAGGGGGAACCACGAAGCCTGCATTGCAAATCTTTCCTTTCTCAATCAGCATCACGCGTTCGACTCGGATCCCGCAGCGCGTGTGATCGAGGGAAGAGCAAGTAGGGAAAGATATATATGTGTGGGTGTGGAAAGTGGGAGAATATATACTCACATGTGAGGATCGGCCTGGATAATTAGGTTTGACGTAGTAAAACCCGACGAGCACATCCTCCCAACGACACCCACCGCGCGAAGCCTCCACATCCCCGCCTCGGTCTCCACTGTCGTTCACTCGCTGATCATCCTCCATCCCAATGGCGATGATCACATCCCCTGCCCAGAAATACGCCTCGAAGGCGTCGCGCGTGTAAGCTTCATAAATAAAGATTAAGCCTCAGAGCAATCAAACCGACCACGACACAACCCCCTCAGGCTGCACGCAATCCCAAGCCAATCCAAACTCAAACTCACCACGATCCAGCGTCAGTCCTCCACCACCATCACCGCCAACGTAGTCCTCCTCCTGCGGATATGACCGCCCCTCCTCGATCTCGGCCGCAAAGACGCGGTGGGTGTATTCGAGGAGACCCGAAAGCGCGCGCACGCTGTCCAGTCTTAGATGGTGCGTCACCAAACGGCGGAAGGGGGAGGCGGGTTTTCCCGGCGCCGCTGGTCGTGGCTGCAGATCCCAAGTGGTTGGTGGTAAGAGGTCGACTGGCGCGCTGGAGGTGAACTTAATAGTGCCGTAAGCCGACATCGCGCGCAGGTTTGTCGAGACGACCGTGACAGCTTATTTAGCCTACGCGTACGTAATAGAGAGCGTGAGCCAGGCCAGACCGCAAAACATTTATTCCGACATTTGCCCGTCTGAAATCGCCCAACCGTAAATAATGATACCGTGCCGTACGCGTGAAACACTTAACAACACCACCTCAAGGGCAGGAAATGTGATGAGAGATAACTGGGAGAGTACGTATACAGCGCTCATGTATGGACAAATCAGTAGTAAGAAAAGGTGGTCGAAATCTCCTATTCTGATCAAAAAAGTCCACCCCCAGGTGGAGAGCTATGGAAGGAGGCTATGCCGAGATGGGCGTGCGTTTAGAATTGTCTTTTTTGGCCGTCGCCTGCTCGGCTTCCTTGACGGCTTGAATGGTGCGATTTCTTTCATCCTCGATTTCCTGCGCCTTTGCCCCTAATGCCTTGCTTTGACTGGGCTTATTAAAGATGACCGTTTTGTGCGGGCTTGCTGCACCCATCGACCCCGTCTGCGGCACCGGAACGCTCACTATTGGCGTTGCAGTCGAAAGCCCCCGGTGGAAGGTTGACGGAAGTACGCGCCCCTCCGGATGTTGGAACTGACAACTGGCGCGGGTGCATCCCGCACCGAATCGGCAAGGAGTCGCTTGGGTCAGCGGACGAGAAGTCCCGAGCTTGCGCGAGGGGGGATGCTGGAAGGTACAATCCCGACGGGTACAGCCGGCCCCGTAGCGGCAATGGACATTGTTATGGGTTGGGGTTGAAGGCGCTATCATCGAGGGAGCTGGAGCTGTCGGCGTATTTGACTGGTGCTCTGCTGCTATACTTAGAGTCAGAACCGAGGGTGTATGTTAAAAATAGATACATACCAAGAGCGGGGTTTACGGCTGCGGGACTAATGTGCCCCTTGATGCAGTCCTTGTCCTTACACTCCTTTCCTTGCTCACATACTTCATTGCTGAGAACCATTCCACTCTCCGGCGTCGCAACTGGCGAGGGATGCGACCATCGACAATGCGGATTTGTGCACTTGAGCGAAAATTTGCAAAGAGTGGGCGACTGAGGACGCTCGGGTACTGCAAAATTTGGTCGTACGGGCTGGGGGGGAGTGGGGTTGGGGGCCGCAGTAGGATTTGGCGTCGATGCGGGGACCTCTGTCAACTGTGGTGTAGGAACGGGTTGTTCTTCTATTGGTAAAGGTTCTGGCATAAGCAAATAAGAGAGTGCACCATTCCGATCGGCCTGCTGTACATACCTCTTCCACCGCCACGACCTCGATTTGGCCCACTACCAACTGGCGGCCCATTAAATCCACCAGGGCCACCGTACATCCCAACATCCTGAGCGCCGGGTTGCACCGGAAACCCGCCAAATTGTCCAGGATTCATCATACCCATACTTGTTGCCATTTGAGCCATCATCGCCATCTGATTCAGCATCATTTCCTGTAGAAGAAGGGGGTTGGGGGCCATCTGCGCTGCAGCTATAGCATTCATATCCATCCCATTCATTCCGGGTGGTACAAAACCCGCGGCCAACGCAGCTTGGATATCCATATCCCCGGGAACAGGGATGTTGTTCTGCATATTATCTGGTCTTGGAAAAACATTTCCCGATGTGCGTGGACCAACACGCTCTAAGAGACTTCGTGGTCCCGTGGGACCATTCGGTCTTCCATCGCGCATGGCACGTGGCCCAGAGGGAACGTCCGTTCGTCGACTCTTATTCGGGTTTTGTCCGGACGGTGAGGGAGAACGGGCAGATGCGGTGCGCTTTTGAGAGGTGGGGGACTGATTAGGAAGGGCTTGAGATATGGCCTGCTGGTATAGAGGGGCATTTCCTCTGGGACCACTAGGGGGGTTCCGGCGGGAATCTGGGAGGACCTCCCGTGTCGAGGCGACAGGTAGTGATGACTGAGAGTCAGTGGGTTGTGTCTGTGATTGAGCACCTAGCTCTGACTCAGGCGCGCCCTTGGCAGCCTCGGTGAAGAGCCAGTCTATGAAACCTCTCTCTAAAAGCACCGTCAGCGAATTATACTATAGCGAAGAGGCGGACCACACACCTACAACAGTTCCAATGACTTTAAAAGGAAAGTAAAGTCAGAAATAGACAATAAAATGCGGAGCATAGAACGCACGATCCTCCAGCTCTGACGATATCTGGTCTGGAAATAACCCATCAAAAATAAGTGGTACACGAGTGGGATAGAAACTTGCCTCGAGTCTTGTTGTTGATGATCATAATAGTGATATATTCGGCCATGACAGGATCTGCGAGGAACATATTCAGCGGTTTCCAAGGATTCGAAGGTAACGAGGAACGGACCTGGCTCAGCACTGTACCCGCGTTTGATCAACTCATCCTGAATGGCGCTCTGTACAGGGGAATGGGTCAGTGCAATCCAAACGGATTTGAAAAGAAGCAAATACTTCGAGTGCCTTTGCCCGTTCTGTACTGATAGCGAGACCAAAAGGCATGGCGGTAGAAGTCAACGACGAAGATGGTCAGTCCTGTGCGGTGGCTGCTGTTGGCCAACCCAACTCGATTATGTAATCTGACTCACCACTGTGCGGCGTCTTTCTTTAGAAAGGCTTTCTAGAATTATCGAGTCGAGTCTGTTATTTTCTACGCTGAGATTATGATACCAGCACTCGGTATCATCCCTCCCTTCAAGTTCATGACTTGTCACACATACTTTCATTACTCATCTTGTTGAAATGCTCTTGTTCGCCTGTCTTTAATCGTATATCTAATACAATATAACGTCGCTAGCCTTGTTGGAATTCCCGATGGTCCAAAACGAATTCCTTCCTGTTCTGTTATCAATGGCGGCGGGTGTGGCGAACTTGTGCGCTATACTCTATGCTCGGGGACCCGGAAATCCCCGGTGGGCATTGTCAAAATGCTGAGTCACCAAGTCAGTCAATTGAAATTTGCCTTGTCTCAAATTCCTTTATCCGGACTTCTGGTCATCTGGTGGATTACTTGACCAAGATGGCGAATCACCTGGAAATGTCGAGAGCGACTACTCAGACACAATTCCTGATCATATGGGAAAGATGAAGGTGCTCTGCATCGCTACTTCTGTCAATCAGGCATAGTGAAACAGTAAGATGGGTGTTTGGTGTTTCTTGTTTTCTGTACGGTATCAGGTTCGGGAATAATGTGGTCCCGACCCCGACTCATTTACGAAAGGCATATAAAAATTAAGAATTAGATCGTGGTGCCGACTCTGTACCTTATAACTATATCCATGAGAATAATCGAAGCAAACCTGCCCTGAGAACGTGCATCAAGTACCTGTATCATTCATTATCGGACACCCACTGCGGCGCCAACTGAATGTTGGCGAGATTGGATTCCGGAAGCCCAAGTCGACAGAAGAGCAAAGAAGACGACTGATAATATCAAATCAAGGAGTGGGGGGGTATTAGGGGATAGGTCAATACGCAAATTGCAGTGGTCCATCTTGCCTTACAACTGTGGATCAATTTACGAGCGGGTGTTCCGGTGGTCTTATACCCGAAGGTCCTTCTTAACACGGCAGGCCATTGCACTCCACTACACACGGGAGCCGAGCGATGTGCCGCTCCTGCAGTGCTCGGTTGTGGCATCAATGCAATGTCGACCCTGGTGGTTCCGGGATGAAAATATGATTTCCCGCGATCCAGAAATATCTAGTCAGGTTAATTGGATAGGGAACTAGATGGACTGATCTACAGCTGTAAGTGTGCAGGACAGCCAGTAAATTGCGCGCGAGCATGGAATGCCGACGATCTGTCTGTCACCATCATGGAGCTGGTGACCCTGTGTTCGCCTTGTGCCTGGGGCAAATCTTCAGGTTCAGTTTCAGGTTTTTCCCAGTGTAAGCGGTACTTGGCCTAGTACTTTGACTGGGGCTTAGCGCGGAGTGGAAACTCGTAAACATACAGGAGGGTGTTGGGAATTATTGCCATCAGATTGAATGGTTCTACCTAATTAGTGAGATGCCCCGGTCCCAACTCAGTAATAGGAACTGGGGTAAAAACTCATACTGTAAGTTATACCACTGAGGAAACTGTGGCCATGTGCTGTCTAATCAAATTGACTCGGATGAGGTTGGCCCCATGTGACCCCGGTAAAGCCAAATTTGGTACACACAGCACTCGCAACGTCATGATGTTATGTTACGAGAGGCAAAGAATTGCGCCTATATCCGTCGGTGTTGTTCATCTACCGTTCATTCCATTGAAACACCGTCTTCTCATGTCGCATAGTATTCTAGCGCTTTGACGTGGTCACATGTCGCAGAATCTTCTGTTCCACGACCAGACAGCGTGAGAGCCTGAGTGGGATGGAAAGCACCCAAATGGACGTCACTCAGCTCCCAAAGCCACCACGAGGCCACCCTTCCAAGTTGTGGGGGGCGACCAGCGTCAAACGTCCTGGACAGATGTCGGGGATGGAGATAAAATTAGGCACTGGTGCTTTGCAGCAATCTCTGTCCATCAAACACCGGATGAACGTGCCCACGTGTTTGCCGATAAGCAGTCGAAGAACCAATGAATACGAAGAACGAACGCATGCGCCCGGTCGGTTCTAATAAGTGTCGAGACCAGATTCAAGTGCCAAAAAATTTGATCTTTCTTCTCAGGGCGGCGCGCGGTATCTGGACATTCACAATCCAATAAAGCATGATGCTTCTTACAACCCGTAAACCCGTCCCTCCATCGCCCTCTTTCCCCCAGCACAGTTACCGTCTTTGTCCCTAGACTCTACTGTTGTCCTTCGCACAGATGGGACTTTCCAAAGTTTCTATGATCTTTGCGTACGTCGCGCTCTCATTGCCAGTCCTCAGTCCTTACTCATCTTGCCTCTTCAAGCGCGGGCACTGCCCTTTTCTCGGATGGTTATGCAAACGGTGTTATCGGGAATGGTATGTGACTTTCCCCTCTAGCTTCGGTACACCCTAACCGACCAACCGCGTCGTCAAGTCAATACTAGTACGCTGGTCTTTGACATACTCAGTCACCAAGGACATTTCACTCACCTCACACACTAAGTCCTGAAAAAGCTATATCCTGAGGCTGTCAAAAAACACGACTACAGCAAGACGCTCACTAGCATAACTTTCGCGGGCACCGTTGTTGGCATGCTCCTCTTCGGTTGGATCTCCGACAAGATTGGCCGCAAGTTTGGGATGGTGCGCACTATCTCCCCCAGTATTACGCTCACTGAAAAAGGGCCATATGTTCTCATCAGATGGCAGCTACTGGGATTGTTGCTCTGTTTTCTGGCCTTTCAGCGGCATCGGCCGGTGCTCACCATAGCGCTACTGGTCTCCTCGCTATGCTCTCTGCATGTCGGTGAGTGTACTGATGACACCACAACATTCGATGCAGCTGACCAACTCGGTGGCGTAGTTTCTTCCTCGGTATCGGTGTCGGTGCAGAATATCCCTGCGGATCCGTCGCTGCATCCGAGCAGTCAGAGGAAGAAGGCATCGCAAAGAACACGCAACATCGGTGGTTTGCCCTGGCTACGAGTAAGTGTGAAACCACTTCCGGCGTCTTTTGTCCCCGGTGCCCACTGCCTTACGTTACTTTTGATAGACACTATGATCGATTTCGGTTTCGTCGTCTCCTCATTTGTGCCCCTGGTTCTGTTTTGGATGTGAGGCGCTTCCTCTCTCGCTTTTCCCTCGTTTGTCATCTGGGATCCACGGTCATGACAGATTCGGCGAAGACCACTTGCGTGCCGTTTGGCGCCTTTCCCTCGGGCTTGGGGTCATTCCCGCCTTGGCCGTCCTCCTCTGGCGGCTGAACATGCAGAATCCGTCACATTACAGGAAGAATTCGATGCGCGATACACGCATCCCTTATTGGCTCGTCCTTCGACGATACTGGGTTAATCTTGCCGCAATCTCGCTCACTTGGTTCATCTACGACTTTATCACGTGCGTGTGCTTGGCTGCAGAAATCTCTCGAGAGAATACAACAGGCTGATTCTATAATTTTAGATATCCTGTAAGATTGTCAACGAAGCTACTGCTGTGAGATCTCTCTAACAGCGGTTATCCAGTTCGGGATTTACGCCTCTACGATCGTGGATACGTATGTATATGAAACCCCTCTGCAGAGTGCCCGGATCTAATCATCCCATAGCATCACTGGCGGAAACAGCTCATGGAGCGTGGTGTTTGGGTGGTCGACTGTCATCAAGTAAGCTGCGAGGGGTCGTCACCCTACACCGCCACTCAATAACGTTCCCACAGTTTGTTCTACATGCCTGGGACTATTGGTGGTGCCTTCATTGTCGACTACGTTGGCCCCAAGTACACCATGGTGCGCATTCCTTCCACGGTCCATCTGCTAACTTTCAACCTGACATTCTTGGTGTACTGGAAGATTCTCGGTCTGGGGTTGCAGGCCATCATTGGTTTCATCATGAGCGGTCTCTACGTCCAACTGAAGAAGAAAGTTGGTGCCTTTGCTGTGGTTTATGGGATTTTCCTAAGCTTTGGTGAGCTCGGTCCCGGTAACTGCCTTGGTCTCTTGGCCGCCAAATCTGGACCCACCGCCGTCCGTGGCCAGTTCTACGGTGTTGCTGCCGCGATTGGCAAGGTGGGCGCTTTCGCGGGCACTTGGTGTACGTCATATAGTTCGGTCTATCTCCTGTACTAACTAGTCTATTTAGCCTTCCCTGTGATCATCGATGGTATGCAACATCATCCTCGTTTAAAGACATGTTATTCATACAGTCCGCAGACTTTGGTGGTCCAGATTCGAACCGCGGCAACACCGGGCCTTTCTGGGTCGGTAGCGGTCTTGCGGTCGTCAGCGCATTGATCACCTTCTTCTTCATCCGCCCTCTTTCGCACGATGGTTTGATAGAGGAGGACAGGAAATTCCGCGAATACCTTGAAGAGCATGGTTACGATACCTCGAAGATGGGGTTCAAGGATGATAGCGAATGGTCGCAAGAATCACTGCCAGAAAAGGACGCAGATGCTGCTGTGACAGATGCCAAGGTTTAGCCTTTTTAATGGTGTATGACGACTAATTATGATGTCTCCTGGAACTGCGCGGTCGCGTAGTGCAGTGGATGCTTTGTGGCTGCTGCCGCCTAGCTATGGGTTATCGTAGTATTCTGGGATGATTGACGACAATGTGGCTGCCACTTGTAAATCAGATTTTCAATACAATCTCACATGCGTATCCATGACATTGTGTGTCAAAATACAAAAAGCAATGGAGAGGACAATTGGATACAAGCGAAAGGTCTTCAATGCTGCATTGGTGTAGCACCCTTGTCCGACTTGGCAAGTTCGTTTCTATGCAAGCAAGAAAGAGGGAGAAGAATCAGTACAGTGCCAGGGATGATGACGACAGGCTAGTGGACTCACCGCAGCTGCACGCTAAACTCTTCCTCGATATCATCATCGTCCCAGTTATCCTCCCACAACTTGTCTCCCTCGGACTTTGCGGCGCCCGGAGCGACCCCTCCGAGGTGCGCAAGATCTGTTTGGTTGTCGTCCCAATCTAATTTCCGGGGGGAGGGAGGAGTGTGTGAGCATCGTGGGTTGTACGCCGCCAGACTCGGACACTCACCCTGTGTGACAAACTCCTCGAACTCGTCGTCTTCCTCCAGCACGCTGAGGTGAGGCAGCTGATCCCCCTCTGTTGGGGATTCAGTCGGCTTGGTTGCGTCTTCTGGTTTGGATGTCGTAGCTGCGGAGGACATTTTTTTTGGAGAATGAATGAACGAGAGACAGGACCAGGACGCGTTGGCTGTCTGCTTCGTCGCACGTGACCATCTGTCTCACGTGACACAACTCACCTTCTTGACCGTGATAAGATACTGATTTATATCACTCACCACTTTCGCTCAGGTGTGCATATCGGTACTGTTTTTCATATTTGCCCCGAGGTGCTTATCTTTCCCAGCAGCGGCCGGAACTAGTTACGCCCAAACACATCTGGGGATTCTGATCTATACAGTTCTTTGGTTATCTATCACATCAAAGGCCCGGATCTAGTATCATCATCATGGTCGTTTCTAGAAACGAGAGCGTCCTCATCGTTGGCGCTGGCTGCTTTGGCATATCGACAGCGTATCATCTTCTCCGGAGAGGCTTCACGGATATCACTGTGCTCGATCGAGCAAAGGAGCTGCCTGCTCCCGATGCAGCAAGTACAGACATAAACAAGAGTGAGTCCCTTTTCTGTTGGTCTTCGCCCGCTTTTACAGTACTTCGGTACGAAACGGTATTTGGCCTGCCGTAAAAGTCGTTCGCACGTCCTACTCGGACGTATTTTACGCGCGGCTCGCCCGAGATGCTATTCAAGAGTGGAAGAAGACCGACGATTGGGGCGACACATACAAAGAGTAAGCTATCGACGTCATTCCCATTCGCAATTTTCCATCCCCACCTCATGGAGACATGGGAAACGTAGTACATGTCTTGTCACTGATTGAATTCCTTCCTCACTTTTTCTCAGAAGTGGAGTCCTTGTCATGGGTTCGCAAGACGAGCGGCTCTACGCCTCTCAAGCATACACAAACGACGTCGCCCTCGGCGTGCGCACAGCCAAGTTTGACGCCGCAGGCGGCAAAGACGCCCTACGCGCGATCTTCCCAAACGGCGTCCAGACCGGCGCCGCATTTGACAGCGCCGCAGCGTACCTCAACCTGGACTCCGGCTGGGCCCACGCCGCGCGCGGCGTCGAGCTGCTTACTGCGCGTGTGATCGCACTGGGAGGCAAAGTCCTGCACGGCAAGGCCGTCACGGGTCTCCTCCGACGAGAGGAGGACTCGGACACCGGCGGCGCGGGGACCCGGAGGACCGTGACCTGCGGCGTGAGGTTCGCCGACAGGTCTTCGATCGTCGCAAGCTTGGTGGTTATAGCCTCTGGGTCTTGGACCGCGTCTACGTTCCGCGACCTTGAGCACCTCGACGAGAAGTGCATCTCAACCGGGTGAGAGAAGCGGTGCCCACTGGCGAGGCGTTCGCGTAATTGCACTCACTCGTCGTCGCCCTCTCTTCTCTCTCCCTTTTTTACCCCCCTCCCCCCAAAAGGCAGACCACGGCAAAGATACAGCTAACCCAAGAAGAGGCAGCGCGCTACAGGGGTGTCCCCGTTGTCGTGGACTTCCGCTCTGGCTTTTACATATTTCCGGTATATCTTCCTTCCTTCAACCTTTCGGGCTAGTTTGGTTTGACAACCCTCGCTAACCCTGCGCTGTTCGTGCAGCCTACCGATGATAACATCATCAAGTGTGGTCGTCACACCTCCGGGGTGGTGTACCATCCCCCTGGGAACACCAATACCGACAGGCCCATATCGACGCCTCGCACGGTCTCCTCTCACGGTGACGACGGTCTACGAGTTCCACGGTCATCTCTGAGACGCCTGCGCAGCTTACTGCGCGGCACCTACCCCGAGCTCGCCGAAAAGCCCTTCGCAGCGACCCGACTATGCTGGTAAGTACGCTCTACAATCTCTCCGGTCGCAACACCTTCTCCCGATTCCTATTTATCTAGGTACGCGGACTCCCCGGATAGCGATTGGGTGATCGGATATTATCCGTCCGACTCTGGCTTGTTTCTGGCGACGTCAGGGAGTGGCCATGCCTACAAGGTGATTTATGGTGTTTTCAAGTTTGTTTCTCGTCCACCCTCGATCATCTTATTGCAGTTTTTGCCGGTGATAGGGCTGATCGTTTCCGATGCCATTGAAGGAAGGCTTGACCCAACGATAGCCCAAAAGTTCGCCGTTGACCGTAAACAGCCCGCGCTTGACCGGTTTGACCTATCGCGTGGGCTTTTGAAACCAGCAGATCTTGACACCGAGCCGCTCTGTACGCCAGAAGATCTCCTTCCGTGCACACGTGAGGATGATGAGCGAGCTTGAAAGAAA
>Ga0209488_10002696_pt1 | contig 14491 bp, 10 predicted proteins | sample Rivendell_Oct201_8_FD_188349 | JGI IMG/M metagenome (GOLD analysis project Ga0209488, IMG submission 188349) | Vadose zone soil microbial communities from the Eel River Critical Zone Observatory, Northern California, USA -... | ecosystem: Environmental > Terrestrial > Soil > Vadose zone >... | reverse complement strand
GACCGAGCACGGCCACATCCTGACGATGGAGGATCCGCTCGAGTTCGTGCATCCGGACAAGTGCTGCTTCGTCACGCAGCGGCAGATCGGCCAGGACTGCAGCTCGTTCCGCGAGGGCCTGCGCCGGGCGCTGCGCCAGGATCCCGATGTGATCCTGATCGGCGAGATGCGCGACCTCGAGACCATCTCGATGGCGATCACCGCCGCCGAGACCGGCCATCTGGTGTTCGGCACGCTGCACACCACCAGCGCGATCTCGACCGTCGATCGCATCATCGACGTGTTCCCGACCGACGCCCAGCAGCAGGTGCGCGTGCAGTTGTCGGGCACGCTGCAGGGCGTGATCTCGCAGACGCTGGTGCCCAAGATCGGCGGCGGCCGCATCGCCGCGCGCGAGATCCTGGTCGCCACCGACGCCGTGCGCTCGCTGATCCGCGAGTCCAAGAGTGCGCAGATGCTCAACATCATGCAGACCGGACGCGCGCACGGCATGAGCACGCTCGAGGACGAGCTGCTGCGGCTGTACAACGAAGGTCAGATCACCTCCGAGGACGCGATCGCCAAGTCCAACCGGCCCGAGGACGTGAAGAAGCGCATCAGCGAGTCCGGCCCGGCAGCGCGGACCTCGGCGGTGACCCCGGCCAATCCGGCGCCGCGGTTCGGCAGCGGCCCGTCGATCACCAGCAAGCCGCCGAGCGGCCTGGCGCCGCAGGGCGTCAAGATGCGGTTGCCGGGACGTCCGTGAGCCGCGGTGGCGGCGTGATCGCCAGCCGCTGAAGGTGGCCACGCAGGGCCCGTTCCCGCTCCGCCGGCGGCACGGCGGCGTGCGCGTCGAAAGCGTCGAGGCCGAGGTGGGTCGCGTAGTAGCGTTCGCCGCCGAGGAATCGCGGATGGCGCGCGACGAACGCGCGCGCCTCGGCGTCAGCGACGGCCTCGCTGACCGGCAGGTGCGGCGGCACGATCGCCTGCACCAGCGGCGAGAACACCACGCGCCTGCCGCGGGCCGCGGCATGAGCCGCGAGCCAGCCACCGAGGAAACCGGCCGAGGCCGGAGCAGACTGCGCGGCGAACTCGGTCAGGAAATCGCTGCGCACCAGACAGAACGCGGCGTGCACGGCACTGGCCGAACGCTGCTTCCGCTGCCAGGCGAAGTAGCCCGGATCTGCGGCCATGCGACCGCGGTCGGGTGCGCCGAGCAGTCCCTCGAAACCGATCACTTCGCCTGCCGACCAGACCTTGCCGGCCGAGTCGAGCAGGCGACCGCCGACCACCGCGGTGTCGGGGAAGCGTTCGCACAGTCCCATCGCCTCCCACGGCCACTCTTCGCCGATCGGCCGCGTGCCGGCGTAGACCACCAGCACGAGACCGTCGCCGCGCGGATCATGCGCGCGCAGCCGCGCCAGCGGCGCCACCAGGTCGGACAGCCTCTCCGGGGGCACCGCCTCCGTGGCGCGCACCAGCGGGTGGGTGCGCAGCCATTCGGGCGGCGCGTCGCCGCGCGGCCCGACCCACAGCGCCGTCAGCGGGCGCGGCTGCTGGTGCCGGCGGCGTACCCACCAGTCCGGCGTATCGACGAACAGCGGGCTCTGCACCAGTTCGAAGTTGCCCGCCCCCGGCAGGGCCGCGAGGTTGCTGCCGAGCACGTGCCGGTGCGATTCGTGGATGTAGCTCTTGCTGAAGATGTTGCCGGCGCACGACTGCGGGTGCAGGCGCCACGAGTACACGACCTCGGGCACGTGCAATGGCGTGTGGCCGGCGCGCAGGAAGCGGAAGAACGTGTCCCAGTCGTGGCAGCCGCGCGCGTCGTCGTCGCTGTAGATGCCGAGTTGCAGCGCGAGGTCGCGGCGGATCGCGCACAGATGCGCGATGTAGCACGAGTTCCAGAACAGCACCGGATCCCAGTCGGGCTTGTGGTAGGCGTCGAACGGCGTCGGCTGCTCGCGCACCTTGTCCTCGTCGGTGAACAGCAGCGGCGGTTCGTCGTGCTGCGCGATCGCGTGCGCCAGGATCTGCAGCGCGTCGGGGTAGAGCAGGTCGTCGGAGTCGAGCGGCAGGACGTAGCGGCCGGTGGCGCGGTGAAGGCAGTGGGCGATGCCGCCGATGATGCCGAGGTTGCGCTCGACGCGCGCGTAGACGACGCGCGGGTCACGCCGCAGCTCGGCGATCGCCGCCAGCGTGTCCGGCCGCGTCGAGCCGTTGTCGAGCAGCACCCATTCGAAGTCGCCGGCGGTCTGCGCCTTGACCGACTCGAACAGCTCGAGCACGTAGCGACCCTTGGTGTCGTAGACCGTGGTCAGGAAGCTGAACGTGCCGCGCGTCGGTCGCAGCGGATACAGCGGACCGCGAAGGCGTAGGCGGTCCGCGATCCACTGCTGGTAGCCGATGCGGCCGATCGGCGGCAGGCTCAGGCTGCGCAGGTTGCGCGCGAAGGTCTGCCGGCCGGCCCGAGTCACGCAGCCGGCCAGAAGCTTCACCGAGTGGGCGAAGTACTGACGCGACGACACGCTCATGCGCAGCGCCTTCAGCAGCCGTCTCAGTTCGCCGGATTGTGGCAGGGCGGGCATCGAGGAGCGGGGGTGCGAATCCCGGAATCCGAACTCCGACCGCAGTCTAGGGGCCGCGGTGGCGGTCGCAACAGCGTTCAGCCGGGCAACAACATTCGCCGGCCCGTGGCGACAGTCGCTGCCATGCGCCATCGTCGAGCCTGGCAACAGGGTCTCCGCACCAGACGCGTAGTCGGGCGCGACGGGCACGGACAGCAACGGCAGCCTGCAACAACGAGTGGGCCGATTGCCGCAGCGCTGCTTGCAGTGGCCAACACGGTGCCGAGAATCGCTCCGCTACAGGCCCGATGCGCGTTCTCCTCGTCACTCACCATGCACCACCGCACATCGGGGGCGTGGAGCAGATCGTCCTCGCCGAGGCCGAAGCCCTGGTGGCAAACGGGCACCAGGTGACGTGGATCACCAGTAATGCCACCGGCATGGGCACCAGGGTCACCGACCGCCCCGGCCTCCGCATCGTCCGGGTCGGCGCGCTGCATTGGCTCGAGCGCTGCTTCGGCGTCGCCTACCCGTTGTTCTCGCCGCGCTTGCTGACGCTGCTGTGGCGCGAAGTCCGCGCCGCCGACCTGGTGCACGTGCACGGGCTGGTGTTTCCGGGCAGCATCGTCGCCGCCGCATATGCGCGGCTGCGACGACGTCACTGCCTGCTGACCGAACACGGCGGTCTGCTGCGCTATCGTTCGCGGCTGGCGACCTGGCTGCTGCGGTTCCTGGTCGAGACCTGCGGTCGTCTGACGGTCCGCTGCGCCAACCGGGCCTTTGCCTTGAACAGTGACATCGAGCGGCTGCTGGTCCGGTTGGCGGGACCAGCCGACAAGGTGCAGTTCCTGGCCAATCCGGTCGCCAATGCGTTGTTCCATCCGCCGGCGCCTGAGCAGCGGCGCGCGGCCCGGAGCAGCCTCGGCTGGGACGACGAGCCGCGCGTCCTGTGCGTGTCACGGCTGTTGCCGCACAAGGGCATCGACGTGCTGCTCGGCTCCGGCGATCCGGGGTATCGGTTGGTGTTCTGCGGCCCTGGGCCGGCGCAGGTCGTGGAACGCATCCGCGCATCCGGTGCCGAGTGGCTGGGGCCACGGCCGCAGCTCGAAGTGGCGACGCTGTACCACGCCGCCGACGTGTTCGCGCTGCCGTCGCGCAACGAAGGCTTTCCGCTCGTGGTGCAGGAGGCGCTGGCCTGCGGTCTGCAGGTGGTGACCACCGACTCGCCAGCGTACGAACCGTACCGTGCGCTGGCCGCACTGCATCTGTGCCAGCCGGAGCCGCAGTCGCTGCGCGCAGCGATCCGCGCGGCGCTCGCGTGTCGCCATGACCGGGCCGCACCTGGCGCCGCGTCGCCGGTCAGCAATGTCGACGCCTGGGTGCGGCGGTTGCTGGGCGAGGTGCCGGGCGAGAGATCCTGCGGCGCAGCATGCAAACCCCACTCCGGATCCTGAAGGTGCTGCCGTTCTTCGCCTGGCGGTACGGCGGCAGCGTCGAACAGGCGAAGTTGGTCTGCCGCGAGCTGGCGCGACGCGGCCACCAGGTGACGATCCTCACCACCGATCTCGGTGAGACCGAAGCCGCCGTGGGTGGCTGGAGCGAGTGGCAGGGTTGCCGGCTGTTCCGCGCGGCCGCGCGGCCGGTGCATCGCCTTGCGCCGTACTTGCCGCCGAGCGGACTGCGGCGCGCGATTGCCAGTGCCGTGCCCGCCGCCGACGTCGTCTGCAGCAACGTCGGCCTGACGTTGCTCGGCAGCCACCTGGCGGCAACGGCGCGCCGCCACCGTGTGCCGTACGTATACAACGCCGAGGGTGCGCTGTGCCCGGTGCGCCTGCGGCTGCGTCGCCTGGCCAAGGCGTTGTTCGTGCCGCTGTTCGAACGCGCCGTGCTGCGCGGCGCCGCGGCACTGCACGCGGTGAGTCGGAAGGAAGCCGGCGATCTCGAGCAGCAGGGCGCCGACCCGGCGCAGGTCCACGTGATCCCCAACGGCGTCGACGTCGCCGCCTGCCGCGGCGGCGACCGGCTGGCCATGCGCGCCGCCTGGCGCGTGCCCGCCGACGCGACCGTCGTGCTGTTCCTCGGCCGACTGCACGCGGTCAAGGGTCTCGATCTGCTGCTCGCGGCCGCTGCCGAACTGCTGCGCACGCGTATCGAGCTGCGGCTGGTGATCGCTGGTCCGGACGATGGCGCCGCCAGAGCGCTGCGGCGCGAGGCGGCGCAGCTCGGGGTGGCGGAACGCGTGCTGTTGCCGGGACCGGTGCCGCCGGCCCGCCGCGCCGATGCGCTCGCCGCTGCCGACGTGTTCGCGCTGACGTCGCGCAGCGAGGGCCAACCCAACGCCGTACTCGAAGCCGCCGCTGCGGGTCTGCCGCTGTGGCTGACGACCGGCGCCGCGTTGCCTGAAGTCGTCGAGTTCGACGCCGGCGCCGTCGATCCACCGGACGTTGCCGTGTTGGCCCGGTCACTACGGTCGCTGCTCGACGATGCAAACCGCCGTCGCCGCTGCGGCGAGAACGCTCGTCGGATGGTCGGCGAGCGCTTCGCCATCGAGTCGGTGATCGGCCGCCTCGAAGCGCTGTACAGGAGCCTGCGATGAAGCGCGACTGGCTCACCGCGACGGTCTGGTTGCTGCTGGTGGTCCACATCGTCTGGGGGGCAGCGCGGCTGCCGACCCGCGTGGCGCAGCGTCGCAGCGAGGAGATCGCGCTCTATCGCCGCGATCCGGCGGCGTTCTTCCTGGACGGCGACCACCTGCGCGGCGCCGAGGTCGTGCACTGGCTGCAGCAGAACGTGCCGCCGGATTCGGTCCTGCTGTGGCATGGCGACTACGCCGGCGCGATCGAGTTCGTGCCGGCGCTGCTGCTGCCGCGACTGCTGGTCAGCGACGCGGTCTGTCCGCCGGAGCGCGTCAGCTACGCCGGCAGGCAGGTGGCGCGCGGCAGCCGTGGCGGTCGCACCGGCACGCTGGTCCTGGTCGGCAGCAGGGATGCGATCACGTTGGAGGTGCGGTGACGGCCGGCGCGCTGCTCGATCGGGCGATCGTCGCCATGCTGATCGCGTTGGCCGTGGTCGGCGGCAGCGCACTCGCGGTGCTCGCGGCGCACGGCACGGTGCCCGACTGGCTGCTGCCGGCCGGAGTCGCCATCGCGGTGGTGGTGGCGATGCGCCGGTGCATCGCCTGGCCGCCAGTGTCGTCAGGGCGGCCGGTCGAGTGGCTGTTGGCGCTCGCGATCGTCCTCGCCTGCGCCAGCAGCATCGGCTACGGCGCGCTGGCCACGCCGTCGCGACACTGGGACGGCGCCTGCGTCTGGGACGTGAAGACCTGGTGGCTCACACAGACACCGTCGCTGCAGCAGCCGTTCTTTCGCGATGGCGCGGTGTATTGCCACAGCCGCGACTATCCGTTGCTGCAGCCGCTGCTGATCGGGCTCGGCGAACGACTGCTCGGCGGCGGTCGCGTGCTGTTCCCGTTGCTGTTCCTGCTGCAGACCGGTCTGGTCGGTGTGGCGGCGCTGCGCGCTGGCGGCCGCGGTCGCACCGCCTGCCTGCTGGCGGTGGCCTGCGCGGTGACGCCGTGGACCACCGGTACCAACGCCGGCAGCTTCGACTCGGGCTACGCCGACGCTTTCCTCGGCTGCTGCGTGACTGCGGTCGCCGCCGGCCTGTTGCTGGCCGACCGCACGCTGCTGCTGCTCGGGACGTTCCTGCTGCTGCTGGTCAAGCCCGAAGGCCTGCCGTACGGCGGGGTGCTGGTGCTGCTGCTGTGGCTGCGAGGGGAGACAGTATTACTGCGTGCGGCGGCCGCCGGTTGGCTCGGTGGCGCGATACTGTGGCTGCCGCTGCAGCACGACCTGCACGTTGCCGGGCAGAGTGCGGTGTGGTGGCCGGTGGCAGGTGGCGTGCTCGCGCTGGCGCTGCTGCTGCTCGGCAGCGACGCGCTGCTGCACCGTCGCGGCGCGCGGCTGCGTACACGCGCCATCGCGGCCGTGGTGGTGGCGCCGCTGTGCGTGCTGGCGCCGCCCCTGCTGATGCTGGAACTCGGCGACGCGACGGCGTCGATGGGCAGTTTCCTGCAAGTTCCCGGGCGCGCGCTCGCGCGTCTGTCCTGGCTGCCGGCGGTGGTCGGCGGTTCCGCCGAGTTCGGACTGCTGCGCGGCGGCTTCGGCCTCACCTTCCTGCTGCCGATCGTTGCGCTGCTGGTGGCGCGCTGGCGTGATGGCGCACTGCCGGCGCCGCGACTGTGCTGGTTCGTGCTGCTGGCGGCGCCGTTGCTGTTGGCGCCGTTCCTGCTGTCACCGATCGACGACCTGGCGCATCACCTGCGCTCGCGGCTGCCGCGACTGTTCGTGCACTGGGCCGGGGCAATGTGGATCCTGACCGGCGCGGCGCTTTGCGGTCGCGACCGGCAGGTGTTCAGCCCGCCGACTGCGCGCGACGCAACAGCTGCTTGAGCTTGCTGATGTACGTGTCTTTTTGCGCGATCGACTGCTGCAGCAGCGTTTCGAGCTTCTGGATGTGCAGATCCTTCTGGCGCAGCGCTTCGTCCTTGTTGGCCGTTTCTGCGCGCAGCTGTTCGAGCCGCGTCGCCATCCTGGCCGCCTCTGCCGCGGCGATGGTGCGCTGACCGGCACTGAGATCGGCAAGGGCAGCGGTCGCGGTGGCGGCCAGGCGCGTGGTGGTGGTGCTGCTCTGGCTCCTGCAGGCGAGCGCCGCCGCGTCAGCACGCGCCAGCGCCTGTCGGTCGCGGCTGGCCAGCACGAAGGTCCGGTAATGCCCGCCATGATCACACCACTGCGAGGTCGCGGTGTTGACGCGGGCGTTGAAAGCAGCCTTCTCGGTGCCGTCGCCATGCAGGCTGAAGTAGGCGACATCCAGGGCGCTGTAGAGCAGCCATTCGGGCAGCGGGCAATTCGGCCACTGCAGTACGTCGAAGCCGGCTGCGGCGAGCGTCGCCAGCACGTCGTTCGCCGCCGGCAGACCGAGCGCCTTGTGTTCAGCGAGGAAGGCGTTGCCGTCGCCAAAGGTGTCGATGAACACGCGGTCGAGCGCGGTCTCGGCCTCCCGCACCGCCGGGTCGTCGTTGGGGAAGCTGAGCACGATCGTGTGCGCGGCCACGCGACACAGCTCGACGATCAAGCCACTGCGCTGCTCGGCCGGCACATGCTCCAGCACATCCATTGCCATCGTCACGGCAACGGCGCCGTCGGCGAACGGCAACGGCGCCCCGGGCACCAGCCGCACGATGTCGGTGCGGCCGAAGTCCTGCACGTCGGCGGTGGTGATGTGAAACCTCGGCGGCAGGAATGCCTCGGCGAGCCCGGTCGGTCCGGCGCCGACGTCGAGCACCGTCACCTTGGTCGCCTCGGTGAACATCGCGGCCAGCAGGCGGGCCAGGAACGAGTAGCGCTGGTGGATGTCGAACTGCCAATCGACGAGCTGGCGCGGCGGTGCTTTGGTCGGGCCTTGGCCGTTCACGATCTGACCCCCCGACACTCCGTGAAGGCGGCGATCGCCCGCGGCAGCACGGTGACGAAACTCTCGTCCCAGCTGGCCGGCACCGGCAGTTGGCTGCCGCGGCGACGGCGCTCGAGGTCGCCGACCCGTGCCGCGGCGGCGAGCAGACCATCGCTGATGCCTTCGATCGTCGCCTTCGGCGCGAGGATGTTCGGCGAGATCTCGCTGAAGCGCGCCTGCGTCTTGCCGCCGTAGGCGTTGGTCACCACCAGGCCACCGCACGCCGCCATCTCCAGCGGCGGGTAGCTCGGGTGCGGCGACAGCATCAGCGACAGCAACAGATCCGCCCGGCGCATCTGCCGCGCGTAGTCGTCGAACTCGAGCCAGGGCGCCGGACGCAGCGTGTGGCCGTTGCCCAGGGCCACGGCTTCGATCTTGTCGCCGATGGCCAGGAACTCCCAGGGTTCGTGCGCGAACGCGCCGAACTGTGCCGCGCGCTGCAGTGCGGCCACGCCGAGCTCGAACAGGTTGCGCTTGCCGGAGCGCGGGCGGGCATAGAACAACAGGCGCCGTGGACCCGAGGCACGCTCCAGTTCGGGGAAGAACCGTGTGCGATCGATCGCCGGATCGATCACTGTGCAGCGCGCGGCGAACTCGGCGTCGGCGAACCGGCCGACAGCCTGCTGGCGCAAGTAGTCGGCGAGGAAGCGATGGTTGACGAACGGCACGAAGTCGAGATCGTAAGTCTCCAGAGCCAGCGCGTGCAGCGTCGAGTGCTCGTGCAGCACCGCCTCGAAGTCCTGGATCACGTAGAGAAACCGCTGCGGCCGGGTTGTCGGCAGCGCGTACTTGACCATCTGCGCGGTCCACCAGGCGGAGGCGAGGAACACGTCCTCGCGGCCGATCGGCACCGGCTGCCGCCGATGGACGGCGGCGACGAACTCCACGTTGGGCAGCCGTTCCTTGATGCCGGACAAGCTGCAGACATGCTCCCACACCGGCTGCATGTCGATGTCGAGCGGCACCTCGGTCGAAACGAAGCGGATCGGCACGCCCTTGGCCGCCATCCGGTAGGCCAGGTTCAACACCGTGTTCGGCCCGCCCGACATCGAGTGCATGGCGATTCCAGGCAGCAGCACGTTCAGGGTCGGCCGCTTTGCCAGGTGGTCGGCGATGACCAGGTGCAGCGGGTCGGCGGGCGACAGCAGGCCGGTCGGCGGCAGATAGGAAGTGCGATCGATGGTTCCATTGGCCTGGTCATTGCTGCCGACGCGCGCCGGCAACTGCGTTGACGGCACCTGGAAACTGGTGCGCACGCGCACGGGACGATTGCGGACCAGGCCGATGGTGCCGCGCAGCACGTGTCTGGCGGTGTCGCGAGCCGAGCTGGCCAGGGCGGTGGCACCGCGCACCAGTTTGTGCAGCAGCGGCGGGATGCGACTGCTCGCCGCGCCGTCGCCTGGCAGGCGCAGGCCGAACGTCGCCGACATGTCGCCGAGCAGAGACGTGTAGAACGGGTCGGTGGCGCGCAGTTGCGGGTAGGTCGTGAGCAACAGGCTGCGCAGCGGGTGCCAGGCACCGACGCGCAGTTGCAGTGGCGCGGCGCGCACCGCATCGACCCGCGGCGTGTAGGCAACGCCGATGCCGACGGTCGCGCAGCGCATGCAGAACTCGACGCCGTAGATGCCATCGTCGGTGTCGACGTCCAGCAGCGGGCCGGCACGCCGGAAGACATCGGCCCGGACCACCAGCAGGCCGCTGTGCACCGCGGTGACGCCACGCCGCACGTAGGCGAGGTGGCCATACACTGCGCCCGGCGGTTCGCCGTGGTTGGGAGTCGCGACGAACCCTTCGAGGCCCGAGTAGTAGCCGATGTGCTGGACGAAACCGCTGCGGTCGAGGATGCGGCCACCGACCACGCCGCTGGCCGGATCCAGTTCGAAGGTGCCGACCGCGTCCCACAGCCAGTCGCGGCGCTGCAACCGCATGCTGCAGTCGACGATCGCCTTCGCGTGCACGCCGTCGGGGACCGCCGACACCGCGGCACCGAGCTGGTCCGGCTGCCAGGCGGAGATCTCCACGCCGAGAGTGCCGGCCCTCTGCACCCGCTCGAGCACGGCTGCGTGCAGCGCATCGGTCGCGATCAAAGACGGCACCAGCACTCGGATCTGCAGGTCGGGATAGTCGAGCTGTCCGAGGTTGTGGCCCAGGTCGTCGAGTGCGGCATCACTGCCGCCGCGCAGCACGAAGTCGACCGCGAGCGGCCGCGGTGCGATCGCCCGGCGATGCAGATGGTAGTAGCCGAGGTGGCCGGTCTCGGTTGGCTGCACCTCGAAGCGGTCCTGCAGGCCGAGCCGGGCCACGGCATGCGCGAGCACCGCGACCTGCGAGCTGCGCAGGTAGTCCTTGGCCTCGCTGCTGGCGGCCGACGAACCCGGATGCATCCGCCAGCCGTACAGGATGTGCGGCACACGCACCGCGCGCCCGCCGGCGACCATCAGGCGCAGCGTGGTGTCCCAGTCATGACTGCCCTGGGCGTAGTCATCGTCGTAGGCCTTGACCCGCAGCACCATCTGGCGCTCGAACGCCATCAGGTGGGCGGCCGGGCAGGTGGCGAGTGCGAACAACCGCGAAAAGCCCGGCCGCCACACGTACTCGGCGGCGCGGCCGTCCTGGGTGACCTTGCATTCCTCGCTGAACAGGATCTCCGGCGGTTGTTCGCCGCGCAGCTGCTCGGCGAACAGCGCCAACGCGTCGGCATGGACCAGATCGTCGGAGTCGACCGGCACGATGTAGCGCCCGCGTGCCCGCTGCAGCAGATAGCGGTTGCCGGGGATGATGTGGATGTTGTCGTCGACGCGGAAGTGGCGGATGCGCGGGTCACGCGCCGCGAAGTCACGCAGGCGCTGGACCGTGTCGGCGCGCGTGCTGCCGTTGTCGAGCAGCAGCCACTCGAAGTCGCCATGGTCCTGCCTGCTCAAGCAATCGAACAGCTCGTCGAGGAACTGCGGGTCGGTGTCGAACACCGTGGTGGTGATCGCGAACAACGGCGCGTCCGGTACACCGCGCGGCAGGTCCGTACGCAGCGCACCGAGCTGGCGCCGCGCGGCCACCAGTTGCGGCAGCAATTCGCCCCAATGGCGTGGCGTGTCGGCGATGCGGACCCCGGACACGACCGCGAACGGCGCGTCTTCGGCACTGCGCAGCGCCAGGATGTGATCGCCGACCGGCAGATCGCGCACCGGTTCGGCGATGCACAGCGCCTCGCGCACGCGCACGGCCGCGAGCGTGACGATCGGCTGTGGCGGCGTGCCGAGGCTGCCGGTCCGCAGCCAGCGCACCAACGGGTCCTTGGCGAACACCAGCACCGGCGGCGGCGGTCCATCGCCGGGCCACTCGAAGGTGATGGCATGGCGACAGCCGACTTCCTGCCAGTCCATCGGGGAAAGGAATCGCGCTGCGGCCATCGCGCACCTATTCAAACGTCGCCCGCGGGCATCACAACAGCGGCGCGCGGAAACGCGTGCGCGGGCCCGTACGGTGCAGCAGCGGCGCCCGGGGCACATCGAACAGCGCCGCCTGCGCGAACACCGTCATCGGCGTGAAGATCGACAGCTGGTCGAAGCCGGTCGGAACGTCGCCGACGACGCGCCGGCGGGGATCACTCCAGTGGCTGCCGGTACGCCCGCGACCGCAGCATCCGCACCCGCCGATATCGGAGGGTCTCGACTCGTGCCCCGGCGATGCGCTAGGCTCCGCCGGCTCCCGAGCAACCGATGCATCGAGAGCTGACCGTTTCCGTCCGCATCCCCGGTCCCCTGCGCGAGTATTGCGCGGGCGCGTCCGAGTTGACCGTCACGGCGCCCGACGTGGGCGCTGCGCTCGCGCAACTCGAGCGGGAGCATCCGTCCCTGTACCGGAACATCTGCGATGAAACCGGCGCCGTGCGGCGCCACATCGCCGTGTTCGTCAACACGTCGCACCTGCGCGACCTCGGAGGTCTCGGCACGGCGCTGGTGCCGGGCGACGTGGTCACGATTTTCCCCGCCGTGTCTGGAGGTTGAGCATGTCGGACCGGGTGATCCTGAGCATCGGCACCAAGAAGGGCCTGTTCGTCGCCGAGGCAGCGAAGCGTCGGCGTGGCTTCACGCTGCGCGGGCCGTTCGCGCCCGGCGTGGCGGTCTACTCGGCGCTGATCGACACGCGCGGCACGCCGCGCCTCTACGCCTCGAGCTGCAACGCGTTCTTCGGCATGAAGGTGCTGCGCTCGACCGACCTTGGCAAGAAGTTCAAGGAGACGAAGTCCCCGCCCGCGTTCCCGAAGGACGACGGCCGCGCGCTTGCGAACATCTGGTCGCTCGAGCCGGGACCGGACAAGAAGGACCTGTGGTGCGGCGTCGAGCCGGCAGCGCTGTTCAGGAGCAGCGACGGCGGCGATTCGTGGGCGCTGGTCCCGGGCATCAGCAATCACGCCCACGCCCGCAAATGGCAGCCCGGCAACGGCGGGCTGTGCATGCACACGATCTACCGCGCCGACGACCGCGTGCACCTCGGCATCTCCACCGGCGGCCACTACCTGAGCGAGGACGGCGGCAATACTTTTTCGGCGGCCAACCAGGGCGTCGGCGCCGGCTTCACGCCCGATCCGTACCCCGAGTTCGGCCAGTGCGTGCACAAGATCACCGGCCACAAGGACGCGCCCGGCCGACTCTACATGCAGAACCACGGCGGCTGGGCGGAATGGGACGGTCCCGGCGGGCGGCGGCCGGGGATCGGCGTGCTGCGCAGCGACGACCACGGCCATACCTGGCGTTCGATCGCCAAGGGACTGCCCTCCGACTTCGGCTTCCCAATCGTCGTGCACCCGCACGACGCCGACACCGTCTACGTGCTGCCGCTCGAACCGATGACCCGCACCTGCCCCGGCGCCGCGCCCGCGGTGTGGCGCAGCGAGAACGGCGGCGGCTCGTGGCGGCGGCTGGCCAGAGGATTGCCGAAGCAGTCGAGCTACTTCACCGTCCAGCGCGACGCGATGGACATCGACGAGCTCGAGTCGCCGGCGCTCTACTTCGGCACCACCACCGGACAGCTCTGGATCGGCCGCGACGGCGGCGAGGCCTTCGAGTGCCTGTTCGATGCCCTGCCACCGATCCACTGCGTGAAGGCCGCGGTGGTGTGAGTCAGGCGCTCGCGGTCCGGCCGGCCGCCGCCTTCGGCGCGTCGCCGGCAGTCGACAGCACGCGCACCGTGGTCTGCACCTTCGGGTGGCAGATGCCGAACACCATGTGTTTCGGCGTCGGATCGACGATCTCGATCACCAGCGCGTTGTTGATCCAGTCGAGGAAGCGCAGCTCCTCCTGGCTGTAGGCGGCGGCCGGCGACACGCCGTAGGCGCCGGGGCGGATGCTCAGCGGCAGCTTGAACTCGTAACGCAGCAGATCGCCCTTGTGCACCGGCCCGACCTGCTGGAACTCCTGGAAGGTGTTGGCGCCGATCACATCGGTGCCGAGCCGGTCGCGCAGGTAGAAGCCGAAGCCGCAGCTCGGCAGGTCGATCTTGTAGCGCACGTCGAAGCGGAAGGTCACCTGCTCGTCGAGCCGCGCCACCGTGGTGCCGATGCCGTCGCTGTTGATCATCTCGACGCGTACGATCTCGCCGTTGCCGTCGCCGTGGCGCAGCCACTTGAAGTCGGCGCGCAGACCGTCGGTCAGCGAGGCCGCGGACGGCAGCGGCACCGGTTGCTGCGCCTCGGCCGCGTCGGCATCGGCGCGCTCGGCGATTCCGGCGCCGATCATGCGCGCCAGGTACCAGTCGGCGACTTCGTAGGCGGCGCCCTCGCGCACGACGACGCCGTCTTCGAGCACGATCGCGCGGTCGCAGATCCGCTTGACCGACTCCAGGTCGTGCGACACGAACAGGATCGACACGCCGGCTTCGCGCATCTGCCGGATCCGGGTGATGCAGCGCTGCTGGAACCTGATGTCGCCGACCGCGAGCGCTTCGTCGACGATCAACAGATCGGGGTCGACGCTGGTCGCGACCGCGAACGCCAGCCGCAGGAACATGCCCGACGAGTAGGTCTTGACCGGCCGATCGATGAACTCGCCGATGTCGGCGAAGGCGACTATCTCGGGATAGCGCCGCTGCATGTCGGCCTCGTCGAGGCCGAGCACGGCGCCGCTCAGGAACACGTTCTCGCGGCCGGTGAACTCGGCATTGAAGCCGCTGCCGAGCTCGAGCAGCGCGGCGACGCGGCCGCCGACGCGCACTTCGCCGCTGGTCGGCGTCAGCGTGCCGGCGACGATCTGCAGCAGGGTGCTCTTGCCAGCCCCGTTGCGGCCGAGCACGCCGAACGCTTCGCCGCGCGGCAGCGTGAACGACACCTCGCCGAGCGCCTTGACCTCGGTGAACCAGCGGCGTCCCGGCAGCAGCATCTGCTTGAGCCGGTCGATCGGCCGGGCGTAGAGCTTGTAGCTCTTCTTCACCTAGTCGAC
>Ga0209488_10002695_pt1 | contig 14493 bp, 9 predicted proteins | sample Rivendell_Oct201_8_FD_188349 | JGI IMG/M metagenome (GOLD analysis project Ga0209488, IMG submission 188349) | Vadose zone soil microbial communities from the Eel River Critical Zone Observatory, Northern California, USA -... | ecosystem: Environmental > Terrestrial > Soil > Vadose zone >... | reverse complement strand
GACCAAAGGAAACCATGTGCTCTGGATTTGCACCATGATGCGGTGGCCCTTCCTGAAGGTGTGCACGATGCCCGGCATCACGTACGAGATTTTCGTCGGCACGTTCGGCCGCAAAGGCTGTGGTTTTTCAAAGCTGTTGCGAAAGCGCGCCGGGAAAGGTTCGCCGCGCAGAAGCATTTCATAGCCGTTCGGCGAGAATACGCATGACGTTGAAGTGTCCGGCGGCTTCACTCTTTCCGGCTGGCCGTTCGGTAACTTGTTCCCCGTTTCGGGGAACTGGTAATCATCCGGGAAGACGTCGATCAGTTTGACGACAAAATCTGAATCTGTGCCGCTGGAAGAAATGAAAAGCTCAGGCTTGATGCTACCGGCGACGGTGAGGTCGGCGGTCAAGGGATCGGTTTGGTAAACGAGCACATCCGTCCGTCTCGCCGCAAAGCGCTGATCCTCAGTCATGAAATCACGCGGATACCTGATAGTGTCGGAATTCATTTTTTCCGTGTAAGGAACCGGATTCATCGGGTCGCTAACGTATTCGTCGAAGGCAACATTGCCCGCGGCGCCGCCGGTTCGCGAGGATCGAGGCCTGCCCGCCGGCGGTCGCTTCCCCGTCACGCCTTCGCCAAACCTGAGTTGCCCGTTGTCCATCAAATAAAGCGGCGTGTCCTTCGAAGTCGTCGGCGACCAGTTCGGAACATCGCGCCACTCGTTCGCACCGGTATCGAACACATTTACTTCCTTGATTTGCGAGATGTCGCCTTTGTCTTTCAAAAAGTGATTGAAGAAGGGCAGCTCGAAATGCTCGCGATAGTAAACGCCGGTCTTGCCGCCAAAGTATGCGGTGCCGAGCCACTCACCATCCGATCGCGCCCAACCGCCGTGAAACCAGGGGCCCATCACCAGTACGTTGAATATGCCGGGATTCTGACGCTCGATGTTTTGATAAACGCCCAGCGCGCCAAACAGATCTTCATCATCGTACCAGCCTCCAACCGTCATCACCGCGGCATGAATATTCTTTAAGTTCGGAAACACATTTCGTTCTTTCCAAAACTGATCATAGTTGGGGTGCTGCATCATCTGGTCCCAGAACTTCATCCGCAGGCCCAACTTTTGCTGATAAAGATCGCCGGATCTTCTGAGGCCTCCCATTTCCAAATAAAATTTGTAGCCGTCCTGCGTGCCCCACGGAAAAGGCTTTACATAGTCATTGCTTCCGGTCGGTACGGGGCGCTGCTGGCCAAAGTAAGCGAAGAAATTGTAGTTCTGAGCCAGAAACAGGGCGCCGTTGTGATGCATGTCGTCGCCATGAAACCAGTCAGAGACCGGCGCCTGCGGAGAGATAGCTTTGACGGCCGGATGACCGTCGATGCCGGCCATCGAGGTGTAAAACCCGGGATACGAAATGCCCCAAACTCCCACACGGCCGTTGTTGTTCGGCACGTTCTTGATCAACCAATCGACCGTGTCATATGTGTCGCTGGTTTCGTCAATCTGGTTTCCCTTCTTATTTGGAATGTAGGGCCGCACGTCTTCATATTCGCCCTCGCTCATGTAGCGCCCGCGCACGTCCTGATAGACAAAGATGTAGCCTTCGCGCGCAAACAAATCATCCGGTCCCAGCGAGGTGCGAAATTTGTCTACTCCGTAAGGCGCCACGCTATAACACGTCCGATCAAACATCATCGGATATTTTTGCTTAGCGTCTTTAGGTTCATAGATCTGCGTGAACAGTTTGACACCGTCACGCATCGGGATCATTACTTCGCGTTTTATGTAGTGACTCTTGATATAGTCAGCCAGTTCGCGCTGTGCCTGAGTCATCTGGCCGGGTTGGGCGAAGGACGGAACGGCAAACGCGACTATTGCGACAGCAGCAAACAAAAGTGTGCAGAACCGTTTTGGTTTCATCGCATCTCCAGTACTACGATCTGTTTCCGAGCGCCGAGACGTATCAAGCCGCAATAATAAATCGTCAATTGGAAATTGTGAAGAGAACAGCGGGAGATCGTGAAAGCTAGATAAGGAAATCTCGTTAGAAATTAAATTGGCACCCAACGTAGGCGAGCAAAGTTGGCTGCCCCGTCGCCGACCGAAGCCTTCTGCCTGTCGAGAAGAGTAGCGTGTAATGTTTGCTCATTCTGAAGCGCCCGCCGACATTAAAGATCAGTTCGTTGCTTGCAAAGTGTTTGGCTGTGCCGTGAACCTCGCCCACTAACTCGAGACGCTTATTGATCTCGCCTCCAACGACTAGCCCATAGAGCACTTCATCCTTCTCCCGCTGGACCACCTGGTAGCCGACTTCGCCGTCGATTGTAACGGGCCCCAGTTTTTGACTTATCTCAATAGGTAACAGCAATTCACTGCCTTGCTCAATTAGTCCGCGCTTGACCGACGAAGCGGAGGTCCTGATTTCAAGTTGCGGGTATGTGGACATCGCAAAGCTATGCCGATCCTTATCCAGGAAGCGCCACTTTACGCCGACATTCGCGCTACCGAGGCCCGATTGGGTTGCCCCTTGCCGTTCTTGCAGCACTAACCAGGGAACTTCGGCCTTAAGCTGAATGCGCTCGCCGAGTCCATAATTGATGTCTATCAGTGGAATCGCAAACAGACGCCTATTTTGTTTTTGTGAAAGCGTCCAAGCGACGTTGATTTCCCAATGACCGTTTCCCGGCGTCTCTGGATCATCAGTGAGGAGCGGTGGGCCCCCTTGAGCTACGACCCGCCGTGGGAGAGAGGCCACACAGACGGCCACTAGAACCAGCAAGAGAATCAGTGAGCGCATAACCTGTGTTCTGTTCACTCCTGGAACCTTGGATTCAGTTCATCACTACGCGTTCTCCGTGCGATTGGCGGGCAAGACTTTTGCCCGCTCATGTCGCTACGTCCTGCAACATGTCGTGGCCAAAGACTTCCGCGCGCTTTTTCTGCCGACGGATCCTCAACGGTTTGAAATCCCCACGTTATGAATCCTCATAGCTCGAAGGTTACACTCCTGCGTCCTGGAGAAGTTTCACTTCGAGGGTCCGGGCCACTGCGACAGGCAGCAGTTGAGAGAGACGATCTTTTCTTATTACTCCCTGACCGCCGACGGCTATAATCTGATCGTGGGTAAGTGAGTGTGTGGCCGTCACCAGGAGGATCGGAGTGTCAGGATCAAAAGCTCTGATTAGCACGCACAATTCCAAGCCGTTTCCGTCCGGCAGATGATAATCAACGAGTATTACGTCAAACCTCTGCGTCGCGGCCTGGCAAAGTCCTCCGGTCTTACTGTGCTCCGCGATAACGTCGTATTCTTTAAGAATAGAGGAAACCAAATCACACGTATCTTCGTGATCATCAATGCATAGCAGACGCTTTCTTGCAGACATCGCCCGGAAAACCTTTCAAGATTAATTGGGGGAAGTTAAAACCAGCGGGGGAACCGAAGAAAAATTATTTTAAGACAATATCTTTAATCCGGCAATGCGGCAATGCCCTCAGTCTTCGAAAAGATGCTCAACCACGTCATTGGCCATCGCCCCAGTGCACCGCAGGACTTATGAAAACGAACAAATACCAAACACATAACGGGAACGAAGGGATGCGACTGTGTCAGAAGCCCGATCGTGAGGGAGGGCCGCACTCACAACGCTTGTGCTCATGAATCGCGTGCGAGCTATCCTTTCGAACGCCGATAGCGAGTGTTGCCCTTGCTTACGCGCGGGCTTCTGACACGGACCACTGGAACTGAAAGACCCATGAAGATTCTCAACCACCTAAACCTGATTCTGTTGACATTACTTCTGAGCGCGATGTTGTTGGGTGCTCAGCCGAAATCCAGAGAGACGAAGATACTCTTTCCCGTCGAGAAGGATGACAAGTGGGGCTTTATCGATCGCACGGGTAGGATCGTCGTCCCGCTTCAATTCGATAGCGCCAATGATTTCCATGAAGGCCTCGGCCTGGTGACGGCAAAAGGAAAGAAAATTTTCATCGATGCGGGCGGTCGCGTGATCATCACGCCGCAGTTCGATATTGTCGATAATTTTTCCGAAGGTCTGGCCGCAGTGAATATCGGGGAAACACGAATTCCGAACCTGGGATTGATCTCGAATCCTGGCAGGTGGGGGTACATCGACAGGACGGGCAAGCTGGTCATTCCCTTGAAGTTCACGCACGCGGAAAACTTCAGCGAAGGGCTGGCTGCGGTTAGGGACGGCGATCGCGGTGGTTTCATAGATCATCAAGGGAAGTTTGTCTTCGATGTTTCGTTGGACGTGACCTTGGGATTTCACGAAGGTGTGGCTGGTGTTCTTTGGAAAGGAACGCTCACTTACTTTGATCGAACCGGCAAAAGGATTCCGACAACCGTGGATTACGGTCCCAAGAGCAATTCCTTTTCGGAAGGCCTGGTGCCGCTTTCAATCAAGGGCAAGTGGGGATTTATGGATCAGACCGGGAAGCTTTCGATCAAACCGCAGTTCGACGACGCGGAGGATTTCAGCGAGGGACTGGCGCCAGTCAAAGTCCAAAGCGCAGACACAGTGTGGTGTCCGGCGGACACACAGGGCAACCGCTCGGGCTCAACCATGATGTACGGCTATATCGATAAGACCGGCAAGCTGGTCATTCCCGCAGTCTTCAATTCGGCCGAACCCTTTAGCGAAGGGCTGGCCTCCGTCAGAAAGTGCGATCAGGCTTTCTTCATAGACAAGACGGGCAAAACGGTCATCGCCGGGAACTTCACCTATGCATCGTCATTCTCGGGCGGCCTCGCCCATGTCGAGACTTTGACCAAAGACGGTTTGTTGGCGGGATATATCGATAAGACGGGGAAGCAGGTGTGGGGCCCAACGAAGTAGATTAATTTGGATGCGAACTGTGTGGCATGCGCGTAAGCTGCCGGCCCGCGCACAAAAACAAAGCCCACGACTAGTGCCGTGGGCCTTATCTTTTCGTTCAAAGCAAAAGCTACTGAATCGTATCAGACGATCCCTTAAAGCCATGCATGGCCTGCTTGGCCACCCACTTCAACACGCGCTTGGTGTCATAACAATAAGCCAGGATGTAGTTGCAGGTCGACAGACAATGCGTCGAGCACTCCTTCTTCATCTCGTCCAACTGGGCGTTGTCAAACTTCGGATTCTCGATCGTGCCCCAGTCGTGCGTGGCAGAGTACATTGGGAAGCAGGGCGCCAGTGTTCCATCCGTGCGAATGATCAGAGAGTTCTGACCGGCGCGACATTTCCAGGGTGGCACCGCTCCACGCATGAGCTGTTTCATCTCCTGCATGTGCTTGCTCTGGTTGACCATCTTATAGCCTTCGTTGTGGCGCTTGTCATCCAGATAGTCGAGCAGGTCGTCGACCTTTGACCAGTCGTCCGGCGTCAGATAAGTGACGTTCTCGTCGAGATGCTTAAAGTGATCCTGCTCCATCATCGGCGTTTCGTTGATGTGGTAATCGGTCGCGATGCCGGCGTCATGGGCAATCTCGGTCAACTCTTTGACGTCGTCCATGTTGTTGCGGCAGATGTTGATATTGAACATCACCGTGTAGCCATAGTGATGTTGCCGCTTCACCAGATATTCAAAATAAGGACGAATCGGATCCAAAGCCTTCGGCAAAGATTTTCTGTCTTTGACTGAATCAACCGCCAGATTGACGGTGGCGATTCCGGCGTCGCCCAGGCGATCGATCACTTCCGGCTTCATCAAGCGGCCGTTCGTCGGCAGGTAAACAAAGATGTCCTTCTTCGCGCTGTAGTCGACGATCTTGTGAATGAACTTCGGCCGCAGCAGCGGCTCGCCACCCATCAGCGCCAACACCCGCGACCCGATCGAGTGGAGCCAATCAATCGAGCGCTTGGCAGTGTCTTCGGTCATGCCTTTGACCTTGTTGTTGTAAGACCAGCAGTAGTGGCAATCCAGATTGCACTTCCACTCAGTGAACAAATAAGGAATGATCGGCCGCAGATCGTTTTTGTACCAGCGCGATTTGAAATACGGCGAGCCCCAGGTTTTCCAGGTACGAATCGCGTTCAGCTTCTGGTATTCCGACTTGGTCATCGGCTGGGGATCGGGATGGATCGGGTAGATCGGTTCCGGCAAAACCTCCAACTCCGGCTTTACTTGCAGAGTCGTCCGCACCTCGGGCTTGTAAAGGATCTGATGAAGTTTTTGATCCAACCTTGAGGGTGGAGCCGAAGAAGCTGGCGCATTCTCTATCATTAATTCTGGCGGCATATCAGTTATTTCTCCACTGAATATTTGAAAATTTGATCAAGCCCTTCGCATTCAAAGCGTTCAAGCACACGAATGGGCCGGGGTTAGAAAATCAAGCGCTCATATTCGCTGATTTAGGCCCTAATTGCAAGCTTCTTTCGGCCCGCAGTTCGGTCTTGTTACAAATGGAGTGTGTTAAATAGCAATCAGATCCAGGAATCCATCAGCAACCAGCACCAAGTCAGCCAACAACCGCGCCGATAGCCGGCATATCCGTCCGACATAGTTGGTTGCCCCACCGCTTGAGAAAAGTTAAGCTTTGCCGTTCGCGGAGGATCTGAAAATTTGTCGTTTCCTGCCCTGCCTGTCGTCACGGCCGGCCTCAGACCTGAATTGTTCGCCGGCGCCGGCACTAATTCCGTTAGCCGTGTCTTGCTGGTCACCGCCCTCAGTGTGCTGGTACTTGTCGGTCTTGGCTTTCGACTCAAAGCTTTGAGCAGTGAAGGTCTAAGCGATGACGAACTCAACAAGCTTAATGCCGTTAGTGAATATCGCACGCAGGGACTGACGGGCGCCAACGGCGAGCATCCGCTCCTGATGAAAGCCTTGCTGACGGTCAGCGTTATCGTGGCCGAGAAGTGGAATCAGACGTCGCTGGTTAGCGGCCATCCCGATCTGAATCTACCGGTGGAAAGCTCTGTGCGCATTCCCGGCGCGTTGTTTGGGGCTCTGACCTCAGTGCTGATCTTCCTGGTCGCTTCAGAGCTGTTCGGTCTGGAAGTGGGTCTAATCTCGGCGGCGCTGTGGGCATTTGACCCGCTGGCGATCGGTTTCAATCGCATCGCCAAGGAAGATACTTTTCTGATCTTCTTCTTCATGCTCGCAATTTTTTTCTGGCTGCGTGGACAGCGCGTGGCCGAAAGCCAACCTGAGCGAAATCCCGAACGCTTCTATTGGGCGACCGCCGCCGCCTTCGGTGCCATGCTCGCGTCAAAATATGTCCCGATGATGATCGCCATCCCGGTGGGGTACAACTATGCCTTCCAGAGAGTCCCGACCACTCGTTGGGTCATCGGCAAAAAACGCTTCCTGAAATTCTTTTTCGTGATGGGGGTCGTGTTTCTGATCTGCAATCCGACGATCGTTTTGCCCGAAACGTGGCAGGCCATGTCGAATTTCACCAGCGGTCGAAGCATGGGGCATGACAGTTATGAATTCATGGGCGGGCTTTATCCACATCGATTTCAGGATTGGCTGCACGGTGAGCCATGGTATTTCTATTTCGTCCTGATCTTCACCAAGCTGCCGGTCTTAACGTTGGCTGGTTTTCCGCTCGGTCTGGGACTGCTCTTCAGGCAAAAGAGCGGCGACGGCCGCTATTTCCTGCTGCTGTGGCTGGCTCTCTGGGCCCTTTCGTACATGTTGCCCGGTGGCAAATTCACGCGATACCTTACCTCAATTCTACCGGCCATCATTATGACCGCAGCGATCGGAGTTCAATTTACGGCGCGCCGACTGGGAAGATTTTTCGCGCGGGTTTTCAAAAATGAATCTCTCAAAGTTTACCCGCGCTCAGCGCTGGCTTCGCTGGTGATCATCTCGGCGTTCTGGTCATCCTTGACGGCAGCGCCCCATTACCGCTTATACGTAAGCTCCCTGGGTGGCGGCCCTGCCCAGGCCGGTTTGTACTTTCCCCAGGACGAGTTTTATGACGGTTATATGAGGGACGTCATGGTCGAGTTGGCCAGGCGCGCCCGGCCCAACGCGAGGGTGGCTAACGAGACTTCTCCGCTCGCAGCGTATTACGCGCAACGAGCGAATCGCTCCGATCTGGTTTGCGTTGACTTGTCTGATCCCGCGGAGCTCGATAAATTGTCACCCGGTGATTTTGTGATCGACGCGCGCGGCCGTACCTATCTAAGCAATCAGGAAATGCTGATGCGACTACGGCAGTCAAACCAACCTGCGTTTACGGTTGCGGTGGGCACAACTCCGGCCGCCTCCGTTTACGTTTTAGATCAGAAGTCGCTTGATGCTCTGCGCGGCACCCGTTAGTATCAGGAGTCCGCAAGGGCGTCGTTCGCAAGTGGCCCTCCCTGACGGTCGGGCTTCTGACAAGCTTTTATGTTGCTCGAAAAACTTCTCGGCAAATCAATACCTGAACTGAAAGAGCGGTTCGTCGATCGCGCCCGCCCGGTTCCCAAAGGTCTGATCGATGCGCTTGAATCCGATGAACGCCGGGGCGCTCATCATCTGGCCAAACAGATTCGAGAGCGCTGGCGCAAGAACCGGGCAGAGGGTCAGCGCCTGCATAACTTGCTCCGGTTCGAAATAGAGCTTTGGGATCAGGGCTTCAACTTCATCGCCGGCGTTGACGAAGCGGGCATGGCGCCCCTGGCGGGTCCGGTAGTTGCCGCCGCCGTCGTTTTGCCCCGCAACTACAAACTTCGTCGCTTAAATGACTCGAAACAGATTCTCGATATGGCAGTGCGGGATGAACTGGCGCAACAAATTAAGCAGGACGCAATCGTTTGGTGTGCGGGCCGCGCCGAAGTTGAAGAGATCGACACGATCAACATCTATCACGCCGGCTTACTCGCGATGCGACGAGCGGTGGAAGGCCTGACTTCGCAGCCTGACTTCATTCTGGTCGACGCGCGCCGCATTCCGCATTGCCCAGCTCCGCAACGTGGAATCATCAAAGGCGACACGCTCTCTGCCAGCATCGCGGCCGCCTCGATCATCGCCAAGACCACCCGCGATGCGTTAATGGCTGAGTTTGATTCCGTGCATCCCGGCTATAACTTCGCGACTCATAAAGGATATCCCACGCCCGAACATTGCCGTCTGTTGAAAGAACTCGGCGCCGCGCCGATTCATCGTAGAAGCTTCGCGCGTGTGCGTGAAGTCCTCGGCCTCGATCCAATTCAAAGTGAGTTGTTCGGCGAGACGGCAGAAGCCGCAAGTGCGAACCAATAGGGCAAGCTTTTTGGAGTGCGGTGGCAAGCGCAGCGCGACACCGCTTTGGATCAGCCATCCAAAGCTCTCGCACGCCTATCCAAAGCGCCGTCGGCGCTTCGCTTTGCCGGCGCGCTCCAAAAATTGCCCTTTTCATAACTCTGCGAAATCCTTTGCGCTCTTTGCGGTTGAATCGATCTAACGAATCACCCGCGCCGGCTTGAAACTTCAAACCTGAAGCCTGAAACTACACCCATGGCTTCCTTATCTGATTACAAAAAGAAACGTCATTTCAACAAGACGCCTGAGCCCGGTCCTGAGAAGAAGACTTCCGAGTTGGGCAATATCTTTGTCGTGCAGAAACATCGCGCGACGCAATTGCACTACGACTTTCGTCTCGAAGCCGATGGTGTCTTGAAGTCCTGGGCGGTGCCCAAAGGTCCGGCCATGGATCCCAAGGTAAAGCGGCTGGCCATGCAGGTCGAAGATCACCCAGTCGACTATGCGGACTTTGAAGGCGTAATTCCGGAGGGTGAATACGGCGGCGGCACCGTGATGGTCTGGGACTATGGCGTCTACGCGCCTGAGAATAGCGAGAACGTTTCCCGCGCACTGGCAAAAGGTGAACTAAAATTCACCGTGCTGGGCAAGAAACTAAAAGGCTCGTTCGTGCTGGTGCGCACACGCGATCGGCAATGGCTCTTGATGAAACACCGTGATGAGTACGCGAAAGATGACGAGGACATAACCGAAACTCAGCCTTACTCTGTGCTGACCAAACGCACCTTGACCGAGATTGCCGAAGATGAAGGCGGCGAGGTAAAGAAGGCGGCTACGGGCGATCCGAAAAAGCTTCCCCCTCGCCGCGGGATCAAGCGCCGGAAGAAGAGTGCGAAGAAAAAGATCTGGCACAGCAATAAAGGCGCGGGGTGAGCCTCTGTAATGCTGGAAGCGCGAAGTTAGGCAGCTAGTTAAGAGGCGGTTCGGTTGAGATGGTTGGTCGATTTCGATTTAAGGAGTAGCACTAATATGGATCCCGATCCTATGCAGTTCGTCGAAGAAGACGATGATAAGAAACCAACTGAAACCACGGTTGAAGCCAAAAAACCCAAAGCTCACCTAAACACCTGGGTCGCTATTTCCGTGGCGTTGCTGGCTACGTTCATGGGGATTTGCAAAGTCAAGGACGATAACATCGTCCAGGCCATGCAACAGGCGCAGGCGGATAAGATCGATAACTATTCGTGGTACCAGGCGCGCAATATTCGTGAAGAGGTGGCCAAAGCCACGGCCGTCCAACTGACTGCGCAAGCGGCCGTCGCTCCGCCCCAGGCAAAGCCGATCTTCGAAGCACAGATCAAAACTTACGAAGCGATTGCCCAGGATCAGGGAGAGAAGAAGAAGATTCAGCAAGCCGATGCCGACAAAGCCGATCAGACTTACAACGAACTCAACTTTCATGACGATCAATTCGATCTTTCAGATGCCATGCTGGCGCTGGCGATTTCACTGATGGCGGTGACGGCTTTGACTCAGAAGCGCTGGCTCTTCATCCTCGCGCTCTTCCCGACGGTGTTTGGCGTGGTCATGGGCCTGGCCGGGCTGCTCGGCTGGCATATTCATCCGAACGCGCTGACACGGTTGTTATCTTGAATCGGCTTTGGGGCCGCTCCAAATTCATTCCGGTCCGTTTCGCATCGGCCTGCTGTACAACCCTGCCCGCCGCCAAATATACTAAGTCCCACGGTTTCAATCTCTCGGTCGTGAACTTCAACACAAAGGACAATCCAAGTTATGCGCGCATTGATCACTCGCAGCTCCTTGCTGCTCTTTGCCACCGCGATGATCGCCCTCGTCGTCGCTGATAACCTGAAGACAGCAGGTGCAAACGCCATGAAGCTGACCTCCCGCAAACCTGAGTCGAGTATGCTCAAAGAGGGTGAGACACCCGCGCTTCCGGATATCGCCGAACCAAATCCACTGCTGGCCCAGTGGGAGGGGCCATACGGCGGCGTGCCTCCATTCGACAAAGTGCAGGTGAGTCTCTTCAAGCCGGCGTTGGCAGCGGCGATGAGCGAAAACCTCGCGGACGTCGATAAGATCGCGAACGATTCCGCCGCGCCAACTTTCGAGAACACCATTGTGGCCTTGGAGCGCGCCGGTCAAACACTCGAGCGCGTCTCGACCATTTATGGCGTCTGGGGTTCCACGATGGCCGGTCCGGAATTTCAGGCAGTACAGCGTGAGATGGCGCCGAAGCTTGCCGCCTTTAACGATAAGATTACTCAGAACGAAGCTCTCTTTCAGCGAATCGAAGCGGTCTACAACTCGCCGGCCAAAAAGAAACTGAGTTCAGAGCAGCAACGTCTGGTTTGGCTTGACTACACCAACTTCGTTCGCTCTGGTGCGAAACTGAACGGGACGGACAAAGCACGCCTCTCTCAAATCAATCAACAACTCGCCGGCCTCTTCACCAAATTCAGTCAGAACGTTCTGGCCGAAGAGGACGGGCAATTCGTCGCGCTCAAGAGTGAAGCTGACCTCGCCGGTCTGCCGCAATCCGTGCGCGATGCGGCAGCCGCCGCAGCTACCACTAAGAAACAGGAAGGCTGGTTGATCTCGAACACGCGTTCGTCGGTCGATCCGTTCCTGACCTACTCTGATCGCCGCGACCTGCGCGAAAAAGTCTGGCGCATGTTCATCATGCGCGGCGACAACGGCGACGAGCACGACAACAACTCGACTATCACCCAAATTCTGCAACTGCGGGCCGAGCGCGCCAAGCTCCTCGGATTTCCCACCCACGCGCACTGGCGGTTGGAGAACTCGATGGCGAAAACTCCCGAACGCGCAATGGAATTGATGATGGCCGTTTGGAAGCCCGCGGTCGCGCGCGTTCACGAGGAAGTCGGGGACATGCAAGCTCTCGCTGACAAAGAAGGCGCGAAGATCAAGATCGAACCGTGGGATTATCGCTATTATGCCGAGCGTGTTCGCAAAGCAAAATACGATCTGGATCAGAATGAAGTGAAGCCTTACCTGCAACTCGAGAAGTTGCGCGAAGGCGTCTTCTGGGTCGCCGGCGAACTCTTCAATTTTAAATTCACTCCGGCGACGAACGTTCCCGTCGCTCACTCGGACATAAGGGTCTGGCAAGTCGCCGACAAAACTTCAGGCAAACAAATCGGGCTCTGGTATTTTGATCCGTACGCGCGCGCGGGCAAACGTTCCGGCGCCTGGATGAATGCTTATCGAACTCAGGAGCGGGTCAACGGACAGATCACCACGATCGTTTCCAACAACGCGAACTTCGTTAAAGGAAAGCCGGGCGAACCTCTCCTGATTTCATGGGATGATGCGACGACGATGTTCCATGAGTTCGGTCACGCACTGCACGGTTTGAACTCAGACGTCACCTATCCTTCGCTGTCGGGAACGGCGGTCGCGCGCGACTATGTCGAATTCCCTTCGCAACTAATGGAACACTGGCTGTCGACGCCGGAAGTGCTGAACAGATTTGCGGTGCACTATCAAACCGGCAAGCCGATTCCGCAAGAGCTGGTCGATAAGATCAAGCGCTCGGCGACTTTCAACCAGGGTTTCATTACCGTTGAGTATCTGGCGGCGGCGTTGCTCGACATGAAATTGCATCTGGCCGGCGACCGGAAGATCGATCCGCGCGTCTTTGAGAAAGAGGCGTTGGACGAGCTGGGCATGCCGCATGAGATCGTTCTGCGTCACCGCTTACCGCAGTTCATGCACGTCTTTTCGAGCGACAGTTATTCCGCCGGGTATTACAGCTATCTTTGGGCGGACGTGATTACCGCCGACGCTTTCGGAGCGTTCACCGAAGCCGGCGGACCCTACGACAAGAAAGTCGCCGAGCGTCTGCGCAAAAACATCTTCTCAGTCGGCAACACCATCGATCCGGCCGAAGCCTATCGCAACTTCCGCGGCCGTGATCCTAAAGTCGAAGCATTGATGAAGAAGCGGGGATTTCCATCGTAGAGGAGGCCCGAGATGGAGCGCCGACATCCTGTCGGCGGAGCGCGGGCATCCCTGCCCGCATTGAGCGCGAAGCGCGAACTACGCTCCCGCTGCGATAACGTCAGTACCACCGCGTCAGCGGGCGGGTCTATGCGACAACTTTACCTTTCGCGCTGCGCGCTCAGTGCGGGCAGGGATGCCCGCGCTCCAATCGCACCTCGTCAATACTGCCAATTCACATTCACAAATCCCGTCCCGCTCGTTGGCACCGTGTACTGATGATTGTTTCCTGCTTCCCAGGTCACCGTGCCGTTCGCGGCAATCTTTATGAACTTGAACTGGATGGTTTGACCGGCCGGTACGCTCGCGTTGAGAAACCAGTTCGGATAATTCGGCGTCAGCATCGGCCCGACGGCTCCGTCCCAAGTCGTGGCCCAGTTGCCCAACTCGACGGTGCTGCCGGTAAGAAAGATGTAGTCGCCCGTCTGTGTAGACGTCGCGTTGTTAACCGTGAAAGTCACCGGAATCAGTTTTGCTGTCAGCACCGTGTATTGAATGCTGTTCGAAACCTGAGACAATGAATTGGTCACCGTCACACTGTAGACGCCATTGATAACTGACGGGGTGGTGCAGACGATTTGCGTCGGCGTCCACGAGTTGATGCTGGCGGTCGTCGTGCCGAACTTCACACTGCCAGTGGTCGAGCCAAAGTTGCGACCGGCGATCGTCACCCTCACTCCTGATTGACCTGAAGTTGGCCCAATTGAACCGACCTCGGGCGGCGCCGCGCCTTCGGTCAACTGCCAGACGGCAACGGTATGTGACGGCAAAGTAAAGTTGGTCACCGGGTTGTTGCCTCCCGATCCCGTACTTACCGTGATCGAAGAACCGCCCAGCAGTCCGTTGAGATAATCAGTATAGGTTCCGGCCGGCAACGCCGTATTGAGCCCGGTAATCGAATACGACGAGCTGTCATTCTTATTAATTGCGACCAGAACGGTGCTACCAAAGAATTTTCGCTCGTAAATATATACGTCGTTATTGATCCAACGCTGGCCCGTAGAACCATAGGGCACCGCCGGATTGTTGTGACGCAAGGTTGAGAGCTGGTTCATCAACTGATACGTCGTAGTGCTGGTGCTAAAACCCGACATCATGTTGCGATTGTAAGGATCAGTCCCGCCGCTTGTGTCGTTGTGCAGGTATTGTTCCGTGCCGTAATAGATGCAGGGGATCCCGCGTGTGGTCAGCGTGAAGGCCATTGTTTCGTGCAGCCGGTTGGTGTTGTTGTTGATCGAAAGGAAACGCGCCATGTCGTGATTGTCGATAAACGTCACCAGG
>Ga0209488_10002694_pt1 | contig 14494 bp, 9 predicted proteins | sample Rivendell_Oct201_8_FD_188349 | JGI IMG/M metagenome (GOLD analysis project Ga0209488, IMG submission 188349) | Vadose zone soil microbial communities from the Eel River Critical Zone Observatory, Northern California, USA -... | ecosystem: Environmental > Terrestrial > Soil > Vadose zone >... | reverse complement strand
GCTGCGCAGGATCGCGGTCGTGCCTTTGAGCCGCTTCTCGGGCGAAGGCCAGTCCTGGAAGAACACGACCTTCTGGTCGGGCCGCACGCGCGCCTGCGGTCCCTGCTGGCGGATGAAGGCGACAAGCCGATCCGGATTGGCAAACGTATTGTCACGGAAGGCGACCACCGCGCCCTTGGGGCCGGCCTCGATCCGCTCCACATTGGCCCGCCGACATAGCGCCTTGATGGCAACGATCTGCAGCAGATGCTCGACCTCGATCGGCAGCTTGCCGAAGCGGTCGGCCATCTCGGCGCCAAATGCATCAATCTCCTGCTCGTCCTCGATCTCGGAAAGCCGCCGATAGAGCGCGAGCCGCACCGGCAGGTCGGCGACGTACTCCTCCGGGATCATCACCGGCGTGCCGATGGTGATCTGCGGCGACCAGCGGTCGGCGACCGGAGCGGCGTTGCCGGCTTTGAGGCTCGCGACCGCCTCCTCGAGCATCTGCTGATAGAGCTCGAAGCCCACTTCCTTGATGTGGCCGGACTGCTCGTCGCCGAGGAGATTGCCGGCGCCGCGGATGTCGAGGTCATGAGACGCGAGCTGGAAGCCGGCGCCCAACGTATCGAGCGATTGCAGCACTTTGAGCCGCCGCTCCGCCTGCGCCGTGATTTTGCGCTCGGGCAAGGTGAACAGCGCGTAGGCGCGCACCTTGGAGCGCCCGACGCGGCCACGCAGCTGATAGAGCTGCGACAGACCGAAGCGATCGGCGCGATGCACGATCAGCGTGTTGGCGGTCGGGATGTCGAGGCCGGATTCGACGATCGTGGTCGAGAGCAGCACGTCGTACTTGCCGTCGTAGAACGCCGACATGATGTCCTCGAGCACGGTCGCGGGCATCTGCCCGTGCGCCACCGCGACCCGCATCTCGGGCACCTGCTTGTCGAGGAACTCCTTGACGCCGGCGAGGTCCTCGATGCGCGGGCACACGTAAAACGCCTGTCCGCCACGATAGCGCTCGCGCAGCAGCGCCTCGCGCACGATCAGCGGATCGAACGGCGCCACGAAGGTGCGCACCGCGAGACGATCCACTGGTGGCGTGGCGATGATCGAAAGGTCGCGCACGCCGGTCAGCGCGAGTTGCAGTGTGCGCGGGATCGGCGTGGCGGTGAGCGTGAGCACGTGCACCTCGGAGCGCAGCTGCTTGAGCCGCTCCTTGTGGGAGACGCCGAAATGCTGCTCCTCATCGACGATGACGAGGCCCAGATCCTTGAACTTGATGCCCTTGCCGAGGAGCGCGTGAGTGCCGATCGCGACGTCGGTCTGCCCCTCCGCGATGCTCTGCTTCACCTGCGCCAGCTCCTTGCCGGTCACCATGCGCGAGGCCTGCCCGATGTTGAGCGGGAAGTGGCGGAAGCGCTCGGTGAAGGTCTTGGTGTGCTGGCGCGAGAGCAGCGTCGTCGGCGCAATGACGGCAACCTGCTTGCCGTTCATCGCGGTTGCGAACGCTGCCCGCAGCGCCACCTCGGTCTTGCCAAAGCCGACGTCGCCGCAGACCAGGCGGTCCATCGGACGGCCCTTGGTGAGATCGTCCAGCACGGAATCGATCGTCACCTGCTGGTCATCGGTCTCCTCGTAGGGGAAGCCGACGCAGAACTCCTCGTAGGGCCCCTGCTCGACCGGAAGCTTGGGCGCCTCGCGCAGCAGACGTTCGGCCGCGATCTTGATCAGCTCGTTGGCGATCTCGCGGATGCGGCTCTTCATGCGCGCCTTGCGCGCCTGCCAGGCTCCGCTGCCGAGCCGGTCGAGCTCGACGCCGGTCTCCTCCGAGCCGTAACGCGACAACAACTCGATGTTCTCGACCGGCAGGAACAGCTTGTCGCCGCCGGCGTAGTGAATCTCCAGACAGTCGTGCGGCGCGCCCGCCGCCTCGATTGCGCGCAAGCCGACGAAACGGCCGATGCCGTGGTCGACGTGCACCACGAGATCCTCGGCCGAAAGGCTGGTCACCTCGGCGATGAAGTTCTCTGGCCGCCGGGCGGCGCGGCGCGAGCGCACCAGCCGGTCGCCCAGGATATCCTGTTCGCTGATCAGCACAGCGTCGGCGGTCTCGAAGCCAGTCTCGAGTCCGAGCACCGCGAGCGCCACCTGATGCTTGGGCAGGTTCAAAGCCTGCGGCCACGAGGCGACCGGCGTGAGGTTGGCGAGCGCGTGGTCGGTGAGCACATGCTGCATGCGGTCGCGCGAGCCCTCGCTCCAGAGCGCGACGATGACGCGCTTTTGCGCCTTCTGCAGCGCCAACACATGCTCGGTCACCGCCTCGAACACATTGCGCCCGGGCTCGTTGCGCTCGGCCGCGAAATTGCGTCCCTGCTTCGACCCGATATCGACCATCGGCCCCTTCTTCTCCGGCGCCGCAAACGGCGAGAGGCGCGCGACCGCGACGGCCGCGAGGCGTTTCTGCCATTCGGCCTCGGTGAGATAGAGCCGGTCGGGCGGCAGCGGGCGATAGAGCGCGCCCGAGCCGGGCTGGTTCTGCGCATCGACGCGCGCATCGTAGTAGTCCTTGATCTGCTCGAGCCGCTCGCGCCCGGCATCCTCGTCCTGTGGCTCGAGCACGATCGGTGACCCCGGGACGTAGTCGAAGATCGTCTCCATCCGCTCATGCAGCAGCGGCAGCCAATGCTCCATGCCGGGGTGGCGGCGGCCTTCACTCACCGCCGCATAGAGCATGTCGTCGGTGGTGGGAGCGCCAAGCGCCTCGACGTAGCCGCGGCGGAAGCGCCGGATGGTCTCGCTGGTGAGCTGGAATTCGGACACCGGCACGAGATTGAGCGCATGCAGCTGATCGGTGGTGCGTTGCGTCTCCGGATCGAAGGTGCGGATGGTCTCGAGCGTGTCGCCGAAGAAGTCGAGCCGCACCGGCTCGGCCATGCCGGGCGCGAACAGGTCGATGATCCCGCCGCGCACCGCATAGTCGCCCGGCTCGCGCACGGTCGAGGCGCGCGCAAAGCCATTGAGCTCGAGCCAGCCCGTGATGCCGGCCATGTCGATGACCTGACCGGGCACGGCCGAAAGCGACTGCGTCGCCACCAGCGACTTCGCAGGCACGCGCTGGAGCGCGGCGTTGATGGTGGTGAGCAGCACAGAGGGACGCTCGTGGCCCTTGAGATGCGCGAGCCGCGACAGCGCGGTCATGCGCTGGGCGACGGCGCCGGCATGCGGCGAGACCCGGTCATAGGGCTGGCAGTCCCAGGCCGGGAACTCGAGCACCGCGAGATCGGGCGCGAAGAAGGGCAACGCGCGCGCGAGCGTCGCCATGCGGCCGCCGTCACGGCAGATGATCAGGAGGCTTGTAGCCGGCGCACGACGTTGCGCGGCCACGGCACGCGCCAGATCGGCGCAGACGATGCCTTCGGCACCATCGGCCACGCCAGCCACTGCCAGCGGCCGGCCGGGCTCAAGCAGGTCTGCGGGCGAGTTCGCCATGCCGAACAGCTCTTTCCAACGCGCCATATCGGTCAGCCCTCGCGATGCTTGTGGAAGTCGCACATCCGGCGGAACAACACAGTGTCGACATCGGCAGGCACATCAGCTTCACCGGTGACCCAGGCGAGCAGGTCGCGGTCGGGAAGCTCGATCAGGCGTTCGAGGTCGGCAAGCTCGTCGTCGCTCAGCTCCGCCAGCGAAGAATCGGCGAAGCGGCCCATGATCAGGTCCATCTCGCGCATGCCCCGGTGCCAGCAGCGGAACAGGAGCTTGCGGCGGCGCAGATCAAGACCGTCGCTCGTGCGTTCCGTCACCTGTGCCTCCAACCATCCATGCCGCCAACGCCAAAAACCCGGACGGGCCGGGGAAGGTCATATAGCGATCGCCATGCGCGTTGTCAGCCCAGATGGTTGCCATTCCACCGCTCGCGAGCGAGCATTGCGACTCGGCGGGAGCGCGCATGCGGCCAGACGTTCTCAATCCTCTGTTTGCGGCGATCACGAGCCTTCCGGGCATCGGCTCGAAGGTCGAGAGGCTCTATCGCCGCCTCCTCGGCCGCGACGATGTCCCGCGCGTCGTCGACCTGATCATGCATCTGCCGACCGGTACGATCGACCGCCGCGCGCGGCCGAAGCTGCGCGATGTTCAGCCGGATACGGTCGTCACCGTCGCGGTGACGGTGGACCGGCATCGGCCGCCGCCGCCACGCCGCTCGCGCGCGCCCTACCAGATCTACACCAGTGACGAGACCGGCGATCTGCTGCTCACCTATTTCAATCCGCACAAGGACTACCTGGAAAAACTCCTCCCCGTCGGCGCGACGCGCTACGTGTCGGGCACGGCTGCGTTCTACGATGGCACGCTGCAGATGGTGCATCCCGATCGCGTGGTCGATGAAGCGGGACTCGCAAGCCTGCCGCTGGTCGAGCCGGTCTATCCGCTGACCGAAGGCCTGAGCCTCAATCAGGTGCGCAAGGCGGTCGATGCGGCGCTCACCTCGCTGCCGGATTTGCCCGAGTGGCAGGAGCCAGAATGGGTCGCGCGCCAGGGCTTCCCAGCCTTCGCAGCTGCGCTGCGCACGCTGCACCGGCCGCAAGAGCCCTTGGACATCGATCCCGGCGGCGCCGACTGGACGCGGCTGGCCTATGATGAGCTCCTCGCTGGGCAGCTTGCGCTTGCGCTCGTGCGCGCTCACCTGCGCCGGCCGGCCGGACGTCCGACCGCCGGCGACGGGCGCTTGCGTCGAAAGTTGACCGAAGCCCTGCCCTATTCGCTGACCAATTCGCAGACCCGCGCCATCGCCGAGATCGTCGACGATCTCGCCAAGCCCGAGCGGATGCTGCGGCTCCTGCAGGGCGATGTCGGCTCGGGCAAGACCGTGGTGGCGCTCATGGCCGCGGCGGCCGCCATCGAGGCCGGCCGGCAGGCCGCCGTGATGGCCCCGACCGAGATCCTCGCGCGCCAGCACCTTGCGACCATCGCGCCGCTCACGGCGACCGCCGGCATCGAGGTTGCGATCCTGACCGGCCGCGAGCGCGGCCGCGAGCGCAACGACATTCTCGAGCGGCTCGCATGCGGCGATATCCATCTGCTCGTTGGCACGCATGCGCTCTTTCAAGATGATGTCGCATTCCACGACCTGGCGCTGGCGGTGGTCGACGAGCAGCACCGGTTCGGCGTGCATCAACGCCTTGCGCTCGCGCAGAAAGGCGAAGCCGTCGACATCCTGGTGATGACCGCGACGCCGATCCCGCGCACGCTGGTGCTGACCTATTTCGGCGACATGGACATCAGCGAGCTGCGCGAGAAGCCGGTCGGGCGCCAGCCGATCGACACGCGCACGTTGCCGCTGTCACGCCTCGACGAGGTCGTCGCTGCGATAGGCCGTGCGCTCGCCGAAGGCCGGCGCGCCTATTGGGTCTGTCCGCTGGTCGAGGAATCCGAGAACGTCGATCTCGCCGCCGCGACCGACCGGTTCGAGGCGCTCCAGCAGGAGTTCGGCGAGGCCGTCGATCTCGTGCACGGGAAGATGAAAGGTACCGACAAGGATCGCGCCATGGAGCGTTTCGCCGCCGGTGAGAGGCAGCTGCTGGTCGCCACCACCGTCATCGAGGTCGGCGTCGATGTGCCCGAGGCGACCGTGATGGTGATCGAGCATGCCGAGCGTTTCGGGCTTGCGCAGCTCCATCAGCTGCGCGGCCGCATCGGCCGCGGCTCCGGCCGCTCGACCTGTCTTCTCCTCTACAAGGAGCCGCTCGGCGAGACCGCCAAGGCCCGCCTGTCGATCATGCGCGAGACTCAAGACGGCTTCCGCATCGCCGAGGAGGACTTAGCGCTGCGTGGCGAAGGCGACGTGCTCGGCACGCGCCAATCCGGGATGCCGGGCTTTCGGGTGGCACACGTCGAGCTGCACGGCAAGCTGATCGAGGCGGCCCGCGATGACGCCAAACTCGTGCTGGCGCGCGATGCAACGCTCACCTCGCCGCGCGGGCAGGCGCTGCGCAGTCTGCTCTATTTCTTCGGTCGTGACGAGGCGATCCGGCTGATCCGGGCAGGATGACCAAAGCCGCGGACAATCACTTCACCGGCGCGGCTGTGCGCGCCTGCGCCGCCAGGCGCGCCGTTTGCGCCAGCCCGGCCAGCCGTCGCTGCTGATCGGCACCGCCGTTGGGCTGCACCATGCCGGCCGACATCAACAGCGTCATCGCCGACTCAACCGTAATGTCGAGCTCGATCAGGTCGCGGCGCGGCACATAGAAGAAGAAGCCGGTGGTCGGGTTCGGCGTGCAGGGCATGAACGCCGCCACATGCTCGGTGTCCGGCAGGCGTGCGGCGATATCCGGGCTCGCGGTCTGCGACAGGAACACCAGCGACCACATTCCGGGCGATGGAAACTCGACCAGCGCCACGCGCCGGAAGCTCGATCCGCTCTTGGAGAATAGCGTCTCGAAGATCTGCTTCAGGCTCTTGTAAACCGGGCGCACCACCGGCATGCGGTTGAGGATGTTCTCGCCGAACTCGACCAGCTTGCGGCCGACCAGATTGGCGGTGAGAAAGCCGAGCGTCGTGATCGCCAGGAACGCGATGATCAGCCCAGTGCCGGGCACATGGAGCGGCAGATAGGTCTCAGGGCGATACGCAATCGGAATGAGCGGCCGCACCAGCTCGTCCACCCAGTTGATGAACCACCAGGTGAGATTGACGGTGATGTAGACCGGCCCGACCAGGATCAAACCGGTGAGAAAATAATTGCGTATTCGGCCGATCAGGCCGTGATGATGGGAGACCGGTGCGGGTGGCGGGTCCGGCTGTGAGCCCAAGGACGCCGGGGCTTCCGGCGCGGGCTGCAACTCCTTGTCTAGCACGTTCATGGCGGTACGTGACTGCAGCTTCCAGGTGGCAACAATGTGGTGAGACTACCCTGCCGCCACAACAGGGGTAAGGCTACCAAGGTCGCAAGCCACCCCCTGCACAGTTTTCACTCAACCGTCACAGACTTGGCAAGGTTCCGAGGCTGGTCGACATCTTTGCCCATAAAAGCGGCGACGTGATAGGCAATGAGCTGCACCGGAATGGCGAAAACCAGCGGTGCCACCGTGGCCGGCATGTCCGGCACCGCGAGCTTGGCAAGCAGCGGCACGTTCGCCTCGCTGGCGCCCTTCGGGTCAGTGATCAGCACGATCTTGCCGGAGCGCGCCGCAACCTCCTGCATGTTTGACAGGGTCTTGTCGAACACGCGGTCATAGGGCGCGATGACGATCACGGGCATCGATTCATCAATCAGTGCTATCGGGCCATGCTTGAGCTCGCCCGCCGCATATCCTTCGGCATGGATGTAAGAGATTTCCTTGAGCTTGAGGGCTCCCTCCAGCGCCAGCGGATAGCTTGTCCCACGGCCGAGATAGAGCACGTCCTGGCTCTTGGCCAAATCGCGCGCCAGATGCTCGATCTGTGGCTCGAGCGCCAAGGCCTCCGCCATCAGGCGCGGCACCTCGATCAGGGCGCGCACCAGCTTCTTCTCGTCAGCGTCCGACAGCACACCGCGCGCCCGGCCTGCCGCGACCGCGAGGCACGCCAGCGCGGCGAGCTGACACGTGAAGGCCTTGGTCGACGCAACGCCGATCTCGGGACCGGCCAGCGTCGGCATGACGGCGTCACTCTCGCGCGCGATGGTCGAGGTCGGCACGTTCACCACCGACAGCACATGCTGACCGTTCTGCTTGGCGTAGCGCAGGCTGGCCAGCGTGTCGGCGGTCTCGCCTGACTGCGAGACGCAGATCGCAAGCCCGCCCGGCCGCATCGGCGCCTCGCGATAGCGGAATTCGGACGCGACATCGATGTCGACCGGCAGGCGCGCGAAGCGCTCGAACCAATAGCGCGCGACCAGGCCGGCATAATAGGCGGTACCGCACGCCGAGATCGAAATGCGATCGAGCGTGTTGAAATCGAACGGCAGCTTGCCCGGCAGAACGACGCGCTCGGCCGCCATGTCGATGTAATGAGCGAGCGTGTGTCCTACGACCTCCGGCTGCTCATGGATTTCCTTCGCCATGAAGTGACGATGATTGCCCTTGTCGACCAGAAATGCGGAGGCCGTTGACTTGACCGTCGGGCGCTCAACCTTGGCGCCATGCGCGTCGTGCACCGCGACGCTCTTGCGCGAGAGCACGACCGAATCGCCATCCTCCAGATAGGAGATCATGTCCGTGAACGGCGCGAGCGCGATGGCGTCCGAGCCCAGATACATTTCGCCGTCGCCGTAGCCGACCGCGAGCGGCGAGCCCTTGCGGGCGCCGATCAAGAGATCCGTCTCGCCCTTGAACAGGAACACCAACGCGAACGCGCCGCGCAGCCGCGGCAGCGCCGCCTTGACCGCCTCCACGGGCGAGCGGCCCTTGCTCATCTCGTGTGTCACCAGATGGGCGACCACCTCGGTGTCGGTTTCCGACGCAAACTTGGCGCCGCTTTTTTCGAGCTCCTCGCGCAGCTCGCGGAAGTTTTCGATGATGCCGTTGTGCACGACCGCAAGTCGATCGGTCGCATGCGGATGGGCGTTTGCCTCGCTCGGCCGGCCATGGGTCGCCCAGCGGGTATGCCCGATGCCGATCGTGCCGTGCAGCGGCTCACTCTCGAGCTTCTTCTCGAGGTTGCGCAGCTTGCCTTGCGCGCGCCGCCGCTCGAGCCCGGTGCCTTCGAGCGTTGCTATGCCGGCCGAATCGTAGCCGCGATATTCCAAACGTTTGAGCGCGTCGACCAGATGTTCAGCGACGGGCTCACGACCGAGAATGCCGACAATGCCGCACACGGAAGGCGTCCTTATATAGCCTCGGAAGAATCATGCCTCGGCGTACTTTGTACGCCAGCCGAGGACAGGGTTGGTAATCAACATCCGTGTCGACCATGTAACATCACGCAAGCTAACATCATGTAACATTAAGCCTAACGGACGCAGCCCCTATTCGGCGGCTTTTTTCTTGCCTGCCCCCTTCAGGGCGCGCAAGCGCGAGGCGCGGTTTTCCTTAACAACCTGGCGCTCGCGCGCGATTGCAAGCCCGTCGGCCGGCACATCATGGGTGATAACCGAGCCAGTCGCCACGTAGGCGCCGTCGCCAATCTTCAGTGGTGCGACCAGCGCCGAGTTGGAGCCGATAAAGGCGCCCTTGCCGATATCGGTGCGGTGCTTGGCGATGCCGTCGTAGTTGCACACGATCGCGCCCGCCCCGAAGTTCGAGCCGGCGCCGAGCCGCGTATCGCCGATATAGGCGAGATGGTTGGCCTTGGCGCCCTCCTCGATCACCGATGCTTTGATCTCGACAAAGTTTCCGATGTGCACATTGGCGCCAAGCTCAGCACCCGGCCGCAGCCGCGCGAACGGACCGACCGAGGCGCCCTTGCCGATGTGCGACTGGATGAAATGACAGAACGAGTGGATCACCGCATTGTCGTCGACCGTGACTCCCGGCCCGAACACGACGAAGGGCTCCACCACCACGTCGCGCCCGAATTTGGTATCCGCCGAGAGAAACACCGTTTCGGGTGCGATCAGGGTCACGCCTGCATCCATCGCCGCCTTGCGCAGCCGCTGCTGCAACACGGCTTCGGCCTCGGCGAGCTGGGTCTTGGTATTGATGCCGCGCACGTCATCCTCCTCGGTCTCGATCACGGCCGCCGTCAGCTTCATGGCGCGAGCGATCTCCACCGCGTCGGTGAGATAGAACTCGCCCTTGCGATTGTTGCTGTCGATCTTGTCCAGGATGGCGAGCGCGCTGGCGCCGGCAAACGCCATCAGCCCGCCATTGCACAGATCGATCGTGCGCTCGTCCGCGCTCGCATCGGCCTCCTCGCGGATGGCGACCAGCTCGCCCTGGTCGAGCACCAGCCGCCCATAGCCTGACGGATCGCCTGGCCGAAAGCCGAGCACCGCGATCGCCGCCCCTTTAGCAAGCGCCGCGCGCATGCGGGACAGCGTCTGCGGCCGGATCAGCGGCGTGTCGCCATAGATCACCAGGATGTCGTCCACGCCGCGCGCGACCGCTTGCCTTGCGGCCAGCACGGCATGCGCTGTTCCGCGCCGTTCCGACTGCACATAGATGTCGGCGCCCGGCAGCACGCGTTTCGCTTCGGCCGCAACCGCCTCGGCGTCGGGACCGATCACCACGGCGGTCGCAGTGCTGCCGGCGACGCGCACCGCGTCGAGCACGTGCGCCACGAGCGAGCGCCCGCCGACCTCATGCAGAACCTTCGGACGCGCCGAACGCATACGGGTCCCCTCACCGGCGGCGAGGACAATCGCGAGGCAGGAGCGCTCACTCATCAAGTTCTTCCTCAGTGGAAAATGGTCCTACAGATGGCTAGCGCGTGTTCCCACAGGAGAAACACGTTTGAGACGCCAACAACACAACAGTAAGGCGGTCACGATGAACGGATTCTGCTAGCCTTTTCAATGGGCGATTCGCTGTGAGGCCGCCATGGCGGATCAGATACGCATTCTTGACCGATTAATACAGACCAAGCCCTTCGATCTGCGGGCGTTGCTGCGCCTCGCGACCTGGGGATGCGTGGCCGCCACCGCCCTGATGCTGGCGGTGCTGTCTGCCGGCGTGGGCACGAAACATCAAGCACTTGCGCCCTCGACTGCAGCGCCGCAGGTTCCAGCCGCCACCGTTCAACTTACCACGCGCCAGACCGAGCCTGACAAAGCCACGCGCCAGCTGTCGGAAACCGTCAGCGGATTGACCGCCGACCGTGATCGCCTGGTGGCGCGCATTGCGTCGCTTGAGCGCAATCTCGAGGACGTGACCGGCTCGATCAAGCAGCAGGCGGCGCCTGTCTCTGCCCAGTCCTCGGTGCATGCGCCAACCGCTATACCAGCCCCAGCCACTGTGCCTGCCCGAGAACCTGCGCCTGCACAAGCATCTGTGTCGGCATCCGGCCCCACCTCGGCACCGAGACCCTCGACTCTGCCGGCGCTAGCCCCGCCGACAACAACAGCCCCGTCGCCTCCCTCGCCCCGCAGCCAAGCGCAATCGGAGAAGGAGAAGGTGACGCCGCCAGCCTCCATCGCGCCGCCTGCCGCATCGCCACCGCCCGGCGCCATTGCGGCCTCGCCGTCCGCACCCGCCGCCCCGCCGGCGGCGGCTCCACCATCGGCGTCACCCACCCGCGTCGCCAATCTGCCCGAAGCTTCGGATCCCGAGGGCAAATCGCGCATCGTCGACTTCGGCCTCGATATCGGCGGCGCAACCACCTTCGACGGGTTGCGCGCACTCTGGAATTCGGTGCGGAGCAACACTGCTGATTTGTTCGACGACCTCCACCCGATGGTCGTCGTGCGCGAGAACAAGTCCCGCGGGGTCGATTTGCGGTTGGTCGTGGGCCCGATCGGCAGCTCGGAGGCGGCCACGCAGATGTGCGCCACGCTGCTGGCCGCACGCCGGTTCTGCCAGATGACGATCTTCGAAGGCCAGCCGTTGCCGCAAGCGTCGTCAGTCACGGAAGGGGAGCCACGCCGAACGCCGCCGGCAGCGCCAACCCGGCCATCCAGCCAAAGCAAGGCGGTGCGCCCACCAGCGCCACGCCCGTGAGCGGCAATTGCTCGCCGCCGGCCGGCTCGGCATAGTGCGCCAGATGCGAACCTTCATTCCGACCGCCCGACAAACCAACTGGCTGCTGATCGTCGGTTTCCTGGCGGTCGGCGAGGCGCTTTACGTGCGCTATCTCGCCATCGAGCATGCGCCGGTGTCGCTCGCCTGCCAGGCCAGTCAGAACATCTTGCAGAGCACCTGGCTGTGCGCGACCTTCCACCTCGCGATCGCGGCCTACAACAACTCCGTGTTCGGCTGGGTCGCGGTCATCGCCGCCGCTCTAAACTTGGTGCGGCCTTCGATCCTGCTGATGACCGTTGCCATCGCCGCCGCCGGCATGGGGCTCGTGCTGCACAATGCCGGCCTCGCCGGGCTTGCCGCCGGACTGCTCATTTTGAGTCTGGCGCGCCCCACTCCGGCAGCAAACTGACCGCCAGCACCAAAACGCCTGCGGCGAACCAGAGCGCCTGCCAGTTGGCGAGCGTTTCATTGAACACGATGTAGACTGCCGACAACGCTAGGATCGCTGCCGCAACGGTCTCGGCGCAAGGTCGCAGGCTTCGCAGCCGTGGCCATGAGGTCTTGCGCACCAGAAACGGCACGGCGGCTGCTATCAGCGCCGCGAACGGAAAGTCACGGTAGCGCGGATCGAATACGAGCCCCAGCGCCGCCTGCACTGCAAGCAGTGTCAGGGCGATCAGTACGAGTCCAAGCGAAATTGCAAGCCAGCCCTCAACCCGATCAGCGCGACGGCCCAGCACACGGGCGAAGCTCGGGACCTCGACGCCAGCGGCGACCGTCATAGCGCACAGCACCGGTGCTGCGATCGCCACCGCTCCCCAGGCGAGCGAGCGCATCCAATCGCCGATCGTGAGGCTTTCGAGCGGAATGCTGGCGATGGTCCAGCCGATCATGGTCCCAGCCGCGGCCGCGCTCAGCGCGATAGCGAGCCAAGCCCGCAACGCCAGCGGACGGCGTGCTCCGGCCGCGAGGGCGGCTGCAAAAACGAGTGCCGCCAACGCCACGCCGCCCGCGGCCTGCCATCGCCACGTCGGGTGATTGGACACCGCAGCACTCCACTCGAACTTGAGTGCGCGCTGCGCACCATCGAACAACCCCCAGTGCCCCCCTACCGTCCCCTCGAGCTGGCGCTTCCAGGGCTGGTCGTAGGCCTCGATCACGTTGACCCGATAGCTTTGCTGCCTGGCGAGCGCGAGCACATCGTGCAGCACGCGCGCCTGGTCGGCCGGGGACGGCCGCGCGCCTTCACGCATGCGGCCCGCGCTTGGCCACCCGAACTCGCCAATCAGCACCTCTTTGTCGGGGAAGGCGGCCGCCACCTGCTGTCGGATGGCGTCCACATGCGGCGCCGCATTGGCGGCCGGGATCGGCAGGTCCTCCCAGTAAGGCAGAATGTGAACCGTGATGAAATCAACCGCGGCGGCGACCTCGCGATACCGCAGCCAGAATTCCCAGACATCCGCGTAGGTCACCGGAACGGTCACCTGCGCCTTGACCTCACGGATGGTGCGGGCGAGCTGCGGGGCCGACATCTCCCCGCGCAGCAGCACCTCGTTGCCGACAATGACAGCCGTGATGACATCCGGGTAGCGCTTGGCGAGCGCCACGGCACCTTCGATCTGCTTGCGGCTCAGATCCGGGAGACTTGAGAGCCAAAGGCCCTGCATGACCTTGAGGCCATGGCGGCGTGCAACCTCCGGAATCTGGTCAAGACCGTGATCGATCGAATAGGTGCGGATGCAGTTCGTTACCTGCTTGAGCTGCGCGAGGTCTTCCTCGATCTGGCGGACATCGATGGGGACGTCAAGGCCGAACGGGTTCTGCTCCCCCCGAAACGGCGCATAGGAAATGCAATGGAGCTTCTCACCCGGGCCGACCGGCGTCTGTGGCATTTCGACCGGCATTCCGAGCCAGGCCCAGGCCGCAACAATGACCCCCGTCACGGCGGCGAACAGCCCAGCCGCAAGGCCCATACCTCCACCTTTCATTCGCCTCCGCCTTTCAACCAGCTTGGCTCCCAGGATGCATATCTGCAGGTTCCTCCGTTTCACCCATTCTCCCAATGTCTGCCAGCATACTTTGGAACTGAACGACTCCCGGCAACCTTAACCTTGTTCGGTCGGTAGAATGCCCAAAGGAATTTTTTGCGCAGCATATTGGCGGCGAAGCGCACTGCTGCTTTAATTGAATCAGCACGGAGCGCTGGAGCATCACACCAGCAGCTTGTGCCAACGCGGCGAACGCCGCAAATGCCGGCCAGACAAGGCCGCATGAGGGGATTAATCGGCCGTTGAGGCCTAACACTTCGAGCACACATGAGCTCCGTCGGGATGCGTCTGGTCGCGAGCGCCGCGGGCGTAGCGGCTCTTATTTTTTCGACTTCTCTCGCCACTGCTCAGGAACCAAAAGCCGGCAATCAGCGTCAACCTTCCGCTGAGGCGGAAGGCACCAAGAAGGTGGACGAGATTGCTGAGGCAGCCAAGCTGCTGGACGGTCCTGCCGGCCAACCGGAATGCGTCTGGATCGGCCGGCGCGCCGTCAGGCTCCTTTATCGCGATGATCTCGATACGGCCTTCCGGCACATGGAACTGTATGACCGGTTCGGCTGTCCGCCGAGCCACATCCAGGCGGCGTTCCGTTGCATCGTGCGGATGGGAGATCCTGATCCCAAGGCCTCTGAAAGCCTCTCCGCCCGCGTGCACGCCTGCTGGGTCAATCCGGCGACCGAGGTCAACCTGCCGGCGGCTGCCGCGGCACCCGCGGCCACTACCAATCGTTAATGGCTCAGCTGTACGTCCGTTCAGGAAGACCATCACTAAACTGTTGTTGTGAGTAATCTTGTAGGACGCAAACTTGGCCCTATATTCGCCATGACCGCTGACTACTTGATCGGATGCCTAACACTAAGGTACGTTGAT
>Ga0209488_10002693_pt1 | contig 14497 bp, 12 predicted proteins | sample Rivendell_Oct201_8_FD_188349 | JGI IMG/M metagenome (GOLD analysis project Ga0209488, IMG submission 188349) | Vadose zone soil microbial communities from the Eel River Critical Zone Observatory, Northern California, USA -... | ecosystem: Environmental > Terrestrial > Soil > Vadose zone >... | reverse complement strand
GATCTCCTTGGCGCGCTCGCGCAGCGCGTATTTCTGGATCTTGCCGGTCGAGGTTTTCGGCAAGGGTCCGAAGACGACGCTCTTCGGCACCTTGAAATGCGCCAGATTGGCGCGGCACCAGGCGATGATGTCGGAAGCCGCGACCTCGCCGGCATCGGGCTTCAGCGTGATGAAGGCGCAGGGCGTCTCGCCCCATCTATCGTCGGGTTTTGCGACGACCGCCGCTTCCATGATTTGCGGATGGCGGTACAGCACCTCTTCGACCTCGATCGAGGAGATGTTCTCGCCGCCGGAAATGATGATGTCCTTCGAGCGGTCCTTGATCTCGACATAGCCGTCGGGATGCATGACCGCCAGGTCGCCGGTATGGAACCAGCCGCCGCCAAAAGCATCGGCGGTGGCGGCGGGGTTTTTCAGGTAGCCCTTCATCAGCGTGTTGCTGCGCAGCATCAATTCGCCGATCGTTACACCGTCCGGCGGCACGTCCTGCATCGTCGCCGGATCGGCGACACGCTGTCGGTCGAGCGTCAGGTACTGCACGCCCTGGCGGGCCATCTTCGCGACGCGCTCGGACAAAGGCAGCGCCGCCCAATCCTCCTGCCAGGCACACACCGTCGAGGGCCCGTAGCTCTCGGTCAGCCCGTAGAGGTGGGTCACGCGAAACCCCATACGCTCCATCGCCTCGATCACCGGCGAGGGCGGCGCCGCGCCGCCGGTCGCGACCTCGACGACGTGGTCAAAGCGGCGCTTTACTCTGTCGGGCGCGTGCACCAGCATGTTCAGCACGATCGGCGCGCCGCAGAGATGCGTCACCCGGTGCTCGGCGATCGCGGCGAAGATCGGCGCCGGATCGACCCGCCGCAAACAGACATGCGTGCCGGCGACGGCAGTCACCGCCCAGGTATAGGTCCAGCCGTTGCAGTGAAACATCGGCAAGGTCCAGAGGTAGACCGCATGCCGGTCGAGCCCGAAGGTGATAGCGTTGCCGAGCGCGTTCAGATAGGCGCCGCGATGGTGGTAGACGACGCCCTTCGGATTGCCGGTCGTGCCGGAGGTGTAGTTCAGGGTAATCGGCGACCACTCGTCAGCGGGCGGCGACCACGGCGCGGCGGGATCGCCTTCAGCGAGAAACGCCTCGTATTCCGTGGCGTCGAGCGCGGTGTCGCCGCTGCCGTCGTCGATCTCGACGACCGGAATCCGTCCGCCTAGCTCGCCGAGCGCGGCCCGTGCGAGCGGCGCGAACTCGCGGTCGGCGATCAGCAATTTGGCGGTGCCGTGCGCCAGGATGAAGCCGATCGAGTGGGCATCCAGCCGGTAATTCAGCGCATTCAGTACCGCCCCCGCCATCGGCACGCCGTAATGCGCCTCGAGCAGAGCCGGCACGTTCGGTGCCAGCACCGCGACGGTATCGCCCGGTCCGATGCCGCGCCGGCGCAGCGCATCGGCAAAGCGGCAACAGCGCTCGTAAAATTCTCGATAGGTAAAGCGGCGCGCCCCGTCGATGACGGCGAGCTTTTCCGGATAGACCGCAGCGGCACGCGCCAGGAAACCGAGCGGCGTCAGCGTCGTGAAATTGGCCGGATTGCGCGCGAGATGCGGCGCGTCGTAAATCCGTTCCGCCACCCTATGCTCCGTCTCGCGATTCAGCGCTGCTGCAGGCATCCTTAGGGCGGGCTGGCCGATAGCGTCAAGCGGCAGCCCCTGATCCTTGCTTATACCGAGCCTTCCGTCCCGGAGTGTGGGCGCGGCGCGGACGGTGATCCGGGGTTAGGATCTGGTACTCGGATGCTCTCGCCGGAGCCGGTCAAGGCATAGGTGCCGAACAGACCGCCTTCCATCGGCCGGGCGAACAGATAACCCTGGCCGAAGAGGCAGCCATTGGCGCGCAAAAAATTGCGCTGCGCCGCGGTTTCGATCCCCTCGGCGATGACATCCGCTCCAGGTATTCGCGCAATATTCAGCAATGCCGTCGCCAACTTGCCGCCGTCGGCGCTGTCGATCCGGGAGATGAAACCGGCATCGATCTTGATCGCATCGGCACGGTAATGCTGAAACGCGGCGAGCGACGAATAGCCCGTCCCGAAATCATCGATCGCGATCCTGATGCCTAGCTTCTGCAGCTCGACAAGCACGCTCCGGGTTGCCTCCGGATCGCGCATCAGGCTGGTCTCGGTGATCTCCAGCATCAGCCGCTGCAGCGGGAAGCCACTCTCATAGACTTCGCTGAAGGCGGACAGCAGGGCCGAGGGGTCGTTGAACTGGCGGGCCGAGACATTGATGCTGACCCAATCGATGATGTCGCGCCCGTACAAGAGGCGCCAGGATTGCATCTGGCGCACTGCCTCATGCACCGCCCAGCAGCCGACCGGAACGATCAACGCGGTCTCTTCCAGGATGGGTATGAAGGTGCCAGGCGACACCAACCCGTCGCTCGGGTGGTTCCACCGCAGCAGAGCCTCGGCCCCGACCAGGCGGCCGTCGACGAGGCGAATAATCGGCTGGTAATGCAAGGTGAACTCGCCGGCATCGAGCGCGCGGCGAAGCTCGTCGGCGAGAGTGTAGCGCCGCGTCGCGATCTGCGTCAGAGCCGCATGCCAGGCGGTGGCGCGGTTCGGACCGCGCGACTTGCTCTCGCGCAACGCCAGGTCGAGATCGCGCAGCACATCATTCTCGTCGCGGTGTACAGCGCTCGTGACCAGAAAACCGATGCTCGCCGTGATGCCGATCTGCAGCTCATTGATCGAGATCGGGCTCTGAACGACGCGCAGCAGCCGATCGGCAAGCGCTTCCAACTCCGCGAGGCTGGGCGGCTGCATGCCCAAGATCACGCCGAATTGGTCCGCGCCGAGGCGGGCGACAAAGTCCCGCCGGCGCATCTGGCCGGTCGAGGTTTCATCATCCGGGCGCTGCGTTCGGGTGCCGAACATCAGCCGCTGCGCCGTGATTTTCAGCACCTGGTCGCCGATCCCGACGCCGCGCAGGTTGTTCACCGCCCGGAAGGAGTCGATATCGACCACCAACACCGCGATCGGCCGGTTCGCGGCTCCAGTTTCCGACAGCAGCTCGCTCAGCCGGCCGATGAAACCAAGCCGGCCGGCAACGCCGGTCAGCGGATCGAGCAAGAGCGAAGCGGCATCCTCGGTGCCGGACATCCGTGCCGGCTCGACCATGACAAACGCGCCGGCGATGGTTCCGTCGGGATCACGACAAGGGCGTGCGCCGAGCACCATGTCCGACAATCTGCCGGCAGGATCAGCTTCGGTTACCGGATAATTCTCGACGATTTCGCCCGCCAGTCCACGCCGCAATACCGCGGCGAGGGCCTCATTGGCGCTCCCGTCGAGTTCATCGTGACGCCGGCCGAGCGCGCCTTGGGTGAGATCAAAGCGGGCGGTCCAGGCTGCATTCGCCGCCAGGTATCTAAGGTCGGGGTCGAAGAGGGCGATTGCTGCGGGGAGTTCCGAGACGAGCTGGATCCGCCACTCCGGGAGTTTCACCGGCAGCCCCTTCATCGGATGCCCGTCGAGCGGGGACTCTCCGATGCGCCGCTTTGGGTTAATGAAACGTAAACCCTCTAAATCAAATCAAGTACTTCTAGAATACAGGTTCATCTAGTACTGCTGGCAATCGCGATAGTTGCCGGTTTTCGGCGGCACTATGCCCCCATCAGCCGCGCGATGCGCTCGCGGTGCCAAGTGGCGTCGCCGAACATGACCTCGTCGGCCTTGGCTCGCTTCAGATAGAGCTGCAGATCGTGCTCCCAGGTCATGCCGATGCCGCCATGCAGCTGGATCCCGGCGGCACACACCTTGCGGCCGGCATCGGAGGCCGCCGCCTTGGCCATCGAGACCGCGAGCGGCGCGTCGGCCTCGCCTTCATCGACCGCCCAGGCGGCGTAATAGGTCAGCGACTTGGCGTTCTCGATCTCGACCAGCATGTCGGCGCATTTGTGCTTGACGCCCTGATAGGTGCCGATCGGCTTGCCGAAGGCGACCCGCAGCTTCGCGTAATCGACCGTCATGTCGAGCACGCGCTGGGCCGCGCCGCACATCTCGGCCGACAGAGCCACGGCGGCGCGGTCGATGACCCGCTGCAGCGGCGCCCAGCCCTGGTGCAACTCGCCGAGCAAGGCCGAACCCGGCACGGCGACGTTCTCGAGCGTCACTTCGCACAGCTTGCGCGTTTCATCGACCGAGGGCAGCCGCCGGATCGTCAATCCGGCGGCGTCTTTGGGTACCAGAAAGAGGCTGACCCCGTCCTCCATGGTGCTGCCGTCGCGGCTGCGCGCGGCGATGATAAGCACATCGGCAAGATGCGCGTCGGGCACGAACATCTTGGCGCCAGTCAGGGTGAACCCGCCGCGCGCCTCGCGCGCCGTCGCGGTGATGCCGGCGGCATCCCAGCGCGCGTTCGGCTCGGTCAGCGCCAAGGTCGCCTTGACCTCGCCGCCAGCGATGCGCGGCAGCCATTCGCGGCGTTGCTCCGGCGAGCCCACCGCGGCGATCGCCGCGCCGCCGAGCAATACCGTCGCCGGATATGGGCCCGGCATCACGGCGCGACCGATTTCCTCCATCAGCACGACCAGATCGACGAGCCCGAGACCGCTGCCGCCCTCCGCCTCGGGATAGGTGATGCCGAGCCAGCCATTCTCCGCCAGCTGACGCCAGAACGCGTCGGTGACGGCGTGCTCGGTCGCCATCATCTCGCGCACGAACTTGGTCGGGCATTCGCTGTCGAGAAATTTGCGGGCGGTGTCGCGCAGCAATTCCTGTTCTTCGCTGAAGCCGATATCCATTCCCCTCTCCCGTTCGGTGCCATCCGCTAGAACGGCACCGTGCCTCTGACGACGCTGCGGTGCATGACGCGCCGGTACCGGCTCATCGCATCATCGATGACGACACGGTGCAGCAAGCAGCGATTGTCCCACATGATCAGATCGCCCTGGCGCCAACGATGGACGTAAACGAATTGCCGCTGTGTTGCGTGTTCGAGCAGATCGTCGAGCAACGCCGCGCCCTCGGTTTCCGGGATGCCCAGGATGTGCGTCGAATGATTGCCGAGATAGAGAGTTTTCCGGCCGGTATCGGGATGGGTACGCACCAGCGGATGGTCCACCGTGGGCCGGCTTCCGTCGAACGCCGGCCGAAAGACGACACGTAAGGCCGCGATCCGGCGCTTCGTCTCCTCCGGCAGTGCATCATAAGCCAATGCCGTGTTGGCGAACTCGGTGTCGCCGCCGCTCGGCGGCACCTCGACTGCGCGGAGCATCGTCAGCAAAGGCGGCGCGGAGTGATACGGCTTGTCGGTGTGCCAGTGGTAGTTGGCGGCCTTTGAGATGCGGATCGTCGGTTTGCCGTCGGCGTCCAGGTTCGACATGACATGCGCGACGCCGTAGCGCTTGCTTTCGCCGCGATGCGCGCCATGCACCTCGACGTCACCGAAATTGGCCGCGAAGGCGAACTGCTGCTCCCGCGTCAGCAACTGGTCCGGGAAGACGACGACGTGATGGGCGAGAAAGGCCTCGACGATCGCATCCTTGATCGCCGGTGCCAACGGCCGCGAAAGATCGATGCCGCCAATCCTGACGCCGCCCGCCGGCGACAATCGTTGTAGGGCGGAAAAGCGCAGCGTATTCCGCCCATTAACATCCTCAGGCAGCGATGGCGAGCTGGCGGAATGCGCTTCGCTTTTCCGCCCTACGATGTCCGCGATGAGTGCGTCATCCATCGCGAGACTACCCCTTCGGCAGGCCGAGCACGCGTTCGCCGATGATGTTGCGCTGGATCTCGCTGGTGCCGCCGGCGATTGTGTATTGCCGGGCGCCGAGCACGCGTTGCGCCCAGCGCGGCGCGTCGGGCACCGTCTCGGTCGCGGTCTCCAGCGTCGCGTAGGGGCCGAGCAGGGTGCTGGAAAAATCGGCGATGCGCCCCGCCAGTTCCGAGCCGAACAGTTTCAGGATCGAACCTTCCGGACCGGGCGGCTCGCCGCGCAGGCGACGGGTCAGCCCGCGCAACCGCGTCACCTGCAATGCCTTGGTGTCGATCGCCAACTGCGCCAGTTGCTGGCGGATATGGCTCTCGCGCCAGGCCGGCTCCTGCCGGTTGGGGAATTGCTTTGCCAGTTCCAAGAGCCGGACAATCTGCGCGGCATGGTCGCGGCCGCCGGCGCCGCCGCGCTCGAACATCAGCGTCGTCGTCGTGACCTTCCAGCCCTCGTTGAGCGGCCCGACGAGGTTCTCCTTCGGCACGACGACGTCCTCGAAGAACACCTCGTTGAAATGCCGATGGCCGTTCAACAACACCAACGGCCGCACGGTAACGCCCGGCGTCTTCATATCGACGAGCAGGTAAGAGATGCCGTGGTGCTTCGGCGCGTCGGGGTCGGTGCGCACCAGCAGGAAGCACCAATCGGCGAAGTGGGCGCCCGAGGTCCACACCTTTTGGCCGTTGACGACAAAGTGATCGCCCTTGTCGATCGCGCGAGTACGCAAGCCGGCGAGATCGGAGCCGGCACCCGGCTCGGAATAGCCCTGGCACCAGATCTCGTCGGCGCTGAGGATTTTCGGCAGGTGGCGCTTTTTCTGTTCTTCGGTGCCCCAGTGGATCAGTGTAGGGCCCAGCAGGCCGAGCCCGCTGGCGCAAGGCAGGATCGGGGCGCGGGCGCGGAAATACTCCTCGTCATAGATGACCTGCTGCATGAAGTTGGCGCCGCGCCCGCCATACTCCTTCGGCCAGGAAAGCCCAACCCAGCCCGCGGCATGCATCTTCTTCTGCCAGGCAATACGCTTCTCGAGGATGTCGCGGTCGGGGGAGATGCGCTGGTCCTGCGCGTCCTCGACCTTCAGATCCTCGGGCAGGTTGGCGTCGAGCCAGGCACGGAACTCGCGGCGGAATTCGGCGTGCTCGGGTGAATCGGCGAAGTCCATCCCGTGCTCCTCCCTCAGGCTGATCCGAGGATAGCCGGCGCCCGGCGGCGGCTCAATGGCGCTTCCGATCCGGCCGGCGCGGGATTAGCCTCTGTGATGTCCGGAACGGGGAGGGACGAGATGCTGACGGCGAGCCAAGTCGCGCGGTACCGGCATGACGGCTACCTGTTCCCGTTCCCGGCGTTGTCGGCGACGGAACTGGCGCAATGCAATGACGGGCTCGCCCGGTTTGAGCATTGGCTCGGCACGCCGGTCAACCAGGGCGATTTCCGCTGGCGTTCGGCGGGTTATGTATTTCTGCCATGGGTCGACGCGCTGGTGCGTCATCCGCGCATTCTCGACGCGGTCGAGGATCTGATCGGACCCGACATCCTCGTCTATACCGCGACCTGGTTCATCAAGGAGGCGCACAGCCCGGCCTTTGCCGCCTGGCACCAGGATGCGACCTATTTCGGTCTCATGCCCAACGACCAGCACGTCACCGCCTGGGTAGCCCTCACCGACGCCAGCGCCGAGGCCGGCTGCATGGAGGTGATGTCGTCGAAGGGACATCCGCGCCAGATGCATCACGCCGCGCTGCGGCTCGCGAACAGCATCAATGGCGCCGGCCAGGCGATCGTCGAGCCGGTCGAGGAGAGCGGCACGGCGATGATGCAGCTGCAAGCGGGCAGCTTCTCGTTGCATCACACACTGTGCCAGCATCGCTCGGCGCCGAACCGGGCGGACCACCGGCGGGTCGGGCTCGGCATCAGCTATATCCCGGCGCATTGCCGGCTGACCGGCACAGTGCGGATGTGTGCCCGGCTCGTGCGCGGCGAGAATACCGGCGGGCATTTCGAGCTGAAGCCGGCACCCGAAGGCGAGCTGCATCCCGCGGCGCTGGAACGGCACGAACGTGTGTACAGCCGCTATCGCGACAATTACGCCGAGCAGACGATGGCGCACGACCGGCAATTCGCCGCTCTGGCGGGTTGATCGCAGGCGACGCCCCCAGGGACGCGAGGCCGGCGATGCCGATACGCAGCCTTTCCGCCCGGCTTCTCGTGCTGACGGTATTTTTCGTGATGCTGAGCGAGGTGCTGATCTTCGTGCCGTCGGTGGCGCGCTTCCGCATGACCTATTTCGACAATCACCTCGCCGCCGGCCATCTCGCGAGCCTGGCGCTCGCGGCGAGCCCGACCGGCAAGCTCGATCAGCCGATGACCAACCTGCTGCTCCGCGATGTCGATGCGCATGCGGTGATCCTGCACCGCCCCAACGGCATGGTGTTCATGCTCGACAGCCCGGTGGCGCCGCAGCCCGATGTGACCTTCGACCTGACCAAGGGCAACATCCCGATCTGGATCCAGCGCTCGATCGAGACGCTGGCGCGCAGCGATAACCGCGTCATGCGCGTGGTCGGGCCGGCGCCGACCGAGCCCGGCGCGACCGTCGAGCTGCTGCTCGACGAGGCGCCGTTGCGCCACGAGATGTGGAAATTCGGCGTGCGCGTCCTCGAATTGTCAGTCGTGATCTCGCTGACCACCGCGGCGCTCGTGTTCCTGAGCCTGCAATGGCTGCTGGTGCGGCCGATGCGGCGCATCACCGACAGCATGACCCTGTTCCGGGAGGATCCCGAGGATGCGACGCGGCGGATCGTGCCGAGCGGGCGCCGCGACGAGATCGGTCGCGCCCAGAACGAGCTGGCGGTGCTGCAGGAAACCGTGCGCCAGGCGCTGGCGCAGCGCGCCCGCCTCGCCGCGCTCGGCACCGCCGTCACCAAGATCAACCACGATTTGCGCGCGATCCTGTCGACGGCGCGGCTGGTCAGCGACGGCCTGGCCGACAGCGCCGCGCCGGAGGTGCGCCGCGTCGCGCCGCGGCTGTTCGAGGCGATCGACCGCGCCGTCGCGCTATGCACCCGCACGCTTGATTTTTCGCGCGAGGGGGCGCCGCCCTTCACGCCGAGCCGGTTCGAGCTGCGGCCGCTGATCGAAGAGATCGAACCGGCGGTCGCCAGCGAGAACGGGCTCGCGGTCGAGCCAACCGTACCGCCGGGGCTGATCGTGCGGGCCGACCGCGACCAGCTGTTCCGCGTGTTGCTCAACCTGGCGCAGAACGCGGTTGAAGCGGGGGCCCAGCACCTGCGGTTCAGCACCGCCGTCGAGGATGGGACCGTCATGCTCGACATCGCCGATGACGGGCACGGCCTGCCGCCGCGAGCCCGGGAAAATTTGTTCCGGCCATTTTTCGGGTCGGCCCGACTGGGCGGCACCGGCCTCGGTCTGGCGATCGCCCGCGAATTGATGCGCGGCCAGGGCGGCGATCTGGTGCTGATCGACACGACCGGTGCCGGAACCACGTTTCGCCTGACCTTGCCGGCGGCAGAGATGAGCCAGGCGGGTGGCCATCGAGCAACCGCCTAAGAACAGGGAAATCAATCCAGCGCCAGAGTGAGTGCCTTCAAATAGGCGGTCTCCGGCAGGGCCGGATGCACAGGGTGATCGGGACTGGCGCCGGAACTGCGCAGGATGCGCCCGCCCCGCCCGGCATCGGCGAGGCCGCGCCGCACCGCCTCGGCAAACTCGGCGGCACCGACATTGTGCGAACAGGAGGCGAGGAACAGCAACCCGCCCGGCGCGGTCAGCTGGGCGGCGAGGCGCGCCAGCTTCCGGTAGCCGCGCAATGCCGCCGGCACATCCCGCTTCGAGCGCGCAAAGGGCGGCGGGTCGGCGACGACGATGTCGAAGCGCTCGCCGGACGCCGTGAGCGCCGCCGCCTCGGCGAACACCTCGGCACGGCGGAAGTCGCAGCGTTCCGCGACCCCGCTGCGCCGGGCAGCGGCTTCGGCCAGCGCCAAGGCCGGCTCCGAGCGGTCGATGCCGAGCACCGACGCGGCGTCCGCGCCGGCCGCGGCAATCGAAAACCCGCCGCTGTAGCAGTAGAGATCGAGCACCCGCGCGCCGCCGGCCAGCCCGGCGATGAAGCCGCGGTTGTCGCGTTGGTCGAAGAACCAGCCGGTCTTCTGGCCGGCCAGCACATCGGCTTCGTAAAACGCGCCATTCTCCTCGATCACGACCGGCCCATCGACTTGGCCGACGGCGACCCGGGTCTCGGCGGGAAGGCCTTCCAGCGCGCGAGCTGGAGTGTCGTGGCGCAGCACGATCGCCTCGGGCGTCAGCACCTGCTGCAGGGCGTCGAGCACAACCGGCATCAGCCGATCCATGCCGGCGGCATTGGCCTGCACGACCAGCACCGCGCCGAACCGGTCGATCACGAGGCCGGGGAGCCCGTCCGCCTCGGCATGGACCAGCCGGTAATACGGCGCCCGGTACAAACGCTCGCGCAATCGCAGCGCGCGTTCGAGATGGCGCACGAAAAACCGCTTGCCGATCGGACGCGCGACGTCGCGGTCGAGGAGGCGCGCGGCGAGCAGCGTGTGTGGGTTGAACATCGCGACGCCGAGCGGCCGCTCGTCGCTGCGGCGCAAGGTGACGAGCGTGCCGGGCGCAAGCGCCTTCGCCGCTGCGTCCATCGCGATTTCGTTGGAAAAGATCCAGGGATGGCCGGCCTCGGCGCGGCGATGCCCGCCGGCCAGCAATGTCACGACCGGCCGTCGCGCCGGATCGTCAATTTCGGCCGCCTCGGCCGGCGCCGCCAGCATCGTCGCCGTGTCGGCCATCGCGCTTCTCCTCCCTGGCAGAGCCGCCTCTGCCGCCCCATCTGAGGAGAGCGACGGCGTCGGTCAACCATCCTGATCGACTCTGGCCGTTCGACTTGCCTTGGCTGGCGGGCTGGAGTAGTTGTTGCCGCCCCGTCCGCTGGCCACGCCGGCCGCGGCGCGGCATAAGCGCCCGTAGCTCAACTGGATAGAGCACCAGACTACGGATCTGGGGGTTAGGGGTTCGACTCCTCTCGGGCGCGCCAACTTTTCAAATTGTCCGGCGCATGAACAGACCGCCGGTTCGCCGCGACGCGTTTTAGCGTACTGGGGCGCGGCGCCTTCCCTTTTTTACCCTGCCTCAGAACAGGTCCGCGTGCTGTGCCCGGGCATTGCCCGCTTCGGCGCGGCGCCTTGCCCGGATATCGCGATACAGCCCGCGGAGGCACCACGCGCCGGCCGCGAATGTGTGATCCCCCGGTCCCTCACCGTCTTCGGCGACCTCGCAGAGGCGGCCATAAAGGTCGTCCGGCATCCGGTCCTCAAAGATCGACACGATTTCGATGACGTAGCGGATCGAAACCGCCCTGCCCTCGTGCAACAGCGCCGCCTCGGTGCCCCCGCACCGCAGCTCCGCCACGGCCTCTAGCGTGTCGCGGAACGTCTGCATGAGGGTCTCGGAGATTGTGAAGCTGCCGGGCATGATTACGCCTCGCCGTTCGGGGGCGCCTATGGGGAGCCGGCAAAGGTAAAGAGATCGTTAGGCGCCAAAACCTTCCCGTTCTCCTGCCGTCAGTGCGTCCGGCACGCGATGGCGCGTCACCCCAAAGCGCTCAGGCCGTTCTGCGGCGAAACTGCAGGATCGTTCCGCTCATCGGCACGTGATCGGTGTGCAATTGTGCGAGCGCATCCTCGAGGGCCACGACTCGGGTCCGTTCCATCCACTCTGCCTCGCAATCCGACAGCGAGACAACGTGCCGGTCTTCGTCGTTGGTGCGGCGGTCATCGATCACTGGCGGTCCTCCGTTTCTCTTGTGCTCGCGACAGCAGACGGGCGAGAAGCTGGTTGAGCGATCGTCGATACGTTGACGAACACTGATTTTGCTCAACCATTCCCACTCTTCGCCCACGGAGAGCGCTCGGGAGGACTTGCGTTTTCCGATGGAGGCCGTCTGCCTTATTCGTTACGCGGAGGCGTTGAACGGAGATCTTTCCCAGATTGGCTCAGCCGGTCGTAATCGAGCGGCCACTCGTAGCGGCAGATCTCGTTGACCTCGGGATAGGCCGCTTCAATTGACGCCAGCGCCTCGGACACCGACTCAACATCGCCGCTGAGCGCTAACCGGGAAAAGTCGCGTCAGTGCATCAGGCAGTTGCCCCTTCCGCGGTTGGCTTGCCGATGGCGCCGTGAACGGCGGCGAGGAAGGAGTCGAGCCGGACCGGCTTCATCATGCATCGATGGCCGCCGCGCCGGTCGGTCGGAAGCTCCGGGAGATAGCCGCTCATGATGAAGGTCTTGGCGCCGAGGTCGGCCGCGCCGTCGGCAATGACCGATCCATCGCCGTCCGGCAGCCGCCAATCCGCGATGACGAGCGCATAAGCCTGCGCGGCAAGGCGCGCCCACGACTCGGCCGCCGTCTTCGCCAGATCGACTTCGTAGCCGTCCCCCTCCAGGGCCACCGCCAACAGGGCGCCGACACCTTCATCGTCCTCGACCAACAGGATACGTTTGTCAGGCATGTGACCTCCCCGGAACACGGGCAAACAGCGAGAAGGGCCCGAGGTTCCCGCCAGAATGCGATTTCGACGGGCGAGACGACCGAGCTGGGCGTCATTTGGGCTACTCCGCAGTCCGTCGCTGGCTCGCGCATGCGTAGACGGCGGCCGCTCGGAGCCGCAATATGTCGGGGTCACGCACTGCCGGGGAGGCCCGCACGAGGGGGACAGCATGCCGAAACTGCTGATGATGCGCTGGGTACTGGGGATCGCCATCGTTTCGATTGTAGCGCTCGGCGTGATCATCGGCTGGCCGTCAGCGCCCTCCGGCATCGGCCGGATGTCGGGTAGCCCCAGTGTTTCCGATCAAGGCGATTTCGCCAGGAGACGCGACGAGCTGTCGTTTTTGAAGGCGGCCTTCGATCGGCTGGACGCGGAGGCGAAAGAAGATCCGAACGGTCCGGCGCTCCGCTCATTGCGCGCCGAGCAGGACGCGATCGTGCTGCGGATGCGCGAAGTGGCGCGGCTGTTGCCGGCCGAGAGCCTGCCATCCGCGCTCCGCACCCTGGCGAAGGACGAGCCGCGCACGGCTCCGGCAGCCCCGCTCCCAGCCGGGCCGGGAAGTGCCAGCGGCACCGCAGCCGTTTCGTCCGGGCTGAAGGTCGGGCTCCGCTCGCCCTCCCTTGTCCCGGATCTCGCTTTGTCGCGCGATCCGGCGCTCAACCTCGTCATTTTGATCGCACGCCCGCGCGCGCCTCGCCCCGCCATTGACTCGGCATCAGACAATTCCGCCGAGTCTCAGGCCGCCAATACCGATACCAAGCCCGCCGCGAAAGCGCGGGCCGCCGAGAGATCCGCGCCCCGTACGCCGATGTCCGGCACCGCCGGTTTCACAGAGCCATCTCGATCGGAGCCGGCGACAGCCGCGCGCTGAGCCCGGCCAGGCATTACGGCGCGCCGGGACGCCTTGCATAAGAGAAGACCTGCGCCCTTGCGGCACGAACTGCGCTACAATAGGCCGAACGACCGAACGGGAGGACACAGATGGCCCAGCTCGTTCTTGGCATCGGCACGTCGCACACGCCGATGCTGAACGCCCCGCCCGAGGATTGGCCGCGCTTCTATGAGCGCGACTCCAAGCGCACCAACCTGCTCGATACGGAAGGGCGGCTCACCAGCTACGAGGAGCAGCTGAAGCATGCGCCGGCCGGCATCGCGGCGGAGATCACCCCCGAGCGTATGCAGGCGCGGCATCGGACGGTCGAGGGCGCGATGGCGCGGCTCGGCGATTTTCTGCGCGAGGCGAGACTCGACACGCTGATCGTCGTCGGCGACGACCAGGACGAGCTCTATCATCCCGAGAACATGCCCGGGATGCTGATCTATTACGGCGAGACCATCCCGAACGTGCCGCTCAAGCCGGTGGCGAATCCCGATTGGGGATGGCGAGCGGCGGCGCGCTGGTACGAGGAAAAGGAGCCGCGCGACTACCCGGTCGACGCCAGCCTCGCGCGTCACCTGATCGACGCGCTGATCGACCGCGAGTTCGACATCGCCGCTTCCGCCGCGACCCCGAAGGGCGAAGGCGAGGGGCACGCGATCGGCTTTGTCCACAAGCGGATCATGAAGGAAATCGTGCCGATCGTGCCGGTCTGCATCAACACCTACTACCCGCCGAACCAGCCGACGCCGCGGCGCTGCTACAAGCTCGGCCAGGCGATCCGCGCCGCGGTCGAAAGTTATCCCGGCGACAAGCGGGTCGGCATCGTCGGATCGGGCGGGCTGTCGCATTTCGTCGTTGACGAGGCGCTCGACCGCGGCTTCATCGACATGATGCGGCGCAACGACGCCGGGGCGATCCAGGCGCTGCCGCGCGAGAAGCTCAACTCCGGCAGCTCCGAGATCCGCAACTGGATCTGCGTCGCCGGCGCGGTCGAGCACCTGTCGCTGGAATGGTCGCTGTACGAGCCCGGTTATCGCACCCCGGCCGGCACCGGCACCGGCCTCGGCTTCGCCTTCTGGTCGTGAGAGGATAAGCTCGATGAATCGCAAGGACAGCGAAGATTTGGTCCGCGTCGGACCAGGCACGGTCATGGGCAAGCTGATGCGGCAATATTGGCAGCCGGCAGCGATGTCGTCGGAACTGCCGCGCGATGGTGCGCCGATGCGGCTCCTGCTGCTCGGCGAGCAATTGATTGCCTTCCGCGACAGCTCAG
>Ga0209488_10002692_pt1 | contig 14499 bp, 13 predicted proteins | sample Rivendell_Oct201_8_FD_188349 | JGI IMG/M metagenome (GOLD analysis project Ga0209488, IMG submission 188349) | Vadose zone soil microbial communities from the Eel River Critical Zone Observatory, Northern California, USA -... | ecosystem: Environmental > Terrestrial > Soil > Vadose zone >... | reverse complement strand
GTGGGCGCCGTATAGGCGGCGTCCGCCGCCTCCTCCACCATGATCATCGCACCTTGCACGAGCCAGCCGCCTTCGCGGGCGGAGACAAGCGCCTTCTCGCCCAGACCTTTGCCGTAAGGAGGATCCAGAAACACCAGCGAGAACGGCTCTAGCGGATGCGCGGGCCCGAGCCGCGTCGCATCGCGGCGAAAGATACGGCTGACACCGCCAAGCCCGAGCGCAGCAACATTTTCGCGCAACAGCGCGCGCGCCTCGGCCGCATCGTCGACAAGCAGCGCAAAGGCCGCGCCGCGCGAGAGCGCTTCGAGGCCGAGCGCGCCGGTGCCGGCAAAGAGATCGAGCACGCGCGCGCCGGTGACCGGGTCGCCATAGGCATGGACAAGAATGTTGAACAGGGACTCGCGCAACTTGTCAGCAGTCGGGCGGATCGCGTGCGAGCGCGGCGAGGCGAGCGTGCGCCCGCCCAGGCGGCCACCGACGATGCGCATCAGCCCCTCTTGCGGCGCAAGCGGCGGCGGCGCTTCTCGCGCCGCGCCAGCTCCGGCTCACCCAGGCGCTCAGCCTCACGGCGCTTCGCCTTCGGGCCCTTCCGCGGCCTTTCAGCGCCATCCCGAGGTGGCCGGCCCTCAATGGATGATCGGCCGGGCCGAACCGCCTCGCCCTTCGCGGGCCGCGCCCGTCGCGCTTTGCGCTCGTCGTTGGCGCGTACTGGCGTGCGATGGATCGGGACTGGCGCCTCCGCCGCCACGCGCTCGACGACCGGCGCCGCGAAGTCGACGCCGGCGAGCGCCACCACGCGCTCGCCGAGTTGCTCGCGCAGATGACGCGTGCGTACTTCGTCGACCTCGCCTTCGGGCAGATCGCCGAGCTGGAACGGGCCGAATGACACCCGGATCAGCCGGTTGACTGCAAGGCCCAGGTGACCGAGCACGTTCTTGACTTCTCGGTTCTTGCCCTCGCGCATCGCAAACACGAGCCACAGATTGGCGCCCTGCTCGCGCTCGAGCCGGGCCTCGATCGGCCCATAGCGGACGCCGTCGAGGGTGATGCCACGGCGCAGCTCGTCGAGCCGTGCCTGCTGGACGCGGCCATGCGCGCGCACGCGATAACGGCGCAGCCAGCCGGTCGCCGGTAGCTCCAGCACCCGCGCCAGCCCCCCGTCATTGGTAAGGAGGAGCAGCCCCTCGGTGTTCATGTCGAGCCGGCCGACGCTCATCAGGCGCGGGAGATTCTTCGGCAGGCCTGCAAAAATGGTCGGCCGACCCTGCGGGTCGGAGTGCGTGGTCACGAGCCCGTGTGGCTTGTGATAAAGAAACAGCCGCGTGCGCTCGCGTTGCGGCAACGGCTTGCCATCGACCGTGATGGAGTCTACCGACGCCACATTGAGGGCCGGAGAGCTGATCACCGCACCATTGACAGTGACGCGCCCGGCCGCGATGAAGGCCTCGGCCTCACGGCGCGACGCAAGCCCGGCGCGTGCGATCACCTTGGCGATGCGCTCACCGGGCTCTTCTTCTTTGCTGCCCTTGCCTGCGGTCATGATCGCCTGATAGCAGAACCTGCCTGATCCGGATATGGCGCAGCCGGTTGGTTCCCTGGAAAACTCATGTCCGCCTCCATGTCCACCTTCATGTCTGAGGCCATCGCGCAGGCGCGTGCCGCCTGCGCGGCCGGCGAGGTGCCGGTTGGCTGCGTGATCGTGCGCGACGGCCAGGTGATCGCACGAGCGTACAACCGCACCCTCACTGATCGTGATCCGACTGCCCATTGCGAGATGCTGGCGATCCGCGAGGCTGCCCGTGTGCTCGCGTCCGAGCGGCTTGTCGACTGCGATCTCTATGTGACGCTCGAGCCCTGCACGATGTGCGCGGCAGCGATCTCATTTGCGCGCATCCGTCGCCTCTACTATGGCGCGGTCGATCCCAAGGGCGGCGCGATCGAGAGTGGCGTTCGCTTCCTGGCGGGTCCGACCTGTCATCATCGGCCCGAGGTCTATGGTGGCATCGGGGAACTCGAAGCCGCCGCGCTGCTCAAGGACTTCTTCCGCAGCCGACGGTAACTTGCGTTCCTTATGACGACGTTCCGGGGCATGCGCGAAAACCGGTTTCCACTTTGCAGGATCATGCCCTAATGTCGCGCCCCTATCGGTTCGGTCATCGAGGAGGAGACATGATCAGGTCGTTGGCAATCGCCGCTGCGCTCGTCTGTGCCGCACAGGCGTCTCTCGCGCAGGAGCAACAGTCGTTCAAGAGCCTGATCGGGCGCGGCTTCGACATCAAGAACGTGTCGTTCGTGCGCGGTGACGTGAGCGAGAACCGGGAGGCCTTCATCGTCACGCTCCAGCGCGAGAAGTCGGTCGCGGTCTGTTTCTTTTCCGCGAATGCGTGGGTCACGCTGAGCAACATCGTGCTCGACGATCCCAAGCGCTGCGACGTGCGATGAACCCTATTCCTCCAGCAGCGCCGCCAGCCGGTCCTTGATCTCCTGCTTGGCCGGCTCGGCCGCACGCAGGATCGCGCTCGCCTGCATGAAGTCGAGGGTGCGGAAGATGCCAACCTTCGGCCGCACCATCAAGTCGGGCGCGACGTGCTTGAGCTTCTCGCGGGTGATGGCGGTGCCCATGACCAGCACGGTGGTCACGAGGCATTCCCATGGCGTGGGAATGTCGCGACGGTCCTCGCTGCCCTCGCCCGAGATGTCGACTGCCACAACGACGTCAGCACGACCGCGCAGCTGATCGAACGGCAAAGGATTGGTGGCCCCGCCGTCAATCAGGATGCGATCATCGATCAGCACCGGCCGCACCAGGGTCGGCAAGGCGATCGAGGCCGCGAGCGCCGGCTTGAGCGGACCATGCGAGAACGCGACCGGCTCCCGCCGGTGCAGGTCGGAAGCCATCACGGTCAGCGGAATCTTGAGCGCGCCGAAGTCCTCCGGCACGACCTCGGGGAGGAATTTGTCGCACAGCTTTTGAGCGTCGAGCAGCGTCGCGCCAAATCCCTGACGTAACACGGTCGCGAAGCTGCCGGCGCGCGCCGCCAGCACCCGGCGAAACATCTCGCTGCGATCATGCGCGAGCGCGGTCGCGTAGCGGCGCATGTCGCGGCCTGACATGCCGGCCGCATAGCCGGCGCCGACGAACGCACCGATCGAGGTGCCGGCGATCGCGACCGGCCGCACTCCGAGCTCGTCGAGCGCCTCGATCACGGCGATATGCGCGATGCCGCGTGCGCCGCCGCCGCCGAGCGCGAGCGCAAAGCTTTTCATGCGGCCGTCTCCTGCGCGAACTGCCAGGCCTTGGCGGCGAGCGGGCTCACCATGGCGGCCATGCTGGCCGCATTTTCGCTGGTGGCGGTGCCGTCACGCACACGCCCGGCGATGCCCTGCATGATGGCGGCAACGCGAAAGAAATTATACGCGAGGTAGGCGGCAAGATGCGGGCCAGGATCGAGCCCTGTGCGCGTCCGATAGGCCTCGACTTCAGCAGAGCGCGACGGAATGCCGAGCGCGGCGAGATCGCGGCCGGCAAGCGAGCCGAACCCGACGCCGGATGGCGACGGCGGCATATCCCATGCCATCAGATAGTAGGCAAAGTCGGCGAGCGGATCGCCGAGCGTCGAGAGTTCCCAATCAAGCACCGCAACCACTTCGGGCGACGATGGCGAAATGATCACATTGTCGAGCCGAAAGTCACCATGCACGAGCCGCACCGGCGCGGGCGGCGGCAGATGGCCCGGCAGCCATGCGATCAGCCGCTCCATATCCTCGTCCCGCTCGGTCTCCGAGGCGCGATACTGCCTGCTCCAGCGCTCGACCTGGCGCGCGACATAATTCTCGCCGCGGCCAAAGTCAGCGAGACCAAGCGCCACTGGATCGAAACTGTGCAGCTGCGCCAGCGTCGAGTTGACCGAGTCATAGATGGCGCCCCGTACGGCCGCCGGCGCATCCGGAACATCAGGCTCCCAGAAAACACGGCCCTCGACATAATCCATCAGGTAGAACGGCGTGCCGACAACGCTCGCGTCGTCGCAATAGTGGAGCGGCCGCGCGACCGGAAAGCCCCGCGCGGACAACGCCGCGATCACCCGGAATTCGCGATCGACCGCATGGGCCGAAGGCAACAGCTTGCCGGGCGGCTTGCGCCGGAGGACATAGCGGCGCGCCGGCGTCTCAATCAGGTAGGTGGGATTTGACTGGCCGCCTTTGAACTGGCGGATCGTGGCGGGTCCGGCGAAACCGGCGATGGAGGTAGTCAAGTATTCTTCCAGCCGCTCCGCGTCGAACGCCAAGTGCGATGCGACGCTACGCGTACCGGAAAATGCACTTTGCCGATCAAGTCCTGACATGCGCCGCCAACTGGACGCCATTTCGCAGATGCGCTGGATATAGCACCGTCGGCGAAGGGCGACAGCCCTGGCGGCCTGGCCGAACTAGCTTCGGCGGCGCTGGTTGTTGATCAGCGAAAGCGTCTCGAAGGACGACTCGACGAACGCCGCGTATTCGCGCTCCAAAGCATCGAGCCCTTCGCGCATTGCATCCGTCATCCGGATCTTGCGATCCGAATTGGCGGGCTGCTGGTCGTCGCGGGTCAGTTCCGTCGTCATCGTCATGATACCCCTCATGCAACTGCACAACTGAACGCTGGGACAGATATTAAATACACGATTGTGGTTAAAGTGGTCTTAAACCAGGGCAATTGGTGCCTAGGTAGCTCCTCATTGTCGTCATTATCATACAGTCAACGGCTCTCTCGCACGATCGCCTGCCAGCCGATATCGCGCCGAAAAAACCCGTCGGACCAATGAATTCGATCAATCGCCTGATACGCGCGCGCCTGCGCTATCGCTACGCTAGCACCAATCGCGCTTACGTTGAGCACGCGCCCTCCATTTGCCACAACGTTGCCGTTGCTCACCTGGGTACCAGCATGAAAAATCTCGACGCCTTCGATCGTGGCTGCCGTATCGAGACCTTCGATCACGGAACCTTTGACGTAGCTGCCGGGATAGCCTTTCGCCGCCATCACGACGGTGAGCGCTGCGTCCGGATACCAACGCAGGTCGAAGTTGCCGAGCACACCGTCGCAACACGCAAGCAACGCCGGCACGAGATCCGACATCAGCCGGAGCATGATCACCTGACACTCGGGATCACCGAAGCGCACGTTGTATTCGATCAGCTTCGGTCCCTGCGCAGTGATCATCAGTCCGGCGTAGAGCACGCCCTTATAGGGAGCGCCCATCGCCTTCATGGCCTGCACAGTCGGCAACACGATCTCGTCCATGGTGCGCCGCGTCAGCTCCGGCGTCATGACTGGAGCCGGTGAATAGGCACCCATGCCGCCAGTGTTGGGGCCTTGGTCACCATCGAACACGCGCTTGTGGTCCTGCGCCGAGATGAGCGGGATCGCGCTCGCTCCATCGCACAGCGCGAAGAACGATGCTTCTTCGCCTGAGAGAAATTCCTCGACCACGACTTCTGCGCCGGCTGCGCCGAGGCCGCCCGCGAACATCATGTCGATCGCGGCCTCCGCCTCGGCCACACTCTGCGCCACCACGACCCCTTTGCCAGCCGCAAGCCCGTCAGCCTTCACCACGATCGGGGCACCTCGCGCGCGCACGTAGGCTTTCGCGGGGGCCGCCGACGTAAAGCGCTCGTAGGCCGCGGTCGGGATGTTGTTGGTGCGGCAGAGATCCTTGGTGAAGCCCTTCGAACCCTCGAGCTGGGCCGCGGCTTTGGACGGGCCGAACGCCTTGATGCCGGCTGCCACCAGGTCATCGACGATGCCGGCGCAAAGCGGCGTCTCGGGCCCGACCACCACAAGCCCGATGTTCTGCGCCCGGCAAAACAAAACCACGGCGGGGTGGTCGGCGACATCGAGCGCAACGATCTCGGCCTCGTTGGCGATGCCAGCATTGCCCGGCGCGCAACAGAGGCGCTCGACCAGCGGGCTGGCGGCCATCTTCCAGGCAAGCGCGTGCTCGCGACCACCGGATCCGAGGAGCAGGATGTTCATGGGCTGGGCTTGCTGGACCAGGAAGATGAATTTGAGTGATGTACCATGGCGGCATGAGGTCGCAAGGCCCCACCGCTGATAGGCCCTGTGCCAAGGACACCCCGGCAAGCCGGCAATGGCGCTGGTATTTCAATCCATTTTTGCCGATGATAACAGGCGACAACCCGTCAGGCCTCGGAGACAAGAATGAGCCCGAGAATAACTTGGGGCAGAACATGGGGCCTCGCAGCCCTGGCCGTGGCAGCGCTTGTGAGCGCTGCGGCCCAAGCCCAGACCTCTTACCCGTCGCGGCCGATCCGCCTGCTGGTGACCATCCCGCCGGGTGGGGCGCCCGACATTTCGGCGCGGCTGGTCGCGCAGGGCCTGCAGGAGGCCCACGGCTGGACGGTCGTGATCGAGAACCGCACCGGCGCCAATGGCAACATCGCCATGACCGAGGTCGCCAAGGCCCCCCCTGACGGCTACACCCTGGTGGTGCTCGCTGACAGCAGTGTCACCATCAATCCGCACGTCTACAGCAAGCTCGGGATCGACACGCTCAAAGACCTGCTTCCGGTTGCAAGCATTGCCACCAACCAGTTCACCCTCGCGGTGAACCCCCAGGTGCCGGTGCACACCTTCAAGGAGTTCATCGACTACGCGCGCGCCACCAAGCCGCCACTGCCCTACGGCTCCAGCGGCAATGGCAGCCAGCATCACTTGTCGATGGAGATGCTCAAGCAGCGCGCCGGCATCGACCTCCTGCATATCCCATTTCGAGGCGCCGCGCCGGCGACACAATCGACCGTCGCGGGTGACACCAAGGTCCTGTTCTCCGGCTCGGCGAGCGCATCCCTGATCGCGGGCGGGCAATTGCGCGTTTTGGCAGCGACCGGCAAGAAGCGCTCCAAGCGCTATCCCGATCTGCCAACGCTTGGGGAATTTTATCCTGGCTTATCGGTCGACATCTGGCTCGGCGTATTCGCGCCGCCGCAAACGCCTGAGCCGATCGTGACCACGTTGCGCACAGAAATCCATAAGCTGCTGGCGCGGCCAGACTTTGCCGAACGGCTCAACGTCTCTGGCAGCCTTGAGCCGCTCATTCTATCGCCCGCGGAATTCAATGCGCTGATCCACGAAGATCACCAGAAATATGGCCGAATCGTCCGCGATCTCCACATCCAGGCTGAATAATCAATTCGGACGATGGAACGGCAAACCACATGCATCTGTTGACAGGATTGTGGCGTACCTCCTAAGCAACTTCGAATCGTCTATCATGAAAATACCCAGTTCGCTTGGCAGACTTTTGAAGTTGAGCCGTGTGAGGATCTGGCGATGAGCCACGCAGTCTGCAGTGTCGCCTCCAGCATGTCGCGTCCGTTTGCAGTCGCGATGCTTGTTCCGATCTTTGCCGTGATCACAGCCGCCATCCTCCTTGGCCTTCTTGGAGTGTTCGTGGTCTGGCTCTGCATCGTGGCCGTACTGATCACCGCCATCGTGGCAAAGGATGTCGTCCGACGTGTGCTTCGTCGGCTTGCGCCCTCGCCGATCGGCACATTGCAGCGGCCTGCCGTCGGCGTCCCGGGGCGTTGACTCCAGTCACTGTGCCGTTGGACATTCAGGCGGTCTATCGAGTTCGCAGTGATGCGCGATCGATCGCTGAGCGCGCTCGCACGATTGCTGTCGAGCAGAGCGTCGAGATGCCGCTTGACGCCATCGACGACTCGTTTGTGGAGAGCGAGATCGTCGGGCGCGTGCTCGACATCAAGGATCTAGGCACCAAGGACTCAGGCGGCGGCCTGTTCGACGTGCGCATTGCGCTCGCGAGCGCAACCGCAACCACGATCAGTGGCGGCGATGCCGGACAGCTGGTCAACGTGCTGTTCGGCAACACCTCGATCCATGATGACGTGATGCTTCACGACGTCGAGCTGCCTGCCGAATTCGTGCGCGCCTTCGAAGGCCCGCGGCACGTGATCGAGACCTTGCGCCGGCGCGTCGGTGCTCAGCGGCGTGCGCTCACGTGCTCGGCGCTCAAGCCGCAAGGCCTGCCGGCGCATGCGCTGGCCGCGCTCGCGATCGCTCTCGCGCGCGGCGGCATCGACTATGTCAAGGATGATCACGGACTCGCGGACCAGGCCTACTCGCCGTTTGCGGTACGCATCGAGGCGATCGCGACCGCTCTGCGGCGACACGGCTCGCTCACACGCTACGTGCCAAGCCTCAGCGGCGACCTCGACAGCATGCGCAGCCAGATTGCGGTTGCCCGCAGCGTCGGCATCGACACCGTGATGGTGGCCCCGATGATCGCCGGGCCCTCCAATTTCCATCGCCTGGTGCGGGAGCATCCGGGCTTCGCCTTCCTGACGCATCCATCGCTGGCGGGCTCGCGCATCGCCCCAGCGCTGCTGTTCGGCAAGCTCTTCCGCATGTTGGGCGCCGACGCCATCGTGTTTCCCAACCATGGCGGCCGCTTCGGCTATTCGCCCGAAACCTGCCGGGCACTGGCGCGCACCGCGCTCGCTGACTGGCATGGCCTGCGCGCGACCGTGCCTGTGCCGGCGGGCGGGATGAGCACCGATCGGGTGCGGGAGATGCTTGATTTCTATGGCGCCGACATCATGTTGCTGATCGGCGGCGGGCTCCTCTCGGCGCGCGAGCGGCTGACCGAGGTGACCGCAGCCTTTGTGGAGGCCGTCAAGGCCTACCCCTATGGCTAGGCGATTGCCCTATCGCTACCGCGCAACATGGACAGACCATGACCTCCGCCAAGCCACCGGTTCATCGCAAGGCGAGGGACTATCGCTGGGACGGCGTCGCGGTCGTGCCCTACAAGGAGGATACCCAGGCGCTGTTCAAGTCGATCACCCGCCAGGTGCTGTTCGCGGACCCCCGACAAGAGAGTGAGCTGCGCTATTTCGAAGTCGCGCCGGGAGGCTTCTCCACCCTCGAGCGCCACGAGCACACCCACAACGTCCTGATCCTGCGCGGCTACGGGCACTGCCTGGTTGGCCACGAGGTGCGCGAGGTCGCCACCCACGACCTCATCGCGGTTCCACCCATGACCTGGCATCAATTCCGCGCGACCGGAAAAGAGCCGCTCGGCTTCCTCTGCATGGTTAATGCGGCGCGCGACAAGCCGCAGCTTCCGACGCCGGAAGAGCTCGCCGAATTCGAGCAGGATCCCGGCATCGCCGACTTTCTAAACGGCATCCGGTAAGGAATTTGGCGCGACGCGCCATCATTTGTGCACATCACCGCCCTCTGGAAATCACGAAATTGTCCCGGCGCTGGGGTTAATTTGTTGGGCTGGTCGGAGGGGAAATGAGCCGCACCAAAGCCATCCTCATTACTACCCTGATGCTGCTGGTGGCGACGCCAGCGTCGGCGGCGCTGAATCCGCTCGTCGACCTGGTCTCGCTCGAGTCGGTGATGCGATGGATCAATGTCTATCGCACCAATCCTGAGCCGGCTGGCGTGCCCGCCGCGGTCAAGGCGCTGAGCCGGTTCGGCTCGTTCAAGGACCCCGAGCAATCGGGCGTGTTCGTCGGCTTCCTGGCAGGCGTTATCGCCACCAACCCGGAGAAGGCCGACCAGCTGATCAACAAGATGCTGCCGCTGCCAGCAGGCGACCAGTGGGTCGTCGTGCGCGCCATCGCCTATTCGGGACACCCGGACTGGCGCAACATGCTGCGCCGCTTCGCCGCCAAGTTGCCGGCCCGCCAGGTGATGATCGACAAGTACCTGACCGGACAGCTGCCGCGCCTTTATCAGTACGAGAAGGAGCCGAGCATATCGACCTGGGACTCGGTCAAGAGCAAGGTCACCGGCAAGGAGCTGCCCAAGGCCCATGTGCTCGAGCCGAGCCCGGAGCTGCTCGATACCTACTGGGGCTACTATTTCGCCACCGGCCATGCCCGGCCGATCAGCCGCATCATCGAGATGCTGCCCTGGTCGCTGGAGGTGGACAGCGTCGACAAGCTCACGCTCGGTAGCATGGCGAAATACACCCTCGCCAGCAACGCATCGCGCGATCCGGAGCTGCTGGTCGCGCTCAAGGAGGCGCGCGAGCGCACCCCGAAAGATACCGCGAAGGTCCTGACGCAGGTGATCGACGCGGCCGACACGGTCGACACCGCCAAGCTGCGCAAGGAAGCATTCGCGGCGATTGAAGAGCTGCGCCGCAAGGGCCCGGCCTACCGGCGCAACGTCTCGTGGTGGGGCCAGATCGGCCAGGGCGCGCTCGCGGTCGGCTGCATCGCGGCCGCGGCCACCGGCCAAGTTTATCTCGGACTGCCTTGTGTGATTACGGGCGGCGTCAGTTCGGCGGCGCTCACCAGCTGGGAGAAGCAACAATAACTCATGTCTCGCGTGGTTGCGAATCGCTCAAGGAGCATAAGGCAGTTCATAGGCGGCCGGCATGATGTGTGCGTGTCATGCCGTGCCGCTGTTCGGGGCCCCGGACACGTTCATCCGTGTGGGGAAACCGGGGCCCCGGACTCATTGCGATAGCCAATAGTCGAGAGAGCCTTGGACGGCGCGTCCCGGATGCGGTGCAGCGCGAGCGCACGAAACCCGTTGAAGTTGGTCCGTGACCGAGCCCGAGATACGTGACTCGTGTCCCGGCCGACGCGACGGCGCAGCCGGAGCGAGAGCCGGGATCCAGGGGCGACAGACTGTGGGGTTCGCGAGTTTTGGCCCTGGATCCCGGGTCTCGCTGCGCTCGCCCGGGACACGCAAAGCTTCTGACACAGTAAGATTATGGCTTCGCCCGGGACACGAGGGCATTGAGTGCTCACCGCGCCAGCGGATCGGGCCTGAGCTGGAACTGCACCACTTTGCTGGTCGTGCCCTTGCCGCCCTCAATGTGATAGGGCGCGCGGCCCGCATAGGTCGACCACAGCCCCTTGCCCTTCCAGCCGAGGCTCGGATCATCGATGCGGCCGTCGAGCCCCTTGGAATGGAAGCCCATCGGATAAGGCACGCGCAGCGAGACGAACTTGCCGTCGACCAGCGCCTCGATCGAGTCCGACATGTTGCCGGTCGCCATCGGCACGTTCCTGCCCAGCCCGAACGTGTCGAACTGGTCGACGAACATCTGATAGCTCGACTGCACCGCGCCCGGCTCGTCCTTGATGTTGTCGAACTGCGGCCCTGGGAACTGATAGAGCGTCCAGCCTTCCGGACAGTGACGGCCGTTGGCGATGGTCGGGCCGCTCAGCGGGCCTTTGCATTTCTTGCGGTCGAAGCTTGCCATGTGGCCGCTCGCGAGCGGCACCCACATCACGCCGTTGCGATCGATGTCGCCGCCGCGCGGACCGAAGCCGCTATAGGGCGTGCGCGGATCGTTGTAGGGCACCTCGTAATATTCGGCGAGTGCCGTCGCGGGCGGATTGTCGCCCGGAATGATGCGCGACACGCCGCCCGGCATCGCCAGCACCGAGCCCCAGATCGAGCCGTCGTTGGGATCAACACCGATGCCATACATGCCGGCGAGGACACGCTTGTCCTTTGAGGGATCGACCGGTTGGTTGGGCTCGACATAGTCGTCGCGCTTGCCGTTGCCGTTGGTGTCGAGCACGTAAGCCGTCCAGCCCTGCGACGCGGCGGCATCACCGGTCTCGAGAAACTTCTTGGTGTTGATCCAGCCGATCACCGGCTGACGTGCGCCACCGCCCGAGAGCCACAGCGTGTTGTTCTTGTCCTCTGCGAAGATCAGGTGGTGGGTCGTGAAGCAGGTATCGATGTGCGTGAGTTGCTTGCTTTTGGGATCGTAGACCGCGACCTGGCGACCCGCCTCCTCCATCGGAAAGAGCTTCGCGGACGGGTGATCCGAGCCCTTGCGGCAGAATGCCGGCGTCTCCTGTTTGCGGATGCGCGACGTCATCCACACGCGCCCGTCCTGATCGAGCATCGGATTGTGCACGGAGGTCTGGCTGTTCCAGATCATCTCGCCACCCCAGTAGGGCGATGGCAGCCGCGGGAAGTTGCCCGACATGGTGAAGGCGCGCCGCGGCGTATCCGCGTCACGCGGCGTCGACTTGAGATACGTCACCGAATGGGACTTCGGATCGAGGATCGGAAGATTGTCGGTGGAGTCTTCGGTCGCGCTGTAGATTGGCCCCCAGGCATTGACGGTCGGGTTGCGCTTATCGGTCGCGATCTCGTCATGCAGATAGGTCTTCGCGTCGCCCCAGTCCCACAGCGTCACCACGACGTTGCGCTCGACGCCTTGCGGCCGCTGCGGCTTTGACGTCGGCAGCGCGCCGGCCGCAATCTTATCGGTCCAGTTGGCGAGCTGCTTGAGCAGCCGCGGGGTGTCGAGCTCGTTGATGCCGCGGACCATGTTCTCGGCCGCGGGCCCGACCTGCAGCCGATGCATCCACGCTGCGTAAGATGAATCGAACTCGCCCAGCGCCTTCGAGATCGTGCGCGTCGGTTTGTTGCCGACCTGATGGCAGGAATTGCAGCCGTGCGTCTTGAGGGTGGCGATCCACTGGCCCTGGCTCTTGATCCGCTCCGGCATGCCGTTGCCATTCGGCCCGGTGCCCGGGAACAGGCTCTTGTCGGGAATCTCGAGCATCGCGTACCAGTACTGCGCCGGATAGTACTCCGCCGCCGCCGCCTCGCTCAGTGCAACGGTGGCAGTGAGATTGACGATGCGGCCCGGCGCCGATTTGATCTTGGGCGAGTCGACAAGCCCATAGCCGCGCACCCAGACCTCGTAATTCGCCTTCGGCAACGCGGGCAGCACGTAGCGGCCCTGATCGTCGGTCACAACAATCTTGACGAACTTGGTCGGAAGATCAGTCGTCTCCGCGATCACCCAGACGCCGGCTTCCGGGCCGTTGGCGCTGGTGACGACGCCACCAAGATCGCTGTCGCCGACGGTGACGCCAGCGGGCGCACTTTGTTGCGCGCTCAGATGCGTCGATGAGGACAGCAGCAGCGCGCCCAGCGCGACAGCGGCAACGGTCAGCAACAGGCTTGTCCTGCGTTTCATGGTGCGTTCCTCCATTACTCGTTCGGCAGCTTGTTTCGTGCAGCATTTGCAACAGACGGCGCCTCTCTCCTGCGGGAGTGGAGCGCCGATAGATCACACTCACCGCGCCAGCGGATCAGGCCGTAGCTGGAACTTCACCACCTTGCTGGTCGTGCCCTTGCCGCCTTCGATGTGATAGGGCGCGCGGCCCGCATAGGTCGACCACAGACCTTTGCCTTTCCAGCCCGCATTGGGATCGTCGATGCGGCCATCGAGCCCCTTGGCGTGGAAGCCCATCGGATACGGCACGCGCAGCGAGACGAACTTGCCGTCCACCAGCGCCTCGATCGCGTCCGACAGATTGCCGGTCCCCATCGGGACGTCCTTGCCGAGCCCGAGGGTGTCGAACTGATCGACCCAGGTGTAGTAGCTCGACTGCACCGCGCCCGGCTCTTCCTTGATGTTCTCGAACTGCGGCCCCGGGAACTGATAAAGCGTCCAGCCCTCCGGACAGTGGCGGCCGTTGGCGATGGTCGGGCCGTTGAGCGGACCCTTGCACTTCTTGCGGTCGAAGCTCGCCATGTGGCCGCTGGCGAGCGGAATCCACACCACGCCCTTGCGGTCGATATCCATGCCGCGTGGGCCATAGCCGTTGACCGCGGCCTTCGGCTCGTTGAACGGCACCTCGTAGTATTCGGTCAGCGTGGTCGCCGGCGGATTGTCGCCCGGGATGACGTGCACCACGCCGCCAGGCATCGCCAGCACCGAGCCCCAGATGCTGCCGTCGTTCGGATCGTAGCCAATGCCATAGAGGCCGGCGACGATGCGCTTGTCCTTGCTGGGATCGACCGGCTGGTTGGGCTCGACATAATCCTCGTCGCGTTTGCCGTTGCCATTGGTGTCGAGGATGAACGCCGTCCAGCCTTGCGACTTCTGCTCGTCGCCCGTCTCGAGATACATCTTGGTATTGATCCAGCCGACCACCGGCGAGCGTGCGCCGCCGGCCGAGAGCCACAAGGTGTTGTTCTTGTCCTCGGCGAAGATCAGGTGATGGGTCGTGAAGCAGGTGTCGAGATAAACGAGCTTGCCGGTCTTCGGATCGAGCATCGAGACCTGTCGCGCCGCGTCCGTCATCGGGAACAGCTTGGCGGACGGATGGTCCGATCCCTTCTGGCAGAAGGCCGGCGTCTGCGGCCGGCGAATGCGCGACGTCATCCACACCCGGCCATCCTGATCGAGCATCGGGTTGTGCACGGACGTCTGGCTGCTCCAGATCTTCTCCTCGCCCCAGTAGGGCGACGGCTTGGCCGGGAAGTTGCCGGACTGGATGAACACGCCCGCTGGCGCATTCGGATCGCGCGGCGTCGACTTAAGATAGGTCACCGTGTGGGTCTTCGGATCGAGGATCGGCAGATTGTCGGTCGAGTCCTCGGTCGCGCTGTAGATCTTGCCATACGCATTGACGGTCGGGTTGCGCTTGTCGGTCGCGATCTCGTCATGCAGATAAGTCTTGGCATCG
>Ga0209488_10002691_pt1 | contig 14505 bp, 16 predicted proteins | sample Rivendell_Oct201_8_FD_188349 | JGI IMG/M metagenome (GOLD analysis project Ga0209488, IMG submission 188349) | Vadose zone soil microbial communities from the Eel River Critical Zone Observatory, Northern California, USA -... | ecosystem: Environmental > Terrestrial > Soil > Vadose zone >... | reverse complement strand
TCCGCGTCCAAAATTACTGAGAGTCGCAGGTTGGAGGGGATCCTGTGCAACGGTCCCTACAAAAGGCCCGCTGCTTAAGGTTCCGTTGTCGTTGTCATCGAAAAATCCGGGGCTGACGGCCCCATTGTTCGCGGTGAACTCACCGATGAAAGACTCCGGATTGTTGTTTGCATCCAGCCCAGGAAAATCGAAAATATAAGGTCCAGCAATTCCCGAAACCTGAAACGAACCGGCGCTTTGTTTGACGAAATTCCCGCTTCCCGTGGAAGATTGGCTGGTGTTCGAAGTCTCGTCGATCATGAGTCCATCGCTCGTCGAGGTTAGCGTGATCCCAAAATTGAGGGAGGCCTGAGCAAGTTGGAGAGTTAACGTTCCACGGCCGTCGGCATTGACCGTATAGTTGCCACCTGTGATTTGAAGAGCCGGACTGGTTGTTCCAGCCGCATTTACGTCCTCGACGCCTCCCGTAATGTTGCCAATTCCATCCGCTGCGAAACTCCCGGTCCGTGCGAGAGGAGTGGCGCTCAAACCACCAGTGAAAGATTCGCCGTTGGTCACGAAGGCATACTGGCCTTTCAGGCTAGCCAGGGAGTATTTGCCCACGGGAGGCGGCGGATTGACAATACTATTGCCGCTGCTGCACGCGGAGCTCCAGAGAGCGGCCACGACTGAAAAAGCGGCGAGGAGACGTTTCATCGCACACCTCGCAGCGCTTCCTTTTCTGCTGGCGACATCAGGGATGCCGGAGTGGTCAAAAAGCCTTTGGTATTGCGAACCGCGACGGCTTGCGCACCCTTCTGCACAATGCGGGCGGCGAAGTAGGTGCTGTCACCCAGAGCCAGTGGTTCTCCGACGATGCGCAGGCTGTCGCCGGGATTCAACTCCAAATGACCGGCCTGGAGAACTCTTGCATTTCCGAGATGAACATCGATCGGGCCGCTCGATGTCTGAAGGATCAGATGGGCGCCCATGGGAAGCGTGCTGGAGGCTGACTCGAATTTTACAACCGTGCCGAGAAGAAAAACTTCGCGGCTCACGTTATAGGTGCGAAGTTGCTGCGTGTCCGGTTGTTTTGTATCCTGGGCGCTTGCGGTAGTGCAGAGCCCCATTGCGATCCCAAGCGCGAGAGCGCCTGCTTTACTTCGTATATTGGCTTTCATATCGCCTTTCCACCTGCAAGAATTCCACCGGAAACCTTTCTGCGTTGCCGGGACTAAACGGAAAACCATTCCGGGGCGCAAGGCTAAAGGTTCGTTTCATTAGATGGCGAATCACCCTGTAATGGTTTCCAATTGCTGCGCAAAATTTCCTGAGCCGCAATATTTGCCGAAACCGCCGAACTCCAGAGAGTATTCCCCACTGGTTACAAACCCGTTCCCGGAGAAAAAGTTTCGCGCCCGCGGGAAGAAAAAATTGCGATTTTACCGCGCGAAGAGTTCGATTTGACAGAATCGCGACTTCCTACGATAATTATGTGTACGTCACTCCTGCGGAGGGCAAACAAGCCCGGCGAAGAAACGCGGGCTATAAGGATGGCGCCAAAATATATTTTTGTAACCGGCGGAGTTGTTTCCTCACTTGGAAAGGGCGTAGCTGCCTCCTCTATCGGCTGTCTCCTCGAAAGTCGCGGCTTCAAAGTCACCCTGCAGAAATGCGATCCGTACCTGAATGTTGATCCGGGCACGATGAGCCCCTTTCAGCACGGTGAAGTGTTTGTAACCGAAGACGGCGCGGAGACGGACCTTGATCTTGGCCATTACGAGCGCTTCACTCACGCCAAGCTTTCGCGCGACAACAACTGGACCACCGGGCGAATCTACGAAACGATCCTGACCAAGGAACGCCGCGGCGATTACCTCGGGAAAACCGTACAGGTCATCCCGCACGTGACCGACGAGATCAAGGCGACGATCAGGAAAGTCTCCGAGGGCGTTGATGTGGTGATCGTGGAAATTGGAGGAACGGTTGGCGACATCGAGTCGCTTCCCTTCCTGGAGGCGATCCGGCAAATGAGGCTGGAGCTAGGCGCGGAGAACACGCTCTTCGTGCACGTCACGCTGGTGCCGTTCATCGCCGCCGCAGGCGAGTTGAAAACCAAGCCTACGCAGCACAGCGTAAAGGAAATGCTGAGCATCGGGATTCAGCCGGACATTCTGCTTTGCCGCAGCGACCACCACATCCCGGCGGAACTGAAGAAAAAGATCGCGCTGTTCTGCAACGTCGCGGAAGCCTGCGTCATTTCGATGGAAGACGTGGACACGATCTACGCCGTGCCCGCGGAGCTTAGCAAAGAAGGCCTCGACGAGCAGATTCTGCGGCTGCTGAAACTGGAAGCTGAACCTTCCGATATGAAGCCGTGGATCGACCTCGTGTACCGGATGCACCATCCGGCGGGCGAAGCAAGGATTGCGGTGGTTGGCAAATACGTGCAGCTCGAAGATGCCTACAAGAGTTTGCGCGAAGCCCTGCTGCATGGCGGCCTGGCGCACAATCACAAAACCGTTCTCGAATGGATCGAAGCCGAAGAGATCGATTCGCCGGCAAGCGCGGCGGCGCGCCTGCACGGCTATGATGGAATCCTCGTTCCCGGCGGCTTCGGCAAACGCGGCATTCAGGGAATGATCCACACCATTCAGTACGCGCGCGAACACAAAGTGCCCTTCTTCGGAATTTGCCTCGGCATGCAGTGCGCCACGATCGAATACGCGCGCGACGCCGCCGGTTTGAAGCAGGCAGACAGCACGGAATTTGATCCGCAGACTCCGCACCGCGTGATTTATAAATTGCGTGAATTGCTCGGCGTTGATGAAATGGGCGGCACGATGCGTTTGGGTGCGTGGCCCTGCAAGCTCGAGCCGGGATCTTTCGCGCACAAGGCTTACGGCAAACTTGAAATCAGCGAGCGCCACCGCCACCGCTACGAATTTAACCGCGACTACGAAAAAGCGCTTGTCGCCGCGGGCCTGCGCATCACCGGACGCACCCCGGATGAAAATTACGTGGAAATCGTCGAGGCGCCCGAGCACCCGTGGTTCCTCGGCTGCCAATTCCACCCGGAATTCAAGTCGAAGCCGCTGGAGCCGCATCCCCTCTTTGCGGCGTTCATCGGCGCCGCGCTGGAACACAAGAAGCAGAAAGTCCGTCCCGCGGCAAGCCTTAGCGAGCCAACACACGCACCGGCCCTGCGCGCTGCGCCACGTGCCACTGCCTAAATCGTTGCAAACGTGGCGCTGGCTGCGTAGCCTAAGTAGCTTGCAGGCCTTTCCCAATCTCGTATGAGCACAACTCGCGAAATTGCGCTTGGAGCGCTGCGCCTCGGTGGCGGTAATCCTCTGTTTCTGATTGCGGGGCCGTGCGTCATTGAAAGTGAAATACACGCTCTGGTGATGGCGGAGAAGATCGCCAAGATCGCTGCCGATGCCGGAGTCCCGTACATCTTCAAGGCTTCCTACGACAAAGCTAACCGTTCCTCAGTGAAGGCTTTCCGCGGCCCAGGCCTCAAGGAAGGCCTGCGGATTCTCGGCAAGATCAAGTCCGAGCTGAAGCTGCCGATCCTTACCGACATCCACGATGCGTCGCAGGCGGAACCTGCCGCAGAAGTTTGCGACGTGCTGCAGATTCCGGCGTTCCTGGCGCGGCAAACAGATCTGTTGCTCGCCGCCGGCAAGACCGGCCGGGTTATTAACGTAAAGAAAGCGCAGTATCTTTCGCCGTGGGATATGGGCAACGTCGCGGAAAAGGTTGCAAGCACCGGCAATACAAAAATCATCCTCACAGAACGCGGCGCTTCGTTTGGTTACCAGAATCTTGTGGTGGATATGCGCTCGTTCCCGATCATGCAGCGCACGGGCTACCCGGTAGTTTTTGACGTGACGCATTCCGTACAGCTTCCCGGCGGGCAAGGCCACTCGAGCGGTGGGCAGCCGCAGTTTATTGAGCCGCTGGCGCGCGCAGGCGTGGCCGCGGGCGTGGACGGCATTTTCCTGGAGACCCACGACAATCCCGCCAAAGCGCTTTCCGATGGACCCAATGCCCTGCCGCTGTCGGAACTCCTTGGCCTGCTCATGAAATTAAAAGGAATCAACTCGGTCGTGCGACGCTGGAGCGAGAAATCATGAAAGCTGCGCCGACGGACACGATTTTGATTGTAGGGGCGCAGCATGCTGGGCCCCTACTACCGAGGAGTCATCCGTTGAAGCCGAGGTTTTCGGCGCGAGGACATCTATGAGCCTGGACACGGCACGGCGCGTGCTCAAGATCGAGGCGCAGGCCATCCAGGATGTGCTCGTGCGGCTGGATGCTACGTTTGAAAAGGCTGTCGATGTTCTCTTCGCCTGCAAGGGGCGTGTAGTCGTCACAGGGATGGGAAAATCGGGACTGATCGGCCGAAAAATCTCGGCAACGCTTTCGAGCACGGGAACCCCATCCTTCTTCCTACATGCGGCGGAGGCTCTGCACGGAGATATGGGCATGCTTGCCCGCGGAGATGCCATGCTGGCGGTGTCCTACGGCGGGGAGACGGAAGAGATCATCCGTTTGCTCGAAGCACTGAAACGGCTGGAGATGCCGCTGGTGATGCTGACGGGGAAAGTGCAATCGACGCTCGCCGAGGCCAGCGACGTCGTGCTGGATGTCAGCGTGAAGGAAGAGGCGTGCTCGTTGAATCTCGCGCCCACTGCGAGCACCACCGTGGCGATGGCGGTGGGCGATGCCCTCGCAGTCTCGTTGCTGGAACGGCGTAATTTCCGTCATGACGATTTCGCGGCGTTGCATCCCGCGGGACGCTTGGGCAAAAAACTGCTTCGCGTCGAACACCTGATGCACGCAGGAGAGGCGCTGCCGCGTGTTTCCACCGCGACGCTGATGCCGGACGTTTTTCACGAGATGAGCAAGAAGGGCCTAGGAATGACGACCGTGCTCGAGCCGGACGGAAGATTGGCAGGAATTCTGACGGATGGGGACCTCCGGCGGTTGATGGAAAAACATCGCGGCGCCACGCTCGAGATGACCGCCGGGCAGTGCATGACAAAGAGCCCGCAGACGATCGGGCCGCACTTGCTCGCGAGCGAAGCGTTGAACTTGATGGAGAAACGCAAGATTACGTCAATCGTGGTCACGGATGAAGCGAAGGGCGTGCTGGGCGTGGTGCATCTGCATGATTTGTGGACCCTGGAGCTGATGTAGTGGCGCAGCATGCTTCGCCACTACTTGGCAACCCACCAACATCGGAGAGCGTTTGGCAGTTGAGAACGAGAGCTTTCGCAAGATAAGAGGAGAACGCATTGGCTAAGCGAGGAAAGAAGATTCCGAGAAAACTGGCAAGGCGAGCGAAGCAGATTCTGGTGCTGCTGATGGACGTGGACGGCACACTGACGGACGGCAGCGTTACGTTACTGTCGCAATCGGATGGTTCCGCGCTTGAACTGAAGAATTTTGACGCGCACGACGGCCAGGGCCTCACGCTTGCCGTTACCGCCGGGCTGCGCACCGGCGTCATCACCGGCCGCGCCAGCCCGGCCCTGCGCAGACGCTGCAAGGAGCTGGATATCGAGTTTGTTTACGAAAAACAGGGGCACAAGATCGCGGCGTACGAAGATGTCCTGCGCAAAACCGGCGCCCAGGAATCGGAAGTCGCCTTCCTCGGCGACGACCTGCCTGACCTGACCATCATGAGCCGCGTGGGGCTGGCCGTCGCGGTTCACAACGCCACTCCGGAAGTCCGTCGGGCAGCCCACTACACCACCAAAGCCGATGGCGGCAAAGGCGCCGCGCGCGAACTCGTAGAACTGATCCTCAAGTCCAAAGGCATCTGGGAAGAGATGATTGACAAAGCCCGCGCCTGATCGCGCTTGCTTCCCCGCTTTCCCGGACCGGCCATCGCGAACCATCCGTCCCGCAGCCGGCAATCACCTTAGAGCACGCCTACAGAAGCGCGTCAGTTTCTGATTACCCGACCGACCCGCTAGACGCGAACCAAAGTTCAGAGTTCAAACAAGAAAGATAGTGTCCCATGATTGAGGGCCACAAAATTGCGTGACAAGCGTGTTTTCTCTTCCGTGTAATTAGATATCTCTAAGGACAAATATGCTTCACGGACCGCCGTTCGGGCAGCAATCAGCTTATACTGAGAGCACTATGGAAAAACTTCAAGCATTTCAAGACGCCGCTCGCGAAGGCGGATTCGTCGCGACCGAAGAATCCAAGGACGGCACTGTCCTGTGGCTGAAGAAAGCGACGGCGGAGGCTGAAGATCGTATATGTATCGACAGCCTGACGAACAGTGCGACCGTGTTCTGGGCGTCGATTCCGTGGAAGATAAACTCGCAGACGTTTCGCGCCGCATCCGCCTTGCATGAGTGGATTCTGTCAAGGCCAGCCGTTGCAGCGCGAACATAACAACTTACGAGGGTCTCTTGCGACTCTCCGTCAACAAGCACGGCCACCTTGCCGTGACGTCGTTGAACGGTAACAACCCCGAATTAGTTCTCGATTCCAAAGGCATCTACGAACAGATGATCGGCAAAGCCCGCGCCTGAACGCGCGCCCCGTCCCCCGCTTTCCAGACGTCAGTTCGCTGCGAACCAGCTATACCCCGCGGGCGCACAACTTACACCTAAACTAGTGAAATGGGTTCGTTTCCGATTATTCGACTTGCCGGGCACTACGAATTTCCAAGCGCATCTCACCTTTGCATTAGCTTTACCATCACACCTGTACTTCCGGCCGGGATGCAAGCGCGATGCAATGTGCTCGAATAGTGCTCAGGATCGGCGAGCGTCGTAGGAAAAGCCAGAGACGCGCCGTTGCACCCGAGGGCAAGTGAGCAAACCGCTTCTGAACATATCGATTGTGCTGGCGGGCATGCTGCTCGGGATCCTGCACTTCGTCCTTAAACCGGCTCCCGACGAGAAGCTCCTCAGGGAGTACGCTCAACACATGGCGAACAGCACGGAATGGCAGGGGCGAATCGCGCCCGATTTCGAGCTCAAAACCACTCGCGGCGAACGCTTTCAACTCTCCGAAAACGTCGGCAAGAAAATCATTGTGCTCAACTTCTTCGCTACCTGGTGCGGCCCTTGCCGTGAGGAAATGCCGGAGCTGAATACGTACTTCAATGCTCATAAGGCTGAGTCCTTCCTGCTACTGGGCATTGACGCCGAGGAAAAGCAGGATCGCGTCGACGCGTTTCTCGTCGATCTCAAAATTGACTTCCCCGCAGGTGTTGATGCCGGGCCTATCCAGAAGCAATACGGCGTGAGCGCGTTCCCGACCACTGTTTTGATCGGCGTCGACGGCAAGGTGCAGTTTTACGAGACCGGCGCGCTCGCCAATGCAGAAGTTGCCTTCGACAACCTGCTGAGCAAAAATCGTCAACTCCTGCAATCCGGCCATGTCATCTCGCCCGAGGAGTATCGGCTCCAAGCTCAAAAGGAGCCGGCGCTTCCGGTGCGCCAGAGCGCGGAAAAGACCCCGGCGGAAGAGGACGACAAACTCGACCCTCGCGGGAAGCGCATCGTGGCCCGCATGGACTGCCCCTGCGGCTGCGAAAAAAAGGTCCAGGGCTGCACGTGCAGCACCTCAAAAAATATCAAGAAAGCCTTGGCCAGCGAAAATTTCAAAGACAAACCGGATGACGAGATCATGAAGGCGCTCGACAAACGGTTTTGCTCGGGGGCAATGTGATCGTCGCAGAAGATCTTCACGTCCATTTTCGGCGCGGCCTTTTCCGCAAGCAGGTGCATGCGCTCAACGGCCTGAGCCTGGAGATACGTGACGGCGACTTCTTCGCCCTTGTGGGGCAAAACGGCGCGGGTAAGTCCACGGCCATGTACTGCTTCCTGGGTCTGCTGAAACCCACATCCGGGAAAGTCCAGGTCATGGGCAAAACCCCCGGCCTTGGTTCTCCGCACTACGAAGGCGTGGCGTACTTGCCGGAGGAGCCCCACTATCATCTCTACCTGACTGTCGAGGAGGCCACTCGCTACTATTCTTCGCTCTATGGCAAGCGCGTGCCGGATAAAACCATCAATGACATCCTCGAGCGCTTGGGTTTGGCGCAATTCAAAACTCTTCGGCTTGCCAAGTGCTCTAAAGGCATGAAGCAGAAGGTTGGTATTGCCCAATGCCTCATTCACGAAACGCGCCTCCTATTTCTCGACGAACCCACGCGTGGGCTTGACCCTCTCGCCGTCCGGGAGTTTCGTGAAACCCTTCGCGAGATTCATCAGCGCGGCGCCACCATTGTGATGAACACGCATGTGCTCTCGGAGATCGAGATGCTAGCCAACCGCGTGGCAGTCATCGCCAACGGTAAGGTCGTCGCTCAGGATGAGCTGCGCAATCTCTTGACACTCGATCGGGAACTTTACAGCGTCACCTTCGAGGCCAATGGCGTCATCCCGGACTATCTCACCACCGTCGAACGCCTCGGCAATGTCGTGAAAGCGAGCATTCCCAAGGAAAAACTCTACGACTTTATGGACTTTACCCGAATCTCAGCCTTGCCCGTGCACGATTGTTCGCTGAAGAAAATCTCCCTCGAAGATTCATTCTTCAAGATCATCAAAGGCGAAGGTTCGCAGGTCTGATGGGCACGAGGCAACGCGGACCGCTGAAGTTCCAGCATGGTCCAGCGAGGCGAGGAAGCTTGGAGGAACGATGACGGAATTGCTGAGAGCAAACGTTCTGGCGGATTTTGCGTATTATCGCCGCAGCCGGCTGCTAATCGCATTTGCTCTGGTCTTCCTGCTTTTGACCGGTTTGACCTCCTTGCCCACCTTTTTTATGAACTCCGGCGTCCAAAACTTCAATTCGTTGCAGGAAATCTATTCCACCATGAACGGATTCCTGCTTTTCTTTGCCGCGGGCCTGGGCCTCTTTGTCGTTTCCTCGCACCTGCGCAATCGAAGTCTCAAGATGGTCTTTACAAAGCCTTGCTCCCCGGCCGTATGGCTGCTGTCTGCATTCGCATCGGCAGTGGCCGTTTCGCTACTCCTTAACCTCATCGTCCTTGCCAGCGCGGTCGTCATGTCTTTCGCCTGGCACCTGCCCGTGCGCGCCGGCTTGCTCTTCATCTCCGTGGACACCTTTGTGGCCTCTGTCGGCCTCATTGCCTACCTGATGCTCCTGGCCACGCTCGCACACCCCGCGATCGCCGTAACTTTTGCTCTGATCTTTAACGCCGACCTTTTCTACGACGCTCAAATGTGGGCTCAGTCTGTCATCCGCTCGGGCAATTCGAGTCTGGGCCTGCGCCTCCTGGGACGTCTCTTTCACTATCTTTATCTTCTCCTCCCCATGGTGCATGCCTTCGGCAAAAAGACCGAGAATATCTACAGCAGCTTGCGAGTCCTACATGGCGAGTGGCGATATCCTCTCTTCTCACTAGGCTACGCTCTGGCATTAGCGGCCTTCTGCTACCTCCTAGCCCTATTCGCCCTACAGAAGAAGAACCACATCTAGGTTCGCGCCGCGCACTACACCAACAAAGCCGATGGCGGCAACGGCGCGGCCCGCGAACTCGTCGCACTCATCCTCCGCTCCAAAGCCATCTGGGAAGAAATCCTCGACAATGCCCGCGCCTGACCGCCTGCCTGTCAACCACGCCAGCATTGACTTTTTCCGCAGAAAGGCTGATTGTTGCATCCCCGATTAAAAATCGGTTCCCGAGTCATCGCTTTCCAACTCTGCTGCGACTTGCGGAATGAGGTCAAGGAGGCCGCGATGGTCTTGCGCTCGATGCGAAGAGCCATAATCTTCCCGGTAGCTATTCTGGGTTTCGCAGCGTTGCCAAGTGTGGCGCAACAGCCGGCTGCGGGTAACAAGGCCGTGCAAATCACCGGTCTGGTGGGCGTGAAAGCAAATGCAAGTGGGAATCTGACGCTCGAAAACGGGAGCCTTCAATTTGCCACCTCCGGGGCAAAGGTTAGTGTGCCCATTCATTCCGTCGAGGATGTCATCACTGACAATGACAGCCAGCGTGTGTTTCGAGGGACGCTCGGAACGCTCACAATGTTCGCGCCGTACGGGGGCGGCCGATTCTTGAGTTTGTTCCGCTCGAAAACCGATACGCTCACGATTCAGTATCGCGACACGGATGGCGGATTGCACGGCGCGATCTTCACCATGCCAGTAGGCAAAGCGGACCCCTTCAAGAAGGCCCTTGTCTCCCAAGGGGCGCACACCACCATTCCTGTGCAAGACGATTCAAGCGGCTCTGCTGCGAAGCCGGACGCGGCGAAGGAGAAGAAACCATGAAGCGCATTCTCAACGCCACGACCCTTGCTGTTTTGCTTCTGGGTGCCCACGCCGCGCCGGCAAACCTCCATGCCCAGGCTGCTCCGCCGCCGGCAAAGAAGGCCTCGGCGATTCAAGTTCTCATGATTCAATCCGACGAGATCAAGCTGCCTGCGGAATTCCAGATTTCTCTTTACGAAAACCTGATCCAGCAACTTGAAAAGCAGGGAGGGTTCCAGCACGTGTACCGCGAGGGCGAACACAATGCTGACGGAGTAGCGGACTTGGTCGTCCTCCACAGTACCGTGCGCGGTTTCAAGAAGGGTAGCGAGCGGGCCCGCAATGTCACCACGGTCGCTGGCAAGACCTCGATTGACATTCATTGCCAGTTTACAGACAAGGACGGCAAAAGTGTCCTGGAGCGCGACCTGAATGGCAAAGTGCAGTTTTTCGGAGGAAATCTCCGCGCTACTTTCGACTTTGCAAAAAAAGCCGCCAAGCTGGCGCATGACAATTTCGCGGCAAACTCAGTTTCCTGAGCCAGAGGAGAGCGCTCGAGAGCACCTCACAACTCCTAACTAACGTATAGTTTGCTGAAGTTGGTGGGTGGGGGACCCTTAACGCGCTGAGACGCTCCTGGGCGCCACATCTCTTTGGGGTTTGGTTCAGCAAAGGGTGCGGGGTTTGACTCTGCCGACTGCCGCATGCCTCAGTCTTACGCGCGGAGTCTCCACTCCAGCACGGTCTCAGCCCCCTTCGCTCCGCAAATGCTGCACACCTACGTATTCCCCGGCGTTCCCCGGCGCCAATTTTAGTCGACACGCAGCTATCCCGCAGCATCCAAACCACATACAACTACGCGTACAAATTTATCTTGACAAGTACGGTACTTTCGTGGTAACATCACTTTTGATAGTTAGCCGCTACCCTGGCCGAAGCGTTCCGATTTCAACCACCCCCTTGCCCCACTATCCCCAGACCCTCCTTTCCTGTAACTCCTTTCCTCACAATCTTTTATCCGACCCCCACCCTCTAAACCCTGTCGCGTCAATCTTTTACAAAAACATACGGGGGAGGGGGGTGCTGTCTAACTTTCCAATCTCCAGTTTCAAACCTCTAACCCCTGCATTTGCCACAGATCCGCAAAATGCGCCCATAACTCCTTTCTTTGCCACACATCCAAAATCCCCCTCCAGCAAGCCCTTTGTTTGCCACACATCCGAGATCCCCCGGGGGGTGGTGGGTGTTATGGTTAACCAGGAATCTGACGCGGATTCCTGTCCAGCGAAGGCCGCCGCAGCGGCCGACCACCGACCTGTCCCGACCACATCGGGAAGGTTCCGACCCTGTCCGAAAGTATCTGCTTTTAGAGGGAATGCTGCATTTCTGTTCCGCCTTTCAGGCCTGCCCGCTTCTCGCCTATTCTGGCGCTCCAGGTCATCTCAGGCCATAATGTCACCAGCCATTCCATCAAGGATCAAAAGCGATGCTCCATGCATGGCACGACGTTTCTCCCGGCGACGATCTCCCGCGCGATTTCCAAGCGGTGATCGAGATTCCTCTGGGCTCGAACGTGAAATACGAGTTGGACAAAGCAAGTGGGTTATTGAGAGTGGATCGGATCATTCATTCGGCGGTGTTCTATCCCGCAAATTATGGGTTCATCCCACAAACCTACGCCGACGACAACGATCCCCTCGATGTGCTGGTTCTCTGCCAGGAGCCGGTGCAGCCGCTGGCGCTCATCAAGGCCCGGGCCATCGGCCTGATGACGATGATCGATTCCGGGGCGAGCGACGACAAGGTCATAGCTGTGGCCACGAACGATCCGGAATTCAACAGCTACGTCGAGGCCAACGAATTGCCGCCGCACCGCTTGCTCGTTCTGAAACGCTTTTTCCAGGACTACAAGCAACTGGAAGGCAAACAGGTCCAGGTGGATGACATTCGTCCGGCATACGCGGCGGTCAAGGTTATAGAAACTGCGCTGGCGCGTTACAAGGAGCAAAGAGAGACCCTTCGCGCAAAGGACCGCCGCTAATACAAATGCACTATTTTTACTGCCACAACTCAATGCTAACTTGCACCGCCCGAAGCCGCCGCGGATGGACGGCGCGGCCGAACCGCGTGAGCTTGCCCTTTCGGCACGAGTATAAGTTCATGTGCGGGAGAAAGAGTGAATGAATCGTTTCTGGAAATGGATCGCGGGCATTTTTGGCGTGCTGCTCGTTGCTGCTTTTGCCATGCTCTCCTATATGGCAGGTAGCCCAAAGGACGTGTACGGCATGGTGCGGTACGCCCTGCCGCACATGCATCGCGGCACGCTGAAAGTGGGCAGCGATGCGCCCGACGCGCGAATCGTGGCGCTGGACGGCGTTAGCCGCTTCCACATCCGCGAACGAACTCATGAGCGGCCGCTGGTATTGGTGTTCGGAAGTTTTACTTGACCGCCATTTCGCCGCCAGGTGGGCGACGTCGTTCAAATTTATGAAGATTATAAGGACCACGCGGATTTTCTGACCGTGTACGTTCGCGAGGCGCATCCCACCGACGAATGGCAGATGAAATCCAACGTGAAGGACGACGTTTGCTATGCGCAGCCGAAAACGCTGGAGCAGCGCGTGGCCATCGCGAATGATTTCACGAAGCGATTCAAATTCCCTCTGCCCTTTGGGATCGATGACATGAGCAACGCCGCCAACGATGCCTACGCCGCGTGGCCCGAGCGCATTTACATCATTGATGAGAGCGGCCGGATCGCCTATCGCGGCGGGATGGGACCGTTCAATTACAAACCAGAAGAAGCCCGCGAATGGCTGGCCGCGCGCTATGGCGCGGTAAAACACGAAGCGCCGAAATCGTCTACAAAAGCGGTGCCCGCATCAACATCAGGGGCGGCGGCACCTGCAACGCCAGCGCCGGCGGCGTCCGCGCCAGTCCCTGCGGCAAAATGACGCGGTCCGCGAACGTAAGCCGCAAAGAGTTATGATTCGACCGTGAAAAGGAGAACTAGAAACAAAAAAGCGCAAGCCGGCCCGCTCAAGAAAGTTGGCCTGGCGCGCGCACTCTCAAAACTCGGCTATTGCTCGCGCTCGCGTGCGGCAGAGCTGATCGCCGCGGGGCGTGTGAAATGGAATGGCGCCGTACGCCGCGATCCGGAAACGCCGGTGCATCTTGGAAAAGACCGCATCGAAATCGACGGCCAGGCTCTGGCGCGCAGTTCGAAGATCTATCTCGCGCTGAATAAACCGCGCGGAGCGGTGACAACGGCAGCAGACGAAAAAGGCCGCGAGACAGTTTACGGATATTTACCGGCGGATTTGCCGTGGCTGGCGCCAGTCGGGCGGCTGGACAAAGCGAGCGAAGGTTTGCTGCTGCTTACTAATGATACCGAATGGGCCGCCCGCATTACGGCGCCGGAGACGCATCTCGATAAAACGTATCACGTGCAAATCAACGCCATCGCCGATGAAGCATTGTTGCAGGGATTGCGAAACGGAATCCTCACCGGCGATGGAGAATCTCTGCGCGTGAAAAATGTCCGTCTGCTTCGCCATGGTGAACACAATTCGTGGCTCGAAATTGTGCTGGACGAAGGCAAGAATCGCCACATCCGCCGAATGCTCGAAGAACTGAAAACAGACGTGCTCCGGCTCGTGCGCGTCGCCATCGGACCGCTGGCACTGGGCGACCTGTCGAAGGGCGCGACTCGCGTGCTCGAGCCTGAAGAGAAGCAAGCGTTGGATCGCGCGATGCGCGCGCCGATCCTCGAACCTGCTTCGTCCGCTCGATAACGGAAATCATTTCGATTTGTAAGTAAACGTCACCTTCGTTTCTTCATCAAGAACCAGCGGCCTGACGAAGTTGTACGAATTCCCTGCCCTCGGAACATCGACGCGAACAGGCAGCACACCGGAAATGCGCTGCTGCAGACTAAACACGTTGGAGGATGCCGCCATCTGCTGCTTCTCGGCATTTTTCTTCGCGTCGCGCTGGATGATTTCGAAGTTTAAGGTGTTTCGGCCAGCCTCGGCGGTCACTGTTAACGTTTCAGAGACCGCGCCAACGCTCAAAGCGGAATTAAAAGGCGCGGGCCTGCTGCCGTCATAATTGATTTGCCTGACGAGTTGCCTGAAGCCAGGAGAATTGGCGGTGATGTTGACGCGTCCGGATGGCAAATTGGAAACGATCCAGCGGCCTGAAGAATCAGTCACGACGTTTCGAACGGCTCCCGTATCGAGGTGGATGACCGTGACTTGCGCGTTGGGA
>Ga0209488_10002690_pt1 | contig 14507 bp, 13 predicted proteins | sample Rivendell_Oct201_8_FD_188349 | JGI IMG/M metagenome (GOLD analysis project Ga0209488, IMG submission 188349) | Vadose zone soil microbial communities from the Eel River Critical Zone Observatory, Northern California, USA -... | ecosystem: Environmental > Terrestrial > Soil > Vadose zone >... | reverse complement strand
CTGGTATCCACGTTACCGCGCAGGGGAAAGACTTCCAGGTCAGGACGCATCGCCTTCAACTGGCACTGCCTACGCAAACTGCTGGTACCGACCTTCGCGCGCTGCGGCAGTTCCTCAAGGCTGGAAAAATTCACGGAGATAAAGGCATCGCGCGGGTCTTCGCGTTTCATGATCGCCGCCAGTTCAAATTCCTGCGCCAGATCCGTAGGGACGTCCTTCAGGCTGTGCACGGCCAGATCAACTCGTTTTTCGTGCAGCGCATCTTCAATTTCCTTGGTAAACATCCCCTTGGTGCCAACGTTGGCCAGAGCCACGCTGGTGATCTTATCGCCGGTGGTCTTGATGACCTCAATCTCAACGGTGTGGCCTTTCGCGCGCAACAAAGCGGCCACATGGTTCGCCTGCCACAACGCCAGTTGCGAGCCCCGCGAGCCTATTCGAAGTTTGGACATTACTCTTTCGGTTTTCCCGTATTCAAATTGAACAGCCGCCGGATCATCTCATGGATGGTAGCAGCCTCAGGGTGATCGGTGGATGATTTGAGCGTAGTAATGGGCGTGTGTAGCAGTTTGTTGATGATGCCGCGGGTCATCGCATCGATGGCGGCTTCCTGTTCGGGCGTAATCGTGCCCAGCTTGCCGCGGATACGGTCGATCTCTGCCTGGCGGATGGTTTCACAGTATTCCTGAAGCGAGAGAATCGTCGGCACCACAGCCAGCGACTTCATGCGCGAAGCAAAGCGGTCAACCTCCAGCTCAATGATTTTCTCCGCGCGCTCGGCTTCCTTTTTGCGTTCACCCGCGTTGTCCGTCGCCACCGACTGCAAATCATCCACGTCATAGACAAACATGCCATCAACCTTGTTCATCTCCGGATGCACGTTGCGAGGCACGGCTATATCGATGAAAAACATCGGCCGGTTACGCCGGCCCTTGCGCAGGCGCTCGCCATGCTCACGACGAAACAGCGGCTCTTGGGCGCCAGTTGAGGTCAAAATGATATCGGCGTTGTCCGCAGATTCATGCAGCTGCTCAAACGGCACAGCCCGTCCGCCAAATTCTTCTGCCAATTCCACCGCACGATCATGCGTGCGGTTGCTCACAATAATGTTTTTGGCGCCGTGTGCAATCAGATGCCGCGCTGCCAGCTCCGCCATCTTGCCGGCACCCACCAGATAGACCGTCTTGTCTTCCAGTGAACCGAAAATCTTTTCTGCCAGCTGCACGGCCACCGAAGCAATGGAAACGCTGGAACTGCCAATTGACGTTTCTGAGCGCACGCGCTTGGCCACGGCAAACGCACGTGACAGCAGCGCTTCCAGCCCGGAATGTATTGCCCCCATCCCTCTGGCCACGGCATAGGCTTCTTTTACCTGACCCAGGATTTGCGGTTCGCCCACGACCATGGAATCGAGGCTGGAAGCAACGCGGAATACGTGTCGCACAGCTTCGCGTTGCTCAAATTCGTAGATGTGAGAATCAAGCGCGGTGGGATTCACCCCAAAATAGCTGCCCAGAAATCCGCGCAGATCGGCGCCCTGCTTGGTGCTGGTAACCACTTCAACGCGATTGCAAGTGGAAAGCACCATGCCTTCGTCCACGCCGGGTTGCTGCACCAGGCTGCGAATCGCGTCCGGCAGTTGCGCTTCAGGCACAGCCAGCCGCTCACGCACCTCAAGCGGTGCACTGTTGTGGTTCACGCCGATGACATGGAAGTTCATGGAGCGATAAACCTGTGCGTCTGGCTGAAATTATTGGCCGCCCAGGCGAGCACAGCCGCGCCAAATGCAAACGTGGCCAAATAAGCGGCCCGACGGCCCCGCCATCCCGCGTTCCAGCGCGTGTACAACAGAACCATGTACACAACCCACATCAGGCCGGAAAGCAGAATTTTAGGATCGGCAAAGTATCTGCTTCCAAACCTCGCTTCGGCGAGGATGGAACCGGCGATCAGTCCCAGCGTCATGAAAGGGAAGCCCCAGATCAGACATTTAAAGCCGATTTCGTCGATGGTGGCCAATGCCGGCAGGCGCGACCAGAATCCATTCATCCCGGCTTTGGTCTTTAAATTCCGCTCCTGGATAAGGTACAGAATGCTGGCGACAAAACTGAAGAACAGGGCCGAGTATCCGATGAGAATCAGTGCCACGTGGATGTAAATCCATTGCGTGCTCACGAATAGCGGAGCGGACGGTTCGGTTGGCTCGGCGTAAGACGAAGCTGAAAAAGTAAGCCAAAAGACCAGCGGAAACACTGCCAAACCCGGCGAAGTGGCGCGAAATCGCGCATAAACGATAAAGAAAAATACCATCAGTACGAACGCCAGTAATGACTCCAGCCCGTGCATAGACGTGGGCGCCCATGTGCCGCTGAACATGGCGTTCTCAACGATGGAAACAAAATGGAACACCATCCCCAAGGCCACCGCGGGCAGGGTGATTCGGGTCAGGACTTTCCTTCCGCCCCAGAATGACGCCAGAGCGTAAAGCAGGCCCACCCCGTACAGACTCAGGGCCACGCGTAACCAGAACAACGGAAGCATAAGTTATTGCAAATTATAGCCGCTAGTGGGTTAGAAGACCCGTGATAAAGCGCACAAGGTACCCATGCAGAGCCTGTAGGGCGGCATGAAATAACGATTTACGGTTATCGGATAGGGGTTCTACCCTACTTCGTCTGGTATCAAGACGCTGGAGTTGGGAACGGAAACGTCATCATGGGTTTGCTCTTAGAAGGATCTCAGCACGCAGCGCCCGATCTCGCCATTATCAGGCGCTGCTTTGCTGCGACAATCAGGAGGGCTTTTGACGAAGTTCCGTCAGTTTGTTCTGCTGCGGTTCCGAGAGCAAATTCTTGATGTGGACCAGCAAAGAGATCTGCGCCTTTTTGATCTCGCGTTCACGGTTGAGCACCTGGTCCATCTGCGCCATGACCGCCGATTCGTCCACAGGACGCGCCTTCAGCAATTTGATCAGCTTTTCAGCTTCGGATTGCATGTCCCATTGCATGTCCAGGAATTTGGTTTGTGCCTTCTGGATTGCTTCTTTCATCGCCTTGGATTGGCCCTCATCAAGATTGATTTCCTGGCGATACTTCATGATCAGTTCGGGCGGGAACAATGCCTGCGCGATGGGATCGTCTGACGGCTTCTGCCCCCAGCATGCCGCGCCGACAACGAACAATGCGAATAACAGTCTGTAAAATTTCAAGTGAATCCTCCTTTAGTGCAAAACCTTTTTCCTGACTTGCGAACGCCCGGTCGGGGCGGCCGTTGCCGCGGTGTACCCGCGCCAGACACCGATTTCCGGTACCGTACGCAACATTTCGCGTCCAGGCGTCTCCAGCAAAAAATCCGTAGGCGCTTTCCATTCGGTAATTGAGGCCATTGAGACTTGTTCCCGCTTTGGCCGCTCAAAGCGGAGCAAAAAAATCGCTGCCACCGCGATCAGCAGACAAGTAGCGGCCACGAACCACAGAGCTTTGCCGCGTGGAGCGCGCGTTCTCCCGCCCCATAACGAGGCGAATACAGGAATGTACTGCTGGTCTTCCTGCCGCATCCTGGCGAAGAAGTTGTGCAAGGCACTATCGTGCAAGCCAGTGTCCCCCGGCACTTTGTCGTCACGGTCATCGTGGGGAAGATTTTGGTCGCCGTTCATCGTATTTCCTCTTGTGCCAGCAGGCTGCGAAGCCTGGCTTTGCCGCGTTCAAAATGTGTACGTGCCGTTCCCAAAGAGACATTTAGCACTTTCGCAGCTTCCTCAATCGTCATCTCCTGATAAAAGACCAGATGCAGGATCTCGCGCTGTCGGCCGGGCAATTTCGCCAGAGTCCGCCGCAACACCTGGCCCTCTTCTGATCGGGTCAACTCCTGGTCCGGCAGTGCACTCGGCGCCACTTTACTCTGCTGTGTTACCCACCGCCCCAAAAGCACCCCGCGAACCCATTGGCGGCGCCGATGTTCCCACGCCGTACGCCGCACCACGGAGAAAAACCAAGTCCGCAACGACGCGCGCCCTTCAAAACGGGCTACACCTTCCAGGACTTTGAGATAGGCTGTCTGCAAGACCTCTTCCGCCTCATCTCTGCGGTGATCGCAGCACCATAGCGCCCAGCCAAAGCTCGCCGGATGAAGCCGCTCAAGTTCATCCTGGAGGTCGGTTTTATCCATGCTGATTGAGCAGCGAGCTCTTAAACTGCACTCCGGGCCCTGCTCGGGGTTCACTGTATGAGTGCTCTGGGGAGTCTGTCTATACGACACGGTGGGAAGAATATTAGCAGCGCTTACCGGCGCCCTACGGACTTAGCGAATCGAGAGCTTTCGGTACTTCTCCGCGGCGGCCTCTGAGGAAATGTGGGTGTAATACACTTCTTTCAGGAAATACGGCTTGGCCTTGGTGCCCATAATAGGCAGGATCTCGATGTGCCAGTGGTAGTCCTCATCCACGGTTTTCCAGTATTGCAGTATGTTCGACTTCTGATAGGTGTTTGGGACTGTGTGCAGCACCAGGTAAAACGATTCAGAAACGCTCATCACCCGCTGCAATGTTCGGCGGATCACCCCTGCCAGCTCGCTCAAAGGCGCCGATTTCGACGTGATCGACCGCTCGAAGGAAGACTCGTGTTTGCGCGGCATGATCCAGATCTCAAATGGCACGCGCGAAGCGAACGGACACATGGAAACATAGTGATTCAATGCTTCGACAATCCTGATCGGGTTGCGCAATTCCTGTCCCAGAGTGTCACAGAAAACGCAGCGCTCTTTTTCCAGATAGTAATCGCGAGAAGCCCGCAGTTCGTAGAGCACGCGGCGCGGAACAAACGTTGTGGCCGTCAGCTCGGAAACCGGATGGTCGAATTCCTGGCTGGCGGCAGGCCCATAATTTTTAAACATGGTGACGTATTTGAAGCGCAGGTCGCCTTTCAGGTCCTGGATACGCTGGGCCGTCAGCAGCAGAAACTGGCAAATCTCTGCGTCGGAAGATTGCCATAGCTCAATGTCATGCCGGATGCTCTGCACCAGAACTTCATGTGCGCCGACCGTATTCATGGCGTCATAGATGCCCTCAGCGTGGCGATGCGGCTCGCCCTCAATGCGGTAAAGCGGCGCCGGATGCACCATCGCTGAGATTGGCCCCCCGCCCAGCTCGTTGCCATTCAACGTGGCAATGATCTGCGGCGCGTTCTGGGCTCCCGGACAAAATGGGCAATGACCGGGCTGCCCTTGCCGCTCCACGTCATCACCCACGATGACCCAGGAGCGTGTAATCGGATCTTTACGCAATTCCATGCTACGTCTAGGAAAACAGACGTTGGCAACAATGGTCAATAGAGGATTCCGATCTGGCACGTTTTGAGACGGTCAGCATCCCATCCGAGTGAGGTATTCAGATATAACTTTGGTGGTGAAAAATTAGCACAGCGCTGGATTTTCACATTGACCAAAATCCATCTCTGCGTGTACTGATAAAAGAACCATGCCTTTGACCGACAAACAACTCGTCCTGGCGCTCAAGGCCGTGGCCGACCCGGCGCGGGTAAAGATTCTGCGGCTGCTGAAGCAGAAAGGCCAATGCTCCATTGGAAAAGGCGTGGGCATGTGCGCCTGTGACGTACAGGACCACGTCACACTCTCACAGCCCACGATTTCTCACCATATGTCGATCCTGCGAAAAGCCGGGCTGGTCCAGGCGGAAAAACACGGACTGTGGATGTGGTACCGGAGAAACGAAAAGTCGCTCAAAGAGCTGGCGCATACCGTTAGCGCCGATCTTTAATCGATCCACCACCAAAAGCAAAGGGCACAAAGTTTCACGAGAGTTACTTCCCTTCGTGTTCCTTTATGCCCTTTGCGGTTATGCCGAGTGTCTTACCGCACGACTGATGCGAACATTGGTGACTCAATTAGCTGCTGGAAATTTTTGTCGTCGGCCTTAAACTTTACCACCAGTTTATTGGTATCGCTGTCCACGGTGGTACCGTCGATCGCGGTCTTTTCCGTGGGCGTTGCATCCATTTTCTTGAAAAGAATGCCCGCCTTCAGGACTGAGGAAAGAGTTGAAGCGGTCACGTTGTCAGAAGTGAGGACATTCAGGTTGAAGTCCACGCCGTGATCGAAATCCATGGTATAGCGCGAGCCCAGCAGCTTTTTCTTCATGGTGTCGAATTCGCCCAGTTCAGCCGCGCTGCCCAGCGCCGACTTCAACATGGTCTCAGTCCCGGCGGAATCAAGCACACTCCACACCGTCCCGGCCTCGACGGAAGGAATCAGGTCAGTGATGTCGCGATTGGCATTCAGGCTCATGCTGGAATTGTCGCGGGCATCGAGCGCCGCTTTTACTGCGGAAACGTCGCCAAACAACATAGTCCAGTCGTCGAGGAAGGTCATCTGCATCCCACCGGCCATGGGATAAATCATGGAGCCATTCTTCTTGATCCCTTTGATTTTCTGGCTAGTGATCTTGAGCATCAGTTTTTTGCGCGGGAACTGGCCCTGGGCGATGCCGATCATCTGCAAGCCATGATCTTTCAACCGGAAAGAAGCCAGCGTGATCTGGTCGATGTCCTTATCCGGATTCACTCCGATATCCTTCAGCGCGTCTTCAAACTGCTTCATGTTGGGGGGAAGCAGTTTGGCCTTCATGTCCATGGCAGTATCAGAATTTTTCATGCGCCGATAATCGACATTGATAATCTGCTGGACCTCAATGGGAATCACGGTTCGCGCAGCCGTACTAAGTGAAGCAGCAAAAGCAGTCAATCCGCTGGATAAGAAAGCGAGCACGATCACAAGAGTGCGTTTCATAGTCATATTTTAGTCCGGTTTTGTTAATTCTGATGCGTTCAGGTGCAGCTCAGGATGCTATTTCCTATTACTTAAGGTATTCACCTCTGGAGCTCCGCTACTCTGGAACGTATGTCGTCGGCAAAACTAGCGTCTTTTAATGAGCCCAGGTTGATTTCCACGTTGGCCAATGCCCCGACAATGGCCGCGCTAGCCAGCGATGACGCCACGGTAAGATCGGACGCCATGTTCGGACTGGTAATCGGCTTGAGCGTCTCAAGGATATCTTTTACTTCGCGAGCTCTCTGTGCCGTGGTCATGGGGACACTGGTTGCGCCCTTCATGGCGGTCTCGATTGCCGCATCACCGTCGCTGGAGGTCTTGGCCAGCTTGTAAGCTGCCAAGACGTGATTGTAACTTTCGGCGTCCGCATCGATTCCGGCTTTTAACTCTTCGCGGAGTTGGGCCAGCCGCCCAAAAGCTGCGCTCAACTGTGGTTCGTACTGTATGAAAGCTTTCTTAGTGCGGGACATTGCAGCCACCATCCCGCCAAGCGCCGCCGCCATCGCTGCGACCGCTGCTGCGGCACTGCCTCCGCCGGGTGTCGCCGTGGGCGCGGCCAGCTGTTCGATAAACGGCTCAACGCCGGCACGCAGGCCTCCCACCGCCATCTTGCCGCTAGTCACCGCGGCCAAGCGGTTTTCCAGAATCATGGACGAATCAAAGTTTTCTACCTGCAGAAACCACTCGGCTGCCTGTTCCAGCGCTTTCTTCGGGATCAGCCCGACGATCTCACTGCTCAGCGGCTGCACGCTGTAGCGCTCCGCTTCGCGCTTTACGAATTCAAAGACGCGAGCGATGGGCGTCTGCTCAAAATCCGTGAGGTTCATGGAGACCTGGGCCAGCCCACGAACTTCAAAGCCAGCGCCTTTTACATAGCGCAGTCCGCCAGAGGAATAACGCACCGCCTTGGCAATCTTTTTGGCGATATCGACATCTTTGGTGTTGAGAAAGACGTTATATGCAATCAGCGCTTTGCGCGCGCCGACGACTGTGGCGCCGGCCGTGGGATGGCACCGCGGATCACCATAGTCAGGACAGCGCGCCGGGTTGACCAGGATGTCTTCACGCAGGCCTTCAAACTGGCCGCGCCGGATATTTTCCAGATTCTGCCGGTCAGGGTTGGTAGCAGCCGATTCATAGAGATAGACGGGAATCTTAAAGCGTTTCCATATCTCTTCCCCGACCTTGCGCGCAATGGCGACGCAGTCTTCTATGGTGACGCCTTCAATGGGAATAAATGGAATCACGTCTGACGCGCCGATGCGTGGGTGCGCGCCCTGGTGCTTGGTCAGGTCGATCAACTCAGACGCCTTACCGACGCCGCGGATGGCTGCCTCGGCAATCGCTTCTCGATCGCCGACGATGGTGATCACACAGCGGTTATGATCGGCATCCATCTCGCGGTCAAGGAGCGAGACGCCGGGGATTTTCATGGCATCGACGATGGCGTCAACCACAGTTTTGTCGCGGCCTTCAGAGAAATTGGGAACGCATTCAACCAGTGTGGACATAACTGGCAAGAATAAAGGATTCACCGCAAAGGGCGCAAAGGATGTTGTTTCCAAAGTCCCGAAGCGAAGCGAGGGATCGCTATCAGCGGAAAGATGTTTGCTCTTCATCACGCGAAGGATCGCTCCTGCCATTCATCGAAGCGGATAGGGATCTCTCGCTGCGCTCGAGACTTCGGAAGATAACCCTTATCGAAACCAATTCAGTCCGATCTGAAACTGCACCGTGTTGATTCCCGGATTTGGCACGGATAGGCCAGCATTGGAAATGTGCTCATAGCGGACGCCGGCAGTAAAGGCACGGCGCTGGTTGTTGAAAAATTGGAAGCCCAGAGTGGCATGCGTGAGGAAGTTCACATGCGACGTATCCAGCGGTACTGCGTGGTTGCTGAAGAGCACTCCGCCCCCAAGTTCCAGATACGGCACAGTACGGGCGGAGTGGGTAAAGTTCCACTTTAAGTTCACCGGATTAAAGGCTGCGCTGTAGGCGTTGATAGCTGGCGCTGGCTGCCACAAGTAATAAATCGGAATCAAGTCGGCCGCAAATTCGAACTTGCCGCGAAGGAGGCCGCCGAAATGGTCGTCGGTGAGCACCTTGCCAAGTCGTACTCCGGCGTCAAATGCCTTTGTGTCTTTGGTTCCTCCGGGGACGCTGAACCCTCCGCCAGCCCACACGCCGAAATCCCAGGGCTGGCCATCGAGCGGTTTGGAGGATTGGGCCTTGGCAAAAATTGAGATCATCAGGAACAGCAAAAAAATCGCACCACGGAGGCACGGAGACACGGAGAACAGCGGCTGCGAAAATGGCTTTGAGTCCAATCTACATCTCCCGGGATGAGGAAAGACTATCAGGTGGTGCGGCAACAGCCAAAGGAACCCACGACATTTCCATTGACAAACGACAGCACCAAAGTTAATATAACTTGTTTGTTTACATATGTTTATGTTCGTCTGGAGAAGGCTGGATTTTCTGGGTTCTGGACGAGTTTAACGGCTCTTCAGACCACAAAGCAGCAGGTATCCCCGGGGTTAAACTAATGCATCCCCGGGGTTGAATCAGCTAAGTACTGTGGAATCATAATCGACGGTCATGGGGGGAGGGGCAGGTTGCGATCGATTCAGCCGGCAAGGGGCAAGTTTGGCGGTCTAGTGCTGCAGGCGACAGCACTGTTGTGCCTGATTGTTGGGTCGGTTCATGCTTTCGCCCAGGCTCCAGTGGGCATTCCGCGCGATCTCGCCCGGCTTCGCGCGCAGCAGCTAAAAGACATCCGCTATGAGCTCAGCTACACCATTACGCCCAAGGCGGATTTTATCCAAGGGTATGAGGAACTGCGATTTGTACAAAATGCTGACGACCGCGGCATTTTGCCGGAGTGGCTCGATTTTCGCGAGGGATCGATCAGCAGCCTGACCATCAACGGGAAGCCAGCATCTACCGAGATTCAAAATGGTCACGTGGAGCTTCCGGCCAGGCTGCTCAAGCTGGATGAGAACCTAGTCGTGATCGACTTCAAGGCGCCGGTCGCGCCTGCGGGCAAGGCCATCACACGCTTTGAAGACAAGGACGATGGCAGCGAATACATCTACACGCTCTTCGTTCCCATGGATGCCGACATGGCGTTTCCGTGTTTCGATCAGCCGGATTTGAAAGCAAGGTTCCAGCTCAACGTCACGGCGCCGCAGGATTGGACAGTCATCTCCAATACCGACGGCCATGAAACTACCCGTGAGAATGCCGGTGCTGCCGGACAGCATCGGATTGAGTTCTCCGAGACCAAACCCATCAGCACATATCTCTTCGCATTCGCCGTCGGGCCATTCAAGAAGGTACACGACACCCCTGGGCTGCCTGGCTTGTACGTGCGTAAATCGAAGTTGCAGAAAGCTGAAGGTGAAGCTGCCTCCGTTCAGCAGATCACGGCCGACGGCATCAAGTATCTTTCTGACTACTTTGCTCAGCCATTTCCCTTCCCCAAGTACGACATGGTGATGATTCCCGGCTTTGCCTATGGCGGGATGGAGCATGCCGGCGCAACATTTTTGCGTGAAGAGTCGATCCTGTTTCGTACGGCGCCCACGCACAGCGACCGCCTGAACCGCGATATCCTGCTGCTGCATGAGCTCACGCACCAGTGGTTCGGCGACCTGGTGACTATGCGCTGGTTTGACGATCTATGGCTCAAAGAAGGCTTCGCGCAATACATGGCGTATCACGCATTGAATTCACTTAAGCCGAATGAAAACGTGTGGAAGCGTTTTTACCAGGCGATCAAACCCGCGGCCTATGCAATTGATTCGACGCAAGGCACCACGCCTATTTATCAGGACATTCCCAACCTGAAAGACGCCAAGTCCGCGTATGGAGCGATTGTCTATTCCAAAGCGCCGGGAGTGATCAAGCAACTTGCATTTGTTGTAGGCGATGAGCAATTCCGCGACGGCCTCCGCCTCTATTTGAAAGAGCACGCTTATGCGAACGCTGAGTGGAACGATCTGGTGCGGGCTCTGGAGCGGACTTCAAAGAAACCGCTGGGGCCGTGGGCAGACGCGTGGATCAAACGGAGAGGCATGCCACAGGTGGACGTGATCTGGACTTGCGACGAAAAGAAACTCATCAATCATTTTTCTTTGAGTCAGCGAGATGTTCTTGGTGAAGGCGGTATTTGGTCGATCGGAATGGAAATATTGATGGATACTCCCCACAATGGCGTCTGGTCTATACAAACAATGTTTGAAACGCAAAAAATGGAGTTTACGCGGGCAATACATTTCCCGTGCCCGACAATGGTGTTTGCCAATTCCAAAGACTACGCCTACGGTCGTTTCCTGCTCGATCCCGTTAGCCGCAAAGCCGTAGTCTCGCAAATAGCAGCTGTGGATGACGTCTTCAAGCGCACGTTGTCTTGGGGATCGTTGTGGGATTCCGTACGCGAGGCCGAGCTGGATCCGCGCGAATATATCGATCTGGCACTGAAAAACCTTCCCACTGAAACAGACGAATCGCTGGCGCAGAGCATCATCGGGCGATCGATTACAGCGTTGCATCGCTACGTGAGTCCGGAAATCCGTACGCAGTTAGCGCCCAAGATGGAAGCGCTCGCGGCCGATCAGATGCTCCACTCCCCTTCGCAGGACATGCGCATCACGTGGTTCCGCGCGCTGCGCGGCGTGGCTGAAACCGCCAACGCCCGCGGCCAGTTGAAAGATATGCTCAGCGGTAAGCTCACCGTTCCCGGAGTGGAGCTGCGTCCGCTGGACCGCTGGAACATCGTGGAGTCTCTGGTCGCGCAGAATGACCCTGACGCCGCGGCTGTGCTGGCAGCGGAAGAAAAGCGCGATCCCTCAGGCGACGGCAAGAAGTATGCCTACATGGCCAAGGCGGCTCGTCCGGATGCAACCACTAAGAAACAATATTTCGATGAGTATCTGCATGACACGGCGCGTCCGGAAGACTGGATCGAAATAAGCCTGGGCAGCTTCAACTGGTGGAACCAGTCTGACCTCACGCTTCCCTACCTTGCTCCAGCGCTGGATGCTCTGCCGCAGGTAAAACGCGAACGTAAGATTTTCTTTATGTTGGCGTGGCTAAACGCTTTCATCGGCGGACAACAGTCGGCCGCTGCCCAGAAGCAAGTCCACGATTTCCTGAATTCTGCTGACCTGGACAAGGACTTAAGGCTCAAAATTCTCGAAGTAGTAGACGAACTGGACCGCACCGTAAAAATCCGGGGCAAATATAGATAATGGGACAGTAAACATTAAGGGAACCACGCTACTTTTCCCCAATTTTCAGGTACGCAAGGCGCAAACAACGGATGTATAATTTTAGAGAGATGCCGAAGTATTCGATCGTAGTTCCTTTCCATAACGAGCAGGAGAGCGTGACCGCGCTCTATGACCGGTTGAAAGCGGTTATGGAAGCCACGGGAGACACGTTCGAACTGGTATTTGTTGACGATGGCAGTCTGGATCGCACTTATAAGCTGCTGCGAGAGATTGTGACCATTGACAGCCGCGTGGTGGTGGTCAAGTTGCGGCGCAATTTCGGGCAGACCTCGGCGCTGGCGGCGGGCTTTGCGCACGCGCAGGGAGAATTTGTGATCGCCATGGATGGCGACCTGCAGCACGATCCTGACGACATCCCAAAATTTCTGGAAATGCTGGAACAGGGTTACGACCTGGTGAGCGGCTGGCGCAAAGAGCGTGTCGACAACTTTGTGATGCGCCGCATCCCATCACGCATTGCCAACTGGGCCATGTCAAAATTGAGCGGCGTCCAGATCCACGACTTCGGCACCACCTACAAGGCTTATCGGCGCGAGATCATTCAGCAGCTTCCGCTCTATGGCGAACTGCACCGCTTTATTCCTGCTTTGGCATCCTGGTATGGCGCGTCCATCTGCGAAATTCCGATTAAAAATATCGTGCGGCCCAAGGGCAATTCGCATTACGGCATCTCCCGCACCTTCCGCGTTTTCTTTGACCTGATCACCATCCGCTTCCTGCTGAAATATATGTACCGTCCGCTGCACCTGTTCGGTACCGTTGGCATGCTGTCGCTGATGGGCGGATTGGGTGTTGCTTTCTGGCTCATGCTGTCCAAGCTTATCTGGCACCTGAGCGTGATGGGAGAGCACGGGCCCCTTCTGATCTCCGCCGCCGTATTGATAGTATTTGGCGGACAGATGCTGGCGCTGGGCCTGCTGGGTGATCTTCAGGTACGTAACTTCCAGGAACCAACTCGACGAGTGCCATATACCGTGGCGCACGTGTTGCGATCGCAAAGCCAGGAACAAGCGGTCAACGAGTAATCGGACTTTAAAAAAGAGAATTTAAAAAAATGACTCCAGTTACCACGCCAACAGAATTGCGGCTGGCCAAGCGTATGGCCCGCCTGGGAACGGAAACCGCCTTTGAAACGCTGGCCAAAGCCCGCGCGCTAGAGGCCCAGGGCAAGAGCATTATTCATCTGGAAATTGGCGAGCCGGATTTTGACACGCCTAGCAACGTGATTGACGCCGGGATTGACGCCATCCACAAAGGCTATACGCATTACACGCCTTCGGCCGGTTTGCCGGCGCTGCGTGAAACCGTGGCGGCAGAAGTCACGCGCACGCATGGCGTGCCGGTGACCGCGGAAGAAGTGGTGATCGTACCGGGTGGCAAGCCCACGATCTACTTCACTTTCACCGCGCTGGTGGAAGAAGGCGATGAAGTTATTTATCCGAATCCCGGCTTTCCTATTTATGAGTCGTTGATCAACTTCACCGGCGCCAAGCCGGTGCCGTTGCAGATGCGGGAAGAAAAAGATTTTCGTCTTGATCCCAACGAGTTGGCCGACCTGATCACTGACCATACCAAGTTGATTGTGCTGAATTCGCCGCATAATCCCACCGGCAGCGTCGTCACAGAGCAGGATGTAAAAGACATCGCGGCGGCCATCGGCGATCGCGACATCATGGTGCTCTCCGACGAAATCTACAGCCGCCTGATTTTTGAAGGCCGCCATCATTCGCTGATGTCGCTTCCCGGATGGAGAGACCGCGTGATCATGCTGGATGGCTGGTCCAAGACTTATGCCATGACCGGCTGGCGCCTGGGCTATGGCGTGATGCGCAAAGATCTGGCCTTGCAGTTTGGCCGCCTGATGACCAACGTGAACTCATGCAGCGCCGGATTCACGCAAGTTGCCGGCATGGAAGCGCTCAAGGGCGACCAAGGCTCAGTCGAACATATGTGCGCGCAGTTCAAGGCTCGGCGCGACAAATTTATCGCGGGCCTGAACAATATTCCGGGCTTCAGCTGCCGGCTGCCGCACGGCGCGTTCTACGCTTTCCCTAATGTGCAAAAGACTGGATGGGTGTCAAAGAAGCTGGCGGAAGCCTTGCTGAACCAGGCGGGAGTAGCATGTCTTTCCGGTACGGCGTTCGGCCAGTTCGGCGAAGGCTACCTGCGTTTCAGCATCGCCAATTCCATGGAGAACCTGGACGAAGCACTCAAGCGAATTGGTGACTGGGCAAAAAAGAACCTGTAGCCCCAATAAACTTCGAGCCGCGAATTTTCGCGAATGAACACGAATCGTTTTCTTGATTCGTTTGATTCGTTAGGATTCGCGGCTAATTTTTGCCTAAAGCGTGTCCGTCTGTAAAAATCGAT
>Ga0209488_10002689_pt1 | contig 14508 bp, 10 predicted proteins | sample Rivendell_Oct201_8_FD_188349 | JGI IMG/M metagenome (GOLD analysis project Ga0209488, IMG submission 188349) | Vadose zone soil microbial communities from the Eel River Critical Zone Observatory, Northern California, USA -... | ecosystem: Environmental > Terrestrial > Soil > Vadose zone >... | reverse complement strand
TCCCGCGTGACGATCTCCCCGGGACGTTCCAGCAGCGTAAGCAAAACCTGGCAAACCTTGCCCGGGATCCGCACTCGCGCCCCATTTCTTGAAAGATCGTGGCGCTCGGTATCCAAAACAAACGGCCCGAACCTGACCAGGCGCGCGGGGAACGGCGTCACCCCTTTGGCCTCAGGTCCTCGCTCAGTGGCTTGCTGCGAAGCGAAACCCATATTCATCCTTCCACCCCGACTTGTGCCCAACCACTGCCGAGCGCCGCGCACGAGAACTCTGCTGCCCCAAGCCCCGCACAGCAAATTGACAACTGCTCGCCTTCAGTTATATCCTTAGGTGTATATACAAGTCAAGTTTGAGGCTCCTTTCCTATGCCTTCTACCCTCGCCGAACTCGACCTCCAAGGCACCGGTTCGTGCGCTTCGTTCAACTTCCGCAGGGCCGCCCGCGCCGTCACCCGCTTTTACGACCAGGCCTTCGAATCGTTCGGCATCCGCTCCACACAATTCAGTATTCTTATTGGCATTGCCAAAACCCAACCCACTTCCATCTCCGGCCTCTCGGAGGTCTTGGTCATCGACCGCACCACGCTCACCCGCAGCTTGCGCCTGCTCAAAAGACAAGGCTTGCTTTCGATTTCTGACCGCTCCATAAAACGTCAGCGCTTCCTCTGTCTCACACCCAAAGGTGAGCGCACCTTGGCCGCCACGCTACCGGCTTGGCGCAAGGCCCAAGACCGCTTCGTGCAGACCTTGGGCCTGGATTACTGGGCCCATTTCCGCAATGAGTTGGAGAAACTCACTCATGTAACGTTGTCTTTAGAAGATTCGCCGAACCAACCGCGGCCGGCAGCAATCGCCAGGCACGTGTAGTTCTCTCCGGGAGCAAATCACAGCAACCTTCCGTCGCCGGTTCCCTGCAAACTGCAAAACGCAAACGGGGAGAGGCCTCGCAGCCACTCCCCGTTCTTGTTTCTATTTGAAGTAGTTGGGGCTAGAAGTCCACGCGGAATCCGAACTGGATCCACCGGGCTCCGGAGATCCGATCGGCCGGAATTAGTTGGGTGTTGATTACCCCAAAGGTCGCAGGATTGGTCGCATCGAAGGAAGGATCCAGGAAATTCGGATGGTTGAAGATGTTGAAGAAATCAGCGGAAAATTCCACTTTCAACCGCTCGGTTATAGCCGTCGATTTCCCGAAGCGCATGTCTAAGTTCCACAATCCCAGACCGCGCAAGGGGCTGTTCCGGCCATCGTTCGTATCGCTTGCGATGAGCGCTGGACGAAACTTTTGGAAAGCTGCGCCGGGATCGGCGAAATAGTTCCGGCCCGTACCGCTGTTCTTCGGATCGCCCGAAGTCCCGACACCCAGGGGACCCAACGGCGTGTTGATGGTGCTCCCGTTGACTCCCCCATGTATGCTGCCGCCGCCCAAGGAATCTACTCCTACCGTTGGGAGCATCCCGGAGGGGGTGGCGAAGATGACTCCACCGCCAAACGGCTGGCCGCTGATTGAGACCAACTCGGGGACGCCACTGCTCTTTCGGAAAATACCGGCGGTGTACCAGCCGCCAATCACTCTGTTGACCGTGGAGTGACCACTTGAGAAACGCCTGCCTCTGCCAAACGGCAGCTCGTAATCGAAGATGGCGTTGAACACATGTGGCCGGTCGAAGAACGACGGCCCGTAGTCCAGGTGCGTATTGTAGCTGGACGAATAGTAGCGGGCGTCGTTCTGCACCGCTCCCACGGTATCCAGCGATTTCGAAAACGTGTAGTTGAAATCAAAGAACAGCCCGTGCCAACTATTGTTGCGCAGAGTCAGGACCAAAGCGTTGTAGTTGGACTTGTCACGGCTAGTTCGCGTGAACAGGTCGAGCACCTGGGTGTTGGTATATTCCGGCAGTCCGAGCCCCAGCCGGACAAAGTCCATGCTCAGGAACAGGTTAGACAGATTATCGTTAAGAAAAGCAGCTCCATTGCCTCCCACGAGACAGGCAGTCGCGGAAATGTTCGTGGCGTTCGGCCCACAGCCGACGCCCGAACTGGGCAGCTGATTCTCGAACCAAGCCTGGTCAGCGGGGGTCTGGCCGTTTCTCATAGCCACCGCCACGGCATCAAACGCCTGCGCAAAGGATTGTCCAGAAGCTTTGTCTTTAAACATGTAGGGGGCCGAATTGAAATTCACGCTATTGGGTAAATGGCGGGCAATGCGTCCAATGTACCCGGCTTCGAAGATCATCTGTCCGGGCAGACTCCTCTGGATTGTGAAGTCAATGGAGTGGCTGCGGCCCACCTGAAATTGTGGGTCGTTCTGGAAGCTCAGAATTTCGCTCAATCCATTAGCTGGTACGATTGGCGAGGGCACTGCACTCGGAGCCGGAGGAGTCGGAATCGACCCGTCTACCCCAACACGGAAGCTCGCCAAACCAGGATTAGCTCCCGCTCCGGTCAAGGGAACGCTTGCGTTACAGCCCTGGACACTTGTCCCGTTCGCGTTGCAGAGGGGTGTATTGGTGTTTATGGTCTGAGCGAATCCTACTCCCAACATCGGGATGATCACGCTCTGCACCGTATTCACCCGGTCATACGCGATTCCGTAGCCGCCTCGAATAACCGTTTTCCGGTCGCCGAATATGCGCCCCAGGTATCCGTCGCGGAAACCTGGATTCCATGCTGCCGACACGCGCGGCGCCCAGGCGCCGTAGTCCACATTGAAGGCATCGAAACGCCCGCTTTTGCCAACTGGGATGTAGGAAAGCGTGGGGTTGAAAATATCTCCATTTAAGGCGGCCTGCTGTTTGGCATTGATGTAATCAAAGGCATTCAGGATTTGGTCGCCGTTATCGTGATTTGCTATCAGTGTCTGCTGGTTGTTCAGCTCGTGTGGCGTCGTCTGCCAGCCGTAGCCCAGCCCGTAGGTCAGAGTAAAAGATGGCGTCATGCGCCAGGTGTCCTGGGCAAAGAAGTTGTACGCGCGTAGGGTCGTCCGCGCGATAAGCGACGCGCCCAGCGGTTTCGGCTGCAAATTGCCGTCGCGGACGGCAAGAATGCCGATGGAATCGATCAGCCCGAGTGACGCGGCGTAGAAGCGGTCCCACTTCTGCGCGTCTGAGGGAGAGAGTCCCGGCGGCCTGTTTGCGGCCGGAATGCTCAGGGTTCCGCTGACGTCCGCGTCGAGTGTGGCAACCAGCGAGTTCAAGGAACCGATCACCTTATCATCGCGGTCGTGGATTGTAGGCAGCCAGCGAATGTCACCGCCTGCCACAATCGTGTGCTTGCCCTTGATCCAGGTCAGCGTCTCCGCATACTGCTTATTGCTGTCGTAAATCGCCTGGTGGCGCGCACGCTGCGTGTCCACGTCAATGATCGTATCAATGAAGCCGGTTGCTCCAAGCCCGGGCGCCAAGGCAACCGGGCCAAGCGGGGAGTCTGTACCGGGCAAGTTCAGTTGAGCTGCGGACGTCCTGGGACGAACCACCACGAAGTCCTGTCGGCTGCGGATCCAGCCTGCCCGGAAGCTATTGACAAGGTTGTTGCTGATCTGCCATTCGAGGCCTGAGGTAAATCCGTCTCCGCGGAGGTTGGACGCGCTGGTGTTGATCGCCTTACCGCTGCGAAAATCAATCTGACCCGCAGCGCTACCATTGGCATTCGGCGTCAAATCCCGATGGTACAAATAGTGCCCAAAGAATTTTACTTTCTCGGTGAAGTTGTGATCCAGGCGGAACGCCACGCTATCGTCCTTCAGCGGGGCGGCGATATTCGTGCGCAGACCAATCGTGTTCACCCCGTCTACACCCGTGACTGTGGGATCGCTCCCCTCAGGCATCATTCCCCACAAGTTCTTGATCGTTGGGCTGATCCCAATTCCCCGCGGATCGCAAGCTTGGTTGCCGCTAGGACCGCAAGCGTTGGAAGTCGCCAGGTTGTATTGCACACCGTTGAGAGTGATGATGCCCTGACGCAGCGTGTCGGTCGGCATGATGCGGGTAATCTGCACTGACTGCGGGAACCTCCGGACCTCGTAGTTTCCGAAGAAAAATGTTTTGTTCTTCTTGAGGGGTCCTCCAAAGCTCGCGCCGGCGCGGTTGTCATGCTGAGGCTGCTTGGCGATCTTGTTGGCGTTGTTGTCCCACGCGTTGGCGTTCAAGGCCGAATTCTGGTGATACCAGTAAGCGTTTCCGTGGAAGCTGTTCGTGCCGCCCTTGCTGATCACGTTGATTTGACCGCCCGAGGCGCGCCCAAAGCTCGCGTTATTGTTGGTCACGCCAACGCGAAACTCTTCGACGCTGTCCACGCCGATCGGCACGATCGGCACCTGGTTGCCACCACCCGCGATGACGTTGTCGGTAATGTCTATGCCGTCCAGATTGAAGGCGTTCTGGTCGCTGCGTGCTCCTGCGACGGTGCCTCCGGAATCGCCGAACCCGCCCCCATTCGAAGTTTCATACGGCGTGGAAGCCGGCTGAAGCGTCAACAACTCGCGGGAGTCGCGCTGCAACGTGGGTAGGTGCATCAACGCTGTCCCCCCAACCACATTCCCAACCACCGCATCGGTGGTCTGCAGCTCCGCTTGCGACTGCGCGGAGACTTCCACGATTTCTTTGCCCGCGCTAATCTCTAGCTTAATGTCGTAGGTGTAGCTCTTGGTCACGTCTACCTTGACGCTTCCTACAGTCGTGGTTGCAAAACCTGTCTTCGTGAATTTCAGCGTATAGGTACCCGGGGCAACGCTGGGAAACACATATTGCCCCGACGAATTCGTCGTTACCGTCTTCGTATCACTTGTCGCCGTATTCGTCAGATCCACCGTGGCGTCCGGTACCACCGCCCCACCAGGGTCAATCACCGTGCCCAGCACGATGCCAGTGTCCGCGGTCTGCCCCGCCGCCGCCGGAATTCCTGCCAAAATTGAGATGAGAATTGAAAGGCCTGTTAACGCGTAACGCGCAAGCAGCTTCATATTGCCCCCACCCTGGGCGGGTATCGTGTGCCTGCGGCTGGCCGGTCATTGTCCATGCGTGCTGCAACTTGTTCCCTTCGCCGTTCCGTAGAACGGCACACCTATTCCGCATTACGGAATAGGCACACGATTACAGTGCGAGGGAAAAGGTCCGTCGTTTGCTGGACAACTACCGCCATGGGTAACCACTCGCAGGGCTCCCGCCCGGAAAGATGGGCATTGCTTACACCAGTTTTCGAGGAAGTGTCAACAAGTGATTCATAGAATTTACATTTTGAAACGTTCGGTTGTCGCTCAAGCTGTCTCGGCACCGGCTTCCCCGTTCCCTTTGCCGTCACCGATCGTGCCTGCGCCCGAGCACGTCTGTGCTATTCCTCTACCTCGGTAAACATAAGCACTCGGTCTTGAGAGATTCGCCGTATCGTCGGCACGCGCGCCATCTCCGCCTTTATGCCTGCCAGCGGCAAAGATCTGGAGCGCATCTCAATCACCAAGTTAGGGTCCGCGTTCCCTTCTTTCTCCGCAAGTCCTTCTTCTTTGCCGGAACTCACGCTAAAATAGGTATCGATGCTCACGCAAATCAGAGGCTTGGACGCCGCGGCCACGCTTCATCCGCGGCGCAAAACGTACGGTGTGAACGTCGGGCAGGTCCGCGTGGGTGGCGGCGCGCCAATCGTCGTACAGTCCATGACCAATACGGACACCGCGGACGCGGCCGGCACGGCGCAGCAATGCCTTGAGCTGGCCGAAGCGGGCTCGGAAATTGTGCGCGTCACCGTGAACGTTCCGGAGGCCGCAGCGGCCGTTCCCGAAATCAAAAAGCGCTTGCTCTCTGCCGGATGTAAAGTTCCCATCATTGGCGATTTTCACTACAACGGCCACGTGCTACTCACCAAGTATCCAGACTGCGCCCGAGCGCTCGATAAATATCGCATCAACCCCGGGAATGTGGGCGCCGGCCAGCGCCGCGACGAGCAATTTTCCACCATCTGCAAAATCGCGCGCGACCATGGCAAGCCCGTGCGCATAGGCGTCAATGGCGGCTCTCTCAATCAAGAGCTAGTCATGCGCAAGATGCAGGAGAACACCGACAAGAATCTCGGCAAAGAGTCCGAAGAAATCATCAACGACTGCATGGTGCTTTCCGCGCTGCAATCGACCGAACTGGCGCTCGAGTCCGGCCTCGGCCACGACCAAATCATCATCTCCTGCAAAACCTCGCGACCGCGTGACCTTATAACCGTCTATCGTGATCTCAGCCTAAAGACCGAGCAGCCCCTGCACCTCGGCCTCACCGAAGCGGGCATGGGCATGAAGGGTCAGATCTGGTCCGCGGCCTCCCTCGGCGTCCTGCTCTATGAGGGCATCGGCGACACCATTCGCATTTCCCTCACGCCGCGTCCGGGCGGCGATCGCCGCGAAGAAGTCTACGCCGCCTGTGAGCTCCTGCAGGCTCTCGGCCTCCGCTCGTTTTCGCCGAGCGTGACCGCTTGCCCCGGCTGCGGCCGCACCACCAGCTCCACCTTCCAGGAGCTGGCCGAGCGCATCCAGGACTACATCCGCGACATGATGCCCATCTGGAAAACGCAATACGAAGGCGTCGAGACGATGACCCTCGCGGTGATGGGTTGCATCGTCAACGGCCCTGGCGAATCGAAAGCCGCCAACATCGGCATTAGCCTCCCGGGCACCGGAGAAGCTCCACGCTGCCCGGTGTACATCGACGGGAAAAAAGATGTCACCCTCGAAGGCAGCTACAATGAACTAGCCGCGGCCTTCCAGTCGCTCGTTGACAGCTACATCGCCAAAAAGTATCCGCGCAAGACCGCAGTTCTGGAAGCCGCCCGATGAACATCACCCGGGAAGATGTGCTGCGAGTGGCGGACCTGGCGTATCTCGATCTCAGCGAATCCGAACTTGAAACCTATCGCAAGCAGATCGACGATGTCCTCGAATACATTGGCAAGCTCAATGAACTGGACACCGCCAATGTCGAGCCAATGGCTCAGGTGCTCGCCGACGATCAGACCGCCGACGCCACATTGCGCGACGATATCGTCGTACCCTGCAGGGTGGCCCCCGAAATCCTGAAGCAAGCTCCCGATCCCGAGCCGCCCTATTTCCGCGTCCCGAAAGTGATCGAGCGCTGACCACCTAGCGCCAGCCTGCTGGCGCACCCGAGTGAGCGATGCCAACAAACCAGAGCATAACCGCAGTACGCGAAGCGCTGAAAGCGAGGAAGATCTCCGCGCGCGAACTCGCCCGGGACTACTACCAGCGCATCGGTGCGCGTAACCCGGAGTTGAATGCCTACCTGACGCTCTCAGAAGATCGCGCCTACGCGCAAGCCGACCGCGTAGACACCCTTGTCGCCGCCGGCGGCCCGTTGCCGCTGCTTGCCGGCGTGCCCATGGCCGTAAAAGATGTCATCAGCACGCGCGGCGTGCGCACCACGTGCGGCTCGAAGATCCTGGAGAACTACATTCCACCCTACGACGCCACCGCGGTCGAGCGGCTTGAGGCTGCCGGCGCCATCATCCTCGGCAAGACCAATTGCGACGAGTTCGCCATGGGCAGCTCCAACGAAAACTCCGCCTATGGCCCGGTGCGTAATCCCGAGGCGCCTGACCGCGTTCCCGGGGGCTCAAGCGGCGGTTCGGCCGCGGCCGTGGCTGCGGGCTTGGCGGTAGTTTCACTCGGCACCGACACCGGCGGTTCCATCCGCCAGCCCGGAGCGTTTTGCGGAATTCCCGCTATGATGCCGAGCTACGGGCGCGTTTCCCGTTACGGCTTGATCGCTTTCGCGTCTTCGCTCGACCGCATCGGCCCGTTCGCCAACAACGTGCGCGATGTCGCCACGGTGCTGCAAATCATCGCCGGACGCGATGCCAACGATTCCACTTCGACCACCGCCGCCGTTCCGGACTACGCCGCTGCAATCGACAAATCCGTCAAAGGCCTGCGCATCGGCATTCCCAAAGAGTATTTCGGCGCCGGCATGGACCCGGAGGTCCGCAAGAAAGTGGAAGCGGGCATCGAACTATTCCGAAAGCTCGGCTGTGAAGTTCGTGAAATTCGCATGCCGCACACCGACTACGCCATCGCCGTCTACTACATCATCGCCACCGCCGAGGCCAGCTCCAATCTTGCACGCTACGACGGCGTGCGGTACGGGCTCCGCGTCGACGGGGATTCGCTGCTCTCCATGTACCGGAAAACCCGTGGCACTGGGTTTGGCGCAGAGGTCAAACGCCGCATTGTCCTAGGAACCTATGTGCTTTCAGCAGGTTACTATGACGCGTACTACTTGAAAGGGCAGAAGGTGCGCTCCCTGATTGCGCAGGATTTCCGCGACGCTTTCGCCAAGGTCGACGCCCTTGTGACCCCCACCTCTCCGGTGCCTGCATTTAAGCTGGGCGAGCGGACCGCCGATCCCCTCGAGATGTATCTAGCTGATATCTATACGGTTACGGGTTCGCTGGCGGGTGTGCCGGGAATTTCGGTGCCGTGCGGAAAAATCTGCGGTAAGCTTCCGGTCGGTTTGCAAATCTTTGGCCCGCCGTTTGGCGAAGGGCCAGCGTTGCAGCTGGCGCACGCTTTCGAGCAAGCGGGCGGCGCGACCGTGTAGGAACTAGGTTGTCGCTGCCGGGTTCCGGCCCAGCAGTCCAGATCAACGTGGCAGAGACGGGGTGTAGGGATCGGGTCGATTCGCCGGAGACTTCGTGCCTGTACTCGATCCCATCCTCGAGAAGTTGGCCCGCGCACAACGCGGACTGCTGCGCGCCGCCGACGCCGTTCCGGCAGAGCTGTGGAAGACCCCTCCGAAACCCGGGGCTTGGTCGGCGGCGGAACTGGTCGCGCATCTCATGATCGTGGAGCGCTCGGTGATCCACGCGGCCGATAAGATCCTACATAAGGTTCCCAAGCCGATTCCTCTATTCAAGAGATTTCACTTTCCGCTGGCTGCCGTCGAGCTGCGCTTGGTGCGACGAAAAACGCCGGTGCCCATTGATCCGGCGCTGATCCGCGAGAAGGAAGGTATGCTCGCGGAACTGCGCGGCGTTCGCGAGCGCACCCTGGCATTCCTCGGCGAAACCGCGGGCCGGGACCTAAGCGTCTACCGTTGGCGCCATCCGTTTCTCGGGTTTCTCGGCGCCTACCAGTGGTTTTCCTTTATCGCTGCACACGAGCTACGGCATGAAAAACAGATGCGGGAGATTGCCGCCGGCCTACCGAAAGTCATAGCACATTCGCAAAAATAGGACATTTTTACCCCCGTGTCGGGCTTCCGGAGCTTGCGGTACCAGCGCGAAGGCAACCCTCGTACATTCAAAAAATGCGCATTTCTTGTGGGTTTTAGACACAAGGTACTAGCCGCTTCGTTTTTGCTTTCAGAACGGAACGACTATTGCTCTTCTATGGGTGCAGCTTTTACGATGTCGACAGCATCCAATTGGTAGTCGGCGGAGTAGGGCGGAGAGAACGAGAGGGCCCCGTGGTTACCGTTAAAGCGAGCCAGAAGATATTCACCGATTCCGAGGTCGCTACCCTTACAGGGATTTGTGTAGATCACCTGCACAACTTCGCGAAAAGCCGGCACTTGGGTTTTATCGCCCGGGCCGCGGAAGCTGCGGGAATACAAGCCGACCAGTGGCTTTTCACCCTGTCGGATTTGATGGTGCTGGTGACGCTGTTTCCGCGGTGCACACACTAAGCGCGAGCGCGAATCGAACAGGATTTCAGGCTCTCCGGGTAACCGGAGAGCCTTTTTGATTTTGGGAACGGAAGCACACCGCGGGCATCGGATTCCCTTGCCGAGTCTGAAGCTGCGGCGTTATGCTCGCCTCAGATAGGCAAACCGGTGCACGCACAGCGCATCGGATGGCCTAAGGATCCTCGATGACCCGATCTTACGCCCTCGGCGCCACCCTTTGCATCGCCACCTTGAGCCTATCGGCGGGCGGGAGCGGGTTCGGCCGCTCGGCCTCTAGCGGCCGGGCTTCCGAGACCCAGGAACAACCCACTGTCCAGACCAAGCAGAGATCGGGAGGCGACTCCGAGCCGGCGGCGCGGATCGTGCGGGGCAAAAAACTCATGCTGAAGGATGGCAACTTCCAGCTGGCGCGCGAATATGAGCGGAAAGGTGAGCGAGTACGCTACTTCAGCCTCGAGCGCGGCAGTTGGGAGGAGATCCCTGCAGCCCTGGTGGATTGGGACGCTACGGCCAAAGTGGAAGCGGACTCGGAAAAGACTTCGGCGGCCTTGCTGAGCAAGATCCACGCCCAGGAAGAGGCCACCAAGATCCAGACGGTGCTTGATGTTGACGCCAGTTTGCAGGTGGCTCCCAACGTCTTTCTCCCTCCTGGGGAAGGAATGTTCGCGATCGAGGGGCATTCCGTGACCCCCCTCGTCCAGGTGGGCTCGCAGGTCAAGACCGACAAGAAGACTTTCTTGAAACAAGTGCTTTCGCCGATTCCCATTGTGCCCGGGAAACGCAACATAGAACTGGCGGGCGCCAAGGCCAAGGTGCGCATCAACTCCAACGCTCCGGAGTTTTATCTCCGGGAGGCGCCGCCCGATCCGGATAGCGTCTCGGGCGTGTATCGCAGCAGCCGCCCAGGCGAGTCGGGTCCGGAGGTTGAACTAGTGCACGCAACCGTAAAGGGCAATAAGCGCCAACTGGAGTCCATCCGTAGCCTGTTCGGCCAGGACATCGGGGCCGAGCGTAAGTCCATTGCCATCAACAGGTGGGAAGTAGCCGCTACGGTGTACCGCTTTACGCTAGGCGAGCCCCTGCCACCGGGAGAATATGCCCTGGCAGAGATTTTGCCGGACGGCATGAATCTCTTTGTGTGGGATTTTGGCGTGGACAGCGCGCCAGCCGCGAAACCGGCCAACCAGTAAGCCGAAAAACCTTCCCGATTATTCTTCGTGATCGAGCGGTTTGCCGTCTGGGCCCAGTTGAATCTCGGACTTCTTGCCATTGGTAGTCACCTGCGCTTCGTAGGCGACTAGTTTGTCGGGTTTGGTGAGGGTCTCCACTTTGACGATTTTGCCACTGCCCGCTCGGGATTGTAGGGCTGCTTTCACGGGAGCCGGTAAGGCGTCGACCGCGATTTCTTCCTCGACTTCCACGATGGCGCCGCTAGAATCGATGAGTACGTCTTTGCTGTGCCCATTTACAGACATCTCCGCTTGGTAATAAACCTGTCCCTTTTCCTTTTCTTGCGAAAAGCCGCGAACCGTAGCGCCGACGCTTTGCGCTGCAACCGTTTTTTCAACCGCCGGCGGCAGATCGGCGCGTTTAATTTTCTTTTCCTGAGCGCCGGCGGAGGCTGCGAAGAGAAGGCCGACGACGAGAATCACGTTGAGGCGGCAGCGACGAATCATGCGACGCTCCTGGAAACAATTTCGGGTTGGCTTCGAGCCGATACTGTATCGTCTGAGGCCCAGGATAAACAAGGAATTAACGCTGAACTCCGGGTCCTTGCCGCTGGTTGTTGTAGACGCCTCGGTGGCACTCGCCGGAGCGCCCGCAACCCGGTAAGAATTCAACAGCAATTTGGAATTTCTCGGACCGCGAGCGCCATTTTTGGAGCGTCCTCTGAGCAGCAGCGTTGCTTGGAATGCTATGGTGCGTTTGCTGCTTTTTTGCGGCCGGACCGTGGCGTCTTAGCCGCTACTGGTTTTCTTCGTCTTCCTTAAAGGTCTTTTTTACCGTGCGCGGCCGTTTCCCCCGGTTCGTAGACATCAGCAAGGCGATCAAGTCCTGCAATTCCTCAGCTCCGAGAATTGACGCATAGTCGGGCGGCATCAGCGAAGTGTTTTCCCGCGCGATGCTGGCGAGCTCCGACTTAAGGAAAAGGTGGAAAGCGCCGTCGAGGGTCTGCAACTGCAGAGAAAAATTGTCTTCATTGCGCGCCATACCGGAGTATTTGTTTCCGCCGAGGGTGGCCACATTTGTCAACACCGCCGCCCGGCCGGCCTTGGCGGGATTAACGATGGCCTCTTGAAGGTCGTCCGGCCCGTGAGTGCTCGCGTAAGAGGAGAGATCCGAGGCGATAAACCCGCCCGCGCCGGCAAGCATGTGGCACTCCGAACACCGCGCTTTGCCGAAGAATAGCAATTTGCCTTGCGCGGGATCACCCGGAAGTTTGGCAACGCGCGTTCGACCTTGCAAGAATCGCAGATATGCCACCAAGGACTGCAAACTGGAATCGTCGAGCGTGGAGAATGCCGGCATTCCCGCAGAAGGCGTCCCGGCCTTAATGCTGTGGGCGATGGCCGCGTCAGACCGGCGTTGCGCGGCCACTCGCGTGGCGATGTCTGGAGCGCGCTCCCCGCCGCGCCCGTCCAAACCGTGGCATGCCGCGCAGCGATTCTCGAACAATTGCCGGCCGAGGGTGCGATCCTTTGGCGATGTCCCGGCGCTTGATATCAAATTAAGAATGAACAGCCCGGCACAAGAAATAATTCCGGCGGCGGCCAACCAAGTCCGTCCGGCGGCGTGCAAAGTACGTGAACAGTGGCCCATCGCGATGGACTCTCAGGACACCATACAACAACCGGCACCGGTAGTGCTGGACCAACCTCTTCAATCGAATTAAATCTCACGTCCGGCTGGTGCAGGCGAGAAAGAAGTGCTAAAGTGCGCGCGATTTCGCGCCATCGGGAGAGAACCCATGATCGCCTCGCCAGCCATTCCACGTTCCCAATTCTTGCGTCGATGCGCGCTGCTGTCCGGCATCTTGCTTGGCGGGGTCCTGGCCCTCGTGTGGCCTTCGGTGGCAAGCACCCCCCAGGCTGCGCCGGTTCCGGACAGCGACGCCGCACTGCTTGAAGGCTTCCGCCACGTGGAGGTCGCCTCCGTCTCTGACGCGCTCGAGCAGGTCGCCGGCCGCAAAATGTATATGACGCACCGCATGCGGCCCATCTTCCCCACAAAATTTGCAGGATTCGCGGTCACCGTACTGCTTAAGAAAGAAAGCAATCACGACCCGCAGGCCCTCACCGGCATGCTGGCGGCCATCGATCACGGCGGACCCAATTCCGTTTTCGTCATGGTCGTCGAAGACGGTGCGGATATCGCCGGCATGGGTGGCTTGATGGGCACGGCGATGGCCTCGCGCAATTTTTCCGGAGCCATCGTCGATGGCGGCGTGCGTGACGTTGCGTACCTGCAGAAAATTGCTTTTCCGGTGTACGCGCTGGGCATTGTGCCCTCCACTTCAATCAGCCACTATCGCTTCGCGGGCGCCAACATTCCGGTGGTATGCGACGGAGTCGCGGTGAACGCCCTGGACATCGTGGTTGCCGATGCAGATGGCGTGGTCGTCGTTCCGCGTGCCTCCGCCACCCAGGCTCTTAAACTTGCGCAGGATCTGGATTTCAAAGAGCACTCCATGTACGCATACATCGAAAAACTCAAATCGATCGAGGAAGCCGTAAAAAAGTTCGGCCGATTGTGAACCGGCGGTGAAGCGCATGCACTGTGAACGCCGCGTCTTGCTTATCGCGCTCGTTTTTGGCGCTTCCTTCCCGTTCGCCGCGGCGCAGGATAAAAACTCGATGACCATTGGCGCCACCATCGACGTTCGCGCCGCCGACCTGCTGTCCCAGCCGGTGGCCGCAAACTGGACTTCCTACAACGGAGACTATTCCGGCCGCCGCTACAGCGCCCTGAAGCAAATCACTCCGGACAACGTCGAACAGTTGCGCGCGCAATGGGTTTTCCACGTGGCCGAGTCGACCGGCCTTGAAGTCACACCGCTGGTGGTCGGCGGAGTAATGTTCGTCAGTTCGGCAAACGATGCCTACGCGCTCGACGCGCGCTCCGGCCGCTCCATTTGGCATTACGCGCGCCCGGTCACGGAAGGCTTGATCGACGATGCCGCGCAGCACCACAGCCGTGGTGTCGCCCTCTGGCACTCGCGCGTTTTTCTCGAAACCGACAACGCCCACCTGCTGTGCCTCGACGCGCGCTCCGGTCATCTCCTTTGGGATGTTCCCTACGCTGCAGGAAACAAGAACTATGGAGCCACCAGCGCTCCGCTGGTTGTGAAAGACAAGGTGGTCGTGGGCACTTCCGGCGGCGACGATGGCGTGCGCGGTTTCGTCGCCGCCTACGACACCGCGACCGGAAAACTTGCGTGGCGGTTCTGGACCATTCCCGCCCCCGGCGAACCCGGCTCCCTAAGCTGGCCCGGGCAGCTGTATCTTCGCGGCGGCGGCACTACCTGGATGCCCGGCACGTACGATCCTGGGCTCGACACCCTGTACTGGGGCACCAGCAATCCCGCGCCTGACTTCGAGGGCGGCGTGCGTCCGGGAGACGACCTGTACACCGACTGTGTGCTGGCATTGGATCCGGACACCGGGAAATTGAAGTGGTATTTCCAGTTCACGCCGCACGACGTATACGACTATGACGCAAATGAAACACCGGTCCTAGTGGACAAACAAGAGAACGGCGCAATGCGGCGCTTGCTCATCCAAGCCAACCGAAATGGCTTTTTTTATGTTCTGGACCGAACCGACGGTAAGTCTTTG